>Ga0310345_10003467_pt1 | contig 14980 bp, 9 predicted proteins | sample HC15DNA20500_MG_FD_204667 | JGI IMG/M metagenome (GOLD analysis project Ga0310345, IMG submission 204667) | Marine microbial communities from station ALOHA, North Pacific Subtropical Gyre - HC15-DNA-20-500_MG | ecosystem: Environmental > Aquatic > Marine > Oceanic | place: Pacific Ocean: North... | reverse complement strand
TTTAGGAATCTTCAGAGACCGATTTTGAATTTATGGTACTCACCTTAGGGTTAAAAACCTCACTTATAGAGAAATACAGGACTCATCCTACCGATACCGGTTCAGCTGAAGTACAGATTGCGTTGTTGAGCGAGCGTATCAGCTATCTGACGGTCCATTTCAAAGAACACAAGAAAGACCACGCATCCCGCCGAGGCCTATTGAAAATGGTCGGTCATCGACGGCGTCTGTTGGACCACTTGAAGGATAAGGATGTAGATCGTTATCGGACAATGATTCAACAGCTTGGAATACGAAAATAGAATACGCGGTAGTAAAATTCGAGTTTAAACAATGAGATAGTGACCTCGTGCATTGTCCCAAGGGATACACGAAGTCACTATTTTTTTTCGGCCAAAGGCCGAGGCCAGGAAAACATTCCATGATTCAAAAAGCCAGCACCAACATCGGAGGTAAAGACCTCATTATCGAAACAGGACGGATTGCCAAACAGGCGGATGGGGCTGTACAGCTCAGCTACGGGGACACCGTTGTTCTTGTCTCTGCCTGTTCTAGAAAACAACCCCGGGAAAACGTGGATTTTTTTCCACTTACGGTAGATTATCGAGAAAACTATTATGCAGCAGGTCGGATTCCAGGCGGCTTTTTCAAGCGTGAGGGCAAACCCAGCGAAAAGGAGATCTTGACTTGTCGTCTGATAGATCGTCCTATTCGTCCATTGTTCCCAGCTGGATTCCGCTGCGACACTCAGATTATCGCCTTGGTACTATCTGCTGATGGAGAAAATGATCCAGATATCCTCAGTATTATTGGGGCTAGCTCGGCGTTGATGATTTCTGACATCCCCTTCCACACCCCAATTGCCGCCGTTCGTGTCGGTTTGATTGATGATCAGTTACTCATCAATCCCACCAGTCAGGACCTGAAGAATAGCAAGCTGAACCTGATCATTGCCGGCAGTGAAGACGCTATAGTAATGGTGGAAGCTAGCGCCAAAGAGGTAACGGAGGAGACCATGCTGGAGGCATTGGCCTTCGGGCATGATCATATTAAGCAAATCATTCCTCTACAAAAGGACCTAGTATCCAAGCTGGGGATTCAGAAACGTCCGGTGATGGAGCCCGCCCTTGACGAGGCTCTCCTACGTCAGATCTCCAATAAAGCCTCCAATGACTTGAGAGATGCTCTTGACACAGTAAAACATGGAAAAAAGGGGAGTTATGAGAAAGTTGACTCAGTCAAAGAGACACTCTTAACCAGTTTCCCAGAGGAACCAGAGAGCCTTCGAAAAGATGTCGGAATCATTTTCGACCATCTCAAAGAGAAAATTTTTCGAGATGATATCCTCAACGAAAGACAACGACCCGATGGGCGTGCCTTCGATGAGGTTCGGCCAATCAGCTGTGAAGTCGGCCTGCTTCCCCGAGCTCATGGGTCCGCACTTTTCACCCGGGGAGAAACACAGGCTTTAGTGACGACCACCCTAGGAACTAATGATGATATTCAGAAGATTGATGTCATGGAAGGAGAATCTTCCAAACGGTTTCTCCTCCACTATAACTTCCCCCCCTTTAGCGTAGGTGAGACTGGTTTTATGCGCGGTCCCGGTCGACGAGAGATCGGCCACGGCAATTTGGCGGAAAGGTCACTTCTTCCAGTACTCCCCTCCGAAAACGAGTTCCCCTACACCGTTCGGATCGTTTCAGACATCTTGGAGTCCAATGGCTCTTCCTCTATGGCGAGCGTCTGCGGAGGAGTTCTCTCCTTGATGGATGCCGGGGTCCCCATCAAGGCTCCAGTCGCAGGAATCGCCATGGGTTTGGTCAAGCACGGTGAGAACTACGCGATCCTCACGGACATTGCTGGGGCTGAAGACCATTACGGCGATATGGATTTTAAAGTAGCCGGAACTCGATCTGGTATTACCGCCTTACAGATGGACATCAAGATTAGCGGATTGACGATGAAAATCATGAGCGAAGCCCTTGAGCAGGCCGAGAAAGGACGATTGTTTGTCCTTGACAGAATGCTTGATACTATCCCTGATTCTCGGACCAATACTTCGCAATACGCCCCTAGAATTTACTCCCTTCGAATTAACCAGGCTAAAATCCGAGATGTTATTGGCCCCGGCGGAAAGGTGATTCGAGGAATTATTGATCAGACGGGAGTTAAGATTGATGTATCTGATGACGGCAAGGTTAACATAGCCTCTTCTGATGAACCAAGCGCGCAGAAAGCCATTCAACTAGTCAAGGACCTCACTGCCGAGGCTGAAATGGGTAAAATCTACCTGGGTAAGGTGGTGCGTATAGTAGATTTTGGCGCTTTCGTAGAAATATTCCCTGGCACAGACGGGTTGCTGCATATCAGCGAAGTAGCCGAGCATCGTATCCGAGACGTCAAGGACGAATTAAAAGAGGGCGACCAACTCTTGGTCAAGGTCATAGGTATAGACGGCCAAAAGGTCAAGCTCAGTCGTAAAGCCGTACTGCGAGAACAACGGGAAAAGTCTAGCCAGCCAAAGTGAGAAATGCTTAAACTACTGATAGTCCAAACCCTCCAGGCTAGCAATACTTATACTAGCCTGGGTAGCCTAAGAACACTGTGCACGATCCCAATTAGCAACCAGACAAGGTCTAAATAGCTGTGAGTGACTAACATCATGGGTCAAATTGGGAAACCGTCCAACAATTTTGTCTCGTACTTTTCTTGAAAGAATCTGGTTTCAACTCTTCAAGCATTTATCACCTTCCCGAATAAAAAAACCTAAAGTTGCCCCTGTTTTGGTCCGTTAGCTTGGTCAGGACTCATGGGGGCTTGGGCCCGGGCAAGCTTTAGTACAGGTCGATTCCTATTTGAACCAAGCGAATGGGGATGCTATCGAGACACATCATCCGACAAGGATCATCTGGGAACATAGAGGACCGCAGGCCCGCTTCCATGATAGAACTTGAAGCCCTTTAACTCCATAGTCCCTTCTTGGTATTAGACCTCCAAGAGGGTTCCTCCCCGAATCTTTTTGTTTGGTTGCAACTAGATCGGGTTTAGGTGTTAATATTCAAGTTCCCCTAGTTAGTTCTGCTCCAGAACCTCAATAAAAAGGTTGCTCCGGATACTCGCACTTCTTCTGTCAGTGAATCTTCAGTAAATAAGTCTCTTTTTTGTGTTTCGTTATCTTGTGTTATCTTATTCCTCTCCAATCTATCGTTAACCTATACGCCTCCCATCAAAGAGGTTACTTTTATCAATAAGGACATTTTCTTTGGGCTGACATTGCACCGAAAAAGAAAGGTTTTCTCAAAAGATCTCTTTGCGGTAAGGCGATCGGCAAGAATATTTACATTTAGTTAGAGCTCCTCGGAGTTATGAGAGAAACCGCTGCCGTTCGGGAATGCTCGGCGTACGGCCAATCCCCCTCCTTGAGAGGAACTCCATACCCTTAGAACAAACTCTCCTCGGGGGAGTCCTTCTCTTTAAAATTTAGGTTTAATTCCAATAATCTAGTTGGAGAAAATCAGTGTAGAAATATCCAGGCTCTGGACCAAATCTAAGAGGCCGCAGACCAACAATAATTAGTCTAGGCGATAGTTGGGAGCTTCCTTGGTGATAATGACATCATGTACGTGACTCTCTTTGAGTCCAGCAGTGGTGATCCGAATGAACCGCACTTCTTTCTGGAGTTCCTCAATACTCCCACATCCAGCATAACCCATCCCGGCTTTTACTCCCCCAACCAACTGGGTGACCACACCGGCTAACGGGCCCGTATATGGAACCCTACCTTCGATGCCCTCTGGCACTAGTTTTTGTTCGTTGGTCTCCTGGTCCATTCGATATCGGTCTCGACTTCCAGTCTGCATCGCACCGAAGGAGCCCATCCCCCGGTAGGCTTTAAAACTTCGGCCCTGAAAAAGAACAGTTTCTCCAGGACTTTCGTCAGTCCCAGCAAAAAGGCTGCCAATCATCACACTATCTGCCCCAGCAGCAATAGCCTTAGTAATGTCTCCAGAAAACTTGATGCCCCCATCTGCAATCAGGGGAATACCGGCTTCCTTGGCTACGTGAGAGCATTCTGAGATTGCCGTAATCTGTGGTACTCCCGCAGCTGAAACCACCCGAGTCGTACAGATTGATCCAGGTCCTATCCCGACCTTGATCCCATCGGCCCCACATCGGATCATGTCGGCAGCGGCTTCTCCAGTGGCGATATTTCCGGCGATCGTGTCGGTTTCAGGGAATTTCTTCTTAATTTCTTTGATCACATCCATCACTCGTCGCGAATGGCCGTGTGCAGTATCAATTGCTATCACATCCACACGTGCCTTGACCAAGGCTTGGGCCCGTTCTAGGTAGTCGCCTGTCACACCGATGGCTGCAGCGACTAGCAATCGGCCCTGATTATCCTTAGCCGAAAATGGGTATTGGATCTTCTTTTGAATATCCTTCACAGTAATTAACCCCTTTAGCATGTACTCGCCGTCAACGACTAGGAGCTTCTCCACCTTGTGGCGATGCAGCATCTCTTGGGCTTGAGACAGCGTTGTTCCAACTGGAACTGTGACCAAATTTTCCTTTGTCATTACCTCGGAGATTGCCCGGTCCAGTCTCTCTTCAAAACGTAGATCTCGATTGGTCAATATCCCTACCAACTTACCCTTCTCGGTAATTGGGACACCAGAGATCTTGTAGTGTCTCATCATTTCCAGGGCTTCATAGATTCGGTTTCGTGGAGACATTGTAATGGGATCAACAATCATGCCACTTTCAGAACGCTTTACCTTGTCTACTTCTGCAGCTTGTTGGGTCGACGACATATTCCTGTGAATCACTCCAATACCACCTTGCTGTGCCATGGCAATAGCCAAGCGAGATTCAGTGACGGTATCCATGGCCGCACTGACGATGGGTACGTTGAGGCTGATGCGTTTGGTCAGTCGCGTCTGCGTAGATACCTCTGCAGGCAAAATATCCGACTGGCGAGGAACCAATAGGATATCGTCAAAGGTAAGTCCTTCAGGTAGATCTCGTCTTAACATAAAATCTCTTTCCTACTTTCCGTTTTCAGGCTGGGGTCAAGGCGCAACACTTTTTATATTTTTTCCCGCTTCCACAAGGACAACGATCATTACGGCCGATCTTTGGGCCGCGAACAACGGGCTTACGCACCTCGGGCTCTTCCTGGCTACTCCCCAAGACCATCTCCTGCTTCCGTTGGCGCCGCTCCATTTCTTGGACCCGTTCCTTTTCCTCCATCGGCTGAAGCAAATAAAGATAACGAAGACTTTCTTCCTCAATGCTATTCATCATCTGTTCAAATGTAGCGAAGGATTCCTTTTTGTATTCGACTAGTGGGTCCCTTTGACCGTAGCCTCGTAATCCAATACCTTCCTTCAAATGGTCCATTGCCAGAAGATGATCTTTCCAATGACCATCCAACACGTTGAGTAAGATGACCCGTTCGTGGAAACGCATTGATTCCGTTCCGATTTTCGCCTCTTTGCTCTCGTATTTCTCCTGGGTTTTAGCGATAATTGCTTCCTCCAGCTCCTGCCTATTAAGTTCTTTTACAGAAATATTTTCGTGGAGTAAGTCCAGCCCAAACTGTTGAGCTACGGCACGGCGAAGCTCTTCACCATTCCACTCCTCCGGATCGATATTCTCATCGCAGTATGCCTCAAGGAATCCTATAATCACATCCTCGCTTACCCCGAGTAAATATTCTTTCTGGTTTTCCTCCCGCAAGAATTTCTCCCTCAATCCGTAGATCGTCTTGCGCTGCTGGTTCATTACGTCGTCATATTCCAGTAAATGTTTCCGGATGGTAAAATTGTGCGCCTCTACTTGCTTTTGTGCCGATTCGATCCTCTTGCTGATGAGGCGGGATTCAATGGGTACGCCTTCTTCCATCCCTAGTCGCTGCATAATGCTAGACACTTTCTCGCTAGCGAAGATCCTCATGAGATCATCCTCTAGTGAAAGGTAAAAGCGAGAGGTCCCACCATCCCCCTGACGCCCAGAGCGTCCACGTAACTGGTTATCGACTCTTCTAGACTCATGGCGTTCCGTCCCCAAGATATGCAGTCCCCCAGAAGTAATCACTGCCGCACGTTCTCGCTGGAACTCCTCCCCAATCTCGTGGAGAGTATTTCTCCACTGTTCCTGACTGACTGAGGCAGGATCTACGTTCTTTTTTCGTAACCGTTCCCTCGCCAGGAACTCCACATTTCCCCCCAAAACAATATCGGTTCCACGACCAGCCATATTAGTTGCGATGGTGACTGCCCCTTGGCGTCCGGCCTGGGCAACAATCTCGGCCTCCTTCTCATGGTACTTGGCGTTGAGCACAACGTGTTTAACGCCAGCCTTCTTGAGTAAGGCACCTAGGCGTTCAGACTTCTCGATGGATATAGTACCTACTAGAACGGGTTGTCCCTTCCTATTAAGCTCTTGAATTTCTTCGACGACCGCTTTGAATTTCTCTGGTTCTGTCCGATAGACCACGTCCGAATAGTCAATCCGGATCATGGGCTTGTTAGGCGGAACCACTACCACTTCCAAACTGTAAATCTTGCTAAATTCCATTGCCTCAGTATCAGCTGTACCCGTCATTCCAGCCAACTTTTTGTACATGCGAAAGTAGTTTTGGAAGGTAACGGTCGCCAAAGTTTGATTTTCACGTTCGATCTTGACTCGCTCTTTGGCCTCCACTGCTTCATGCAAGCCGTCGCCCCATCGACGCCCGGGCATGAGTCGTCCAGTAAACTCGTCCACAATCATGATCTTGTTCTCTTTGATCACATAGTGTACATCTTTTTCATAAAGCCAGTAGGCCTTGACCAGCTGCTGAATGGTGTGGAGTCGCTCCGTTACCTCAATGTAACGTTCTTCGCTGTAGTTGGGATCCTCTGGATTGGGGATGATGTAGTCTTCCATCTTTCCTCGAGCTAGAAAATCTCTTCCCATCTCACTAATTTCGACGTTGTGAGCCTTTTCATCAATAAAGCAATAAAGTTGGTTGTCGAATTCAGACAGCTGTTTATTGGTCATCAGCTGGCCCTCGACTTGATCGATCTTCTTTTTCAGATCTCGGTGTTTCACCAGAAGATCCAAATACTGCCGATTCTTCGGGTCTCCCCGTTTAACCAATAGTAGTTTCTCCAGGGCCTCTTCGGTGGCCTCTCCATTGGATTTAATCACCTGTATGGCCTCGCGCAAGTACTGGCTAAGCAACTTCGTCTGCTGGTCACGGATTTCCACAGCCAAGGGGCGCATCGCCATGTAGGTTTTTTGCTGGGAACTCTCGACTGGTCCGGAGATAATGAGCGGCGTGCGGGCTTCATCAATCAGAATGGAGTCTACTTCGTCGACAATACCGTAGTAATGACCTCTCTGAACCCGATCCTGTATTTCGAACTTCATATTGTCACGAAGATAATCGAATCCAAATTCATTGTTAGTTCCATAGGTAACATCACAGTTGTAGGCTGCTCGTCGTTCTTCCTCATCCATGTCATTCTGAATTACTCCCACCGAGAGCCCCAAAAAGCGATAAAGCTTGCCCATCCACTCAGCGTCACGACGGGCCAAGTAATCGTTGACTGTAATAACATGAACCCCTTTCCCCTGGAGGCTATTCAAGTAGACTGGCATCGTAGCCATGAGGGTCTTACCCTCCCCTGTTTTCATTTCTGCAATCTTGCCTTGATGAAGCACCACCCCGCCCATCAGCTGGACGTCAAAGTGACGCATTTTCAGCACCCGCTTGGCAGCCTCCCGAACCACTGAGAAGGCTTCATAGAGGAGGTCATCCAGCGTTTCTCCAGCTAATAGCCGTTTTTTGAACTCGTCGGTCTTGACAACTAACTGTTGATCGGAAAGACTTGATAGAGAAGATTCCAGCGCATTGATTCGATGAACGGTGGGCTGAATGGCTTTAATATCCCGCTCGTGTTTACTGCCAAAAACTTTTTTAAGTATGGTATCAACAATCAAGGTAGGACCTCAAAACTCCGTTTTTAGAATACTTATTATGAAGAGAATCAAGCCAAAGTCAAGGTGTGAACCGGAAGGCCAGACGACTACCCTACTCTTGAGACAGAACCTGTTTGATGTTCCTGGTAAGACCAAACCAGCAGACTGTTTGACAACTTGATGATCCTACTTCTATAGTGTGCCCCTCGCTAGTCGTCCTGGAGCCTAACGCTAACTCCTATGGAACACCCCTCCTCCTCAGAAGAAAGGCTCACGCAGCTCGAAAAACGTATCTCAGAAGTTCTACATTTCATCCAATTGTTAACTCGGCGAATCTGTCTCCTCGAACAACGGCTCTCCGAACTCGTACCCACAGCGGGGAGCGTGTCTCACTCCAAGGAGCCAGAAGATGATCTTCCTTTGACTCCACCGATTTTGGCCAGTCCCCTTTCCCAGCGGGCCGATCTTTCTTCAGTCCACACTGCCGAACTCAAGACCGGAAGGCCCCGACTGACCTCAGGTTCCTGGGAAGCACGCATTGGGGGGAGTAGGCTCATCAAAATTGCGATTGTCAGCATTTTTTTGGGAATGGTTTTCTCGCTGAAATACGCTCTTGACAACAATTACATCGGTGTGATTGGCAGGGTACTCCTAGGAGTGGTTGTGGGAATACTATTCCTGCTTTTTGGGGAACGACTTAAGCCTAGAATTTATCGAGCCTCGGCTCTTGCCATTTCTGGTGGAGGGCTGGCAATCCTTTACCTCTCAATTTTCGCGGCCTTCAGTCTTTACCAGTTGATCGACCAGCTCCCTGCTTTGCTCATAATGGTACTGATAACGATCACCGCTGCGCTGTTAGCTTTGAGACATGACTCCTTGGTAATAGCAGTTCTCGGTGTGGTGGGTGGTTTTTTGACCCCTATTCTGTTGGGGACGGGCGTGGACAATCAAATCAGGTTGTTTAGCTATCTAATTCTTCTAGACTTCGGAATTTTAGCTCTTGCTTTCTACAAGAATTGGCGCGGACTAAACCTGCTCGCTTTTGTCCTGACCCAATTTATGTTTCTAGCCTGGGTCTCTCAGTTTTACCATTCTTCTAAACTGGGGGGGACTATTGTTTTCCTGACATTGTTCTTCTTCGTCTTTGCTTTTATCTCTTTTCTCCATAATCGTACCCATCAAAAACAAACAACCCCGCAAGACCTCTCGTTAATCTTGTTGAATGGCACTGCCTATTTCCTATGGACCTATTTACTTCTCCGTTTGGATCATCTTGACTATCTTGGATTCTTCTCAGTGGTGGTCGCCATCATTTATTTAGGATTTATGCTCCTCGCCCGTCACTATTCCCTTGGAGACATTTACTCGAGATCAGTTTTGCTGGGATTAGCTCTGATCTCCTTGAGCTTGGCCATACCAATACAGTTTGAGCCACTCTGGATCCCTTTAGGATGGGCTGTCGAGGCTACACTGCTGACCTGGGTTGGATTTCGCGTGGAAAGCGATAAAACACGCTGGGCGGCCCTTTTCATAGCAGCCTTAGTGGTTCCACATTTGTTGTTTGACGATCATTCCTTGGAGTCTTTGCGGCCTCTAATCAATCCCTGGTTTCTGAGCTCTGCTTCGTATATCACGGCTGTCTTCTTCATGGCCGCATTGTATGCCAAGAATCGGGAGATATTGTCCAGGAAGGAAGAACACGTGATCGCCCCCCTTGTATTAGTGGGCGCCTTCCTCCTGCTATTTAGCCTATCAAACGAGTTAGCTCATTTCTTTGACCAAAGATGGTATTTGAAACAGGATCTGCGGTTAAGACTCTTACTTCGTAATCAGGAGCAGCTGGCGATTTCCACCCTCTGGGCAACTTACTCCTTTGTCCTGGTAGTCGTGGGAATGGTGAAGCAATTTCGGCCTATTCGCTTATTAGCTATGGTTATTTTCGGATTAACGACGATCAAAGTGTTTCTGGTCGATCTACGGGAGATGGACAAGCTTTACCGCATCATTGTTTCTTTAGGCCTCGGCGGAATTCTGTTGGGGGTATCCCTACTGTACCAACGATATTGGCAACGACTTGACAGCGTGATCCGAAAGTAAACAAGCGTCGCTCAGCACGAGCGGACTCGCTTCAAAAAGATCTTGCAAAAACTAACGCCATGAAACCCAACTCAAATGCCCGATATCGTGTGGTCGTGGTCGGCGGGGGAATTTCCGGTCTGGCTGCGGCTCATCGTTTGCTGGAAAGAGCTTCACAACTCCACCAGTCTGTCGATGTTGAGCTGTTCGAAGCTTCCCAGCGTCTGGGCGGAGTCATTCACACCATTAAGAAACAAGGCTTTCTGCTAGAAGGAGGTCCCGACTCTTTCATCTCTGAAAAGCCCTGGGGCCTTAATCTTTGCCAACGCCTTGGACTTAAATCTCATCTCATCGGAACTCAACAATCCCATCGTAGAAGCTTCATCGTCCACAGAGGAAAACTAGTTCCGACTCCTGAGGGCTTCCATCTGATCGCCCCCAGTCAGTTTCTTCCTTTTGTCAGGACACCAATCATGAGCGCCCTGGGAAAACTCCGAATGGCGGCAGATCTGGTTCTTCCACGACGAAAGAACCTATCGATAGAGACTGATGAGAGTCTAGCTAACTTTGTGCGGCGACGGCTCGGACAAGAAGCCCTGGACCGCTTGGCCCAGCCAATGGTCGGAGGCATCTACACCTCGGACCCTGAAAAACTGAGTTTGCGGGCAACATTCCCGAGTTTCTTAGAGATGGAACAACAACATCGAAGCCTTCTGCTTGGTATGTGGCGGTCTCGAGCAGCATATAAACGATCTCCAGCTCAGCGAGCATCCGGACCTCGTTACGGTCTTTTTCTCTCGTTCGATGATGGGATGCAGCAACTGGTGGAGCGACTGCAGGAAAAACTCTCCTCGTCGTCACTTCATTTGAACTCTGAGGTTATTTCTCTTCGTCAGGAGCCACACACCCAGCAGTGGTTGATTCAGCTGCGGACGGGCTGCCGTTTTACCGCGGATGCGGTCTGTCTGGCACTCCCCTCCCACCAGTCAGCTACACTCTTGCAGGCTCTGGCGCCACGGCTTGCTGAGAAATTGAGAAGTGTTGAATATACATCGACCGCAACCGTTAACCTTGCTTACTCCACTGATGATATCCCCTCGAACATGGCTGGCTTTGGATTCCTCGTACCTGCAATCGAGAGGTACTCTGTCCTAGCCTGTAGCTTCAGTCATCTCAAATTTCCAGGACGTGCCCCAAAAAATGGAGCGCTGCTGCGAGCCTTCCTTGGTGGGGCACTTCAACCGGAAAAACTAGACTATGACGATCAGGGGATGATTGAGCTGGTTCGGAAAAATTTGCAAGATTTGCTGGGTATCATGAGAAAGCCACTTTTGACCTGGGTGGATCGTCATCCCAAAGCTATGGCGCAATATGGTGTCGGACACCTAGATCAGGTTGAACAGCTCGACGCTGAGCTCTTAAACTGGCCTCAATTGAAACTAGCCGGGAATGGTTTCACTGGTGTCGGCATTCCCGACTGTATTCGGAGAGCAGAACAATGTGCTGACCAGTTGCTTTCACAATTAGAACCCTAAGTTCTTGCTTGTTGATTCACAAATACTCAGCCAGAATTCCAACCTCCCAGAGAAGTGGCTTGCAATTAATCTTTTTCGTTGGCTGCAGCCTAGCCCGCTGGTTCTAGAGATGGTTGCGACGCGCATATTTCCTTTTTGGCCGAAACTAGGGATTTTCTTTCACCGAAGGAACTTCCCGGTACGGGACCATCGCGTTTTGTTGAAGAAGTTGAGTGCCTTACTTCCGTATTCTTTGGCGTATTCGAACATCGATTTAGGCGTTGGGTCGTAGGGCTTGTCATCATACGACCAGTATATAAAGAGTGGCTTTCCGATGATGTTCCTGCCCGGCACGGGTCCCCAATACCGACTGTCGTTACTGTTGTCGCGATTATCGCCCATCATGAAGTAACAGGCGGGGGGAATCACCAGCGGCCCGAAGGTATCTCTTGGAGGGTAAAAGTTGCCCCTCTGGGTAGATCCTTCATCCACGTATTGATAGGGCTCGTTAATTCTCCTGCCATTGATAAACACCCATTTGTTCCTGATCTCTATGGTCTCTCCCGGGAGCCCAATGACTCTCTTGATGAAGGGGACATTCGGATTTTGAGGAGGCTTAAAGGCCACAATATCTCCCCGCTCGATTTGGCGGGAAGGAAGGATGGTCAGCAGGAAATCAGGATAATTGGCAGGAAAGGCGAATTTATCCAGAAAGAAATGATCCCCCACGAGAATAGTTGGCTTCATTGACTCGGTAGGTACCTGGGTTGCTTGGGCAATGAACTTGGTGAAGAAAAAAACAAAGATCAAACTAAAAACCAGACTCTCGAGCCACTCGCGGGCAGCACTCTTGGGGCCTGGCTTCTCAGACTTTTTGGCAATCGAATCTGGAGACGCTGGTTTAACAATGACCTTTTCTTTTTCCTTGAGCATCCTTCTGTCACTCTCCGAGTATCTTTCTGCTATTATACATAAGGTGCTGGGAATCATTCAAGCACGTGGCCTCTATCAATTGTCTCCCTGGGCGGGAATAGTAATAGTGCGCATGGTAACTCCAAGAGTATCTGCCCTCCTCAATCTACAAACAGGCAACTGAAGGGACAACGGAACCAGAGAGGCCCTTTCATAAAAGGCATGAAGTAGATGGGCCAAAAGACTTTTTCTGTTATTAACTTTGGGTGCCGAGCTACCCAGGCGGACGGGGCCGCCATCGAACAAGCTCTTCTCAGGAAGAACCTTGTTCGCTGTGGGACTGGCAAGCAGGGTGACATCGTGGTCATCAACACCTGCACGGTGACTCGGACAGCCGATGTCCAAGCACGTCAGATGATCCGTAGAATCCACCGAGAAAACCCCTCAACCAAAATTGTAGTAACGGGGTGCTACGCTCAGAGGGCCCCCCAAGAAATTGCCCAAATGAAGGGAGTGACTTGTGTCGTTGGGAACTCCCACAAGCCACAACTGGCTGCGTTGGTTACCAAGAATCACCTCCCAGATCAGGTGTCGCCTGATCCTAGGGAGTCAGCGGCTACCCTCCCGGGAGGAGCCACCGTCTATTGCAGCAGCATCTTCGAATCTCAAGAACTCCGATCTATTGCTGACATGTCTGGGGGTACCAGAACAAGGGCGCTCCTTAAAGTTCAAGATGGCTGTAGTTATCGTTGCTCCTATTGCGTTATTCCATTTGTAAGAGGAGCCTCGCGCAGCCTACCACTTGAGGAGGTATTGCACCAAATAGGACACCTGTTGCAGGCAGACTACAAGGAGATCGTGCTGACGGGCATTCACTTAGGCGGCTACGGACGGGATTTGACCCCACAGACTGATTTAGCACGCTTGATCCGGCGCCTGCTTCAGGAATCACCCTTGCAAAGACTTCGTCTTAGTTCTGTCGAACCCCTAGAAATGACTGATGAGCTCATTGATCTGATAGCTGCCTCCCCCAAGATGGCTAAACATTTTCACCTTCCCCTGCAGAGTGGCTCCTCTCGAATTCTGCGATTAATGCGACGACCTTACCAACCCGATGAGTATTTAGGTTTGATTGAAAAAATTCGGCGAAGAGTGCCTGCCGCTGCAATTGGTGCGGACGTAATGGTTGGTTTTCCTACAGAAACCGAGGAGGATCATGCTCAAACGCGTGACTTGATTCAACAGTCACCTTTGACCTATCTCCATGTCTTTCCCTTCTCTCGACGGCCAGGAACTGATGCAGCCCTCTTGAAAGGCGATATTCCCAAAAAGATAGCAAAGCGAAGAAGTCTGGACTTGAGGTCCCTGGCTTTCAAAAAGAACCAGCGATTTCGAGAGAGTCAGGTTGGAGAGCTTCTGCCTGTCATTACTCTCGAAACACAATCGCGAGGATTAGAGACACGAGCTCTAAGTAGCAATTATCTTCCAGTTAACGTGATGGGGGTCAATCTACAGCCTAATCTACTGATGAAGGTTCTTGTGACGGGGCTTACTTCTGATGGAGTCACAGCTAATTCACTCAGGACTATACATAGTTGAGTGTCGAGAGGGTCAGCGCTCCAGAATGACCTGAGCAGCAGCATATCGGTTGGTATGAGTCAAACTGATCCAAATTTTGATTGCTCCCAGTCGAGTTGCTTCTTCCAAGGCCCTTCCAGAAAGCACGAGTTTAGGTTTCCCATTTGGCTGGTTGCATACCTCAGCATCGAGCCAGGTGATGCCCTCCCTCCATCCAGTCCCAATGGCCTTAAACAATGCCTCCTTGGCGGCAAAGCGAGCGGCGTAGTGTTGAAACTTGTTGGCCCGTTGGTCGCAGTATTGAATCTCAGCTGCACTGAACGTCCGCTGGCGTAATTGATCCCCTTGTCGCTCCAGAGCGGCCTGTAGTCTATCTATCTCAACGATATCAATGCCAATACCGACAATCACAAGACAACGTCCTTATAATTGGGGCACTGACTGGGCACTTTCTTCATCCGGACTCTGTCTGCAGCACCGAGGTCTCAGTTCCTTCCACGGGCTGGTTCATGGATTCAGCCTTCGCCACCATCCTTGCTCAGGAAAGGAGCTTGACCTGGGTTCAGATGATGTATCATCCAGCCCTGAAGTCAAGCGCCTGCGAAACAACTTTGTCATAAGTCTAAGTAATAATCCGATGCAATTGGTACTACTACGTCAATACCACTCCGTGCAAATTCATTGTCTGGATCGTGTCTCCTTCGGGGACCAAATTCAAAGAGGAGATGCTTTAATTACTCAGTTGCCTCAGTTGCTCTTGGCTGTTCAGGTGGCCGACTGTTTACCCGTTCTTATTGCCGATGAGGTTAGCGGGGTAGTCGCAGCCGTCCATGCTGGTTGGCGCGGACTTTTGGGAGGGATCGTTCCCAAAACCCTCGCCCGAATGCACGCCAAGTACAACTGCAACCCGCGACATTGTGTTGCGG
>Ga0310345_10003466_pt1 | contig 14984 bp, 11 predicted proteins | sample HC15DNA20500_MG_FD_204667 | JGI IMG/M metagenome (GOLD analysis project Ga0310345, IMG submission 204667) | Marine microbial communities from station ALOHA, North Pacific Subtropical Gyre - HC15-DNA-20-500_MG | ecosystem: Environmental > Aquatic > Marine > Oceanic | place: Pacific Ocean: North... | reverse complement strand
GAGCACGACATTGACGCCCACATTCGACAGGACGGTTGGTTATGGGCCGCATCCAACCAAGCACAAGTAGGATTGTGGAATGAAACTATTGATTCTATCGGGCGTCATGGATTGTCACCCATCGTCGAGTGGTCCCAAGCGGGGCTTGAGTCACGCTCTGGTACATTACAAAACAGTCCACATGTGGCTGGCGCCTATGAATCCAAAGTTGCTACAGTCCAACCTGCACTCCTCGGTCGTGGCTTGCGACGAGTTGCCTTGGAGGAGGACGTGGCGATATTTGAAAAGACACCCCTCATCTCGCTCAGCCTTACAAACCCCGCAGTCATAAAAACCCCTGAGGCAAAAATTACGGCTGACAAGGTCGTGATTGCGATGAACGCTTGGGCGACCCGTTGGGCCCAAGTACGGAAAGCTGTGCTGGTGGTTTCCGGAGACATCGTCGTTACACAGCCGATTGGCAAACGGTTGGAAGAAATCGGATTGACAGACGGGCTCGCTGTCACTGACGGGCGTGCGTTGGTCGAGTATTACCGCACTACGCTAGACGGTCGTCTCGCTTACGGCAAGGGCGGGATGTCCGGCAGTTTTACCTATGGCGGAAACGTCGGCATCGAGGTTGAAGGCTCTTCTAACAAGATAGGGAGCCTAACGCAGGCGATGCACGCTACCTTTCCCGATCTCGATGGTGTCGGTATGTATAAGAGCTGGCGTGGCCCAATTGATCGGTCAAAGTCTGGGCTACCATTTTTCTGGCACTTAGGAAAATTGCGCAACGTTTTTTTTGCCGCTGGGTTTTCCGGCAACGGGATAGGCCCGAGTCACATAGCCGGTAAAATTCTGTCAGGTCTCGTTCTCGAAAGACATGATGAATGGACTACTTGTCCCCTCGTGCGCGAGCCCGGCCGAGACTTTCCACCGGAACCATTTCGTTACATGGGCTCGAAACTCGTGCACAAGGCGCTACAAGCTAAAGATGCCAACGATAACGACGGGCGCGAATCGTCGCGGATTGTTCGGTTCTTAACGGGTCTTGCGCCCAGCGGTCTCTCGCCATTTCGGCGCTACGGGAAATAGGCGGCCGACGGCACACCCCTGGGCCCAAGCCCGTATAAAGGGCGATCGCCGTCCCTTTAAGGGCGCAGGAACTAACTCATCAATGAAATTGTCATTGTGGGTCTATCAAATATTCATCGCCCGGGCGTAAACGTTCTTGCACCCACGACGACGCGCCGGGGTGGTTGGGCGAGGTGACCTCCAAGGGTTCGCGGGTTGACGCCATTTGTTCACGAAGCCTTCGAGTCTTCGCCATATTCACGGTCATCATCGCTCGATTGATTACAACGCCATACACTTCCTTAGCGCATTCAATGGACAATAATCCTTCGAAAATACTTTCGAGAACAGCTTCCGTATCACGCTCCAGAGGATCGCCGTAACCGCCACCTCCGCTTGACTGGCCGACCCAGATGTCGTCTTCGTCAATCGTCAAATGGCCTTTAGACGAGCAGTATGTGCGGGTTCCTGTCTTAAGGTTTTCCTTGTAGCTACCACCACCGATAGCCATGGTGCCACCCACTACGCCGAACGGTGGGTTGGTACTACCATCTCCGAAAAGATTACACTCCATGGCACCGCCGGTGGGGGTGATCTGAATATCCACACCCGGTCCACCGAGAAACTTGCCGTGACCCATTGAATCGGCGGCAATCACTTGCTTATCGACACGAAGGGGGTACAGCATCTCGCTCATCTCAACACTTAAGATTTTGAGTCCACCCATGGCGGCAGCCGTGCCGATAAGCGGCCAACCGTCTTTTTCCGCCGAAGCGCCCCCCGCTGGCATGCCGTTAAAAAACATACACCCCCACTCCACCGGCTGCTCTTCACGTTCGTCCCGCCCTGAAAAGAATGGCACACAGTGGATGCCACCGTTGCCACCCATAACCCGGTCGGGCACGGCATGCGCAAGCGCCTTCCAAACCGCGTCCTGCATGGTGTCGTCAGGTCCGATGGTCGCTAGGGCGGTTGAAGCCGGATACAACGCATTACACACGGAACCCTCAGGGGCCTCGGCGGAAATGTGCCGAAGACAACCGTCATTGTGCGGAATCGTTGGATCGATGGCACACATGATGGGAATACCTGCGGCGGCCTGCATCACACCGTAAGAGGAGTTGTTGGCGCCTGGGGTTTGTGGCGCGCTTCCCGTGAAATCCACGTGGACGCGATCGTCCCGGATAGACACTTTTGCTTTAATCGGAATGTCCGTGCCGCCTTGGCCATCCGTATCCAGCCACGCCTCACCGAAATAGTCGCCGTCGGGCATCGCCCGGATCTCGGCCGCCATGCGCTCATCAGCATAGTCAAAAATAGCATTTGTATACCGCTCGATTTCGTCGTTGCCGTATTGTTTGGCCAATTCTTCCAACCGTTTTCGGCCAATCCAAATCGATCCGAGTTGAGCCATGAGGTCTCCATACAACCACTCTTTCCAGCGCACATTTGCAAGGTACATACGAATGACATCGTCGCGAGGTTTGCCTTTTTCATAAAATTTAATTGGTGGAAGTTGCAACCCTTCTTGCCACACATCCTTTGCCGCCGCGGGGACGCTTGTGGGAATAAAAGCACCACAATCGAGCTGGTGTCCCTTGGTCATGCTCCAAAACATGTGCTTGCCTTTGTGAAATACGGGACATGCTGTCACGAAGTCTCCGACGTGAGTGTTTCCACAATAGGGATCGTTGGTAACGATAACGTCACCGTCATGGATATCGCCTTCGAACATTTCGGCAATTTGCTTCAGAACAACATGCATCGAATTGGTGTGAATCGGCAACGCATCCATCATGCAAACCTGTCGCGCTTGGTTGTCATAAATGGCACAGGAAAAATCACGAGCGAGGGCGAGAATAGAGGTCCAAGCAGTGTACTCGAGGGTTAGCGTCATCTCGTTGGCGATCGTGTTGAACCGATTGAGAATGACCGAAAACGTGATCGGATCGACCACCGGTTTGTTCTTTTTTGTCTTTGGCTTTTTGGCGTTTTTACGACCATTCAATTGTGACCGTGTTTCCGTAATGATATTTGTTGATTGGTCCACTATGTGCTCTCCTAATTCAAGCTCAAAACAAAGTCACCGTAACGATTGACCTTCAATACCCGCGCTGGGGATATAACTATAGTTGTGTTCTCTTGCTCAACAATCGCGGGCCCCTCAACCGCCATACCGAATTGCAGCAATCCTCCATCATACAGCCTGGTTTTTCGGTATTTACCATATTCAGCGAAATATACCTTCCGGGTGCCTTTCTCGGCAAGATCTGCCGACTTGCGGGTGCGTTTTTGCTGCGGCGCTTCTACTTCGGGCAATTTTCCGACCGCGGTGATCCTCCAGTGAAACAGCTCGACGGCACTCTCACGGACGCAATAGGTGAACATCCGCTCGTGAAGGGCATGGAATTCTTCGGCGATCTGAGGAATATTCTGTTTTTTTATTTTCCCTCGTGACGGCAAAGGAATCGTAAGCTCATGGATCTGATTAGAGTATTTGGCATCTGCGAAACGTGAAATCTCGATGCGCGACCGGGCGAATCCCTGGGCCTTTAAATCGGCGACCGCATCAGCCTCAAGTTCCGAAAAAATTTCGTTTGCGCGCACTAGATCAAATGCGTCACTGCTGGTCGCAAACGCTTTGACGGTATCGTGCCGGACATCACTGGTGATCATGCCGTAAGAACAAAAAACCCCGCTATACCTCGGGATGATTGCCTGTTTCATTCCCAATTCACGTCCTAATGCTCCGGCGTGAATAGCACCGGCACCTCCCCCAACGACGAGGTTATAGCCGCGAGGGTCGATACCCTTTTCGACCGAAACCACCTTAATTGCATCAACCATATTGGTGTTAACAAGGTGGAAAATGCCGGCGGCTGCCTGCTCAGTGGTCAATCCCAAAGGTTTGGCTATAGTTTTCTGGATCACGTTTGCCGACGCTTGCGGGTCAATTTCCCGCCGGCCACCGAGAAAATAATCAGGGTTTATATAACCCAAAACCACATTGGCATCTGTCACGGTTGGGCGATCACCACCCAACCCGTAACAAACAGGCCCCGGTTCTGCCCCAGCACTTTCCGGACCGACTTGTAAGGCCCCTCCCTGATCAATCCACGCAATGCTACCTCCGCCGGCCCCGATCGAATGCACGGCGATCGCGGCGACCCCGACGGGATTTTCATGCACACGCATTTCCTTCGTTAGAGAAGGGGATCCTTCCGTCACCATGCAGACATCGAAACTCGTACCGCCCATGTCAATGGTGATGACATTTTTCTCACCGATGCGCTCTGCACAATATAGGCCGGCAGCGGGCCCGGCAGCGGGCCCGGAAGCCAAAGCATAGATCGGTCGTTGTAACAGTTGCTCAACGGTCGCTGTGCCTCCGTTCAACTGCATCACCAACAAATTGTGGCCAAAGCCGTGCTGTTTCAAATAGGATTCAAGTTCCAACATGTAACGTGAGATACGAGGTAATACGTACGCACTCAATACTGTACTGGAAGTGCGTTCCCACTCCCGGATCATAGGTAATACCTCCGAGCTCAAAACGACCGGAATACCCGGCAGCTCTTTGCCTAGAATTTCCCGGACCCGTTGCTCATGCTGAGAATTCATTACCGACCACAAAAGCGCGACCGCTACAGACTCGACATTTTGTTCTTTCAGAATTTTCGCTACGTTACGCACCGACGCTTCGTCGAGTGGCGTCAACACATCACCGCGATAGTCGATACGCTCCACGATCGGTAAACGGAGATCGCGCCGGATAAAGTCCTTGGTCCGCGCTAAATTGACGTTGTAACGCTCAGGTTTATAACCATCTCGAAAATACAGAACGTCGCGAAAACCCTCCGTGCATACCAATGCCGTTTTGGGCCCATTGCGCTGGATCACGGTGTTTGTCGCGATAGTCTGGCCATGGACGAACAAATCCAGATGTTCTACAAAGCTGTCTAATGGGATCTCGTGGGCTTTAGCCAACGCCCTTAGGCCGATCTGGACCGCCTTCGAAGGGTCTTTAGGCGTAGTCGCTTCCTTCCAGAGCGTGATCGAACCGCTATCGTCTAGTAAGGAAAAATCCGTGAATGTGCCACCTATATCGACACCCAGAACATAGTGCATCGTACTCCCCCGACGTTCAGATCTGCGTCTAACCGAGCCACTGATTATAACCAGAAATTGAGGCTGCCCAAGAAACGCCTCACAACCTTATTTGAGGTATTCTAGTTCTTCGAGCAATTGAGGGTTATGGTCATGAAAATAGGCTTGATGCTACCCCAGACCGAAGGATTCCGCGGACCAGGAGTGCGACGCTGGGCAGACCTTACGAAGATGGCCGGCGTGGCCGAAGATGTCGGGTTCGATTCACTCTGGGTTGTCGATCATTTCCTCTATCAGATGCACGACGAGAAAACCCCGCGTGGGGTTTGGGAGTGTTGGTCTCTGCTATCGGCCCTTGCGGCGACCACGACGCGCGCCGAACTCGGCACCCTTGTCCTAGGTATGGGGTTTCGCAATCCCGCGCTGCTCGCAAAAATGGCGGATACTGTCGATGAGATCAGTGGCGGGCGCCTGATTCTCGGCATAGGCGCGGGCTATCATCGGCGCGAGTACGACGCGTTTGGGTACCCTTACACAAACCGTTTCGAACGCTTTGCGGAAGGCATCGAAATTTTACACGGCTTGTTGCGAAAAGGGCATATCGATTTTCACGGGGAATTTCATTCTGCGCGCGACTGCGAACTTCTACCACGCGGACCACGTCCCCAAGGACCACCGATACTCGTCGGCACTATGGGGTACAAAACGCTCCGCCTCATGGCTCGTTTTGGCGACGAGTGGAACGCCTACTACGACGATACCGGAAACTCTGTTGACGCTTTACCCGCTTTGCGCGCTAAAGTGGATGAAGCCTGCAATGACGTGGGCCGGGACCCCGCAACCTTGAGGAGGAGTGCCACAGTATTGGTCGCCGATCCAAAAGCCGATCCTTGGTGGGAACGCTTGCCAACGGACCGCGAAAAAATCACCATCACCCCATTGGCAGGCGAAGCAGATGGAATCGCCGAGGCGTTGAGTGCGTACGAACCGGAGGGTATCAATCACATCCAAATCTGCCTCGAGCCGACTACTTGCGAAACCATTGAGGGTTTTGCGAAGGTACTTGAGTCTCTTAAAGCCAATGACTAGCGAACCAAGCGTTGGCACCGCTGGGGATCTTCATTAGTGCTCGGTCAATATTTTGCCGGCGAAAAAACAGCGATGGCCTCGTTAGGTCCCTCAGTTACCTCGTAACCATAAGTTTCCCCACGCGGGACATAAATCGCTTTGCCAGCAATCACGGTCTTCGTGCTGCCACCGAAGGTCGGTTTGACTGTGCCACTCAACATGTACACGATTTCGTCATGCTCCGGGTAATTAACGTTTGGGTCGTTGAATCCTTCATGTAGGGTAGAAACATTGAGCGACATACTCGGCGAATCATGCTCACGCCTGAGCACTCGGCGACTGGTCAGCTCTTCATTTTCGTAGACTTGTGCATCTTCTATACCGAGAATTTTTATTTCACTCATCATCTTTTTCCTTACAAACCACGTTCATCGTTCGATATCTTTGACGACCTCTTCCGCGCGATCTTTTGCTCGTGAATAGTTGACGCATACGTCATAGCCACGTCGACCTGCCAGCCGCGCTATCGCAGCACCTATACCCCGACTGCCACCGGTAACAATCATAACTTCCGTCATCATTGCCTCCCATTGCGATTATCCGCTCGTTACGCGTAATGTTTGCGTAATTCCTTTTTCAGGACCTTCCCCGTCGAATTATGCGGCAATTTATCTACGATCATTATGCGGGTCGGTGTCTTGTACCTCGCTAATCGCTCATTGCACAGTTCGAGAATTTCTCGTTCCGTGACAATCTTACCAGCGACCACGACGATGAACGCCGCCGGCGTTTCCCCAAATTCAGAATGCGGTAAGCCGATCACTGCTACTTCCTCGACAGCCGGATGCTGCTGGATGACCTCCTCAACATCTCGCGGCGAAATATTCTGCCCTCCACGAATGATAAGATCGTCCTTACGCCCAACAATAAAACAGTACCCGTCGGCGTCTAAGTACCCGATGTCGCCTGTGTGCAGAAACCCTTGCCGATCGAGCGCCCTAGCCGTCGCCTCCGGGCGTTCCCAATAGCCCTGCATAACTGTTTTCCCTCGCACCAGTAGCTCACCTGCTTCTCCAGGCCCGCAGTTTTCTCCATCCGGGCTCCTCACCAGCAGTTCCAAACCCGGCAACACTAGGCCGACCGACCCTGGTTTTTGAGGAACGGAGGGGACGTTCTGAGCCACGGCGCTGCTAGCCTCGGACAAACCCCATCCCTCCGTGCACACGCCACCCAACTTACGCTCAACCTGCTCAAGCAAATCGACCGGCATCGCACTACCACCACAATCCCATTGAGTCACGGTCTCACACGACGCACTACTTCCGGTCTCAGCCAAAAAGCGGATCAGCATCGTCGTAACCGCTGGGACAATTCGGATCTTATGCTCGCGAATCAGCGCAATGCCCTCGCCGGCATCAAACCGCTCCATCATGACCATCAGATTGCCCATCAACAGTGATGTAAGCGAGACAGCTAAACCGAACACGTGGCACATAGGCAACGGCATCAGTAAATTAACGTCTCGTCCATCCTCCCCGGGACCAATGTAAAAGCCGTAATTAAGGCAGACTTGCCGCGCGAGACTGCGGTGCTGAAGCATGACGCCTTTGGGCTTACCGGTTGTCCCCGATGTGTAAACTATGGCGCAGAGGTCTTCTGGATCTGGTTGGACAAATGCCTCTACGGTGGGGGCATTCTCGACCAGCGCTGACAGGCTCGAGTTACGACTATTCAGTCCATACACAGCTTTCAGAGCTGCAAAATCTTTTTGGTTGACGTCGAGGTGATGCGCTTTATCTGCGGTTGTAAAGACTGCAGCGGCTTTAGAGTCGCTAATGATGAAATTTAATTCCGATTGCACGAGCGACGGAACAGTGGGCACGATAACGGCTCCAAGAGCAATGCAAGCGAGGTAACAAAACCAAATCTCCGGACAGTTGAGAAGATTTACAACCACATGGTCCCCTCGCTTAATTCCGGCGTGCTGGAGCAAGCCTGCCAAGCGGGAAGCGCGCTCAAATAAGGCCGTATTCGTGACGCCAACGCCGTTAAACCACAAGGCTTCATATTCACCGTACAGAGTGCGGTTAGCCGAAACGATGTCTGTAAGCGTTCGATGGGTCGGTATCGAACTGAAACGATGATCGCGTTGAATGGAGGCCTTTTTGTAGTCGCCGACGTCAGCTGTGACCGGTGACATCACCTGTGGCTGCTCCGTGGCATGATGGGATCCCTTACCTTGTGAGAGAATCCCCATTTTAGTCATAACAAAAACGAAACCGTGAGTCTTCCGTAGGTCCCGGTGCGGGGCGCAATCAGTTAAGCTGTTCGAGGGCTCGCTTCATAACCGCGTGGGCGCCCTTACGGACATCCGATGTTACCGGTGCGTACCGACTTCATCGCCGCTGGAGTCATGGGACACCACAAATCGTCAATAGCGCCTGCCAGTGTGAGCTACGTAAACTAAAATGCCGGACCTAGAACGCAAATTCATACAAGATGGTGGTGTAGAACGCATCATCCGAGACTCGCCCGAATTTGCGGCCAAACTAGTACCTATTAGTGACCGCGAGGAGGATCGCCGTCACATACTATCTCAGCTTGGCCCCGGAGGTGACGTATGGGTCTTCGGCTACGGTTCCCTAATCTGGAATCCGATTCTGCGCTATACAGAAAAACGCACCGCTCGAATCTATGGATACCATCGTGCTTTTTGCCAAAGAACTTATCTCGGCCGCGGCACCCCGACTCAACCCGGATTAATGGCGGGACTTGATCGGGGCGGCAGTTGCTGGGGTGTCGCTTATCGGATCGTCGCTAGTGATGTGGAATACGAGACCCGGTTGCTATGGGACCGAGAAACGCCGCTGCCTGTCTACAAATCTCGAGTGCTCAAGGCGAACACCGACCAGGGAATGATCCGCGTCATCACTTTTACCGCGAATCGCTGCCCGTATTACTACACGGGTCCTTTAAGCATAGAGGCCCAGGCTAAGCGTATCGCGCGGGCAGGTGGCGAGATGGGCACGAATGCCGAGTACTTGTTCAAACTTGTTAAAATTCTTGAAAAACAAGGGCTTCTTAAGGATTCGCTCAAGAAATTACATCGCGCTGTCCGAGAAAGGGTGCCCGAACAAAAAAACCGCGACGACTAAAGCTATTGTTACAACCCGGGTCGTCGCCGCCAAAAGGCGGTCGCCGTCTCAAAAGCGTGGGCAAGCTGCAATACCTCGAAGTCTTTCCAACGCGGTCCGACTATCTGAATGCCCACAGGCAAACCGGTCGCACTGAAACCCGCCGGCATTGAAATCGCCGGACAACCAGTCACGGTAATCGCATAACACACCCCCATCCAATCCAAATAGGTGTGCATTTTTTTACCATTGATCGTATCTACCCATTCCTGTTCCACTGGAAATGGAAGCACCTGTGTTGTTGGGCATATCAGATAATCGTAGCGTTCGAAAAAACTGCTGATACGCCCTATAAGAGCCGTCCGTTTTATCTCAGCGGCCGTGATGTCATCGATCGTAAGCTCGAGACCCCTCTCGATGTTCCAGATAACCGTGTCCTTGATTAGTTCGGGGTGGCGGCGATAGTCGTCCCCAAATTTTGTTGCGAACATCCAGGCACGCAATGTTTGAAAAACTTCATCGACGTCAGCTAAATCAGGCCCCGAACGGTCTACCTTACAACCGAGCGACTCGAATATCGGCAACTGGGTTTCTAATAGCGTAATGATCTCGCTTTCGACGTCGTAGCGCCCGAGATCGGGCGACCAAGCGAGACGGATTTCATCAAAATCGGCCGCGAGTGGGCGAGCAAATATACTGCCTGGATCTGGGATCGAAATTGGGACGCGCGGATCAGGACCGGCTATCACCGATAGAAGCAACCTTAGGTCCTCGACGGTTCGAGCCATTGGACCTGCCACTCCGAGTTGATCGCTCGATAACTGCTTAGGCCAGATCGGTACTCGTCCGGGCGTCGGCCGGAACCCGACCACATTACAAAAAGCAGCGGGGTTCCGCAGAGATCCTCCCAGATCATTGCCGTCCGCTAACGGCAACATGCCACAGGCAAGCGCCACCGCCGCCCCGCCACTACTACCACCGCAAGTTTTGGTAAGGTCATAGGGATTGCGCGTTTCCCCGAAAACAGCGTTGAATGTGTTCGAACCTGCACCAAATTCCGGGGTATTAGTCTTGCCGATTACGATGGCACCCGCCTGTTTTACTCTCTCTACCAGTAATTCGTCTGTATCTGGCACAAAGTTTTGATAGATAGGGGAACCAAAAGTCGTCCGAACGCCTTTCGTCAGAACTAAATCCTTAATGCCAATTGGCAAGCCGTACAATGGTTTGTCGGAACGATCGTTGCAGTGTTCGTCCAGTCGCTTCGCTGTTTCGCGGGCTTCGTCGGCACGCAGAGTAACAATGGCGTTGACGCTCGGATTAACTTCGGCAATTCGCCCCAGAAAAGCCTCAACCACCTCGACTACCCCTAGATCACGGCGCCTAATAGAAGCCGCTAGCTCAGTAGCCGATTGATAGTGTAATGATTCGATCATAGACATCGTTGGCGTTGATTATTGAAAAATTTACGATCTGATGCCACCGGACTGGCCGACTCGAAAATCAGCCGGTTATACTCCCCACCTTGCGACTAACGATTAAAGGCCTGCTGGAGGCAACCAATGACAAAGAGTATTGCTGGCACCCTCGTCTTGATCCTTGGACTGAGCGGCATGACGACAGCATACGCGGAGGCCGACTTAGAGCGCGGGAAACAGCTCTTTCAGGTATGTGTTGCGTGCCATGGACCCAGCGGTGAAGGCAACCAACTTCTTAATTCGCCAGCAAACGGCGGACAGGATACTTGGTATGTTGTCCGTCAAATGAATAATTTCCGCAGTGGGATACGTGGTTCTCATCCTAAAGACCTCTACGGCATGCAAATGCGGCCGATGGCGATGACGTTACCGGACGCTCAGGCGATCCAAGACGTCGCAGCGTATGTGGGAAGCCTCCAAGCGCCGAGCCCGGCCAAAACGATAGACGGTAATGCAGAAGAGGGACGAAAGACTTTCGTTAACAACTGCTTGCCGTGTCACGGCGAAAACGCGCAAGGTGCGGAATTGTTGAACGCGCCACGGCTTTCCAAGCAGCACGATTGGTACATCGTCCGCCAGCTTAATAATTTCAGATCCGGTATCCGGGGCGGGCATCCCCAAGATATCTTCGGTACGCAGATGCAATCGATGTCTCAAATTCTGAGGACCGACGAACAGGTCAACGACATCGCCACTTACCTCAATACCCTAGACTAACACTGCTGTATCCTTGCTGGTCACTTGGGTAATTCAAGAAAAGGCCAATTGGCGATTACCACCGTTTTCGGGGCTCGCTTTACTGGCAATCCACAATTGATTCAAAAAGGGGGTTTCGCGATGTCGGTTACGCCCGTAAAATACTCGTCGCGGAAGCTGGGCATGTGTTCGCGAGCCGTGAAACGCCGCCAAGCTAAAGCGTTAGACTCCACTGGACCAACCGTGCCGCTTTGGGTGGTAGATCCCGCGCGGCGACAGGCTACATTTTTGCGATCGTGAATAATAAAATAAAAAGAAGAGACTTCCTGAAGTTCGTCGGCGCGGGGGGTGTTGGTACCGGAGCAGGAATGCTCTATGGGGAAAGTACCAAGAAGACCGTCGAACTTCTGATCCCACAGGTCGTGCCACCGGAGGACTACTCGCCCGGCATCTCCACTTGGTACAACACCGTCTGCCAACAATGTTCCGGAGGTTGCGGGATAAGCGTACGGGTCCGTGAGGGACGTGCGAAAAAGATCGAAGGCAATCCTGCCCATCCCGTCAATCAGGGTCGTCTCTGCCCTCTCGGTCAAGCAGGGCTGAACGCGCTCTACAACCCGGACCGAATCAAAACGCCGCTCAAGCGCACCGGCGAGCGTGGCTCGGGACAATTCGTAGCGGTTACATGGGATGAGGCTTTGGCAGAAGTCGGCGAAACACTTGGATCCCTCAAGTCCAAATCCCGAGCCGACCACGTGTTCCTGTTAAGTGGAGGCACCCGCGGGCATCTAGACCGGCTGTATTCGACGTTTATGCAGGAGTTAGGTTCCCCGCATTATTGGCACTACGATTTTGATCACCCAACCAACCTCTACGAGGCCAGTCAAATCTCGTTCGGCACAACCCGATTACCTTACTACGACATCAAGAACACCCAATTCATTCTGTCGTTCGGTGCCGATTACCTAGGCACCTGGCTGAATCCCGTGCACAACAGTGTTTCATATGGTCATTTTCGCCAGGGCGAGGACCGTGTCCGCGGAAAAGCCGTCCAGATTGAACCCAGAATGTCGTTGACTGGTGCTAATGCCGACGAATGGTTCGCGATACCGCCGGGCACGGAGGTCCTTCTCGCGATGGGGATTGTGCGGAGTGCACTGACGCAGAATCTTTACAAAGGACCTGATCGCGATGAACTAATGGATAAGTTCCAAGGTTTCGCAGCGGCGGAAGTCGAGCGTCTCACAGGAGTCTCAGAAAACGACATCGATCGAATTGCCTGGGAGTTTATGCACGCCAAACCCGGACTGGCGATCGGCGGGGGGGGCGCCGCTGCTGGAACCAACGGCGTTACCACACTGCTTGCAATCAACCTCCTGAATTACGTGAACGGGAACATAGGAAAAGCAGGAGGCGTGTTGTTCAATCCGGAACCCGCAATTTCCGGTGGTTCCGGGCAACGGCTTGGTAGCCATAAGGAGATGCAAAAATTCATCAAGTCAATGTCGCGCGGTGACGTTGATGTGTTACTGCTTACCAGCACCAACCCGGCATATACCCTTCCCGCAAAAATGAAGTTCGCCGAAGCGGTAGCCGAAGTACCACAGGTTGTAAGCTTCTCGAGTTTTTTAGACGAGACCACAGCGATAGCGGATTACATCTTGCCAACGCATACATATCTCGAGGCTTGGGCCGACGATATTCCCGAACCGGGTGTTGGCGTGTCCGTTGCGTCCGTCGCTCAGCCCGTGGTCGCCCCACTTTATGACACACGATCATCTGGAGACATCGTGCTGGCGCTTGCTCAAACGATCGGCGGCACACTCTCAACGAAATTACCTTGGACAAATACAGAATCCTATCTAAAGGACAGCTGGAAAACGATCTACGCTGATCAAGCTCAACAGGATCCCGCTTTCAGTTTCGAAGAATTTTGGAACAGCGTTCTCCAGGCGGGTGTATGGGCGGAAAACAAGACGTCGCCAGACACGCACCGCATGGAGAACCCGGTGGAAACGCTCGTGGACATCCTAGAAGCACGGCCCGCTCAATTCTCCGGTTCAGGAGCCAAATTCGGTTTCCATTTGCACCCGTACCTAAGTCAGGCGTTTCACGACGGCCGTGGAGCGAACCTACCGTGGATGCAAGAATTCCCAGACCCCCTGACCAGCGTCGTTTACGATTCCTGGGTCGAACTTAATCCGAAATCAGCGACCGGTATGGGGCTCGAGGACGGCGATCTTGTGGAGATATCGTCGGGTAGTGGCAGCATCTTCGCGGCGGTTGTCACCTATCCGGGCATTAGACCCGACGTCGTGGCAATGCCCATCGGACAGGGCCACACCGAATACGGCCGCTACGCCAAGAACCGCGGCGCGAACCCGCTAAGCATACTCGGCCAACAATCAGATAGAAAAAGCGGGGCGCTGGCCTGGGCAGCAACCCGAGTAAAAATCACCAAAACCGGTAAACGGGCCGGACTCATTAAGACAAGTGGCGTATCGCGCACTCTCGGTAGACAAATTCTGGGCCCATCCGAATCGGGGCACGGTTAAGAGGTTTTAGGATGGGTAGTTTATTAGAAAAATTTCGGCGTTATACCAAACCAGGGTATTACGACACTTTTGATTATCACTGGACAATGAGCATCGATCTCGATCGATGCACCGGATGTGGCGCTTGCACTGTTGCCTGCCAAGCAGAAAATAATTTGCCGATCGTCGGAGAAGAGCATTTCAGAGAAAAACGCCAAATGAAATGGCTACGGATCGAAAGATACTGGGAAGGCGATTATCCAGACGCTAAGCTCCACTTCCTGCCGATGCTTTGTCAACATTGCGACCAAGCTCCTTGCGAAACACCTTGCCCGGTCGCAGCGACCTATCACAATCAGGACGGCCTTAACGCACAGGTGTACAACCGCTGCATTGGTACCCGGACCTGCGCAGTCTACTGCCCGTACGATGTGCGGTACTTTAACTGGTTCACTTACACTTGGGACGAGCCACTCGAACAGCAGCTGAATCCGGACGTGACGGTCAGAGAAAAAGGCGTGATGGAAAAATGTACGTTCTGCATCCAACGCATCCGCCAAGCAAAAGACACCGCAAAGGATGAAGACCGCAGACGCGTCCGCGACGGCGAAGTGACGCCGGCATGCGTGCAAACCTGCCCGACGGAGGCCATGGTCTTCGGCGATTTAAACGATCCCGAGAGCCGAGTCTCGAAGATGGTGGGCAACGAACGCAGTTATCACGTTTTGGAAGAACTGAACACCTCGCCATCCGTCGTTTACCTGAGAAGAGTTGATGAGGATCGCGAGGCGGAGGCCGGTGCGCATGGCTAGCCACAACGAGCCAACCTATGCCGATGTCAACCAAGATGTCCTAGATACCCTATTGCACACAGGAAAGGGCTACTGGATTTTATTATGTTCCAGCATTGT
>Ga0310345_10003465_pt1 | contig 14985 bp, 14 predicted proteins | sample HC15DNA20500_MG_FD_204667 | JGI IMG/M metagenome (GOLD analysis project Ga0310345, IMG submission 204667) | Marine microbial communities from station ALOHA, North Pacific Subtropical Gyre - HC15-DNA-20-500_MG | ecosystem: Environmental > Aquatic > Marine > Oceanic | place: Pacific Ocean: North... | reverse complement strand
TCAGGCTCATTTCGCCTGCTCCATCGCAGGGCAGCTCGGCCGGCTGGCCGAGGAAGAGATGGCTCAGGAGACAGACGCCATCTGAGAGATCGAGGCCGCCATCGCCATTGCAATCACCGGGCGCCTGGCGACCGCCGACAAGATCGTAGTCAAAACCCTCGGCGACGGTATCACAGCCGAAGGAATTGCAGATCTCCAGGGCTGCGAAACCCGCAGCGGCGCATGCCGGCGCGAAGACCTGCAGGGTCTGGCCATCACCGAGCAGGCGATGCTCCGCCTCGTTGCCGCAGATCGTGACCTGCAACCCGACCTGGTCAAAATTAAAACCGACCACCAGGAAGGTGTCGCCGGCGACACCGACGTTGCCCTGGATGTGCTTGATGACCGGCAGCAGCCGGCGCAGCGCCAGGACTCCATCGGAGAGCCGCGGCGAGGGAGTCACCGAATTTCCACCGCCATCCGTCATGACGTTGCGGCGGCCGGGAAAACCGGCGGCATTGGCGAGATCGAGGGTTGTGCTGGCCGGCTCCTCCGCGATGACGTCCACCACCAGCCGCAGGACCTCTATCCCCTCGCCGGCGGCGATCCTGCGCTCGACTATCGTCTCGGTCAGCGACAGGATGACGCCGTGGACAAGCTCGCCCCGGACATTGTCGATAATGCCATCGCTGAATTCCGGCTCGAGCCCGATGAGACCAGCGCCGAGGCGGACCTCGGAGATACGGAGCTTCGCCGGGTCAAAATCGAGCGCGATCGAGAGACCCACGATCTCCTGGTCGATATCCGCCACGATGCCGACGACGTTCCCGCTGGAGCCCAGGGAGAGCTGCCCATCCCCGATCCTGAAGCGATTCACTCCCCAGGCGCTGGTGCTCACCAGCAGGAAGACACCCGTCAAGATCGAAACCTGTTTGATTCCACGCGCAGCGCTCATCCTGACCTCCCCGGTCCCGAAGCCATCCATGGCAACGCGCCGGTTTCTCCTTTTAACCCTGAATGACGGCCTGTATGCCATCGTCAAAATCGATGTTAGCACCACCAGGGTGAGCACGGGAGTCTTTTCTGCCTGCCCCTGGAGGGCTCCTTTTTACGGGAAATCTCCTGCCCCTCAACCCCGAGGGGAATAGAATGCCCGCTCTCCAGAACACCATCGGTGGAAAGACCGGCTCTTGAACAGTATTCGCTTCATCCTGCCCTTCGCGAAGCCCTACGGACGCCGCTACCTCGCGGGGCTCCTCATGGTGCCGCTGTCTATCGGCTCACTGCTGGCCATTCCCTGGCTGACCGGGGAATGCGTGGACATCCTGCGCGCAGACAAGGCCCCCCAGGGTCTGCAACATAGCATCCCCCTCATTGAACAACTCAAGTTCTTCCTCGCCGCGATCGTGATCTTCGCCTTCACCAGGGGGCTCTCCCTCTTCGCTATCCGCTGGTTCATCATCAGCGCCTCGCGAAAGGTCGAGTTCGCCCTGCGCGACAAGCTCTTCGCCCACCTGCAGCACCTCGACCAGGGCTTCTACAATCGCTGGAAGACGGGCGACATCCTCGCCCGCTGCAGCCAGGACGTCGAGCGGGTCCGCGTTCTCGCCGGCCCGATCATCATGTACTCCGCCAATACCGTCTGCATGCTGCTGATCGCGATCCCCCTGATGATCTCCGTCAGCGGCTGGCTGACGCTGCTGCTCATGGTGCCCCTGTCCCTGCTCACCCTCTCGGTCCGCAAGATCGGCCCCAGGGTTCATGCCGCGGTTTCCAAGGCCCAGGAGACCCTCTCGGGCCTGAGCTCCCTCTCCCAGGAGGACTTCGCCGGAATCCGGGTCGTCAAGTCCTTCGCCCAGGAGAAGGCCGAGGGCGAAAGGTTCCGGAAGCTCTCCAGTGAGTACCTTGACGATAATATGACCACCGCCCGGATCCAGGCCTGGATGCATCCCCTGGTGGCCGGAGTCAACGAGCTGTCGTTGATGCTCCTGCTGCTGCTGGGCGGCTACTACCTGCTCGGGGGCGAGGGAGCGCTCAGCCTTGGAGAATTCATCAAATTCGCCGGCTACCAATTCCAGCTCATCTGGCCGATGATCTCCATCGGCTGGGTGGTCAACCAATTCCATCGAGCCAGCGCCAGCGTCGTACGCCTGGAGGCCATCCTCGAGTCGGAATCGAGCATCACCCTGCCGGCCGAACCCATCAGCCCGGCGACGGGCAGGATCGAGGGAACGATCTCGATTCGCGGCCTCGACTTCGCCTACAACGGGAAAAACATCCTCGAAGACATCTCCATCGAGGTGCCGGCCGGGCATACGGTAGCCATCACCGGTCGCACGGGCTCGGGAAAATCGACCCTCCTCAAGACCCTGCCGCGCATCGTGGCGGTGGACGACGGACGAATCTTCATCGATGGGACCGACATCAACCTGCTTCCCATCGATCTGCTGCGCCGCTCTATCGGCTACGTCCCCCAGGAAAGCTTCCTCTTCTCCAGGTCGATCAGCGGCAATATCGGTTTCGGCTTTGATGAACCCGATGAAGGGGCTGTGCTGTCGGCCGCACGAATCTCCCGGCTGGAAAAAGACATCGACCAATTTCCACGGGGCTGGAACGAGCAGGTGGGCGAACGCGGAGTCACCCTCTCAGGAGGCCAGAAACAGCGCGCCGCCCTGGCCCGGGCCCTCCTCATACAGCCATCCATCCTGCTGCTCGACGACTCCCTCTCGGCCGTCGACACGCAGACGGAGAAAGAAATACTCTCCGAGCTCCGGACGGCCACAGGCACCACCACCACCCTGGTAAGCGCACAGCGCATCTCGAGCATCCTGCACGCCGACAGGATCTACGTTCTCGACCAGGGACGTGTCGCCGAGGAGGGAACCCATGACGAACTCCTGAAGATAAATGGGCTCTACGCGGAGACCTACAGGCTTCAACTGCTCTCTGACGAGTTGGAGGGCATGTAAAGATGCACAAGAGCGAAGCCCGGTCCTTCCATGAAGATTTCACCGTCGGCAAGGCCTTCGACAAGGGTCTCATGGGCCGGCTGCTGCGCTACGCCCTGCCGCACAGGAAGTTGGTTGTCCTCGCCCTGCTGCTGCTCATCTTCGTTACCCTCGGCAGCCTCGTAGGCCCGTTCATCATCCAGCGAGCGATCGATGGTCCGCTCAATACCAGTGTTCTCGGTGACAGCTCCGGCACTGAGGCGGCCTTCAGGGAGGTCCTGGTGCTGGTCTCCGTTTTTCTCGGCGTGTCAGTCCTCCTCCTGCTGTTGCGTTTCTCCCAGAGCCTCGTCATGGCCCACATCGGCCAGCGGGTCGTATTCGACCTGCGCCAGCAGCTCTACGACCACCTCCTGCACATGCCCCTGGGTTTTTACGACAGGAATCCCGTGGGGCGCCTGGTAACGCGAATCACCAGCGATATCGAAGCTCTCAACGAACTCTTCGCCAGCGGGATCGTCAGCTTCCTCGCCGATGTGCTGATCCTCACCGCCATCACCGCCGCCCTGCTCTGGGTCAACGTCACCCTCGCGCTCGTCACCCTCAGCGTCCTGCCCCTCCTGATCCTGGGAACCTTCGTCTTCAGGAACAGGGCCCGCAAGTACTACCGCCAGCAGCGCGGACACCTCTCCCATCTCAACGCCTTCACGCAGGAGGCGATCCAGGGAATGGAGATCGTCCAGGCCTTCAACCGCGAGGACTCCCTCCAGGATGAACATCGGGGAATCAACGGACGCTACATGGAGGCGTTCCTGCGCTCGGTCAAGGCCTACGCGGTATTCTTCCCGTTCATCGAAATCGTCAGCACCGTGGTGCTGGCGGTGGTGATCTGGCGCGGCGGCATCCAGCTGACCGCCCTGGAGCAGACCCTGACCTTCGGTCAGTTCTACCTCTTCTGGCATTTCCTCGGCCGCTTCTTCCAGCCGATACGCGACATGGCGGATCGCTACAACATCCTGCAGTCCGCCATGGCGGCGGCCGAGCGTGTCTTCAACGTTCTCGACACACCGGAAGCCCTCGTCGATCCGGACGAGCCCCATCCTGTCGAAAAGTTCAAGGGCGGCATTGAATTCGACCGGGTCTCCTTCGCCTACAAGGATGAAGAATACGTGCTGAAGGATGTCAGCTTCTGCGTGAAGCCCGGACAGACCGCCGCCATCGTCGGCGCCACGGGAGCGGGAAAAACCACCATCGTCAACCTGGTGAGCCGCTTCTACGATCCGCAGCACGGCACGATCCTGGTCGATGGCGTCGATGTCAGGGAATACCGCAAGCGGGATCTGCGGGCCCGGATTGGAAGCGTTCTGCAGGATGTCTTCCTTTTTTCTCGATCCATCCGCGAGAACCTGGTCCTGAACTCCGATGACATCAGCGAAGAACGTCTGCTCGACTGCGCCCGCCGCGCCAACGCCGACGGCTTCGTCAACGACCTCCCCTCCGCCTACGACGAGGTGCTGGGCGAACGAGGACGGACCCTCTCGGTCGGAGAAAAGCAGTTGCTGGTCTTCGCCAGGGCACTGGTACACGACCCGGACATTCTCATTCTCGACGAGGCGACCGCCTACATCGACTCAACGACCGAGGCCCTGATCCAGGACGCCATCGTCAAGCTGCTCGAGGGGAGAACCTCGATCGTGATCGCCCACCGCCTCTCCACCATCAAGAAAGCCGACAAGATCCTCGTCCTTCACAAGGGAGAGCTTCGAGAGCAGGGAACCCACAAGGAGCTTCTCTCACTCAAGGGGATCTACCACAAGCTCCACCAGCTGCAATACCTCGACACCAGCTCCGGCCAGCAATCCGCCGATTGACGACGACTCCCCGTGGGCGACTTTATCGGCAGTTCCGGAGGCAAAGCCGGGCTTCAGGCCTCCTCTTTTTCGTAAACCGCCGTTTTTTTCCCGACCAGGCTCATTAAACCCCGCTTTTGTTAAGGATTCCGACCACGGATGAACGAAGAAATGATATTGCAAGATCGCTTTGCCCCTCACCAGCAACCGAATCGAGCAGATGGCTACCCAGTCGGCAAAAAAGAAATCGCGCGGCTCCCGCAAGGGTGAAACCCGGGCGAAAATCTCCAGGCTGCTGGCGGGTTTCTGGCCCTCCGAGGTCCGAGCCATCCACGCCTGTCGGACCTTCCTCCGGCGTGAGAACGACTGCGAGATCTCCATCAAGGAAACCCTCGAGGCCTGGGAGGGACGACTCGGCCGCAAGTGGCGGGCCGAGAAAATGCGCATCGACGGCCAGATGCAGCTCAAGGAGATCGAGCAGCACAAGTCCCAGGTCCACGAGAAAGAGGGCCGGGACCTCGACTGGGAAGCCGCGGCCCAGGACTGGATCGAGTGCCACTCGAGAACCTGGAGAGACTGGTGGGAAAGCCAGCCGGCCGCCTGCCCCTCCCCCACGTTCTGCCTCTGAGAAACCCGGCTCCGCTTCAGAGCCCCTGATCCCCGCTTGCATCGCCACGGGACATTGGCCATCCTTGCCCCTGTCGTTTTCTTTCGACAATCGGCACTCCGGCAAACAAGAGGCACCACAATGACCATTCGGCTCCTGCCCCTGTTTCTCCTGTTCTCGCTGCCCGTGGCGGCCCAGACAGGAGCTCGCGAAGATGGGCTTCGAGTTCTTCTCGTCGAAGCCGAGCCTTCCACGAAGGAGGGCCTCGGCCGCGACCTGGCCACCACCTGGCCGCTGCGGATCCGCTCGGCCAGGCCCGGCAAGGTGAGCGACGAGGACCTGCTCTGGGCCCAGTCCATCATGGTCTCCGCGAAATTGACCGCCAAGGATGAGGCCTGGGCGCTGAAGGCCGGGCGCGGCGGACAAGGCCTGGTTCTGTGCGCTGACGCGGCCTCCTCCCTTGCCGATTCCAAGAATTTTTCGTCCCTCATCGGCCGCGCCCGGCTCGGGGAACTCGAGCCGGCGGCGACACCCATCGCCGTCGCCTTCCCCGACCAGCGCGGACAGGTAACCCAGTCCCTGACCCACTTCTGGCACAGAGGCCGTCTGCGGGAATACGTGCCGGACAAGAAAAGAACCCAGCTCCTGGCCTACGCCGTAAAGGCGACCGCGGAGGCCGAGGTCGCGGACAAGGGCGTCCCCAGGCGTTTTCCCGTCGTATGGACGGTGAGTCCCGGCTTCTTCAACCGCGGCCCCTTCAACTCCCGGGTCTTCGTCTGCACGCTGGATGCGGAGACCGGGCCATCAACGGGAATGGTGCTGACCCTGCTGGCCCGGGCCGCCGAGTGGAGCGCCATGAGGCGGGTCACCTCCTGGCTGAAAGGAGAATACACCCTGATGAGCGAGACGCTCGGCGCCGGCGAAAACGGCCTCCTCAGAGGTCTCCCAGGCGGCAAGGAATACTACCGGGGCCGGCAGATAGCCCCCGTGATGGGATACCAGGGGGCTAACTGGCTCATCCGCCCCGAGCGGGAACAGAACGAGCAGCCTGAAAAAGTACTCGACGTCCTCGATCTCAAAAAGGGACAGACGGTCTGCGACTTCGGAGCGGGCAATGGCTATTTCTCCCTCAGGATGGCCCGCAGGGTAGGCGCCGGGGGCAAGGTGCTCTGTGTAGATATCCAGCCGGAGATGATCGAGCTGCTGAAACGCCGGGCAGCCGACCAGAAGGTCACCAATACGGTACCCATACTCTGCACCGAGACCGACCCGAAGCTGCCCCCTGACAGCCTTGACCTGCTGATCATGGTCGACGTCTATCACGAAATCTCGAACCCCATACCGGTCATGGCGGGAATCCACCAGGCCATGAAAAAAGATGGGCGCGTCGTGCTGGTCGAATACCGGGGTGAAGATCCCAGCATCCCCATCAAGCCCCTGCATCGAACGACCGTGAAGCAGATGGGCAGCGAGCTCGACGCGGTCGGCTTCCGGTTTGTCGCCAACAAGGGAGACTTCCTCCCCCGACAGCACATCCTCATCTACAAAAAAAAATGAAGTTTCGGCCGCATCGTCTCGCCCGAACAGCTACTCCAGGACTCCCCGGGACAGCAAGGTGAAAAAAGCTCTCATCATCGGCTGCGGATATCTCGGACAACGAATCGCGCGACGATTGCGGGCCGCGGACTTCGAGGTCCGCGGCACCACGCGGAGTAAGAGCCGGGCCGCCGAGCTGGAAAACGCCGGGATCCCCGCCGCAGTGATGGAGCTCGGGAGCGCCGCGGCCCATCCCCTGCTGAAGGAGAAATGGGATGCCGCCATCTACGCCGCCGCGCCCGGAAAAGACGGTAACGCGGACCTCGTCTTTCGCCGCGCCCCCCCCGCCTGTCACGGGCAGCTCTGTGCCGCCGGCCTCGAACGATTTGTCTACGTTTCCTCGACCGGGGTCTACCCGCAGACAGGCGGCGAGCTGCTTGACGAGGAGAGCCCGGCGGAGCCTGACGAGGGAACCAGCGCGCTGATCCGCGAGGCCGAACGGGAGCTGCTGGGCGAGGCGCGGGAGAACGGCGCGGTCGTCATGCGCCTCGGCGGACTCTACGGACCCGGCAGATCTCCCATCGAATGGCTCCGGCGACCGGATTTCAGGGAGCGCCTGCGCGGCAGCGCGGAGGCCTGGATGAACTGGATTCACATCGACGACGCCGCGGCGGCGGTGAGCTCGGCCGCCGTGAGAGGCAGGCCGGGGGAGCTCTATCTTGCCGTCGATGGATGCCCCGTGAAACGAAAAGACTTCTACCGGCGGGCGGCTGAGCTTGCCGGGGTGGAGCCGCCCGAGCTCGATGCCGGCTCCGGAGATCTCGGCAAGCGGCTCTCCAACCGCAAGCTCATCGAGGAGCTCGAGGTGAGCCTGCTCTATCCTGACTACCGCCGCGGACTCGCAGCCGTCTCGGAGGCCTCCTAGGCGGAGGGTTCCTCCTCATCCGCGGCCAGGATCATCCCCGCGAGCAAGGCGGCGCGTACCGGCAGGCTCTCGATGAGGACGTGTTCATCAACGGCATGCGCCCCACCACCCTCTACACCGAGCCCATCGAGCACGAACAACCCCTTCGATGAAAGATAGGAACCATCGCTGCCGCCGCCCGAGCTGCCCGTGGAGATCTCCAGGCCCAGCTCCGCCGCAAGCCGGCAGGCCCTCTCTCCCAACCGCATGGTTTCCGGCGTCGGCACCAGCGGCGGAAAACAGAGACCTCCACTGACCTCGATGGCGGCGCCCGGGTTCTCCGGCTCGAGAGCGCGCAGCTTTTTATCCATCGCCTCCCCATCGGCGGGAGCATCAAAGCGCAGGTCGACACCTGCCGTGGCGGAGCCGGCCACGACATTTCCGGCCATACCCCCGCTGACGGTCCCGACGTTGAGCTGGATGCCCCTGTCGGGGTCGTTCCAGCCATGGAGCTTGAGCACCAGGCGCGCCAGCTCATCCACGGCGCTGATACCGCGCTCGGGCTCAACACCCGCGTGAGCTTCACGCCCGGTTATCTTCAGCTCATAGATCCCCACGCCCTTGCGCCGCACCTTCACCGATCCATCGGGACAGGGCGGCTCGACCACGAAGGCCGTCGAGCCGGGCGCCAGCACCTCGTCCATGCAGGGATGCGCGGTATCGCCACCGCTCTCCTCGTCCGCCGCGATGAAGATCTGCAGCCGCCGCCTGAGACGGACCTGCCTGTCGAAGAGAAAACGCGCGACGGCCAGCACAATGCACAGTCCCGCCTTCATATCGTAGGCCCCGGGTCCGTAGAACCTGCCATCGCGCACCTCCACCGGTCGCTCAGCCAGGGTGCCGGCGGGCCAGACCGTATCGCAATGACCCACCAATACAATCGGGGGATCCTCGCCGGGCAGCTCGGCAAAGAGCTGCGGGCCCCAGGCTCCCGGAAATTGCCGGCAGGTGAGCCCGGCCTCATCGAGACGGCTCGAGTAATCGAGAACAAAGGACTCTATGCTCGCGCCATCGCGACTTGGCGTCTCCCTCTCGACGAAACCGCGCAGCTCGGCGAGCAGGGCCTCGCCTCGCTCCCTGAAATAATCGAGAATCATGCCGGCTGTCGGTGGCTGTCGCATTTCCTGTACGCTCTTACGGGGTTATTGGAAACCAGGCTGCTATGATACGATCCGCGCGGGTGATTCCTACAGCCTGGAAAAAAATCGGCAAGGCTCCGCGGCATCCGCGGAACCCACGACAACCGCAAACCGGCACCCCGGAGCGAACGGTATGGGTATTTTCAAAAAAGGCGAGGCGCTCGGCTCGGAGACCATCCCCGGACGCTACAAGATTCGCATCACCACCGAAGATGGCGACACTCTCTACTGGAACAAGCGGGGCGGGATCCATATCGTCGATGAGGACGTGGCCCGGATCTTCGTCGCCCACTTCAAACCCGAGCTCTTCGGGGTGCTGCCGGATGGCAGCCTCATATCCCCTGACCCCGACAGGACCAGGCGGATCGTGAAGGTCGAGATGGAGCGCGAGTGAGGACATGAACGAGGAGAGGCGGCAGCTCGAGCATACGGTGAAGACCCGCGTCCGCTATGGCGAGACCGACCAGATGGGCGTCGTCTACCATGCCAACTATCTCTCTTTCTTCGAGATCGCCCGCACCGAGCTCATCCGCCTGCGCGGCGTGGTCTACAGCGCCCTCGAGGAGGACGGCCTGAGGCTCATGGTCACCGAGGCCGGGCTTGAATACCACTCTCCGGGACGCTACGACGACGTCCTCGCCATCACCGCCCGCCTCGCGGGTTCCGGACCCGCCCGGGTGCGTTTCGATTACGAGGTGCGCCGTGAGGGAGAGGATAAGGTGCTGGTGACCGGGCACACCGTGCTCGCCAGCATCGGGGCGGATGGACGGCCCTGCCGCCTTCCCCCGGAATTGCGGAAGCTCTTCGAACAGGCCGGGAGTTCATGAGCGAGACGGAGAGCCCGGCCAACGACCCCATCGACATCCTCTACCAGGATGAGCAGCTTCTCGTCGCCGACAAGCCGCCGGGGCTGCTGGTGCATCGCAGCCGCGAGTCCTCCGACCGGGTCTTTCTTCTCCAGAAGCTGAGGGACCAGGTCGGTCGCTACCTCTACCCTGTGCAGCGCCTCGACCGCGCCGCCTCCGGAGCCATCGCCTTCGCTCTCTCGAGCGAAGCGGCCCGGGACCTGCAGGCCTCGCTCACCTCTACGGCCGCCCGCAAGGAATACCTCGTGCTGGTGAGAGGCAGTACGGTGGACTCAGGCGAGATCGACCGGCCCCTGACCGGCGCGAACGGGAAAAAAAAGGACGCCCTCACCCATTTTGAAAAAATGGGCGAGGTCTACCGCTCCTCGCTGCTGAAGGTGCGAATCTTCACCGGGCGGCGCCACCAGATCCGGCGCCACCTCGCCCACCTCGCCCACCAGGTCATCGGCGACACGACCTACGGCAAGGGGAAGATCAACCGCTTCCTGCGCGAAGAGCACGGCCTGCCTCGTATGTTCCTGCACTGCGCCCGACTGGAATTTGACCATCCCGCCAGTGACGAACGGGTTGCGATCCACGCTCCCCTAGCAGAGGACCTGCGAAGCTTCCTCCTAGATCTTCCCGGCTGCCCGCCGGAAATCCTCGGGGGAGCCTAGGCCTCTTCGGAAGACGAGGGCTCTTCAGCTTCTTCCGCATCGGCTTCTCCTGTCTCAGAGGGAGCAGCCTCCTCTTCGGCAGAGGCCCCTTGCGACCCGGAAGCGTTTTTTCGCTCCTGCGCGAAGCCGGTAATCAGGACGACGATGGTCACCACGCTCGAGAAGATGACGACTCCTCCCGGCCAGAGCGTCAACCCCTCCTCGCTCGAGAGCGCCTTACCGGCAAAACGCCCGAGCAGGGCGAGGCTCACGCCGAGCCCCAGGATGAAACCGAACAGGGGATTCTGGCCCCAGAGCCAGCGCGAATATAGAAGCAATGCCGCACTGATGACCGCTGCAACGAGAGAGATTACCGAACCCGCCGCCATACCCGCGATCCCGCCAATGACTACCAGGAGAGCGAATACCAGCAATACCTTTTGCGTAAGCTTCATGGGCTGAACTCCTTTCAGGGTGATTCAGGACGGTTTGTCAGCGAAGATTAAGAAATAGAGGAGGTAAATGCAGACCACGGCGCTGAGGACCAGCAACATCCCCGATGGCATGAGCTTGCGGGTCTTCGAGACGCGCTGAAAGAAAGCCACCGAGAGCAGCGCACTGACGCCGACCGCGATCCACATCTGGTCTATAAAATAGGCCACCACCAGGATGGCGAAACTCAGAACACCCGCGATCAGAGACGGTTTCGAGCCGGATTTCTTGAATCCGAACCAGCCGCCGAATCCCATCAAGATGGCGTAGGCAAGAACAACCACCCATTCCTGTGAAATCGAAAACGACATGAGCCCTCCTGTCGAGCCCCGTACCGGAGGACCAGGTGCTTGCAGGTCCCGCGCAGCGGGTTTAGATTGCTTTCGGTTTTAAGTTTAAACGGGAAAAATATGAACTGGTTACCTTACGCGGCCATGGCGGCGGGACTCATGGTCCTCTTGTTCATGGGCGTTGGATATCTCTGGGTCAGGATCGACAAAGACGATCCTGACCGTGATGAAAGTTGAACTCGCCGGCATTGTCAAGGTTCCGGACGCCGGCTGATCACTTCGAGGAGGTCTTCACGGCGGGATTCTCGTACCAGAAAACGCCCAGGTTGTCCCGCTCCTCGCAGGTGATAAGGTCAAGATCTCCATCCCCATCGAGGTCGCGCAGCTCGATGCGATCGAACTTGACGCCGGCCGGGCCGCTGAGCCCGTGCGGAATCCACCTCTTCCCGGCACGCCGCAGGTAGAAAACGCCCGCTTTTCCCCCCGAGGCGCTCTCGCAGCTCACCGTCAGCTCGGCGACGCCATCGCCATCGAGATCTCCCGGCCGCACGGCCTTCGCGCGGCCAAAACGATCGAGAGGATATTCGATCAACTCCTCCCGCCAGGGCTGCCGGGGGTCGACACCGGAATACAGCAGGCTGATCCTGTTGGGCTTGGCTGTTACGGCGGCCTCCTTGCGTCCATCGCCGTCGAGATCATAGAGGCTCACGAAGAGCACCTCCCTGCCGCCCGCCCCCATTCGATGCTCCCTCCACTGCAGGGCGGGCTCCTTCTCCATGGCCTCGCGGCCGGGATTCTCAAGCCAGAGGACCCCCGACTTCTTTCCCTTGCGGTCTGAAACCACCACATCGCTATCCCCATCCCCATCGACATCGTGGCTGATCAGGCTCATGATCCAACCCGCTGAGTACCAACGATGAAAGGTCCACGCTTTCATGTCCCGCGCCCTCGAGGGCGACCGCAGCCACCCGACGCAGGCGCCTCCGCCCTTGGCGCCAAGGACCAGGTCGATCCCCCCGGCGCCGTCGAGCTCCATCGGCAGGGCGAACATCCACTGGCTCTTCCCCTCGACCGCGGCAAAGGAGATCGTCTCCCAGGAGCTCTCTTCGAGGAACTTTTCCGCCGCGGTGGGCGCCCAATGAGCAAACACCCTGCGGTTGCGGCCCTCGCAGCAGCTCACCACGTCAAAGGCTCCATCCCCATCGAGGTCGCAGAAAACCGCGTCCTCCGGTGACTTCACCCGGGCGACCGTGACCAGCGGCCAGCGTTCGGCCACCTTTCGAGGACCGGGGTGAAGGTAGGCGCGTATGAGCCCCCCCTCCTCCCAGCCGGTGGCGATATCCCCGTGGCCATCCCCGTTCACATCCAGGAAACGAACCCCGTCCGCGCCACGGGAAGAATTGTCGATGGTATGACGAACCCAGGCGTCTTCCTGCGCCCCAAGCGCCGAACAACAGAAAAAGAAAACGGCCACCTCTAAGCGCAGCATCTTCGCCTCCGGCCTCCCTGGTCTGATAAACCCCGGCATCTTCGGGTACAAACGCATCCTTGAACAGGAAATATCCCGTCAGCGCCGCTGAGACCGCCGAATGGAACTGAATCAAACTCCATCGCTTCCCGTCCTACCTGCAGAGCACTCTCGCCCGGGTGAAAAACCCGTATTTTATGGCACATCCCCGGCCGCAAAGGGTTACATTCCATTATTAAGCGGTTCCGGCAATCCGGGGCCGACAGCAAACCGGACCACTCTTCAACTTTCTGTTTCTGGAGTACATTCATGTCACGAAAAACCGTGGTTTACACCCTGGTGGCTCTCTTTATCAGTTCCGCGGGTTCTCTGCTGCAGGCCGCCGAGGGTTGGATTACCGACTACGAAGCCGCCAAGAAACAGGCCGCCAAGGAAGGCAAGGACATCCTGATGGACTTCACCGGATCGGACTGGTGCGGCTGGTGCATCCGGCTGAAAAAAGAGGTCTTCAGCCAGGAGGCCTTCAAAAAACAGGCTCCGAAGCACTTCGTCCTTCTCGAACTGGATTTCCCCCGCGCCAAGAAGCTCGAGGCCAAGCTGAAGGCGCAGAATGAAAAACTCCGCGGCGAATTCGCTATCGAAGGCTATCCGACCATCATGCTGACGGACGCCGGCGGCAAGCCCTACGCCAAGACCGGCTACCAGCCCGGCGGCCCGGAGAAATATATCACCCACCTGGCTGAAAAACGCGCCGCGAAAACAGTACGTGACGAGAGCTTCGCCGCCGCCGAAAAAGCCAAGGACGACACCGAGAAGGCCAAGCTCCTCGACAAGGCTCTCAGCATGATCGAGAAAACCGGGGGAATCCCGGTCCTGAGCGTCTACGGCGATGTCGTCGCCCGGATCATCAAGCTCGATAGTGATAACAAGGCCGGCCTCAAGAATAAATATGGCGCGCGCTTCGCCCTTGAAGACCTCAACAAGAAGCTCCAGACCGGAAAATACGCAGAGGCCATCAAGGGCGCCGATGCCTATCTCGCCGAGAAAGGCGGGGAAAAAGAGATGAAGCAGAAGGTCGCCTTCCTCAAGGCGAGGGCGATGTTCATGCAGAGCAAGGGCCAGGACTTCAAGGGCACCATCGCGGCACTGGAAGCCGCCCGGGCGCTCGCTCCCGAGACCTCCATCGGCAAGCAGATCCCCAATATCCTCAAAGGCCTCAAGGCCCAGGTGGAAAAGCAGGCTGGGGAAAACGCCCCGAAGCCGAAGAAGACGACTGAGAAGTCCGAATAAGCTTCCCGGCCTCAGTGAGAAGAAAAGAGGGAAGAGCCGCCTGGCGCGGCTCTTCCCTCTTTTCTTTCCCGGACGTTATTTCTTCTTCCTGGCCTTGTTGAGAGCTCGGTACCAGCCCCAGTTCCTGCCGGCGAGATCCTTCATGAGCTTCTCATCGGAGCCGGTGAAACCGTAGGTCACCACGCGCACTCCAAGAAGATAATTCATCGCCGCGACCCTCTTCTTGATCTCCTCCGGTCCCCCGCCGCGCGATGGCGCGCCATCGGAGAGCAGGTAGATCGTCTCGACACCCTTGACCTTCAAGGCCAGCACCAGCGAATCATGGATGTTGGTCCCACTGCCGGTCTGGAGACTCCTGGCAAAGCCCTCGGCTGCCAGCACGTTGGTCCTGGTGCCCGGCTGTAATTTGCCCCGTCCGCGCCAGGAGCGCGCGGTTCCATCGTAGGGAATGATGGTAAAGAGGCTCTCGCGGCTCAGACCGCCAACGGCTTTTCCCAACTCTCCCTTGACGATCTCGACCTTGGGTGAGCTCCCCTGGCCCGGCATCTTCACCTGGCCATTCATGCTCGAGGAGATGTCGATGCAGAAGATCGCGCGCAGGGCGATACGATCACCGAAAAAGACCGTATTTCCGCCTCCGCTGACGGCCTTGGGATCGTAGTTCGGCTTGTCCGGCAGCTTCTTGTCCATATCATCCCAGCGCTTCTTCACCGCGCCGGCATCACCGACCCCGGCGGCTCCAAGCGCCCTGTACAACTCGCTCTGGATAACACTGGCGAGATCCTCGAGGTGGCGTCCCATATCCTCCTCCTCCCTCAGGCGGGCGATGAGAACATCGATGGCTTCGGGCCAGCCGCTGTCCACGAGCAGCCGGACCGCCCAGGTCTGGATTCCACGCTCCCTGCTCCTGGTCGCCTCGGTATA
>Ga0310345_10003464_pt1 | contig 14985 bp, 10 predicted proteins | sample HC15DNA20500_MG_FD_204667 | JGI IMG/M metagenome (GOLD analysis project Ga0310345, IMG submission 204667) | Marine microbial communities from station ALOHA, North Pacific Subtropical Gyre - HC15-DNA-20-500_MG | ecosystem: Environmental > Aquatic > Marine > Oceanic | place: Pacific Ocean: North... | reverse complement strand
CCTCGAAGTCCCGCCCGAGACGATCCAACTCACTGCGCGCGTGAACCAGAAATATTTCGTCTGCGAAGATGCGCAGGGCGAACTCGCCAACGCCTTCATCTGCACCGCCAATATAGAAGCGGAAGACCGCGGCGAACGCGTAGTCGACGGCAACCGCAAGGTCCTCGCCGCCCGCCTGTCCGACGCGCGCTTCTTCTGGGACGTCGACCGCAAGAAGACCCTGGCTGAACACGCCAAGGGGCTGGAGCGGATCACCTTCCACGAAAAGCTGGGCACCGTCGCCGACAAGGTCGAGCGCGTGGCCAAGCTGGCGCGCTGGCTGGTCGAATCCGACATCGTCACCCCGGACTTGATCCGGGGTGGTGCTTCTTCCGGCGCTGAAGAAGAAAAGCACGACCCCGGCTCGGTGGCCGGGGTGACGAAAGAGCAGCTGGCGGACTGGGCAGAACAGGCTGCACAGCTCGCCAAGGCCGACCTCGTCACAGAAATGGTCGGCGAGTTCCCCGAACTGCAGGGCCTGATGGGCGGCTACTACGCCCGTGCTGAGGGTCTGCCCGACGAAGTCGCCGACGCCATCCGCGATCACTACAAGCCGGTAGGGCAGGGAGACGAGGTCCCGACCGCTGCGGTGACGCTTGCAGTCAGTTTAGCCGACAAGTTAGATACTCTCGCCGGCTTCTTTGCTGAAGAGATGCCTCCGAGTGGGAGCCGGGATCCATTTGCACTCAGGCGAGCAGCTATTGGCGTAATCCGGACTGTGGTCGAGAACGAAATTCGGATGCCACTTCTTTCGGCGACTTTCATCGCCGCAGGGGAAATCACGTTTCGGCGACAGAGGTCACCTCTTGAGAGGATTTGGCCAACTGTTGATCAACTGGCCAATCTCAAAACGAGCTTGGGTTGGAAGGAAATGTTTGATCCGCTAATCGCGGCGGGTACTCGACAAGCAAATGAAGCAGCGGCTTGGTTCACCGTCCGAGCTAAAGCAGCATCAATTGATCTACTCGACTTCTTCGCCGAACGCCTCAAAGTCCAGCAACGCGAAGCAGGCGTCCGCCACGATCTCATCGACGCGGTCTTCGCGCTCGGCGGGGAGGACGATCTCGTTCGCCTGCTCGCCCGCGTGAAAGCGCTCCAGTCCTTCATGGACAGCGAAGACGGCACCAACCTCCTCGCAGGCTACAAACGCGCGGCCAATATCCTCAAGAAGGAAGACTGGCACGGCATCGAAGGCGAAATCTCGCGCACCGGCGAGGAAGACCCGCTGGCGCTGGTGGACGATCCCGACATGAAGGCGGTGATCGACGCCAAGATGGCCGAGCGCCATTCCAAAGAGCTTTCCTACACACCCGAACCTGCCGAAAAGGCGCTAATGGATGCATTGGCGAAATCGGAACCCGCGGCTGCGCGAGCCATTGAAGCGGAAGACTTCTCGGGTGCGATGGCAGCGCTCGCTTCCCTTCGCGCGCCTATCGATCATTTCTTCGACGAAGTGACGGTAAATGCGGATGAAGAAAACAAGCGCGCCCATCGGCTCGACTTGCTTGCGGCCTTCCGTGCTGCGGTGCACAAAGTGGCCGACTTCTCTCGCATCGAGGGATAAGGTTTTCTTCCCTTGGACCGTGTAACACGTGGTCCATGTTTCAGACTGACAGGTAGTAATATGAACGAAACGGTCTTCACCTTCGGCGGAAATGCCCCGCATACGAATGCGCGGCAGAAGGACAAGACGGTCACCGGCGGCAAGGGCGCGAACCTTGCCGAGATGGCTAGCATCGGCCTGCCGGTCCCTCCCGGTTTCACCATCGCGACCGAGGAGTGCCTGACATATCTCGCTGGCGGCTCGGACTTCTCGGAAAAGCTGCGCGCCGATGTCGCCACGGCGTTGAACCATGTCGAGCAGACGGTCGGCAAGGGCTTCGGTGATGCGGCCGACCCGCTGCTCGTCTCGGTCCGCTCGGGCGCGGCGATCTCCATGCCCGGCATGATGGACACCGTGCTCAATCTCGGCTTGAACGACGATACGGTCGAAGGGCTGGCGAAGACTTCGGGCGACGAGCGCTTCGCGTGGGACAGCTACCGCCGCTTCATCCAGATGTATGGCGATGTGGTGCTCGGCGTCGATCATGGCCTGTTCGAGGAAGCGCTCGAAATCGCCAAGGAAGACAATGGCTATTACGCCGATACCGAGCTTTCCGCCGACGAATGGAAAGTGCTGGTCGCGCAGTACAAATCCATCGTCGAGGAGGAGCTGGGCAAGCCGTTCCCGCAGGATCCGATCGAACAGCTCTGGGGTGCGATCAGCGCGGTGTTCGATAGCTGGGATACGGAGCGGGCCAAGGTCTATCGCCGCCTCAACGACATCCCGCACGATATGGGCACTGCGGTGAACGTGCAGGCGATGGTATTCGGCAATATGGGTGATACCAGCGCCACCGGCGTCGCCTTCACCCGCGATCCCTCGACCGGCGAGAAGGCCTATTACGGCGAATGGCTGGTCAATGCGCAGGGCGAGGATGTGGTCGCGGGCATCCGTACGCCGCAATACCTCACCAAGGCACGGCGCGAGCAGGCCGGAGCGGACAAGCCGAGCATGGAAGAGGCCATGCCCGAAGCCTTTGCTGAACTGGCGCGCGTCTTCGAACTGCTCGAGCGGCACTATACCGACATGCAGGATATCGAGTTCACCGTGCAGCAGGGCACGTTGTGGTTGCTGCAGACCCGCAGCGGCAAGCGCACCGCCAAGGCGGCACTCAAGATGGCGGTCGACATGGTGGGCGAAGGGCTGATCGACGAAAAGACCGCGATCCTGCGCGTCGATCCCATGGCGCTCGACCAGTTACTGCACCCGACGCTCGATCCCGAGGCGCCGCGCGACGTGATGACCACCGGCCTGCCGGCATCGCCGGGCGCGGCCAGCGGCAAGATCGTGCTCGATGCCGACACCGCCGAACTCTGGGCCAATCGCGGCGAAAAGGTGATCCTGGTCCGGGTCGAAACCAGCCCCGAAGACATTCACGGCATGCATGCCGCGACCGGCATCCTGACCGCGCGTGGCGGGATGACCAGCCACGCCGCCGTGGTGGCGCGCGGCATGGGGCGCCCCTGCGTGTCTGGTGCCTCGCAGGTGTCGATTGCGCGTGAAGGCCGTACGCTGAGCATCGGTTCGCGCGAGCTGAAGGAAGGCGACGTCATCACCATCGACGGTGCCAACGGTCAGGTCATGGCGGGTGAAGTCGCGACTATCGAGCCCGAGCTTGCGGGCGATTTCGGCACGCTGATGGAATGGGCCGACAGGCATCGCCGGATGAAAGTACGGACCAATGCCGAAACCGAAACCGAATGCCGCATGGCGCGCCAGTTCGGGGCGGAAGGCATCGGGTTGTGCCGGACCGAGCACATGTTCTTCGATGCAGGCCGGATCAGTGCGGTGCGTGAGATGATCCTCGCGGATAGCGAAGCGGGGCGCCGTTCAGCACTCGACAAGCTGCTTCCCGAGCAGCGTAGCGATTTCGTTACTATCTTCGAGGTGATGGCCGGGCTGCCCTGCACGATCCGCCTGCTCGATCCGCCGCTCCACGAATTCCTCCCGCATGGCGATACCGAGTTTGAGGAACTGGCTGAAGCCACCGGGATCGACATCGAGAAACTGCGTCGGCGCGCGGGCGAACTGCATGAATTCAACCCTATGCTCGGCCATCGCGGCTGCCGCCTCGGCATCACCTATCCCGAAATCTACGAAATGCAGGCGCGTGCGATCTTCGAAGCCGCCTGCCAGGTCGCGAAGGACAGCGGCGACGCGCCTGTGCCCGAAATCATGATCCCGCTTGTGGCCACCAAGCGCGAACTCGAACTGCTCAAGGACGTGGTCGACAGGGTTGCGAAGGAGGTGTTCGCCGCGACCGGTGTGACGCTCGAATATCTCGTCGGCACGATGATCGAACTGCCCCGCGCTGCACTGATGGCGGGCGAAATCGCGGAGGTTGGCGAGTTCTTCAGCTTCGGCACCAACGACCTCACGCAGACGACCCTCGGCGTCAGCCGTGACGATGCGGGCCGCTTCCTGACAACCTATGTCGACAAGGGCATCTTCGCGCGTGATCCCTTCGTCAGCCTGGATGTCGATGGCGTCGGCCAGTTGGTCGAACTTGCCGCCGAACGGGGCAGGGGGACGCGCGATGGTCTCAAGCTCGGCATTTGCGGCGAACATGGCGGCGATCCGGCCAGCATCGCGTTCTGCGAAAAGACCGGGCTCGATTATGTCAGCGCCTCGCCCTACCGCGTACCGATCGCCAGGCTCGCGGCTGCGCAGGCGAGCCTTCGTTAGTCTCTCCAGCCGGTTAGGGTCAGTATCTCGAAGGTTTCGAGAACGCGACCCTTGTCGTTGGCGGCGGCCATGAACGCCGCTTCGGCCCGCTTCTTCGCTGCCTTGTCGAGCGGTGCGGGGGCGCTTGCCAGTGCATTGCCGAGCCCCTGATCGCGCAGGTCCGATACCAGCCTGTCCAGCGATCCGAAGGATACGGTAAGGCTGCGACCGTCGACGACCTGCCGCTTGAACAGGGCCCGCTGGAGAAGCGCGGAGGCGGCCTGATTGTCGACCAGCGGATGCATCCGCGCCGCAGGACGGTCGGGCTCGGCGGCAAGCATCGCGCGGCGCAGGTTCGGCAGGCTCCCTGCGGCAAGGAAACTGGCGATCATCATGCCGTTCCCGGCCAGCGCATTGCGCATATGGAGGAGGGCGCCGGGCAGATCGTTGACGCGGTCCACCGAGGATAGGGTGACGATGAGATCGTAAGGCCCGTCCGAGAACGGCTGCTCTTCGTCGAGCGTCGCCACATCTTGCTCGATGACTTCCGACCCGGCACCGCGCAGCGATAGCGCCAGCGTCCCGGTCCAGTCGCCGATCACCAGTACGCGGGCAGGCGACATGCGGATGAATTCCAGCCGATCGAGAACATCCTCGACCATGTCGTCCATCACGTAACGCGCCGCATCGCGCTGGGCTTGCCTCACTCGCGCACGGCGCAGACCCGCGATCCGGCGACGGCGTGAGAAAATGCGGGGCGGGGCGGTGCTGGCCATGGCGCGAACCCCTGCCGCGCTTGCAACATCCGCGCAAGGCGCGCAGGCAGCGAAGGTGTCGACAAGCCGCCTCCTTGCCGAAAGCATCGCCCCGGTGCTGGATTTCATCTATCCGCCGCGCTGCCCGGCCTGCGGAAGCGGCGTCGGCGAGCAGGGGGGACTTTGCACGGAGTGCTGGGTGGATCTGGTGATCCCGTCCGAGCCGTGGTGCGCTTCGTGCCAGCGGCCTTTCGGTAACACCGGGCCGGATTCAGGCGCGATCTGTGCGCCCTGTCTTGCCGATCCGCCGAAACATGACGGGATCGCGGCCGGAACGCTCTACACCGACACTTCGCGAAAGCTGGTACTGGCCTTCAAACACGGTCGCAGAATCGCACTCGCGCCATTGCTGGCGAAACTGATCGCGGCGCGCTTGCCGGAGTCGGGCGGGGACAGGCTGATCGTTCCAGTCCCTCTGCATCGGCATCGCTTGTGGCGGAGGGGATACAACCAGGCGGCACTGCTGGGCCGCGAGCTTGCCAGGATGGGGCATGGACGGCTGTGCGTCGACGCTCTTGTCAGGGCGAAACCTACCCCGCCGCTGGGCGGACTCGGCAGAAACGCACGCGCGAAAGCCCTCGTTGGCGCAATCCGGCTGCATGAGACGTGGAGCACACCCGTGAAGGGTGCCGATGTTCTGCTGGTCGATGATGTTCTGACCAGCGGTGCAACCAGCGCAGCCTGCGTCGGAACACTGAAGCGCGCCGGAGCAAAGACCGTAGTTATCGCCTGTTTTGCGCGAGTTCTCGACGAAGCGCTCGACGTCTGAATACAAACGGAAACGCCCGGGACCTTACGATCCCGGGCGCCACGTGACGAATTATACCGGACCTGCCTTGCGGCGCTGATGCAGCCCCCCAGCATGCACCATGGGTCCATCCCTCATCGTTTTCGGATGCGCCGCGTAAACCCTCGATCGCGGCTGCGGATCCGTTGACCCCCTGAACCTGGCGCTCTGCTGGCACCGCTGCTCCGGTGGGCAGGCCTCACTTGCCTGCGCGACCGTTTGTTCCTCAAAAGCAGCTGCGATCAAACAGGCTTTTCCATTAATGTCGGATTTTGGGTCGACTTTGTGGTTATCGTGCAACAAGGTTGTCGCAAGGATACAACCGGAAGGACTGCGCAAATGTGTGAGCGGAAGGAGCGCGAGGCTGGAAAGACGTTCATGCCGAAATTCGATGACAAGGGTCTGTTGACCGCGGTTGTGGTCCATCACGAAACTAGCGCAATCCTGATGGTCGGATTTATGGATGCGGAAGCGTTGGCCGCTACTCTCGAAACCGGTTTTGCCCATTTTCACTCGCGCTCGCGCGGGAAGTTGTGGAAGAAAGGCGAAACTTCGGGGCATGTCCTCGAAGTGCGCCAGACGCTGGTCGATTGTGATCAGGACGCCCTGGTCCTTTCATGCCTTCCGGCAGGCCCTACCTGTCACACCGGTGCCCAGAGCTGCTTCTACCGCGTACTTGATGATGGCATTCTCCAACCCGTCAAGGCTTGACGCTTACGTAAACGTTGGCGTATTGAGGTGGCATGACTCAGCCGCTTCCCAAGGATCTTGCTGCCGGACAGGGTGATCGTCGCCACGCAGGCGCTCATATTGAACGGCCTGACGAACTGGGCCGCGAGCAGTATTCGATTTCGGACCTTACCAGCGAATTCGGCTGTACGGCTCGGGCCCTGCGTTTTTACGAAGACGAAGGGCTGATCGCGCCTTCACGGATTGGGCTGACGCGCATCTATTCGAAGCGCGACCGTGCACGGCTTGCATGGATCATGCGCGCCAAGAATGTCGGCTTTTCGCTCACCGAGATCCGCGAGATGATCGACCTCTACGATCTCGGTGACGGCCGAGTGGAACAGCGCCGTGTCACGATCGAAAAATGCAGGACTCATGTCGCCAAGCTCAAAGAGCAGCGTGACGATATCGACAGCTCGATCAACGAACTGACCGAATTCATCGAGCATATCGAAACTCTCGATCTCGACTGATTCGCCACGCCAGCGAATAGCCAGACAGAACCCAGAACCAAGGACACGTAGATGCCCATCTATTCCGCACCCACCCGTGACACCCGCTTCATCATCAACGAGATGCTGGACCTTGCGAGCTACGGTAATCTGCCCGGCTTCGAGATGGCGAGTTCTGATGTTACCGACGCGGTGCTCAATGAAGGCGGCAAATTCTGTGCCGAGGTTCTCGCGCCGCTGAACCTCTCGGGAGATCAGGAAGGCTGCACCCGCCACGAGGACGGTTCGGTCACTACACCCAAAGGCTTCAAGGAAGCCTTCGACCAGTTCCGCGCTGCGGGTTGGGGGACGCTTGCCCATCCGGAGGAATTTGGTGGGCAGGGGATGCCGCACGTCCTCGGCTTTGTGATGGAAGAATTCATCTCGAGCGCCAATCAGGCTTTCGGCATGTATCCGGGGCTTACCAATGGCGCGATCTCGGCATTGATTGCGAAGGGCAGCCAGGAGCAGAAGGAAACATACCTTCCCAAGATGGTATCGGGCGAATGGACCGGCACCATGAACCTCACCGAACCGCATTGCGGTACCGATCTGGGCATGATCCGCACCAAGGCCGAACCACAGGCCGATGGCAGCTATGCGGTCACGGGCACGAAGATCTTCATCTCTGCCGGTGAGCACGATATGGCGGACAACATCATCCACCTCGTGCTCGCCAAAACGCCCGGTGCGCCGGACAGCACCAAGGGCATCTCGCTCTTCGTCGTGCCCAAGTTCCTTGTGAACGAAGACGGTTCGGTTGGTGAGCGTAACGGCGTGATGTGTGGCTCGATCGAGCACAAGATGGGCATTCACGCGAACTCGACCTGCGTTCTCAACTACGATGGCGCCAAGGGCTGGCTCGTGGGCGAGGAGAATAAAGGTCTGGCCGCAATGTTCATCATGATGAATGCCGCGCGCCTTGGCGTGGGAATTCAGGGCCTCAGCCAGGCTGAAGTCGCCTATCAGAACGCCGTCGCCTACGCGCTCGACCGTCGGCAGGGCCGCGCGCTCACCGGCCCTGCCGATCCCGAAGCACAGGCCGACCCCATCTTCGTCCATCCCGACGTCCGCCGTATGCTGATGGACGCCAAGGCCTTCACCGAAGGCATGCGCGCCCTGTGTCTGTGGGGTGCGCTGCAGGTCGACCTGACCCACAAGGCGCAGACCGAAGAGGAGCGTGCGGAAGCCGATGCGATGATCGGCCTGCTGACTCCTGTCATCAAAGGCTACGGCACCGACAAGGGCTATGAAGTCGCCACCAATATGCAGCAGGTCTTCGGTGGCCACGGCTACATCGAAGAATGGGGCATGAGCCAGTTCGTCCGCGATGCGCGGATCGCCCAGATCTACGAAGGCACCAATGGCGTGCAGGCGATGGACCTGTGCGGCCGCAAGCTCGCCAGCAAGGGGGGTGCAGCGATCCAGGCCTTCTTCAAGACAGTCGGCGAGGACATTGCTGCGGCCAAGGGCGACGAAGATCTGGACGGCATGGCCGAAGCGCTGGAAAAGGCGCTGGGGCAACAGCAGGCTTCGACCATGTGGTTCATGCAGAACGCGATGCAGAACCCGAACCACCTTGGGGCAGGCGCGCATCACTACATGCACATCATGGGGATCGTCACGCTGGGCTGGATGTGGCTGCGCATGGCCAAGGTCGCTCAGGCGGCGCTGGCAGGCGGCACCGACGACAAAGCGTTCTACGAAGCCAAGCTCGCCACCGCGCGTTATTATATGGACCGCTTCCTGCCCGATGCGGGCGCGCTGCGCCGCAAGCTCGAGGCAGGCAGCGAGAGCATGATGACCTTGGGTGAGGAGGCTTTTGCTACGGCAGCGTAGCAGTGGTTCCGGATTGCCGCCGTGCAGTCTATCGGATTGAACGGCGGCGTTTAACTATCGGAGACTTCGGTCGCTGCCGGATGCAGCGCACCATGCGAGCATCGCCTCTAGCATGGGAAAAATGCGTCCGTCAGCTGACCGGAAATCTACAATTCAGTGAAATCAATTCGCGCTTTTCCACCGCCTGAAGCAAGAAAAACCTTGATATTCAAACTCGCGGACAGCTCGGACGCCGCATAAGAACCGTAGCAACACCGTCGGCACTTCCGGACGCGTGTCACCAGGAAGACGCAAACTTAGCGCCGTTCCGAAAGACATCGTTAATAACATCCGAACTTCCAGATTCGTTTTGGGAGGGAAGTTCGATGACCGATCTCGTGCGTGACCAATTTGCTGGCCAATCCATGTATTCGGATGGCGACGTGGACAACAATCAGAGCGACAATCCCGCTCTAAGCACCGTGGTCGATCGTCGTATGTCGCGACGCGCCACGATCCTGGGGGGTGCCCGGGCAACCGGCGCAGCCGTTTTTGGCAGCACTTTGGTCACCGCGTGTGGTGGGGAAGACTCACCCTTCACGCTCACTTCGAACGACCCAGCATCAGCCACATTGGTCGCTACGGCGGGCAGCATGGTCGACATTTCGAGTTCGAACGACGACACATCAGCGTCGGGTCAAAGCAGTTCGGCAGTGTCCGTCAGTCAGATCCAAGGCTCTCCTGTAGAGCTGCTCACGGATGAGGGCCTTCCAAACAGCTTCATCGCACCGGCAGTTTCGAAACCCACGGAATTTTCCTTCTCGGTAATGAAGGATGGTCGGCGCAAGGAATGGAAGGTCAAAGTCGAACCGGCCAAGCTGAAGTTCAAAGCGGTGGAAAAGAATGTCACCGACGAGGTCACAGTCCCCAAAGGCTATTCAGTAGCCATCCTGACGGCATTGGGGGATCCGATCCTGTCTGGCGTGCCCGCGTTCAAGAATGACGGGACGGACGTCAATTACGCTGGCCGTATCGGTGATCACGGTGATGCACTGCATTTCTTCGGCCTCCATCCTGAGACGGGTCGCCGGGACGACAATTCCTCACGTCGCGGAATCCTCGCCCAGAATCATGAGAACCTAAACGTCCAGTACCTCCATCCCGATGGTCCGACGACAACGGCTGCAGGCGCTCGGCCGGAAGAGGAAGCGATCAAGGAAATCGAGGCGCACGGTGTATCATTCGTTGAAGTACGCGACACGGCCAAGCTGGGAAGGCGAGAAGGTGGCAAAAAAACACGGAGCACGTGGGAGTTCGTTCAGGGAGGTCCCTTGAACCGCCGGGTTACGCCGAACACTCCGACCGAGATTCATGGTCCCGCACGCGGCTCTGACCTGCTCAGGACAAAGTTCTCCCCTCAGGGTACGGCAGGGCGCGGCACGATCAACAACTGCGCCAATGGCGTTACCTATTGGGGATCGCTCCTGACCTGCGAAGAGAACTGGGCGTTCTACTTCCTTCGGAGCGGAGACGATGCCCAGCGCAGCCCGGAAGAATTGGTCGCGCTTCGTCGTTACGGCGTGACGTCAAGCAGCGGCAATTACGGTTGGAGCAGCGTGTCCGCGAACATCTGGCCGCAGGATCTTTTCGATAAATGGGACGCGCGCGCCAAAACCGATGATCCGGTCGATGCGGTGACCGACTATCGCAACGAACCTAATCAGTATGGGTGGGTGGTCGAGATCGATCCTTACAATCCCAATGCGGCACCGCGCAAACGCACCGCGCTGGGACGTCTTGGACACGAGGGCGCATGGCTGGGCAAAGTAACCCCCGGCAAGCCGATTGCCGTTTATATGGGCGACGATTCTCGCAACGAGTATTTCTACAAGTTCGTCTCGACAGCCCGCTGGAACCCTCGCGACTCGCACGCCGCGGATCGCCTGGCGATAGGCGACAAATACCTCGACAATGGAACACTCTACGTCGCTAAATTTAACGAGGACGGAACCGGCTCCTGGTTGCCGTTGGTATTCGGTCAGGTGCCGAATCCTGCAGGGTATGAGTTCGCGGATCAGGCCGACATTCTTGTGCATGCCCGCCTGGCGGCAGATGCAGTCGGCGCGACCACCATGGACCGCCCTGAATGGACCGCAACAAATCCGGTCACTGACGAAGTCTACCTTACCCTGACCAACAATCGTGCATCGAGCCGTCCGATCACGGCGGTCAATGCCCCCAATCCCCGCTTCTACAACGATCCCTCGCCGGCGAGTTCCAGCAATTACGGTAATCCAAACGGTCATATCATCCGGATTCGCGACGCTGAGACCAATCCCGCTGCAACCCGTTTCACCTGGGACGTTTATCTTTTCGGAGCGGACGCACAGGACCCGGAACAGCCGGGTGTCGACCGCAATATTTCGCAGCTGCAGAACCCCAACGATTTCTCGTCACCGGATGGCCTGTGGTTTTCGCGCACGCAGAATGCCGCGGGACAGGTTGCCCCATTGGCCTGGATCCAGACCGACGATGGATCAATGGATGACAGGACCAATGACCAGATGCTGGCTGCCTTCCCCGGGCGGGTTGGCGACGGTAATCGGATGACTGTCAGGGGCAAGGACGCTGCGGGGATGACATCCTCCCAGCAGTCGGTAGTCGGCACTGAAGCGACATCGGCCAATCTCCGGCGGTTCCTGGTGGGACCCAATGAATGCGAAATCACCGGCGTCGACTCGACCCCTGACGGCCGGACCCTGTTCGTCGGTATTCAGCATCCGGGCGAAGATGGGTCACCCAGCGCGCCTTCCAGCAACTGGCCGCAATCGCAATCCGGCAACAAATCGGGCCGTCCGCGCTCAGGTGTTGTCGCGATAACCAAGGACGACGGCGGAGTCGTCGGCCTCTGATCCCGGACGGCGGGGAAGGAGCCTTTGAGCGTGCTTCCCTGCCGTTACCGAGCCGCCACCATGCTATCGACGGTCAGGCTCAGATCTACCCAAGTAACTCTCGAACAGGCCGAACATTGCCGCCCAGCTCTGGCGGTCGGCGCTGGTATCGTAGGCGGGGTTGGGCGACCCATCGAGCATACTCGGATTGGTGAAGCCGTGTTCGACGCCCGCATAGCTGTGGAAGTGCCAATCGGCGCTCACCGCGCCCATCTCTTCCCAGAACGCGATCACCTGCGACCTTGGCACGAGCGCGTCGGCATCACCGTGGCAGATGAGGATGCGCGGTTTGATCGGCGCGGTGGCGGGGAGGGCTGTCTCGAGCAAGCCATGGAAGCTGACGACAGCGGCGAGATCCTGTCCGTCGCGCGCCATTTCGAGCACGGCCATTCCGCCCAGGCAGAAGCCGATAGCGAGATGCGGAACGCCGGGCTCGAGCTTGCGCAGGAGGTCCAGCATTGCACGCAACCTCCGCCGCATGGCCTTGGGATCGCTGCGCAGCTTGTGCATTGCGACGAAGGCTTCCTCTGGATTTGAGGGGGCTTCAGGCCCGTAGAAATCCCCGATCAAGATGGCGTAGCCCGCTTCAACGAGTTGCCGCGCCTTGGCTTCCACACCGGGCGTCGAGTTCATGAAGGTCGGGTAGATCGCGACGGCGGCGCGGACAGGGCCTGCGGGCCGCGCATGGAGCGCGGTCAGTTCGACCGATCCGTCGCTATAACCGACCTTCTCGAAATCCGTCATTCCGGCAGGAAATCCGGCACCGAGAGATAGCGTTCGCCGGTGTCATAGTTGAAGCCCAGTACGCGAGAACCCGTGGGTAGGTCGGCCAGTTTCTGCTTGATTGCCGCGAGCGTCGCGCCACTGGAAATACCGACCAGAAGACCTTCTCTGACCGCGCACTGGCGCGCCATTTCCTTGGCGGCTTCCGGTTCCACCTGAATCGCTCCATCGATGGCTTTCGTATGAAGGTTGTCCGGTACGAATCCGGCCCCGATGCCCTGTATCGGATGCGGGCCGGGTTGGCCGCCGCTGATAACAGGCGAAAGCGTGGGTTCGACCGCATAAGCCTTCATGTCGGACCAGCTCTCCTTGAGCACTTCGGCACAGCCGGTCAAATGGCCGCCCGTGCCAACCCCGGTGATCAGCGCATCGATCGGCGTATCGGCGAAATCCTCGAGAATTTCCTTGGCCGTAGTGCGGGCATGCACTTTCCAGTTGCTCTCATTGTCGAACTGGCTCGGCATCCATGCACCATCGGTTTGTTCGACCAGTTCCTTCGCCCTCTCGATGGCACCTTTCATGCCCTTTTCCTTCGGCGTCAGGTCGAAGCTCGCGCCATAGGCCAGCATCAGGCGACGGCGCTCGATGCTCATGCTCTCGGGCATGACCAGCACCAGCTTGTAGCCCTTGACCGCTGCAGTCATCGCGAGGCCGATGCCGGTGTTGCCACTGGTTGGCTCGATAATCGTGCCGCCTTCTTTCAGCTTGCCTCCCTTCTCGGCATCCTCGATCATGGCAAGCCCGATGCGATCCTTGATCGAACCGCCGGGATTGGCGCGCTCGTTCTTTACCCACACCTCATGGTCGGGGAACAAGCGGGAAAGACGGATATGCGGCGTGCCACCGATTGTGGCGAGGACGGAGTCGGCTTTCATGGCATCTGCTCCTGCAATTTTTCTTCGGGGGGACTTTCTAGCAATTCTTCGGGCGGGTCAAAGGTCCGGGTCGTCCGCAGAACAGGGAATACGCGCGCCCAGATCACCACGGTAACGATCGCTCCAACCCCGCCGCCGACCACTGCCAGAACCGGACCGACAAGAAACGCCAGACTGCCGGAAAAGAAATCGCCAAACTCGTTCGAGGCGCTGATCGTCAGCAGGCTGACGGAAGACACGCGCCCGCGCTTATCGTCGGGCGTGTGCAGCTGGATCAGTGACTGGCGGATATAGACGCTGAACATGTCCGCCGCGCCGACGATGAAGAGCATGGCGAGACTGAGAGGCATCCATTTGGAAAACCCGAAGATGACGGTGGCGAGGCCGAAAATTGCTACCGCCCAGAGCATTCGGGGCCCGACATTGGTCTTGAGCGGACGGAAGCTGAACCACAGCGCAGTCAGAGCCGCGCCCACTGCCGGGGCCATGGCGAGCTGAGCAAGACCGGTCTCGCCTACCTCCAGTATGTCGCGCGCATACACTGGAAATAGGGCCGTCGCTCCGGCCAGAAAGACCGCGAACAGGTCCAGCGTGATGGCGCCCAGCACCATCTTGTTGCGCACGACGTAGCGCAGGCCCTCGACCATTTGGTGGATAGGTCTCTTGTTCGCCTCGCGTGGGGGTTGGGGGACCTTCCCGATAAATGAGATGGCGGTGATCGACACCGCGAACAGTACACAGGACACCGCATAGGGGAGGGCGGGCTGGATAGCGTGAGTGTAACCGCCGATCGCCGGACCCACGATCATCCCGGTTTGCCACGCAATGCTCGACAGTGCGATCGCGTTCGGCAGGATCGACTTGGGCACAAGGTTGGGTGCCAGAGCCGAAAGCGCCGGGCCATTGAAGGCGCGCACGATCCCCAGCACGATGGCGACCGAGAACAAGGCGGGAAGCGTCAGTGTCCCGGCCCATGTAAGCCACGCAAGCACGCTGGCGCATCCGAGTTGGGCAAGAATCGTCAACCGCGCGATGTTCCGGCGGTCGAAATGGTCTGCGGCCCATCCCGAAAAAGGTGTCAGGAGGAACAGCGGCACGAATTGAAGCAGGCCGACAAGGGCGAGCTGGCCGGAGGCGGCTGCTACGCCCATGCCGCCATCGCGCGCGATATTGTAGGTCTGCCACCCGATGATCAACATCATCGCGTATTGCGCCAGCGTCATCGTCAGGCGCGAGAGGAAGTAGGCGCGAAAATTTGCGATTCGCAGGGGCGATACTTCGGGGGAAGGCGTGGAGGTTTCGATCACGCCGGACGCATGACAGGCCCGCCTTCGGTTGTGAAGGCGGGCCTGCTTGTCGTTCTAGTAGAAGCTGTTGCGCCTCAGCGCAGTTTGCGAAGGCGCGGATTCGGCTGAAGCGTGTCGATAAGC
>Ga0310345_10003463_pt1 | contig 14989 bp, 14 predicted proteins | sample HC15DNA20500_MG_FD_204667 | JGI IMG/M metagenome (GOLD analysis project Ga0310345, IMG submission 204667) | Marine microbial communities from station ALOHA, North Pacific Subtropical Gyre - HC15-DNA-20-500_MG | ecosystem: Environmental > Aquatic > Marine > Oceanic | place: Pacific Ocean: North... | reverse complement strand
GCAAGGAGCTCGGCCCCGATTACGATTACGAAACGCATTTCACGCCGCGCTACAATCCGTGGGATGAGCGCATCTGCGTGTCCAAGGATGGCGACTTCTTCGAGGCGATCCGGCAGGGCAAGGTGGAAATGGTTACCGATGCGGTGGATCGGATCACGCCGACTGGCCTCAAGCTTCAAAGCGGGCGCGAGATCGAGGTGGATGTCATTGTGACGGCGACAGGGCTGGAGATGGTCTCGTTTGGCGGGGCCGACGTGCGCCTCGATGGGGTGTCTCTCGATCCGTCCGACCTGGTCAGCTATCGCTCCATCCTGTTTGCTGGCCTGCCCAATGCGGCCGTGATTTTCGGCTATGCGGGCGCGAGCTGGACGCTGAAGCTTGAGCTTGGCGTGCGGTATCTCTGCCGCCTGTTCAGCCTGATGGACCGGAAGGACAAGCAGGTCTTCTTGCCGATTGGCGTTGAGGATTACGGGCAGAAGAAGATGCTGCTCGACCTGACAGCGGGCTATGTGAAACGCGGCTCGAAATGGATTCCGCGCCAGGGCGAGGAAAAGCCCTGGGACAATCCGCAGAACTATTTCGTCGATTATCGCCGGCTGTTGCTTGAGCCGGTTGAGGATGAGGTATTGGCCCTGCGCAAGGCGGGCGAACCGCTGCCGGAAATCCTCGGTGCGGGCGGATCGTCCGAGGCGGCAGAAGCGTCCGCGCTCGCGGATGCCTGATTGATTTCCGACGCCCTGTGCCAGCGCTCTTGACGGCAGGAACATAAAGAGAACATTATGGGCGTGGCTGGTGTTGAGGGTGCGACTTGTGGAAATATGGGACCGAAGGGCGACAGGCGTCCTGTCTCGTATTAAACGGGAGCGGACGATTCGAAGACGAAATGATTGGAGCGCGACATGGCAGGTTCTGTAAACAAGGTGATCCTTATCGGAAATCTGGGCGCTGATCCGGAAGTGCGGCAGTTTCAGAATGGCGGTCAGGTCTGCAATCTGAGGATCGCGACGTCTGAAACCTGGAAGGACAAGAATACCGGCGAACGGCGCGAGAAGACCGAATGGCACCAGGTTGCCATCTTCTCTGAGGGTCTCATCCGTATCTGTCAGAATTACCTCAAGAAGGGTTCGAAAGTTTACATCGAAGGCAAGCTGCAGACCCGCAAATGGCAGGACCAGAATGGCAATGACCGCTATTCGACCGAAGTCGTCCTGCAGGGCTTCGACGGCACGCTGACCATGCTCGACAGTGCCGGCGGTGGCCAGGGCGGCGGTGGTGGTGGCCGTTCGGGTGGCGGCTATGGCGGTGGTGGCGGCGGTGGTCCGCGCCAGCTTGACGGCCCGCCCCAGGACTTTGGGAACCAGGATTTCGAAGACGAAATTCCGTTCTAGGATCTGTCTGGAGCGGATCGGGAGAGGGCGATGCAGGACATGACGGGGCTGGATCAACTCGTCTCACGCCTGCGCGCCATCCTTGCTGAACGGGACTATCTCATTGTCGGGTTGACCGGCTCAGTCGCGGTCGGCAAGTCGACACTCGCCAAGGCAGTTGGCGAGGCGCTGTTGCCCGATCCCGGCGCCGAGATTGTCGGGACGGACGGTTTCCTGCTGCCCAATGCCATTCTCGAAAAGCGCGAGCTGATGATGCGCAAGGGCTTTCCCGAGACCTATGACCGCGAGGCAATGGCGGCGGCGATCCGCTCCATCCGTCTTGGTCAGGCGCGCATCCCGGCTTATGACCACGAAACCTATGATGTGAACCCGGCGGGCGCCCGAACCCTGTCGCGCCCTGACATCCTGATCCTCGAGGGGCTGGGCTTTGAGCCGCCGGGAGGGCCCGTGAAGAAAACCGACCGGCCCGATATTCTCATCTATCTCGATGCCGAACAGCGCGATATCGAGACCTGGTTCCTTGCCCGTTTCATGCGTTTCTGGAACGCGGCCGAGCACGACCCGACCTCCTTTTATGCGCAGTTCCGCAATATGACCGTGCCGCAGGCGGAGGCCTTTGCCATGTCGGTCTGGCGCAAGATCAACCTGCCCAATCTGACCCAGCATATCGAGCCGCTCCGCGAGCATGCCGATATCGTGCTGAAAAAGGATGCCAGGCATCAGCTCACCGTGGTGTCGGACCGAACGCTCCGGGCCTGAGCGACGTGTGGTCCGCCGGGAACGCAGGCGCCCACGGCTCGTTTCTCCTCATTCGAAAGAGGAGTGTCTCGATGAGCTATCGTATTCTTGTGCCGGCCCTTGCCATGGCGATTGCCGCTTGCGGGGCCGATGACACGAGCGACCGCTCTGTCGTGCCCGAGCAGGCAGACCCTGCAGCCGTGGATGAAACCATGGACACGGATGATGTCGCAGTCGGAGAGCCGGAAGACACCCTTCAGGTGTGGGCGGATGCGCTTGAGGCGCGTGACTGGGAAACGGCCCGGTCTGTCTGGGGCGAAAGCGGCGAAGCGAGCGGCATGACGCTGGAGGAGTTCGAACAGGCCTATGAAAAATACCGCACGATCAAGATATCGCTCGAGCAGGGGCGCGAGGAAGGCGCGGCCGGCACGGTCTATTACGAGGCGCAGGTGAGCATGTCGGGTGAACTGCAGAATGGAGATGCCTACCGTATGGAAGGCCCCGTCCTGCTCAGCCGGGTGAATGACGTTCCCGGCGCATCCACAGAAGACCTGCAATGGCACATCGAAACGAGCGACCTGCGCCCCGTCATGATCGAGGAATAAAAAGCCCGGCGAAAAGGCGTAGGGGAACGGTCAGCCACCTCTCCGCCGGGAGTTCGCCCATCGGGAGCGGGCAACTCAGCCGGGTGTGCTGGCCAGTTGGCGGGCCGGTCCGGCAGGGGTCCGGACTTCGAAGTTTTCGAGCATATTGGCGGCGGGGGCATAGCCCGGACGCATGCGTATGGCCGCGCTGAAATCCTCATAGGCGTTCTGGAACCGCTCCAGATCCCAGTAGGCAAGCCCGCGATTAAAATGCGCGACCGGGCGCAATTCTGGCTCGATCGACGCAATGTCGTCCAGCAGGTCGATGGCGGCTTCAGCGTCGCCGGCGCGGATGAGCGCTGCGGAGACATTCACGCGAATGTCGGGCAGTCGCGGAGACAGTCGCTTGGCCTGGTCGAAGAGGTCGAGCGCCGCCGCGCTGTCGCCCCTGCGCATTTGCAGGATACCGTAATTGACGAGAGAAGCCGCCCGGTCCGGCCGCGAAAGGGCGGTATCACGCGCTGCGTCCCTGCAGGCTCTCATGGCGCCATAGTCTGGAATGCCGCCACTGGCGGCTGCTTCTGCGCAGGTGGCAGCGGGCGCGTCGCCAACGTAGAACTTGTCGACCTGCGCCGCCGCGCCGAGGCCGAATGTCAGGCCGACGATGACTGAGAATAAAGCCGAACGGTGAAGCGATTTCGCTAAATGCATATACAGGTTCATGTGAGTGTCCTTCCTGATTTTCCGGCTGCGAGATGCGATCTGGACTTATCGCGCAGCGCATTCGGCCAAGTTGGGAGGATGGCGCCCTGCCAGTCCCCTCACTTAAAAGATGTATATGCACTATAGGCGTTGCAACGGGTGAGAAAGAGGTATTCGATGAGCTTAGTTCAAGTGTGGTGATATAAAATGTATATGCACCATAAAGGGTTGTGGCACGCCTGGCGATGCGGTTCGCCGGGAATGTGTTCTGTGGTCTAGCTCATGCCGCGATAGCGGCCGGGCTTGTGGTTGATAGCGACAGTCAGGTTCAGCACGAATGCGCCGACAATGGACAGCGCGACCAACTTCAGCGGCAGCATGAACAGCGCCACGACGAGGATGGCGAGGTCGACAATGAGCTGGAAGATGCCAGCGCGGATCACGCCCTTGTCCTGCAGGAATTGCGACAGGATGGTGATGCCGCCAATGCCGGCGCGGTGGCGCAGCAGCATGACGAGGCCAACGCCCATCATCGCCGCGCCAGCGACAGATGCGAAGACCGGGTCGAGGGCAGAAAAATCCATCCACATCGGAATAAGGCGCGTCATGGCGGAGATGAGCGCGATCGCAATGAAAGTCCGGATAGTAAAGCCCCATCCCATGCGCAGGACGGACAGGATGTAGAAGGGCAGATTTAGCACGAAGAAGACGAGGCCGAAGGACAGGGGGCTCGCAAACTCGACGAGAAGGCTGGTGCCAGCCAGTCCGCCCGTGATCAGCATGGCGGTGCTGTAGAGGGTTACACCAAAGGATAGCAGCAGGGTGCCGAGGAGCAGGGCCTGAACGTCCTCATACCATTTGTGCTGTTCGAGTGGGGGCTCCTGGGCGTCAGTCATGGTCGCGGCTCATAGCGTGTAGATCTCCACTGCTGCACTCGTATCCTTGCCGCTCGCGCGAAGCGCACCGCCGATCACATAGATGTCGCCGCCAAGGGCGACGGCGCCGAGACCATGGCGCGGCCTGGGCATGTCGGGAATGGCGCTCCACCTGTCTCGATTGGCGTCATAGACCCAGGCATCGGGATAGACGCCCCCGCCATTGCCGGAGAAATACTCACCGCCAAAGGCGTACAGTCTGTGGCCGATGGCTGCAGCGGCCAGACCGCCCTGCGCCTTCGGCATGGGGGCGCGATGTTCCCATCGGTCGGAAGCAGGATCGTAGACTTCATGCCTTGCGAGATTGCCGCCGCCGACTGTGCGCCCGCCGATGACGTGGATGTAGCCATTGATGACGCCGCTGGCGGCGCTGTTGCGAGCGGTCGGCATCGGCGCGGCGTCGAACCATTTGCTGCCGTCGAAGGCCCAGGCAGTGGCCACGTCTGTCTGGTCATTCCAGTCAAGATTGCGGTCCGCCCTGGGGTGACGCCCGCCAATCACGAAGAGCAGGCCGTCAGCCACTTCGGTAATGCTCTCGCCATTAGGCACAGGCATTGCCGGTGCGGCGCTCCAGGTGTCTTCCGCGTCATCGTAGCGCCAGACGCCGCCGCGCATCTGCCAGCCGCCCTGTTCGCCGGCTTCATATCCGCCAATGCAGTAGAGGCGGCCGCGATAGGAGACGAGCTGGGGGTGATGGCGCGCTGTAGGCAGGGGTGCCTTCACGGTCCAGTTGCCGGATGCCGGGTCGTAGGCGTGATGCATCGCTGTCGGCCCTGTAATGCGGCCATCCTCGGCGATGAAGCCGCCGGCAAGATGGATGCGCCCTGCATGCAGGGCCGGATAGATTTCCTGAACCGGGAAAGGCAGCGACTGGCCGTTGCGCCAGCCTTTCTGACGGCGTGCGCTGTCGGCTCCAGCGGCGGGTGCCAGCCCCGCAGCGAGGCCTGCAGCGGTCATCATGAGGGCTGAACGGCGGCTCAGGGATGAGGGGGGCATGGGCGATTCTCCGGACTCGACCGGGCGAGACTAGCGCCTGACCCGTCTGCATCAATGCCGGATGGCGGTTCGTGCTGACAGAGGATCACGCCGCGTCAGGCGTCCTGTTTGGGGCTGTGCAGGCCTGGCGGGGCAGATTAGCGTGGCGCCAAGAGACTTAAGGGAGAAAGCAATGTCGATCGATTTTACCATTCCGGATGAGGCCAAGCAGGTTCGCGAACGCGTTCGCCAATGGGTGCAGGATGAGTGTATTCCGGCCGAGAAGCGCCTCACCGATGGCGAGGATTACAAGACCGTCCTCAATGAGCTGCGGGCCAAGGCGAGGAAACAGGGCCTGTGGCTGCCCTTCGTTCCGAAGGAGCATGGTGGCATGGGGCTCGGCCCGCTGGCCAATGCGCTGGTGCAGATGGAGCTCGGCCAGAGCCATCTCGGCGCGCTGTCGATGAACTCGCAGGGACCGGATGATGCGACCATGCTGACCCTGCTCGCGCATGGCACGGACTATCAGAAAGAGAAGTTCCTGAAGCCGATCCTCAACGGCGAAAAGCGGGTCTGTTATTCGATGACGGAGAAGGCAGCAGGGGCCGATGCGACGGGCATGCAGACCCGCGCGGAGAAGGACGGTAACAGTCACTATGTGCTGAATGGTGAGAAGTGGTTCTCATCGGCCGCGTCGGTGGCGGACATTGCCGTTGTCATGGCGAAGACCAATCCGGACGCGCCGCGCCATGAGCAGTTCTCGACCTTCATCGTCGAGCTGCCGAACCCCGGTTACAAGATCAAGCGCGACATTGAGACGATGGCGGTGCATGGCCCGCTCTACAACATCATGGGCGGTGGGCATGCCGAGATCGAGATCAAGGATCTGCGCGTGCCGGCAGAGAACCTCCTTGGCGGCGAGGGCGGCGGCTTTTCCATGGGACAGCACCGTCTCGCTTATGGGCGCCTGCGCCACGGGATGCACAATGTCGCCATGGCGCAACGCGCGCTCGATCTTGCGACGGAACATGTCACCAAGCGCTCGACCTTCGGCAAGGGGCTGGAAGAGCGGCAGGGCGTCCAGTTCATGCTGGCCGAGTGCGCGAGCCAGCTCTATATCGCGCGGCTGATGCTGATGCACATCGCCTACAAGGCGGAAAATGGCCTGGACCTTCGCCAGGAGAATGGCATCGCCAAGGTGTTCCTCGCCAATATGGTTCACAAGGTGGTCGATACGGCGATCCAGCTGCACGGTGCGCTTGGCTATTCGCTCGATACGCCGCTGGCGGCCTGGTACACGCATATCCGGTCGCAGCGGCTGGTCGACGGGCCGGATGAGGTCCACAAGTGGATCACCGGCAAGAATGTCATCCGGGCCTTCAAGAAGGATGGCACGACGGCTGCGGCGGCCGGCGGGGATCTGCTCTGATCTTGCCAGCCCATTCCTGTCATCCCGGCCGACCAACGGGAGAGCCGGGACCCGGTTTGGGCGGGCCCTGCTCTTCAATTGACTGGGGCCGGGATATTTGCTGGCGCAAATTCCGGGATGACGGTCTGGGGGCTTGAAAAACAGAATATACGGCGCTGTGCAAACACCGGGCTGAACCGCCATCAGAGTTTGTGTCTGCTGCACCCGCCTGCTAGGCTGAAACCCAGATTCGGCGGGCGATTCGGGCCCGCGCAGAGAGACCAGAGGCAGGGCTTCCGTGAGCGACGAAAATACACCGCCAGAAGAGCCGGAAAACGACGAACCGCATTACGAGGACGGGATTGATCCTGTTGATATCGAGGACGAGCTGAAACGCTCCTATCTCGACTATGCGATGAGCGTCATTGTCAGCCGTGCGCTGCCTGATGTGCGCGATGGCCTGAAGCCGGTGCACCGCCGGATTCTCTATGCCATGCAGGTCAATGGCAACACGCCGGACAAGCCTTACAAGAAGTCTGCGAACATTGTCGGTGCCGTGATGGGTAACTACCACCCGCACGGCGACAGCGCGATCTATGATGCCCTGGTGCGGATGGCGCAGCCTTTCTCAATGGGGCTGACGCTGGTCGATGGTCAGGGCAATTTTGGCTCGATCGACAATGATCCGCCGGCGGCGATGCGCTATACCGAATCCCGGATGACCAAGGCGGCGCAATACCTGCTCGCCGACATCGACAAGGATACGGTCCAGTTCCAGGACACCTATGACGGCTCCCAGCAGGAGCCGATGGTCCTGCCGGCGCAGTTCCCGAACCTGCTGGTCAATGGCGGCGGCGGCATCGCGGTCGGCATGGCGACGAACATTCCGCCGCACAATCTTGGTGAAGTGGTCGACGCGACCCTCGCCATGATCGATGATCCGGCGATTGATGACGAGCAGTTGCTCGAGATCGTGCCGGGACCGGACTTTCCGACTGGCGGGCTGATCCTCGGCTATGCCGGATCGCGCAAGGCGTTGCTGGAAGGTCGCGGGTCTGTGCTGATGCGGGCGCGCACCGAGATTGAAGAGGTCAAGTCCGGCCGTCAGGCGATTATTGTCACCGAGATTCCGTATCAGGTGAACAAGGCCTCCATGGTGCAGAAGATCGCCGAACTCGTTCGCGAGAAGCGGATTGAAGGCATTGCGGATCTGCGCGACGAATCCGACCGCCACGGCATCCGCGTCGTGATCGAGATCAAGAAGGATGCGAGCGCGGACGTCGTGCTGAATCAGCTGTTCCGCTATTCGCAGCTACAGACATCCTTCCCGGTGAACATGCTCGCCCTGAATGGCGGGCGGCCGGAGCAGCTGAATCTGCGCCAGGTGCTGCAGGCCTTCATCCAGTTCCGTGAGGAAGTGGTCGCCCGGCGGACGAAATTTGAACTCAACAAGGCGCGCGACCGCGCACACGTCTTGGTGGGCCTTGCGCTCGCCGTTGCGAATATTGACGAGGTCATCCGTATCATCCGGCATGCGCCGGACCCGAATTCGGCGCGCGAGCAATTGCTCGCCAAGGCGTGGCCGATACTGGATATGGGGCCGCTGATCGACCTCGTTGCCGACCGCCGGACGCGCCGCGCCGAAGGCGACACGATCTATCTTTCCGATGAGCAGGCCCGCGCCATTCTTGCGCTGCAGCTGTCCCGTCTCACCGGCCTTGGCCGTGATGAAATTGGCAATGAAGCCAAGGGCTTGTCGGAGAAGATTGCAGACTATCTCGACATTCTGCGTTCACGTTCGCGCATCCTTGATATCATCCGGGGTGAGCTGAATGAGGTGAAAGAGAAATTTGCCGTGCCGCGGCGCTCCGAATTCACTTTCGCGGATGCCGACATGGACGATGAGGACCTGATCGAGCGCGAGGACATGGTCGTGACCGTCACGCATGGCGGCTATGTGAAGCGCGTTCCGCTTTCGACCTATCGCGCCCAGCATCGCGGCGGCAAGGGCAGGTCCGGTGTGGCGATGAAGGATGAGGACTTCGTCACCCGTCTCTTCACGGCCAATACGCATACGGAGATCCTGTTCTTCAGCTCCGAGGGCATGGTCTACAAGGAGAAGGTGTGGCGCCTGCCGGTTGGTTCGCCGCAGTCTCGCGGCAAGGCGCTGGTCAATATCTTCCCGCTCTCCAAGGATGAGCGGATAGAGAGCGTCATGCCGCTGCCGGATGATGAGGAGAGCCGCAACTCGCTCGACGTGATGTTCGCGACCCGCTCTGGCACGGTTCGCCGCAACAAGCTCAGCGATTTCATTCGCGTCAATCGCAACGGCAAGATCGCGATGAAGCTCGATGAGGGCGATGGCATTGTCTCGGTCAAGATCTGCAATGAAGACAATGACATCATGCTGACCACCGCGCTCGGCAAATGTATCCGCTTCCAGGTGACGGATGTGCGGGTGTTTGCCGGCCGCAACTCGACCGGCGTACGTGGTATCCGTCTCGACAAGGGCGATGAAGTCATCTCCATGGGTGTTCTGCATCATGTCGAGGTCACCTCTGCGGAAGCGCGCGCCTATCTCAAGCATGCCGCGGCGATGCGCCGTGCGGCAACGGGCGAGGACGAGGATGATGCTGGTGACGTGATGGCCGATGACGAGGCAGAGGATGGCGTCGAAGAGGCCGCGCTCAGCCCGGAACGCATCGCAGAACTTGGTGCCCGCGATCAGTATATCCTGACCATTGCCGATGATGGCATGGGCAAGCGCTCATCTTCCTTCGATTACCGGGTCACCGGGCGCGGCGGGAAGGGCCTCGTCGCCCACAATATCTGGGGCCGCGACAAGAAGAAGGGGCCGGTCAAGCAGATCGCGCAATCTTTCACCGTCGATGATAATGACCAGATCATGCTTGTCACCAATGGAGGCCAGCTGATCCGTACCCATGTCGATCAGATCCGCATTGCCGGTCGCGCCACATCAGGCGTCTGGGTTCTTCGCACGAATGAGGGCGAACGGGTTGTGTCCGTGGCCCGCCTTGTGGAAGAAGAGGACGAAGATAGCGAAGAATAAGGCGAGACTGCTGCAATCGTTGCAGTTAGCTGCCTAAGTGGAGGTGCTGATGGAACGTGTCGGGCTTTATCCTGGAACCTTTGATCCGATCACCATGGGGCATCTCGACATTATCGGGCGCGGGCTGAAGCTCGTCGACCGGATGATCATCGGTGTCGCGGTGAACGAGGCCAAGAAGCCGCTTTTCTCGCTGGAGGAGCGCGTTGCCATTGTCGAGGCAGAATGTGCCGACCTGCCCAATCCGCGCAACGTCCCGATCGAGGCGCGCCCTTTCGATAATCTTCTCATGCATTTTGCCGAAGCGTGTAATGCGCACGTGATTATTCGCGGCCTGCGCGCTGTCTCCGATTTCGAGTACGAATTCCAGATGACGGCGATGAATGAGCAACTGAACCGCGAGATTGAAACTGTTTTCCTGATGGCAGATGTTCAGCATCAGGCGGTTGCTTCGCGGCTCGTGAAGGAAATCGCGAAATTTGGGGGCGATATCAGTTCCTTTGTCACGCCTCGTGTCAGGGAAAAGCTTCTGGAGAAATACAAGTGAACATCACCCGGACTGTTTCGATGGCGCTCGGCTGTGCCAGCATGATCGTGGCTGCTGCCTGTGCGCAGGAAGCGCCTGCTAGTGCAGAAACGGAAGCCGCCGCGCCGGCTGCGCCTCAATTCACGATAAACGACGTCGAGGCGGCACCGGATGAGTGGCGAGAGGTCGAGGCAGAGAACCTCTGGGTCCTCGATACGACCAAAGGCCGGATCGTGGTGGAAATGCTGCCTGAAGTCGCGCCAGCACATGTCGAACAGTTCCGCGCGATCACCAGATCCGGCGATTTTGACGGTACGGTCTTCCACCGCGTGATTGATGATTTCATGGCACAAGGCGGCGATATTTTTGCGCTGAAGGGCCGCGAATCCGGCCTGCCGAATATTGAGGGAGAGTTCACCTTCCGACGCAATCCGAATGACATGGTGATGAACCCGATCGGACCGGCGCAGGATGCCAAACAGGGGCTCTACAAGGGCTTTCCGATGGCATCGCAGGCGCAGTTCGTGGCCGAGATGACAGCCGACAATTTGCTCGACAGCTGGATCCCGCACTGTCCGGGCATTGTCTCCACGGCGCGTACCAATGACCCGAATTCGGCCAACAGCCAGTTTTTCCTGATGCGCCATCAGGCAAGGCATCTCGACAAGCAGTACACGGCCTGGGGCCGGGTGCTGGAAGGATTTGATGTCGTCCGCGCCATCAAGAAGGGCCCGGAGCCGAACGGAACGCCGATCGAGAATCCCGACGTGCTCAACAAGGCCGTCATGGCGTCCGACCTTCCTGAAGGTGAGCGCCCCAAGGTGTATGTCCAGCGGACGGATACGCAGGAATGGACCGACAGGCTGGCCGCCGCTGCCCAGCTCAAGAACGACATTTGCGACCTGCCAAGGGTGCCGGCGGTCGTCGAAGGCTAGGGCGTAAGCCTTGGATCTTTCAGCGTTTTCCTTCGATCTCCCTGAAGAGCTGATCGCATTGCGGCCGGTCGAGCCGCAGGATGCCGCGCGGCTGCTTGTCGTGTATGGCGATGGCCGACTGGAGGATGCGCATGTCCGCGACCTGCCGCACTATCTCGAGGCCGGGGACACGCTGGTCTTCAATGATACGAGGGTCATTCCCGCCGCGCTGAAAGGCGTGCGGCCGGCACGCGATGACGCCGGCGCGGACGTGTCCGTCGATGCCAATCTGGTCGAGCGCGTCGATGGTGCGACCTGGCGGGCGCTGGCCCGGCCGGGTAAGCGCCTGAAACCTGGAGACCGGATATCTTTCGGGCAGGGCTTTGAGGCGGAGCTGACAGGCAAGGCCGAGACGGGTGAAGTCACGCTTGTCTTCAATCTGGCGGGGCGGGAGCTTGACGAGGCACTCGACGCACATGGCGCCATGCCGCTGCCGCCCTATATCGCCCGGCGGCGTGCGGCGGATGCGAAGGACCGCCAGACCTATCAGACGAGTTTTGCGGGTGAGGATGCGCAATCGGTCGCCGCGCCGACGGCAGGGCTGCACTTCACGCCGGAGCTGCGCGAAGCGCTGGCCGCGGCCGGGATCGGCAGTGAAACGGTTCGCCTTCATGTCGGGCTGGGCACGTTTTCACCGCTGAAGCAAAGTCAGATCGAGAGCGGCAGGCTGCATGAGGAGTGGCGGCGGATCAGCCCTGAAGTCGCGGCGCGGCTGAATGATGTGCGTGCATCCGGGCATCGCTGCGTGCCCGTTGGGACGACGGCGTTGCGGACGCTGGAAAGCGCTGTCGAGAATGGCCGGCTTGTCCCGGCGACAGGGCCGACTGACATTTTTCTCAAACCGGGCGACAGGCTGCAGGTGACGGACGCGCTAGTCACCAATTTCCACCTGTCGGAAAGCTCGCTGTTCATGCTGGTCTGCGCGCTGATGGGCACAGACATCATGCAGGCCGCCTATGCGCACGCCATCGCGCAGAAATACCGCTTCTATTCCTATGGCGATGCGTGCCTGCTGCTGCCTTGATCAATCGCCATGCCGAATGGTCAGCCAGGGCCAACGTGTCCTGTAGCTTTCGGCTTTCCTCGTGAAGAGCGGGTCGTCGATGTTTCCGGGATTTGGCCGGAGGATGCCGTTCCAGAGGTCGCCCAGTCCGTAGGGCGCGTGGAGGTCGCCGGTGTCGACATTTATGCCGACGCAGGTACAGGCGACGAGGAAGCCGCCAATACCGTCTTCTGAGGATGTGATCGGTGCGATGGGGCGGCCGAATTTCTGTTCGTACCAGAGATGGACGCGGGCCTGGTTGCGGATTTCGATCACCGCATCGAGGTCTGCAAAGGCACTGGCGGCGCGCTGTATCACCGCGTCTTCAGCCTCGTAAGACGTGTCGCTGTCATCGAAATAGAACACGTCGAAATCGCTGATGCCCCAGGCTGGATCATTGCCGGAGCGATGGTTCCAGACAGGCTGGAACAAGCATCCAGCAGTCAGATAGCACTGCGACAGGCCAAGCTCAGGCAGGCGTGCCAGCAGTTCGACATTTGTCGGCACGGATCGGACATGGTGCAGGAATTCGGCTTCGCTCAGAGACATTGGGCCTGTCTTAGCCGATTTTGAGGACTTGTCAGTGCCGGGTCGATGCGCCAAACGCGCGCCATGACGACCTTTCCTTTCGAGATCCAAGCGCGTGACGGTGCGGCGCGGACCGGTGTGCTGAAGACATCGCGCGGCGACATTCGCACACCCGCCTTCATGCCTGTCGGCACGGCTGGCACCGTAAAGGCGATGTATATGGACCAGGTCGAGCAGGCCGGGGCCGACATTATCCTTGGCAATACCTATCACCTCATGCTGCGCCCTGGCGCGGAGCGCGTGAAGCGGCTTGGCGGGCTGCATAAATTCTCTGGCTGGAAAGGCCCGATGTTGACCGATAGTGGTGGCTTCCAGGTCTGGTCGCTGTCGCAGCTTCGCAAGATGGACAAGGACGGCGTGACGTTTCGCAGCCACATTGACGGTTCTGAGCACCGGCTGACGCCGGCGCGCAGCATCGAAATCCAGGCGGACCTTCTCGGCGCGGATATTTCCATGCAGCTTGATGAGTGCACCGACTTTCCATGCAGTCATGAAGAGGCGCTGCGCAGCCTGGAACTGTCACTCGACTGGGGGCAGAAGAGCCTTGATGCGTTCGGGGTGCGGGAGACGCAGACCCTGTTCGGCATTATCCAGGGATCGAACTTTGAAGACCTGCGCGAGCGTTCAGCGAAGGGTGTTGTGAGCCAGGGGTTTGGCGGAATTGCGCTTGGCGGCCTCGCTGTCGGAGAGGGCCATGAGCAGATGTGCCGGACCATCGACATGACGGTGCCGCACCTGCCGGATGAGAAGCCGCGCTATGTGATGGGTGTGGGCAAGCCGATCGACCTTGTCGAAAGCGTCGCGCGCGGCATCGACATGTTCGACTGTGTGCTGCCGACGCGGGCCGGGCGGCACGGTCAGGCCTGGACGTGGGACGGGCCGATCAATCTCAAGAACGCAAAATTTGCCGAGGATCTTTCCCCGCTCGATGAGGCGGTGAACTCTCCGGCGAGCAATGACTATTCAAAGGCCTATCTGCACCATCTGATGAAAGCCGGTGAATATCTCGGCGCGATGATCCTTTCCTGGCACAACACCGCCTTTTTCCAGGCGCTGATGGCCGATATGCGCGCGCACATCGCTGCGGGGACGTTTGAGGCGCGGCGAACTGAGCTCAGTCTTCGATGGGCGGATACGAAGTCGGCTCCGAAGCCGACTTAGCCTTGCGGTCTGCCTTGGTGTGGCCGTCAACATCATCCAGCGCATAGCTGTCAATGTCGGAGGGGACGAGGTCCCAATCCTTCGCGGGCGGCTCTGGCGGCGTCTCGACCTTTTGCGGTTCCGGCATGTAGCCATCAGGAGCATCACCGCGATAGACGACGCTCTGGTTCTGGCGGAGGGCGGCAAGGTTTGGCGCGGCGATGCCATCGCATTTCTTCATCTGACCGAGCGCCTTCAGATAGGTGCGCCGGTGTGAGCCCTTGTTGATGGCGCGCTTCACTTTCGCCTCGTGGCGCTTGGCGCCCGATAGCTGGCGTACCCAGCCGCGATAGGGGATAAGTCCGCCGGCTTCCGAGGCAACCGCGCCAAGTATGCCCTCGGAGGTCGCGCCGGCGGCCTTGTCGGAGAGCGACTCGTCGTCTTCTTCCTTCGGTGCATCAAAGTCCGGCCCGAGTACGGCGTCGAGCGCGGAGACCTGTGCGACGATCTCGTCACAGGTGATGTCGGTCGAGACTTCGTACGGGTTGTTGATCTCCTGCAGGATATGCGGAATTTCGTCGCGTTTGAGATTGAGGTCTTCGAGTGGGGTCATCGCCGCGTCGGCCATTCCAGAACGCGTCTGCGACACGACCTGGCCGGTCGTGGAGTCGGGCGATGGCGAGGCGCAGGCGGCGAGGATGAGAAGGCCGGCTGCCGGTAGGATGAGCGCGTGTTTCATAGCCCTGCAATTGCAAGCGAAATTGACGGCGAAATGATGGCACCAGCTGACCTGCAATTAGCAGGTTGCCGTGCGTTGACCTTCCCGGCGCACTCGACTAGGAAACCGCTTCGGCGCGCCCATAGCTCAGTCGGTAGAGCAACTGACTTTTAATCAGTAGGTCACAGGTTCGAATCCTGTTGG
>Ga0310345_10003460_pt1 | contig 14999 bp, 16 predicted proteins | sample HC15DNA20500_MG_FD_204667 | JGI IMG/M metagenome (GOLD analysis project Ga0310345, IMG submission 204667) | Marine microbial communities from station ALOHA, North Pacific Subtropical Gyre - HC15-DNA-20-500_MG | ecosystem: Environmental > Aquatic > Marine > Oceanic | place: Pacific Ocean: North... | reverse complement strand
CCGGCGCGGGTGAAATGGTTCGACAAGTCCAAGGGTTTCGGTTTCGCCAATATCTTCGGCCATCCCGAAGATGTCTTCCTGCATGTCGAGGTGCTGCGCCATTCGGGTTTTGCCGACCTCGCCATCGGCGAAGCGATCGCACTGCGCGTCGTGGAAGGGCCGCGGGGCCTGATGGCCGCGCAGATCGCAAGCTGGGATCAGGGCATGACGACACAAGGGGGTGGCAGTGCCGAGATCCCGGGCCCTTTTGTCGATGACTCAGACGAGGCGCTGCTCGCCCATGTCGCGGAATAGACCGGTCGCGACCGCGCTTCTCCTGCTGACGATGATGAGCGCCGTGACCGCGCAGCCTGCGGTGGCTGCGCTGGAACCTGCGGCCTGCGCGCAGGACGTGGCTCTGTTCATGACCCCGGACGGAGCGCGCGCGGTCCGTGTCGAGATCGCCGACGATCCGCAGGAACGCGCCCGGGGCCTGATGTTCCGGGAATCGCTGCCAGCGGATACGGGGATGCTGTTTCTTTACGAAACGCCACGCGAATCCAGCTTCTGGATGAAGAACACCTATCTGCCGCTGGACATCGTCTTCATGGATGCGCGCGGCGTGATCCGCTACATTCACCGCAATGCCCGGCCGCTGGACGAGACCCCGATACCCGGCGCCCTGGCGGGCGATCCCGATCCGCTGCGGCTGGCGATTCTGGAAGTCGCGGCAGGAGAGGCCGACCGTCTGGGACTGGCTACGGGTCAGCCGATGGCCTATCCGGCGCTGGACCAGGGTCAGGCGGCCTGGCCCTGTCGTTAGGCCTTTCCCCGGCCGGCGCGATCCGCTAGAAGCCGCCTCGTCGGGGCGTAGCGCAGCCTGGTAGCGCGACGGTTTTGGGTACCGTAGGTCGGAGGTTCGAATCCTCTCGCCCCGACCACCATTCGCATTCCGACGCAGAGGGCATCAGTCCCCTTCGCCCCACGATAGGACCTGCCGGTATTGCTGCGCAATGGCTCGGGTCTTGCCCGCTGCCAGAGGTCAAATACCTTGGGCGTGCCGCATCACGACCATCCGGAATGATGGCATGCCCGAACAGAAGGCGCGGCGCGCGCTGTGAAGCGGCTGCGCGCCAGACGAAGGGCCGCAGCAAGTCCGACCCTAGATTGATGAACGGCCCGCGCGGGCAGCCATGCCCCAGATTGCCGCCAGCCCTGCGGAAAGGATCGCGTTCCAGCTGGCCATGGACAGGCCCACAAAGCGCCACACGACCTCGTCGCAGCGCACGACCGGGGCGGTTTTCAGCTTTGCCGTCAGATCTTTCAACGACATCTTCGCGAAGTCGGTCACCCCGCCCGAGCATTGCGACGGCCCCGGCCACCAGCCGATTTCGACCCCGGTGTGATAGATGGCAAGGCCCATAGCAACGGCTACCGCTGCCATCCCCAGCACGGACAGCGGTCGCACCCATCCGGTCAGCCAGATCAGCGCGCCGATCACCACCGCCACGACATGCGGCCAGCGTTGCAGGATGCACAATTCGCAGGGCGCATAGCCGGCGGCCTGAAATCCTAGCGCGGCGATCAGCAGGGCCGCCGAACCCGCGGCGGCCAGAAGGGCAAGTCTTGTTCCGGTCACAGATACCTCAACGCGGCAAAACCGCCGATCAGCGCAGCCATGAACAGGGTGAAAACCAGCCCAAGCCGACGCTCTATGAAGTCGCGGATCGGCGGGCCAAAGCGCCACAACAGCCCCGCGACGATGAAGAACCGGCCCGCGCGACCGATGATCGAGGTCAGGATGAACAACGGCAACGAAAAGCCGACGGCGCCCGAAAAGATCGTGATGACCTTGAACGGAAAGGGCGTCAGCGCCGCGAACAGCACCGCCCAGCCGCCATAATCCGCAAAGCGCGCGGCAAGCTGGGCATAGGCATCCTGCTTGCCATAGGCGGCCAGAACCGCCTGACCCAGGCTGTCCATCAGCGCCGCGCCGATCCAGTAGCCCAGCATCGCGCCCAGCACCGACCCGGCGGTCGCGATCAGCGCGACGGCCATCGCCTTCGAGCGACGCGCCAGAACCATCGGGATCATCAGCACATCCGGCGGAATCGGAAAGACCGAGCTTTCGATGAAACTGACGCCGAAAAGGGCGGTCATCGCATGGCGATGGGCCGAAAGCCCCATGGTCCAGTCGTATAGCCTGCGCAGCATTGCATTCCCCTTCGGATCGAAACGTTGCATCCTCTGCCGGGCGCGCGGCGTCAAGTCACTTCCGCGCCGCTCGCGTGCCCCGCGACCGTCCGCACGGCGCGAAAGCCGGGAACCGGGCGGGGTAAGCGGCGTTCGGCACAAGGGACCGCAGATCCTCGGAGGAAACCGTCGGATGAAATGGCAAGGCAGGCGCGGCAGCAGCAATATCGAGGATCGGCGCAGCATGGGCGCGACCGGGGCCGGCGGCATCGGCGTCGTGGGAACGCTGGTCGTGCTGGCCGTGGGATATTTCTTCGGCGTCGATATCACCCCTGTGATCCGCCAGATAGACCAGAGCCAGAACCAAACCCAGCAGGGGCGCCAAGGCAGCGTGCCGCTGACGCAAGAGGATCAACGCTGGGGCGATTTCGTTTCGGTCGTGCTGGCCGATACCGAAGAGGTCTGGGCCGGCATTCTTCCCGAACAGGCCGGCATGGATTACCGCAACCCGACCCTCGTGCTTTACGGGGGCGTGGTGCAATCGGCCTGCGGCGGCGCCTCGGCGGCAATGGGGCCGTTTTATTGCCCGAACGACCAGAAGGTTTATCTGGACACCGATTTCTTCAATCTGATGGCGCAGAAGATGGGCGCGGGCGGCGATTTCGCCTATGCCTATGTGATCGCCCACGAGGTCGGCCACCACGTGCAGAATCTTGTGGGCACGCTGTCGCGGGTCAACGCCAGCCGCCAGCGCATCAGCGAACGGGATTCAAACGCGCTGTCGGTCCTGACCGAGCTTCAGGCCGATTGCTATGCCGGGATCTGGGCGCGGCAGGCGCGGGATCGATTCGGATCGCTGGAACAGGGCGATCTGGAAGAAGCGGCCAATGCCGCCCGCGCGGTTGGCGACGACGTGATCCAGTCCGGCGCCGGACGGACGCCGGTGCCCGACAGCTTTACCCATGGCAGCGCCAGGCAACGCCAGACATGGCTGATGCGTGGTTTCGAATCGGGCGACATGGCGCAATGCCAGACATTCAGCGAGGCCGGACCCTGAGGCCCGCCACGCAGCCGGAAAGGAGGATGACATGTTGATAACGATCGGATTGCTGGGACTGGCCGGGCTTGCGGCCGCCCACGCCGCGCAGCCGCGCCCGCGCCGTGTGCGGGCGGATGCGCCCCGCCATTGATCTCACTACCGGGGCAGTCGCAGGCCGCGACCGTTCTGCATCTGCGCCCAGTCGGGCCACAGGTCCAGCCATTCCAACGCCAGGATGATCAGTCCGGCCGCCACGATCGCGAGAACCAGCTTGACCATCCGGGCGCTTGGCGGGTGCCGCGCCCATCGCGATGCGCGAAGAAACCAGATCAGGTTGTTCATTCCCGGCCTCGCCTGCTAGATGCGCAGAGCCGACCAGACAACGCGCCCAAAGACAAGAGCCCCGCCTTGCCGCAACACCAGGACAACCGCGACCTTCCCTACAGCGCCCGCCAGATGTTCGACCTCGTCGCCGATGTCGAACGCTATCCGGAATTTTTGCCCTGGAACAGCGCCGCCCGCGTACGGTCGCGCCAGACCCGACCGGACGGCGCCGAGGAGATCGCGGCCGATCTTGTCATCAGTTTCAAGGTCTTTCGCGAACGTTTCGGCAGCCGCGTCGTGTTGTGGCCCGCCGATCCCCGGACCGGCGCCCTGAAGATCGACACCGAATATCTGGACGGCCCGTTCAGATACATGCGCAGCGGCTGGACTTTCCACGACCGTCCTGAAGGCGGCTGCCGGGTGGAATTCTTTGTCGATTTCGAATTTCGCAACGCCATACTGCAACGCCTGATCGGCGTCGTCTTCCACGAGGCGATGGCGCGCATCGTCCGCGCCTTCGAGGATCGCGCCCGCAACCTGTACGGAGCCCCGTCATGACCGATATGCCACCCCCGCCCGCAGCCGAAGCCGCGACCGGCCCCGGCGATCCGTTGCTGCCCGCGAAACTGATCTATGGGCTTTACGCCATCGGCTATGCGGTAGCGATCACGACACTGGTCGGGGTGGTTTATGCCTATATCGCCAGGGGCCGGCACCCGGTTCTGGACACGCATCTGACCTTCCAGATCCGGACGTTCTGGATCAGCCTGCTGATCGCGGTCCTGGCCGTCGTCACGATGGTCGTGGGCCTCGGCTTCCTGATCTGGGCCTTTCTTGCGGTCTGGGGCGTGATTCGCGTCCTGTCGGGCTTTCTGCTGGCCAATGATGGCAAGCCGGTCACCGGCACGAAATACTGGGGCATGATGGCGTTCTGAGAACGCGCGACCCGGCATCCCCGGCTGGCCGGTCCGGCATCCGGGGCAAAGCGCCCCGGCCGGTCAGCTCAGCGCCGCTTTCAGCGCCTCGGCGCGGTCGGTCCGTTCCCAGGAAAACGCCGTCGCCCCGGCCAGCGCATGGGGATCGCGGCCGAAATGGCCATAGGTCGCGGTCGGCCGATAGATTGGATGCAGCAGGTCCAGGTCGCGGATGATGGCGAAGGGGCGCAGGTCGAAGACCTCGCGCAGGGCGGCCACGATCCGCTCGTGCGGCACCGTCTCGGTTCCGAAGGTGTTCAGGCTGATCGAAGTGGGCCGCGCTTCGCCGATCGCATAGCTGACCTGAATTTCGCACCGGCTGGCCAAGCCGGCTGCGACGATGTTCTTGGCCACCCAGCGTCCCGCATAGGCGGCCGAGCGATCCACCTTGCTGGGATCCTTGCCCGAGAACGCGCCGCCGCCATGCCGGGCCATGCCGCCATAGCTGTCCACGATGATCTTGCGCCCGGTCAGTCCGCAATCGCCGACCGGCCCGCCGATGACGAATTTACCGGTCGGATTGATGAAATACTTGGTTTCGGGCGACAGCCATTCGGCGGGCAGGACCGGCTTGATGATTTCCTCGATCACTGCCTCGCGCAGATCGGCCAGGGTGATTTCGGGATTGTGCTGGGTGGACAGGACCACCGCGTCGATGGCCTCGGGCCGGCCGTCCGCACCATAGCGCAGCGTCAGCTGCGACTTGGCGTCCGGGCGCAACCAGTCCAGCGTGCCGTCGCGCCGGACCTTCGACTGACGTTCCACCAGCCGATGGGCATAGGTGATCGGCGCAGGCATCAGCACGTCGGTCTCGTCGCTGGCATAGCCGAACATCAGTCCCTGATCGCCCGCGCCCTGTTCCTCGAGGCTCTGGCGATCGACGCCCTGATTGATCTCGGGCGATTGCTTGCCGATGATGTTGATGACCGAACAGGTGGCGCCGTCAAAGCCGACATCGCTGCTGGTATAGCCGATATCGTTGATGACGCCGCGCACAATGGATTCCAGATCGACCCAGGCGCTGGTCGTGATCTCGCCCGAGATGATGGCGACCCCGGTCTTGACCATGGTTTCGCAGGCAACGCGGGCGCGCGGGTCCTCGGCCAGGATGGCGTCCAGGATCGCGTCGCTGATCTGGTCGGCGATCTTGTCGGGATGACCCTCGGACACGGATTCCGAGGTGAACAGCGAATATTCGGTCATGAGGTCAGTACCGGTAATGATCTGATTTGAAGGGCCCCTCGGGCGTCACGCCGATGTAATCGGCCTGTTCCTTCGACAGGGTGGACAATTTCACGCCGATCTTGTCGAGATGCAGCCGCGCGACCTTTTCGTCCAGCGCCTTGGGCAGGATATACACGCCCGGCTGGTAATCCGCGCCCCTGGTCCACAGCTCGATCTGGGCCAGAACCTGATTGGTGAAGCTGGCCGACATGACGAAGCTGGGATGGCCGGTGGCGTTGCCCAGATTCAGCAGACGGCCCTGGCTCAGCAGGATGATGCGGTTGCCCGAAGGCATCTCGATCATGTCCACCTGATCCTTGACGTTGGTCCATTTGTGGTTCCGCAGAGCCGCGACCTGAATCTCGTTGTCGAAATGGCCGATATTGCCGACGATGGCCATGTCCTTCATCGCGCGCATGTGTTCCAGCCGGATCACGTCGCGGTTGCCCGTCGTGGTGATGAAGATGTCGGCGCTGTCGGCCACGTCTTCCAGCCTCACCACCTCGAACCCGTCCATGGCGGCCTGAAGCGCGCAGATCGGATCGACTTCGGTGACCTTGACCCGCGCACCGGCTCCGCGCAGGCTGGCCGCGCTGCCCTTGCCGACATCGCCATATCCGCAGACCACGGCGACCTTTCCGGCCATCATGACATCGGTCGCACGGCGGATGCCATCGACCAGGGATTCCTTGCACCCGTACTTGTTGTCGAATTTCGACTTGGTCACACTGTCGTTCACGTTGATCGCGGCGAAGGGCAGCAGCCCCTTGCGATGCAGGTCGTAGAGACGGTGAACGCCGGTGGTGGTTTCCTCGCTGACGCCCCGGATCGCGTCGCGCTGACGGGCGAACCATCCCGGCGTTTCGGCCATGCGCTTGCGGATCTGGGAAAACAGCGCCTCTTCCTCTTCGCTGGCGGGGGTGTCGATCAGTTCCGTCTCGCCCGCCTCGACCCGCGCGCCCAGCAGGACATACATCGTCGCATCCCCGCCATCGTCGAGGATCATGTTGGCCGTGCCGCCGTCCTTTTCATTGCCCCCGAAGCGGAAGATCCGGTCGGTATAGGACCAGTATTCGGCCAGCGTCTCGCCCTTGATGGCAAAGACAGGCACGCCGGTGGCGGCGATGGCGGCGGCGGCGTGATCCTGGGTCGAGAAGATGTTGCACGATGCCCAGCGGACCTCGGCCCCAAGCGCCACCAGCGTCTCGATCAGCACGGCGGTCTGCACGGTCATGTGCAGGCTGCCGGCGATCCGCGCCCCGGCCAATGGCCTGGCCTCGCCATATTCGGCGCGCAGCGCCATCAGGCCGGGCATCTCGGTTTCTGCGATGTCCAGTTCCTTGCGGCCGAAATCGGCCAGCGCGATATCCTTGATGATATGATCGGTCACGGGGTTCTTGCTTTCACAGATCGCGGGTTGCCGAGGGCATAGCGCAAGCAGCCTGCAGGGGAAAGAGGCCGCGCCCTTCTGTGGAGGACCGATCCCCTGGGCCTTCGCGCGGGCCGGCCTGCGGCAAAAAAGGCTGCGACGGAACCCCAGATCCGCCGCAGCCCGGAAAGCGGCAGTGCGCTGCTCGCTTCCCGTCGGGTTCAAGCCTTTATTATGCCCGAAAAGCGTGAAGAAAGATCCAAGCGCAATCGGATTGCCGTGACCCGGCGGACGTCACTGTGATCACGCGGGAATGTTCTGATTCCCGGAGCCGCGGGCGGGTACGCTGCCGCGCGCGGCACGATGAACAAAGTCACGCAGCGCCAGTTTGGCGATCCGGGCCGCCGAGAAACAGGGCACGTCCGGCAGCGTGTCGTGCAGCCGCCCCTCGACGATCATCCTGCCAAGCCCTATGACGAAGGCGTGCGAGGACAGGGCCATCAGCGGAATGTTCTCGTCCGGTTTCAGGCGGCCGGCATCGCGCGCACGTTCGAGGGTCCTGATCATCAGATCCACCATCGAATCGATATAGCGGCTGAGCTGCGGCGTCGCCTTGGCATTGAGAACACGTTCATCCTGCAGCAGGCGGAATTGCGAAGGGTTGGCGCTGGCCCAGTCGATATAGGTCTCGCCAAGCGCGATGAACTGGGCGACGGAATCGTCCGGGTCGACCTGAACGACCGCCTTCACCGACGAATCGATCAGCCATACCAGCGCCTGTTCGGCGGCGGCCACCAGCACGGAACGGTCGTCGGGAAAGATGCGATGCAGGTCCTTCGCCGGCACGCCGACCAGTTCGGCGATCTCGGCCATGGTCGGACGTCGCGACTGGCTTTCCTCCAGCAGATCGAGGGCCGCCCTGATCGAGCGACCGTGAAGACTGGTCCCGTCGGCGATGATCTGATGCTTGCTCATGTCCGCCTCGGCGCGTTCGCGTGATTCAGGGCGCAGGTCGCGGCCCGCACGGAAGACCGCAGCGCAATCGCCCCGAACCGAAAGCCGTGTTGCAGGGAAAACACACAATTCCGGTATGGGCAGGCTAACACGGAAAGGCGGTTCCGCAAACCTTCTAAATAGACAGTTTTACCTAGGGGAAAGCCTGATTCCATGGCGAAATTTCACCGCGATGGTCAGGCCTCCGCACGGGCCTGGCGTTTGCGTTCATGCGGATCCAGATGGCGTTTGCGCAGCCGGATCGTCTTGGGCGTGACCTCGACCAGTTCGTCATCATTGACATAGGCAATGGCCGCTTCCAGCGACAGGCGCACGGGCGGTGTCAGGCGCACGGCCTCGTCGGTGCCCGAGGCGCGGACATTGGTCAGCTTCTTGCCCTTCAACGGGTTCACTTCCAGGTCGTTGTCGCGGCTGTGTTCGCCGATGATCATGCCCTGATAAATCTGTTCCTGCGCGCCGATGAACATCTTGCCGCGATCCTCCAGGTTCCACAGCGCATAGGCCACGGACACGCCGTTCTCCATGCTGATCAGCACGCCTTGACGGCGCCCCTGTATGGCGCCCCTGTAGGGTGTCCAGCCGTGAAAGATGCGGTTCAGCACGCCATTGCCGCGGGTGTCGGTCATGAATTCGCCGTGATAGCCGATCAGCCCGCGCGAGGGAACATGGGCCACGATGCGGGTCTTGCCGAGGCCCGCGGGACGCATGTCGACCATATCGCCCTTGCGGTCCCCGGTCAGCTTCTCGATCACGACGCCGGTGTAGTCGTCCTCGACATCGATGATGACTTCCTCGACCGGTTCCAGGCGTTGGCCGTCTTCCTCGCGGAAGATCACGCGGGGGCGGCTGATCGACAATTCGAACCCTTCGCGACGCATGTTCTCGATCAGGACGCCCATCTGCAATTCGCCACGCCCCGAGACCACGAAAGCCTCGCCGCCGGGCGTGTCCTCGACCTTGATCGCGACATTCGATTCGGCCTCTTTCATCAGCCGCTCGCGGATGACGCGAGATTGCACCTTGCTGCCGTCGCGGCCGGCCAGCGGGCTGTCGTTGATACCGAAGGTAACGCTGATCGTGGGCGGGTCGATCGGCTGCGAGGGCAGGGCGGTCTCGACCTCGGGGGCGCAGATGGTGTCGGCCACCGTGGCCTTGGCCATTCCGGCCAGCGTCACGATGTCGCCGGCCCGTGCCTCGTCCACGGATTGCTGGGTCAGGCCGCGGAAGGCCAGCACCTTGCTGATGCGGAATTGTTCGATCCGCGCGCCGTCGCGCGCCAGTGCCTTCACCGTATCGCCAGCCCTGGCGTGACCGGCCTCGACCCGGCCGGTCAGCAATCGTCCCAAAAAGTTGTCGGCCCCGAGCGTCGTGGCCAGCATCTGGAAGGGCTCGTCGGTGCGGCTTATTTGCTTCGGCGGCTCGACATGACGCAGGATCAGGTCGAACAGGGCGGTCATGTCCTTGCGCGGACCGTCCAGCGTCTCGTCGCACCAGCCGCCGATGCCCGAGGCGTAGAGATGCGGAAAATCCAGTTGTTCATCCGAGGCGCCGAGATTGGCGAACAGGTCGAAGACATCGTTCAGCGCGTCATCGGGTTCGGCGGCGGGCTTGTCCACCTTGTTCAGCACGACGATCGGGCGCAGTCCAAGCGCCAGCGCCTTGGATGTCACGAACTTGGTCTGTGGCATCGGGCCCTCGGCGGCATCGACCAGCAGGCAGACGCCGTCGACCATGGACAGGATCCGTTCGACCTCGCCGCCGAAATCGGCATGGCCCGGCGTGTCCACGATATTGATGCGGGTGCCCTTCCATTCGACGCTGGTCGCCTTGGCCAGGATCGTGATCCCGCGTTCGCGTTCGATATCGTTGCTGTCCATCGCCCGCTCGGCGACGGTCTGGTTCTCGCGGAAGGCGCCCGATTGCCTCAGGAGCTGATCGACCAGCGTTGTCTTGCCGTGGTCGACATGGGCGATGATGGCGATGTTGCGAATGTCCATGCGTGGGGCCTTCCGGTTTGCGCCGCTGCCCTATCGCGGCAGGCCCGGAAAGGCCAGCGGAAATCGCCCTGTCTGGAAGGGGGGCGACTGCCCCGCAGCCGGCCCTCCGGGCGGCTGCCATGCGCAGCCGCCCGACGCCTCAGCGCAGGCCGAGGAAGGACAGGATGAACAGGACGACCACGACAAGGCCGACGATATAGATGATAGAATTCATGAAGCTTCTCCCTTCGTTTTCCGCTTGCGCGGACGCACCGTCGCGGCCGTCCGTCGCATGTCGTGCTGCCGAAAGAACGGCAACGCTTGTATCAAGTTCCCATGGCGCCACGAAAAATCGCGGTCATGGTGTTCGGGCGGGCAGCCAGCCCAGGCCCGCGGCGGTCTGCCGGACGGGGTCGTATTCGGCGCTGACCCAGCCCCGGTATCCCGATCGGTCGAGCATTTCGAAGAACGCGGGATAGTCGATCCCGCCGGTATCGGGCTCGTGGCGTCCGGGACAACCCGCGATCTGCACATGGCGCACCAGCGATGCGACGGGGGCCCAGGCCGCCAGCGCGTCGCCGGTGATCTTCTGGGCGTGATAGGCATCGAATTGCAGGCCCAGATTCGTCGCGCCCAGCCGTTCGATGATCGCGGCGGCCTTGTCGTAGTCCGACAGGTAATAGCCCGGCATGTCCTCGTGGTTGATCGGCTCGATCGTCAGGCTGGCATGAGGCGCGCGCGCGGCCGCCCATGCCAGATTGTCAAGGAAGGCTGCGTCGGCGCGGGCGCCCTCGGCCTTGCCGGCCATGATGTGGATGTGGCGCGCGCGCAGCGATTCGGCGACGCGCAGGGCGCGCACGAAATCGTGGCGGAAACGGTCTTCCATGCCAGGCTGGGCGGCGAAGCCGCGCGGACCGCCGGCCCAGTTCGGCGGCGGGCAGTTGATCAGCACGATCTTCAGCCCCGCCCTGATCGCCGCGCGCGACAGATCGCTGACGGCGATATCATAGGGAAACAGGATCTCGGCACCCTCGAATCCCGCCGCAGCGGCGGCGGCAAAGCGCTGCTGAAGCGGAAGTTCCGTGAACAGCATGGTCAGGTTGGCGGCGAAGCGCGGCATGGGGTCCTAGGGCTCCAGCGGGAAGAATTGCCCGGCCGAGCGGACGCCCGCGCGTCCGTCCCCGTCCCCGGTGACATCGGCTGCCGCTGCCAGACGGTAGAAGGTCTTGCGGTCGATCAGCGCCTCCAGACCGGCGCGGACATGAACATAGGGTCGCGGCTCGGCCGTCGTGCCGCGGATCACGATCGGGTGCTCGGCATCGGCCGTCACCAGATCGCCGACATTGGTGGTGAAGATGATCCGGTCCGGCGCGATCTCGGCATCGACGGCGATGAATGGCGCGTCCTCGACACGGATTCCGACCTTTTCGACCGGAGTCACCAGGAAAAAGCTGTCGCCCTCGCGTTTCAGCACGGTCGAGAACAGCCTCACCATGGCCGGTCGCCCGATCGGGGTGCCTTCATAGAACCACACGCCATCGGCGCGGATTTCCATGTCCAGATCGCCGCAGAACGGCGGATTCCACAGATGAACCGGCGGCAGTCCGCCTTTCTTCGCGGCCTTGCCGGCGGCTTCGGCGATGCCCGCCGCACTCACGCTTTTGTCACCCCGATCCGGCATTCGTTATGGTCGCCTCCGCCCGATTTCCCTATGCTCGGGTGTAAAGCAGCGGAAGGGCATTGTCATGGCTTCGGATGAAATTCTGGTGCAGGAGGTTCAGACCCTGGGTGCGCGGCTTGCCGATGCGCGCGCCAGCATCGAAGGCCGCTTCGTCGGTCAGCACCATGTGGTGGAGCAGGTTCTCGCGGCGATCCTGTCGGGCGGTCATGCGCTGCTGGTCGGCCAGCCGGGACTGGGCAAGACGATGCTGGTCGATACGCTGTCCACGGTGCTGGGGCTGGACAGCCAGCGCATCCAGTTCACCCCCGACCTGATGCCGGCCGATATCCTCGGCTCCGAGGTGCTGGACGTGCTGACCGATGGCAGCCGTGCCTTCCGCTTTATCGAAGGACCGGTCTTCACCCAGCTTCTGATGGCCGATGAAATCAACCGCGCCAGCCCGCGCACCCAATCCGCGCTGCTGCAGGCGATGCAGGAACGCGAGGTGACGGTCAGCGGCCGGCATCGTCCGCTGGGGCGCCCCTTCCATGTCCTCGCCACCCAGAACCCGATCGAACAAGAGGGAACCTATCCACTGCCCGAGGCGCAACTGGACCGCTTCCTGCTGCAGATCGACGTCGATTATCCCGACCGCGACACCGAACGCGGCATCCTGCTGGCGACGACCGGCATTGCCGAGGGCGCGGCCCATGCGGCATTCGACGCGCAGGGGCTGATCGCCGCGCAACGCCTGATCCGGCAGATGCCGGTGGGCGAGGCCGTGGTGGAAGCGATCCTCGATCTGGTGCGCGCCTTCCGACCCGGTGCCGACGAGGCCGCGCCCTTCGTGGCCGACACCCTGGTCTGGGGCCCCGGTCCCAGGGCCGCGCAGGCGCTGATGCTGGTCACGCGGGCGCGCGCAGTTCTGAACGGCCGGTTCGCGCCCACGCTGGAGGATGTCGAGGCGATGGCCCCGCCGGTTCTGCGGCATCGGATGGCGCTGTCCTTCGCTGCCCGCGCGCGTGGCGAGACCACCGACGCGGTGATCGCCCGCCTGCTGGATCAGCGTTTCGGCAGCCGTCAGGCGGCATGAGGCGGTCTTGACGCGCAGTCCCGCCGAACTTCGATCCCGCGCCGAGCAAGCCGGCGCCCATCTGCCCGGCCTGATCCTGTCGGCCGAGCGGCTGGCCGCGATGGTCGCGCCGGGCGCGCATGGCCTGCGCCGGGCCGGTCCGGGCGAGGATTTCTGGCAATACCGCCCGGCCAGCAGCGGCGATACTGCACGCAGCATCGACTGGCGGCGCTCGGCCCGTTCGGATTCGCAATTCGTGCGCGACCGCGAGGCGCAGACGGCGCAGGCGGTCGGGCTGTGGGTCTCGGCGGGGCAGGGGATGGGCTATTCCGGCGCGGTCGATCGGCCGACCAAGGGATACCGCGCCCAGGTAATGGCGCTTGCGCTGGCGATGATCCTGCTGCGCGGGGGCGAGAAGGTCGGGATGCTGGGCCAGCCGGCGCGCGCCGGCCGCGTTCAGGCCGAACGACTGGCCGAGGCGATGGCCATCACGCAGACCGCCCGCGACGACGCCGACGCGCCTGCGCCCGAAAGCCTGCGCCCCGCGCAGCGGCTGGTGATCCTGTCGGATTTCCTGACCGATCCGGACTGGGTCCGTGCGCTGCTGGCACGCGCATCCGGGATCGGCGTGCGCGGCGTTCTGATGCAGGTTCTGGACCCGGACGAGGAGAACTTTCCCTATTCCGGTGCAGTGGTCTTCCGGTCCCTGTCGGGCGCGACGCGCCATGACAGCCGCGACGCGGGTGGGCTGCGCGAGGCCTATCTGGCGCGGCTGGCCCAGCGGCGCGACTGGTTGCGCGAACAGGCCCGGGGCGCGGGCTGGCATTTCGGCCATCACGCGACCGGCCACGCCCCGGCCCACGCGCTGAGCTGGCTCTATCAGGTTCTGGGGGGCTGATGCTGATCCTCGGGCCCTTGGGATTCGCGGCGCCATGGGTGCTGGGCGCGCTGGTCGCGCTGCCGGTCCTGTGGCTGATCCTGCGCGCGATGCCACCGGCGCCGCGTCTGGTGGCCTTTCCCGGCGTGGCGCTGCTGCGCGGGCTGATCGACCGCTCGCCCGTGGCGCAGCGGACGCCGTGGTGGCTGCTGCTGATCCGGCTTGCGGCGGTCGCGGCGCTGATCCTGGCCTTCGCCGGGCCGGTCTGGAAGCCGGTGCTGCGCAGCGATGCGGATGGCCCGCTGCTGGTGGTGATGGATGCAGGCTGGGCCGCCGCGCCGGGCTGGGCCGGCCGGCAGGCCCGCGCCGAACGGGCCCTGACCGAAGCCGCCGGCCAGGGCCGCCCCGCCGCGCTGCTGCTGGCGGATGGCCGGGCCGGTTCCGGTGCCCTGGTCTTCGCCCCCGCCGACCGGCTCCTGGCCGGTCTGCGCGCGTCCGGGCCTGTTTCCTGGGACACGGCGCTGCCCGACGATCCTGACGTGGCGCTGGCGGATGTGCCGGGCGGGCTGCTTTCGACGCTGTGGATCAGCGACGGGCTGGACCATCCGAACCGCGCCGCCTGGCTGGCCGCCCTGGCCGATCGCGGGCCGGTAACGGTGGTGCCGCCGACGCGCGCGCTGACCGCGCTTGGCCTTGGCGGCGGCGATCGGCCCGCCCTGACGCTTTACGCCACGGGCGATGCCGCGCCCCAGATCCTGGCCATCGGGCCCGATCCGCAGGGGATCGAGCGCGAGCTGGCCCGACTGACCCCCGGCGATGTCACGCGCTCCGAGGGCGTTCTGACCCGCCCCGTCGCCATCGATCTGCCGCCGGAATTGCGCAACCGCGTGACCCGGTTCCAGATCGAAGGCGAAAGCCATGCCGGCGCGGTCGTCCTGGCCGATGACCGGGTTCGGCGCCGCAAGGTCGGGCTGGTGGGCGACGCCGCCGATCAGGCCGAGGGGCAGCGGCTTCTGTCGCCGCTGTATTACCTGCGCCGGGCGCTGGCGCCGACGACCGATCTGGTCGAGGGGGGGCTGGGCGATGTGCTGGACGCCGCCCCCGATGTGATCATCGTCGCCGATCAGGTCGAGATGGCCGAATCCGGAGAACTGGCGCAATGGGTCGATGAGGGCGGCTTGCTGATCCGCTTTGCCGGGCCGCGCATGGCCGCCTATGATGGTCTGGTGGACGAACCGCTGCTGCCGGTCACCCTGCGGCAGGGCGGCCGCGATATCGGCGGCGCGCTGAGTTGGGGC
>Ga0310345_10003459_pt1 | contig 15002 bp, 12 predicted proteins | sample HC15DNA20500_MG_FD_204667 | JGI IMG/M metagenome (GOLD analysis project Ga0310345, IMG submission 204667) | Marine microbial communities from station ALOHA, North Pacific Subtropical Gyre - HC15-DNA-20-500_MG | ecosystem: Environmental > Aquatic > Marine > Oceanic | place: Pacific Ocean: North... | reverse complement strand
GGTACGTTCCATAGGAGGACGTGGGGTCGGGCAGATTCTGGAAGGTCAAAAGCGCTTCTCCTTTCAAGTGCGATTTCAAAAAGAAAACCGCTCCGATCTGGCAAAGATCTCCAACCTCAAAGTTGCTGATCCCAGAGGCCGCCTGATCCCATTGAGTCAACTGGCCACACTGACCACTGAAGAAGGTCCGGCCCAGATCAGCCGCCAGAATATTCACCGCCGTCTGGCTGTGGAAGCAAATGTCCGGGTTCGAGATCTGGCAAGTTTCGTGGGCGATGCCCAGCGAGCGGTGGATTCCCGGATCGAACTTCCGGCCGGTTACTGGGTCGAGTGGGGCGGGCAGTTCGAGAACCTCGAGCGGGCCTCCGAGCGGCTGGCCCTGGTCGTTCCCATGGCCCTGTTTTTGATTTTCGTTTTGCTTCACTCCACCTTCAACTCGGCCAGGCTGGCGGCCTTGATCTATGTCAACGTTCCTATCGCAGCCACGGGTGGAATCTTTGCCCTGTATTTCCGCGGTATGCCCTTTAGCATCTCTGCCGGAGTGGGATTCATCGCCCTTTTCGGGGTGGCTGTGCTCAACGGCGTCGTTTTGGTCTCTTACATCCATCAACTCAGACAGGAAGGAGTTTCCGTCAGCGAAGCCGCCTACCAGGGAGCCTTGACTCGCCTGCGGCCCGTGTTGATGACCGCCCTGGTTGCGAGCTTGGGGTTTATCCCGATGGCATTGGCCACCAGTGCCGGAGCCGAGGTCCAGAGACCACTGGCAACAGTGGTCATCGGTGGTTTGATGACTTCGACCTTGCTGACTCTTCTGGTGTTACCGGCCATCTACCGTTGGTTCGACGAGAGGCATCCGGATGGGAGTCTTTGAGAGGAATCATAACCTCCTTTCGACTACATTTTTTTCAGGGACGGGAACCAGTGCTCATCAGGGTAAAGGGCGACACTCCCCGGCGATTGACAGGGATCGGCACAATAATTACCATGATCTTAAATAAACCAGATTAAGGAGATTCAGCACCATGAAAACAAAAGCTGTCTTGCTGGCCGGCATCTCGCTTGTGTTCTCAGGATGCGGCACAACCGAAGTAGCCGATCCGGTGGTAGAAAAGGGCCTTGCCTTAAACGATCCCATATCTGTAGGAAGTCCTGAGGGGAATTCCGCCGATCAATACCTCAAGGTGGCTCCCGACGGGACCGTGTTTTTGAGCTGGACCGAGGATGCCGGGGGGCCAGGGGGGCGAAACGCTTTTATCGCCACCGTGAATACCGAGGAATTAGGTGAGCCCCAGCAGATGAACGACCAGCCTGGAACGGTTCAGACCTACGGGGGCGACAACCGCACCAAGTTCATCTTGACCCCGGAGCGGGGTATCGTCGCTATCTGGGCTTCCATGACTCCCGGTAAAGCCGGAGGGAAGGGCGCCGGAGGTGATATGAAGGTATCTTATGCCGTGGCAGGGGGCTCGTTTCAGCCGGCCGCCAACCTGAATGACGATGGGATGGCGGTGAATCACGCCTTCGGTACCATTGCCGCCAGTCCCAATGGGAAGCTGTATGCGACCTGGATTGATGGGCGCAACCGAAATTTTCTCGGCATGTCGGATCCTATTTCGCCTGCGGAAAGTCGTCAAGACATCAAGATGAGGGATCTCACCATCCCGGAATCCACCATGAGAATGGGGGCCCGGCCGATGAGGATGTATGAGCACGACAATTCTCAGCTCATGATGGCGTCCTCCGAGGATGGCGGCCAGACCTGGAGTGAAAACTATCCCGTCACGGGAATGAGGGTGTGTTCCTGCTGCGTGCCCAACATCGCCTTCCTGGATGGCGGGGAGACAGTGATCGTCTCCTATCGGCTCGTGACCGACGAATTCTTGCGCGACCAGGTGGTGGTTCGTTCCACCGATGGCGGCAGCACCTTCAGCGAGCCCAACTACATCAGTGAAGACGGCTGGATCGCTACCTTTTGTCCCCACGCTGCCGCCTCGATGACCAGCGACACTCGCAACCGGATCCATGCGGCCTGGTTCACGGGCGGCCGGACAGCTGAGGAGGCGGGAATCTACTACACTTATTCAGACGACGCAGGCCAGACCTTCGCTCCTCGGCGGCTCATGGCCAGAACCCCTGCCCACACCGTTTTGCATGCCGAGGTCCGAGTCGACAGCGACAACCGGGTCTGGGTTGCCTGGGAGAATTTCGTGGGGGACAGACCCCAGATCTTTCTTGCCTATCAGGATCAGGGCGAGGGAGAATGGAGTGAGTCCTACCAGGTCAGCGCCGGCACTCAGAATTCCATCCTGCCCATGCTGGCGGCGGATGGCGGCGACGTGTATGTGGCCTGGACCGACAAAAAAGGCGAGGACTCTCAGGTCGCGCTTCGCTCCGCGACCCTGATCGGGGATTAGCTTGCAGCCTGGATGATGCATGATCCGGGCTGGGGACATTCGAAAAGAGTCGGGAAAACTCAGGGTTAGTGGGTGTGCATCGCCAGCTTGAGATATTTTCTGAAAGCCTGGGTGACCAAGGCCTCTGTCGGATATTCGACCGGCCCATTGTCCAGGTTTTCCATACACATATCCATCAGTTCTCTCAAGCAGTCTTCATAGACGATCAGGGCACTTTCCTGGCTCAGGCCGTTGGCACTGGCTCTACGGAACACCTCTTCCCTCATGGTGTGTACGACGTTTTCTGTGCCTTGGTTTAGATCCATCCTGGATGATCCACTTGTCATAGTCATGAAGTCATTCTATTGTCCCCGGCTGACAGGAATGACCCGCAGGGTCGAATCCCAGTGCAGATAAGCCCTATGTCCTTAGCCTACCCGGGTTCATGGGAGTGGTGATGTGACCATGATCACCTTCTCCGGTCTGCCTCCCACCACAGAGACACGGAGAAGAGGTTTCACCACAGAGGCATAGAGACACAGAGAAGAAAATAACCACAAAGACACCAAGACACCAAGACACAAAGAAAAATGTCCCAGGGCGGGGCGCCCTGAGCCAGGTTTTGTCGCTGCTTCGCAGCGAGGTCGATCAGGTGAGTGTAGGGGCGTACTGAGTGCGCCCACAAGACAATCTTTATCTATGGCTAATGAAGGGCGCACCCGGTGCGCCTCGGCTCAACCCATCCGGATTACCTGGGACTTGAGACAATCTGAGCCGTACGCCCTTTTTAACCTCAGAGTCCTTGCTGTGGGCGCACTCAGTGCGCCCCTACAACAGGCTGCAGGATCGTGCCAAATTGAAACGTGAAACCTGAATCCTGAACCCTGAAACGCGTGGGTCGAAGCCCAGCGCCTGTTTGCCTTCAAATTTCTGGAGCCTTATCTTTAAGGAACTTTGGAAGGACAAGAAGGGGAAAGCACTACAGTCGGCAAGAAGATCAACCATTACAAGGTTCCGGGAAGAAATCGGTAAAGGCGATATGAATAAGCAAAACTGGGGATGGTTGCTCCTGGTGGGGATGGCCAAACAACCTTTTTTCTTGCAGCGATCCCAGGTGCCGTGATCTTCACGCTGGCGCTTTTCGGAGTGGGCAGCAGTACCGAGACTGGTGATTCCATTGGGGTGGTTGCCCAGGATCGGTCCTTTTCTGATGGTGGTGCTGATTTTCTGTGTGAACGTGCGGGTCAGCTACAGGATGATTGAAGGGATCAAAAAGGATTTCTATTCAGGCAGTACCACGGCCAAGAAGGAACGGGCATTTCGGGTGTTCTACAGGCATTGGAGCAGAGGAGTAGGAGCGATCCGGGACAATCCAAAACCGGGACTCTTGCTTGGCCGATGGGACCTTGAAACGATGTCCTCTTGATCCGTAAGTTTTGCCTGCCCCATGTCGTGGAACCCTATCTGCGGAAAACCCAGCGTTCATCCTCGGGTGAGGTTACGATCCTGGACGCAGCGAACAAGGACGATACGGGGAATTTCATCCAGAATGAACTGCTTGACAGCGATTTTGAGGATATCGACAAGCAAAGCCTTCTGCTACCAGAGTGAATCAGGAAGTTTTAGTTCGAGAGGTTTAGGGTTTCGTTTTTTGTAGGGGGCATGCCAGGGATGCCAGGGGCGAATTACCGAACGGCATTCAACTTATTGCATGCATCCTTGATATTGTTCCGGAGGCGAAAGGTTTCTCCTGCATAGATAGCATCATCTTCAGAATCGTAGACCACGATGTTTTCTCTTGATTCCGTGTCTCTGTCGGCCTCTATGAAGAACACGTATCGGGCCTTTGTTTTGTTGACCGCAGCAATATAGTTGCTGCACTCCTCCAGTTCCATCAGGTGCTTCATGGCATCGGTCACATAGGATTTTGTCTGGAACCTTGTGGCCGTGCTGCTTGTCGTCCTCTCCAGCCAGCCGATGTCGACATCGGAAACTGATGTCGTGCTTTCGATGGTTTCAAAGGGTAAATCTGTGATGTAGATGCGGACCTTGTCAGCTCCCCAGAGGGACGGACTTGATAAAACAAGCAGGGACAGGACAATCAGCTGTTTCATTGTGGTGCCTTCCTTTCCGGCCTTGAGGCTTTGACGTCTTGATTCAAGGTTAATGGGCGCAGGAGAGGAGTGTCAATTGGGGATTTATCGGTCCTGGACGAGCACAAGCGAGATGCCGTTCAAGTCTTGGGGAAGCTGCTTATATGGAAATGGTGCCCGGTGAGGGACTCGAACCCCCGACATCCTGGATGTAAGCCAGACGCTCTAACCAACTGAGCTAACCGGGCACATTCACATCACGAAAACATCACGTTGCTTACTTAAGGTTGGCTAAACCCTTAATAATCAGCATGGTTCCAATTTTTTATCCTCCTTGTAAGGGAGGCGCTCTGCCAGCGGAGCTAACCGCCCAGAGCATTCGGCGGGCCTTGCCGCACGGAAACGGATTTCCTAGTGTGCCATTTTTTCGGTGTGAGTTGAAGCACCGGAACCAGTCTTTCTCGTTTTGATAAAATAGCCCGGATTATGCATAGGTTATCGTGACGAAGGGCCGCAGGCGCCGCCTTCATCTGAGGAACGAAGAGAACCTATGCATCATCCGGCCTACCTGGCCAGGTAAAAAAAGGCCGCTTTCGGAGCGGCTGCTGCAAAAAGGGCTCGGACCCGGAGACACGGGTAAAAAAAGGCCGGTGCCCGGGAGCCGAAGAATCTACCCCTTTGCCACCTCCTCGCGCAGGAAAGTCTTCAGTCGGCTCTCCAACTCCTGGGGGATTTCCACCAGCTGATCCCTCAGCTGCTGCGCCATTTCCGCGCAGCTTTGATAGGACTCCAGGAAATTGACGCAGGGAGGACAGGCAGCGAAATGCTCATCGAGCCTTTGACGGGTTCCGGCATCCAGGTTTTTCTCCAGATAGTCCAGTAACAGATCGAAACATTCCTCACACTTCATCATTCCCTTCATGCCTTGCCCTCTATATAGTTTGACAAATTTTCGCGCACAAACAACCTAGCCCGGTGAATTCGCGTTTTGGTCGTGGCTTCCTTCAACTCCAGAAGCGAAGCAATCTGCTTGATGGGATATCCCTCCACGTCTTTGAGAACCAGAGGCACACGGTACTCGAAGGGAAGGGCCTGGATGGCGTCATAGAGTTGGCCGGCCAACTCGGTATTGAGCATGACGTCTTCCGGATCCACCGACCAACGGGAAACCGAATCCTGAAGATAACCATCCTCGGAAAATTGAGGACCGGAATCCCCAAACGGAACTTCCCGTTGCCGGGCGGTGCGGTGCTTACGCAGCCACATGATGGAATTGTTCACGGCAATTCGTTTGATCCACGGCCAGATGTCGCTCTCCTCGCGAAAAGTTTCGATTTTGCGGAACACGCGCACCAGGGTGTCCTGCAGAATCTCCTCGGCATCCGACGGATTTTTGGTGTAATTGAGGATGACGCCAAACAAGGGCCTCGAAAAGCGCTGTACGAAATCGTCGATGATTTCCGGATCACCCTTTTTGATCCCCTGAACGACCTCATGCTGTTCCAATTCCTTGGTCTTCATCTCGGTTATCCACCCCCTACCATAACGAAGATCACGCCAACTCGATAGTGGATCCGATTGCTTTTCCTTCGGCCCAATTGGTACGATTTTGTCATGAGGTGGTCGGTCCTCCTCCTTTTTGCTTCAATGGGCGTGCCTTCCTCGGCGGCTGAGCCCCTTCCCAGGGTTCCTGTGGGTGCTCAGGCTCCGGCCTATGCAAGGGCGTTTCAATCCCGGGATGACCAGGGCAACCTCACCCGCGTCCAGTTGCGAAACGGCCTGACCGTGATCGTCGAAGAGCATCCCGTGGGCCCTCTGGCAAGTGTGGTGACCTTCATCAGGGGTGGATACCGGCGAGAGGACCATGCCGGAGTCAGTCACCTGCTGGACCGTCTTCACCTCCATCGCAGCCAGGCACTTCCGGAGATGGGAGAACTGGGAGCCGTACTCGATGCCCGCACCGATTTCCGGGGAACTTCCTTTGTTTCATCGGCTCCCGCTGAAAATATTCTGAAAATCCTGGAGCATCATGCGGGTCTGCTTCGAGCTCCCCAGATCGATCCTGCCGGAGTCCGTCCGGAGGTCCAGATTCTACTGGCGGAACGAGATGGCTGGGAACACTCACCTGGAAACTTCGCCCGGGAGCGGCTTCAGGAGCTGATTGGCCTTGATGGGCGAATCGGAAATGGGCTTCCCGCGGAGGGCCTGACGGCTCTACTAGATGCCGATTCCACCCTGCTGAAACTGAGTGACTTCCACCAGGCCTTCTATCATCCCGCCAACACCATCGTGGTGGTCTCCGGGGCGGTTCGCCGCGAATCCATTTTAGAGAAGGTGGTGGAACTCTACGGGTCAATCCAGCCCTCAACCGATGCGGTCCTGGTCTCCAGTCCGGACGCCTCCGGAGAACCTTCCCTCGGTACCGCTTTTCAGTATCGCCACCTGCGGGGCAGCACCCGGCGCCCTTATATTTTTATGGCCTATCGTCTTCCCGGTCCCCGGCACCCGGATTACTTCACCCTGAGGCTGCTTGCCTATCTTCTGGGGGAGGGCCGAGGAGGGCTTCTGAAACAGGCCATGCTGGGGACGGACGGGGGTGCTCTTGACCTGAGTGTCCAGGTGGAGACCCGGGGGAGCAAGGGTTTTTTCGTGTTTGTCGTGAATCCCGATCCGGAGAGAGTGGACCGTGCTGAAGTTCAGGTTCTGGCACAACTGGAGGCGCTCAAACAAAGGGGTGTGGCGGTCAGTGAACTGGACCGGGCCAAGGCCATGCTCTTGAAGGACCACCTTGAAACGATACAGAGCCTGGACCAGCGGGCCCGTCTACTGGCCCGGCACGAGGTGCTGGACAGCTATGCCAATCGAGATCGTGTGCCCGAACTCCTGACCGGGATCACCCCCCGAGATATGGCCCGGGTTCTGGACCGGTATTTCGATGAGACGAATCTGACCCTGCTCGAGTACTTTCCCCAGGAGGCCGAGCCCCGAAGTTTTGACTCCCGGACCCTTCTGGAAACCCTGCGACTGCTGGTCACCACGGGTCTCAACGATGAAGCGAGTGAGATCGATGTGCTGCACATCAACGATGACGAATCGACCTTTGAGCCGCCCGCGTTTACCCCTCTCTACAATTCCTACGATCTCAAGCACACCTCGATCCTGAGAGGTCCCACCGTCTATTTCCAGGAGGAGCACATTCTTCCCCTGGTCCATCTGGGATTTTTCTATTTCGGAGGTCGAGTCAATGAAACCTCCAAAAATGCGGGAATCACTCAACTGCTGTTGCGGGCCCTGCTTCACCGCGCGACCTCGAATCCACGATCTGTTTCCTTCTCCCAGCTGGAAGGCCTGGGAGCAGAGCTCGAGATCGTCAACGAGCTAGATCTTTTTGGTTTTCAGGCCACCCTTCTCTCCACCCACCTGGAGCAGGTCCTGGGCATCTTCCTGGACTGGTTTCGCCTCTCCGACCTGGAGGAGGCAGATTTGGAACTGGCCCGCCGGGAGGTCCTGGCACTGCAGGCGCGGGAGCAGGAGAGTGATCAGATGAGGCTATTACAAGCGGCTCGGGAAGAAGCCTTTGGCGGACACCCTTATGGTTTGCCTGGTTACGGAACGGCCGAGACTATTGCTCAGGTCACGCTTGAAGATCTGAAGGATTGGAGAGCCGCTCAGATCCGGGAAATCCATCCCCTGATCGTGGTTCGCGGAGATGCCGAGGGAACCTCTTTTTTGCGGGATTTTGTGTCCAGGCTGAGCGATTCGGATTATGAAAATCGGGAACCCGTGAAGAAGTCCTTCAAGGGTCCCTTGGACGGATACGAAACCTATTCCGACCGCCTGCTGGAGGATGCCCGGGGGCGGTGGGTGATGGCCTTTTCGGGCCCTGCTACCGGAACCCGGGATGAGGCGGCTCTGGACGTGTTGAAGGTGGCCCTGCTGGGTCCGAACGGCAGTTTGTCGGCCTCCCTTCGGAATCAGGGATGGGCCGATCAAATACAGATCCTTCAGGAGTCGGGACTCAACGGAGGGTCCCTCCTGGTCCATCTGGTAAATTTGAATCAGAATGAGGAAGCTGTCAGGGAGACATTGTTCAATCAACTCAATTCTCTCGGTCGCGTTCCTTTCCGAGAGCAGGAGTTCCTGCGAGCGGTGGTGGGAACCATCACCCGCTTTCACATGCGCCAGCAGGTCGGCGGAGGCACCCTACGGGAGTTGGTTCGCAACCTGGCGGCGGGGAGCGGAGTGGATACCTGGGAGCGTTATCTTTTGACTCTTCGAAGTCTGCGCCGGGAGGATGTGATGTCGATGGCCGGCAAGTTTTTGAGGGAACAGGAGCCGGGAGTCGGAGCCCAGGAAACCGAAGACGGGGGTCAACAACAGGAGCCGGAAGAGGAAAAACCGACCCTGCGGCCTCCCAGCCTGCGACGCCCCAGATAAGTGGTAGCGGCGTCCAGACGGGCACCCTCCGGAATCGGCACCCTCCTACATTCCGGAGACAAAGACAGTAGGCAGAAGACATAATGGAAGATTCCGGGAATTTGTTTCGGATTTTGGAATTCGGATTTCGGGTTTTTCATCAGTAGGGAGCGCGTGGTAGCGGCCGCTCTATGCGAGCGCACTTCGTGCGCAGAGAAAAGGAGAAGCGCACTTCGCGCGCCAGAGAAACGCCTCGCTGATGCTCGGCGTGGAGAAAAAGAAGGATCGGGGCGCGTTGTAGCGGCCGCTCTTTACGAGCGGCCTTTAAAAAGAAGTGTAATGGGTGCAGGGCCGTGCGCTCTTCGGTCAGTGGTCCGAGACCCAGGGGTCAGGAGGTCAGCTAATTTCATGAAAGCAGTCATCATGGCTGGAGGTCAGGGGACCCGGTTCTGGCCGGCCAGCCGGGAGTCCCGACCCAAGCAGTTTCTCCAGATTGCCGACTCCGGGACCCTGCTTCAGGAGACGGTGGCCCGGCTGGAGCCTCTCCTCGGCCGAGAGGATGTCTACGTGGTGTGCAGTGAGCGCTACCTCCCTCTTGTTGCTGAACAGCTGGAGCCCTTCCCCAGGGATCAGGTTATTGTTGAACCCATGGCTCGCAGTACCGCAGCCTGTGCAGGGCTGGCCGCCTGCTATCTCAAGCAGCGTTTTCCAGAGGAGATGATGGTGATGCTCCCGGCCGATCATGTCATTCGGGATGTGAAGGAATTTCACGAAACTCTGCGAGCCGGTGAGAAACTGGGAAGAGAAGGGTGGCTGGTAAGTTTCGGGATTGAGCCCTCCCATCCCGCCACCGGCTATGGATATCTTCGGCCGGGAGAACATCTGGGTGAATTCGCCGGACGTCCGGCTTACAAGGTGGAACAGTTTACCGAGAAGCCGGATCGTGCCAGGGCCGAGCAGTTCCTCAAGGAGGGAAATTATTACTGGAACAGCGGCATGTTTCTGTTTTCGGTGGAACGGATTCTTTCTGAAATCGATTTGCGCATGCCCCGGTTGGGACAGGCTCTGGCCGAGATCGAGCAAAGTTGGGGGTATCCCGATCGGTTGAAGGAAATTTTTTCGCCGCTTGAGAGTACCTCCATCGATTTTGGCGTCATGGAAAAATCCGAGAGAGTAGCCATGCTGCCTTCGGATCCCGGGTGGAGCGACGTGGGCAACTGGAAGGCCCTGGAGGAAATTCTGGGTGTCGACGGCCAGGGGGTCGCCTCCAACGGTCCCCAGCTGAATGTCGATAGCCGTGATTGCGTTCTTTACACTTCAGGAGGCAAACTGGTGGCTCTGGTGGGGGTCCGGGACCTGGTGGTGGTCGACACCGAGGACGCCCTGCTGGTCTGTTCCAAGGACCGAACCGAGGAGGTTCGAAAGGTTGTTGAAAGCCTTAAAAACAAGGATTTGAAGGAATACACCTGAAGTGATTTATGAGCTCTGTTCTGGATGATATCTCGGCCCTGAAACAGTCCGACCCGCAGGGGATGTCTGCCATTCTGGCGAGTCTTGGCGGACAGCTGAAAGAGGCCCTGAAGATGGAATTGGAACTGGAGATGTCCTCCCCGGGAGAGGTCCGGAACATTTTGATCTGCGGGCTGGGCGGCTCCGCCATCGGGGGAAATTTTTTGAGGGCCTACCTGGGAGCCGATCTCAGGATCCCGCTTCATGTCAATCGGCACCACACCCTTCCCGGGTTTGCCGATAGCTCTACCCTGGCCATTATTTGCAGCTACTCGGGCCTGACCCGAGAAACGCTTTCCGCCTTCCATGAGGCCCGCAAGGCCGGGTGCGCGGTGGTCTGCTGGACCAGCAACGGCAAGCTTCTGGATCTTGCCAAACAGCACGGTCTTCCCTGTATCCGGGTGCCCGCCGGCCTGCCTCCGCGGACCTCGCTGGGGTACTCGACGGTTTTACTGCTGAGGGTGTTGACCCGGCTGGGTCTGATTTCCGATCCTTCCCATGAGATCGAGGCTGCTCTTGAAGGGGTCAGAGACGGCATTGAAGCCTATCGGCCGGAGTCCCCTGAATCGGAGAACGAGGCCAAACAACTGGCCCAAAAAATTCACGGCAAGATTCCACTGATATACGGGAGTCAGGATCGCCTGGACGTGATGGCCGTCCGCTGGCGGGGGCAGTTTGCTGAGAACGGCAAGCAGCTGGCCTACTCCGGTTCGCTGCCCGAGATGAATCACAATGAGATCGTCGGGTGGAAACATCCGAGCGATGTGCTGGAGCGGCTGATCCCGATCTTTTTGCGAGATCAGGACGATCATCCGGAGATTCAGATGCGAATCGAGTTGACCAGGGAGTTCCTGTCCGACAAGGCCGGAGCGGTTCTGGAATACTGGAGCCGGGGAGAAAGCTGGATGGACCGTCTCTGGTCTCTGGTGCTGCTGGGCGACTACGCCAGTCTTTACCTGGCCTTTTTAAATGAGGAAAATCCGGTCTCCACCGAGGTCATCGACGAATTCAAAAACCGTCTGGGCCAACGGCTGGGAGCCGCCTCTTGAGCGAAATCAATCCGGAAATCTTTCGCGAGTATGACATCCGGGGGATCGCCGAGAGCGATCTGGCCGACCCGGTGGTGTTTACCCTGGGACAAGCCCTGGGTACCTATCTGGGCGCCCGGGGTTGCCGGAGCCTGGCCCTGGGGCGAGACTGCCGCTTGAGTTCGGACCGATTGATGGAGCAGCTAACCGGAGGCTTGCAGGCGACCGGTCTGGACGTCGTTGACCTGGGGGTCTGTCCCACGCCGGTACTCTATTTTTCGCTTCACCATCTCGACACGGATGCGGGTGTCATGATCACCGGGAGCCATAATCCCCCGGAGTACAACGGCTTCAAGGTGGCGGTGGGAAGTCTGACCATCCACGGAGAACAGATCCAGGAGGTGCGGAAGATCGCCGAGTCGGGTGACTTCCTGAGCGGTGAAGGCAGCAGGGAGGAGAGAGCTCTTTCCTCTGCGTATCGAGATCATCTGGCCCAGGCACTGGGTCGGCTCGAGCACCCCCTGCGGGTGGTGGTGGATTCCGGCAACGGCACCGGCGCCGTTCTGGGTCCCCAGGTCTATCGGGATATGGGATGCCAGGTGATAGAACTTTATTGCACCATGGATGGGAACTTCCCCAACCATCATCCCGACCCCACGGTGGTCGATAATTTACAAGATCTTATCGAGACGGTCCGGGAGGAGAAGGCGGATCTGGGAATTGCTTTTGACGGGGACACCGACCGAATCGGTGCGGTTGACGATGAGGGCAACATCATCTGGGGCGATGAGTTGATGATCCTGTATAGTCGTGAAATTCTGGATCAGAACCCGGGAGCCACCATCGTTGCCGAGGTGAAATGTTCCAAAAATCTCTACGATGAAATTGAAAAACGGGGCGGTCGGGGCATCATGTGGAAGGCCGGACATTCGCTTATCAAGGCCAAGATGAAGGAGGAGAAGGCCCTTCTGGGAGGAGAGATGAGCGGACACATGTTTTTTGCCGATCGTTACCTTGGGTATGATGATGCCATCTATGCGGGTGCCCGACTTCTGGGGCATCTCTCCCGGAGCGGCCGGAAGGTATCCGAGTTGTTGTCGGATGTTCCCGAGACCTTCAGCACGCCGGAGATTCGAGTGGATTGCCCTGAAGCGGTGAAGTTCAAGGTGGTGGAACTGGCCCAGGAGTATTTCAGCTCTCGCTACTCCGCCGTCACTGTCGACGGGGTGCGGGTGATCTTTGACGATGGGTGGGGGCTGGTGAGAGCTTCCAATACCCAGCCGGTCCTGGTCTTGCGCTTTGAAGCGGATTCGGCCCAACGGCTCGAAGAGATTCGGGCCTTGATGGAAGAAAAGATTCAGGAGTTCCAATCATCGGTTCAGGTGAAATGAAGAGATGCTGAATTATCATGTTCTGGTCGTCAGCGATGGCACTGGAGAGACCGCCAATCGGATGTTCAAGGCGGCCATGCTTCAGTTCAGCGAGGACGTCTTCATCACGCGTCATGCCAATGTCCGTGACCAGAAGCAGATCCGGGAAATCTTCAAGCGAACCTTGAGCGATCAGGTTTTGGTGGTTTACACCTTTGTTTCCGATGAGCTGCGCAGGTACACAAGGGAACTGGCCAAAAAGCAGGGGGCCCATTCCATCGATGTGCTGGGTTCAACCATGGAGACCCTGTCGACTCTGTTTCATAAGTCCCCGGTGGCCAAACCCGGCCTCCTTCATCGAGTAGACGAGGAGTACTATGCTCGTGTCAGCGCCATCGAGTTCGCCATTCGACACGACAACAACAACTCGCTCGAGGATCTGGAAACGGCCGATATCGTTTTAGTTGGCGTGAGTCGAACTTCCAAAACGCCCCTGGGCATCTATCTGGCACAGGAGGGTTGGAAGGTGGCCAACCTTCCCGTTATCGAAAGCAAGCAGCTTCCCAAAAAACTCTTCAAGATCGACCAGAAGAAAATCGTGGCCCTCTCCATGGATCCCAAACGGCTGGCGGAAATGCGCCGGGCGAGGCTGCGCCTGGGTGTGAAGGACGAGAGCTACGCCAATGTTGATTTCATCAAGAGGGAACTGAAATATGCCCAGTCTCTTTACAGTGAGACCACCTGGCCGGTCATCGATGTGACCGGCAAGTCAGTCGAAGAACTCTCCCAGGAAGTGCTGGATGCGATGATGGGCAAGGGGCAAAGTCTGTAGGTTTGCGCCGTGGTGCTCTTGTGCTCTCGTGCTTTTGTGCGTTCGGAGCGAGGCCGGAAAGGCGAGTGTAGGGGCGCCCACAGCAAGGTCGTTGTTGCGGCCGCTTACTAGCCCGACTATCTCACACCCGCTCTACTGCATCGTCGCCATGATCCGCCCTGACTGTGTTGCATTCGTTCGGCCTCCTCAGCGTACCGTACAGTACGCTTCCGGGGGTCTCCTCTCATGCGCCTGGTCAGTCCGGCCCTGCCGCCGCTTCGTGACGACCTGATGTGAGAAAGTCAGGCTTGAGCGGCATCCTGATTCGGCACCTGAGGTGCCTCCCACACTCCGGAAACGTGAAACGTGGAACCTGGAACGTGAAACGCGCTGGTCGAAGACCAGCGGCCGGGGCGCCTCCCACACTCTGGACTCTGAATTCTGGTTTTTGGATTCCCTCTCCTGACTTCTGTCTCCTGCCTCCTGATCTTCATTGCTCATTCTGGATTCTGCGCGCGAAGCGCGCTTCTCCAGGCGGAGCGTGAGCGACGCGTTTCTCCACGCTGAGCTTTTGCGAGGCGTTGCGCTGTGCGCGTAGCGCACTTCTCCTGTCTTCTATCTTCTATCTCCGATCTCCTATCTCCTATCTCCCACCTTCCCTTTCCGGTAAGCTATCTGTCCGGAGGGTTCAAGTTTTGTCGACCCAGAAAATTGCTGCTTCCAAATACCACAGCAATGGAAATGACTTCATGGTGGTGGCTCCTGCCCAGGTCCAAGAGGACCACTACGCTGCCCTGACTCGGGCCATTTGTGAGGACCACTTCGGGTTGGGGGCGGATGGGTGTGTGTTTGTGGGGGAGATCTCCGGGGATCAGGTGTCGATGAGAATCTTCAATCGTGACGGCGGCGAGGCCGGCATGTCCGGAAATGGCTTTCGTTGCGGTTGTGCCTTTTTGCACCATCAAGGTTTGGTCAATCAGAAGGAGTTAACGCTCCAGACCGCATCGGGGATCAAGGGCTACACCTTGCTGGAGCAGGAAGAAGGTTCCTGGACCTTCAGGTCACGGATGGGGACCCCCTCCTTTGAGCCGGCGGCCATCCCGTTTCGCGCACCCGATCAAATGCAGGATGTCCGAGGGTATGCGCTTGATGTGGGAGGAGAGCAGGTTTCGATCGCGGTGCTTTCGGTGGGCAATCCGCAGTGTGTGGTTTTTGGGGAGCAGCTTCCCCGGGAAGAGGACTTCCAGCGATTGGGTCGGGGCCTGGAGGGCCATCCCGATTTCCCTGAGAGAACCAACGTGAGTTTTGTTCAAGTGGTGGGATCGAATCAGCTGAAGATCCGATTGTGGGAGCGCGGCGTGGGACCCACCCACTCTTCCGGG
>Ga0310345_10003458_pt1 | contig 15003 bp, 9 predicted proteins | sample HC15DNA20500_MG_FD_204667 | JGI IMG/M metagenome (GOLD analysis project Ga0310345, IMG submission 204667) | Marine microbial communities from station ALOHA, North Pacific Subtropical Gyre - HC15-DNA-20-500_MG | ecosystem: Environmental > Aquatic > Marine > Oceanic | place: Pacific Ocean: North... | reverse complement strand
GGCCCCAAGCCCCGGACACCGGCCTCCCACACCTGCAGGTCGTCCTGATCCGCGATCGCCACGTGGTCCACGGGACCATCACCTGGGAGCGCGGCCCCCTGCGCGACATCCGACGCGACAACCGACACGCCATCGGGTTCCTCATTCGAAAGGGCTTCGCGCTGTTGGGATGCGAGGCCTCCCGCGGACCGCTACCGGACGACGACGGGCCGTCGGCCGCGCACCGCGCCGCCGTCCGTGATGCCCTCGCTCGGGGTGACCGTCTGCATGACCTCACCGTCTACCAACCGATTCGCTACGAAGAAGAGTTCCGCGACGTCCTCACCGTCCTCGGCATGGAGGACCCGACCCTGTACAAGGCAGATGCCGAGCGCCTCGGCCAGATCCTCGAGGTGCGCCCGCTCATCGGGCGCGCCGACATCCCCGAAGGCACACGCAACGAGGCCGCCCGCACCATGCTCACACACATGAAAGCCATCTCCGCCAACGTCGACGCCCGTGGCCGCGCCGCCGCGTGCAACTTGATCGAACACATGCTCGTCGAGGGCAACGACCGGGCCATGCTCTTGCTCGGCGGCGCACACGCGGCCGGAGCGCTCGCGGCATTCCGCGACCAGGGCGTCACCGTTCGCGTCTTCCAATGCAAGAGCTATGCAAGGCGCTGACCTTTAGAGCCCCGTCCTGGGTCTTGGTGCCTGCCCTGCGACACCCCGACCTCTCGACCGCGAAACGGGACGTTGGGTACAGTCGGATGAGATGAAGGCGGCGGCGCCGGACAGCGGCGACGGAACGAGAGGATCGCACTGCGGATGGAAGCAGTCGAAAAGGGACGACGCGGCGCGGGTTGGGCGACCATCGGAGTCGCCCTGCTCGTCGCCCTGCTCCACCTGGCGTGGTTTAGCTGGGATCGCCGCATCCCATTCATGGACCAGCACCGGTACTACCGGATGTCCGTACAGGCCACCCACTGCCTTGACGGCTCAGGGGACGCCGGCCCCCTCGGTCTCTTGACGCTCGAGGGCAGCCATCCCCCCCTGTATCCAATCCTCGGGTCCCTGGCCATGCTGATCACGGGCGACGGATATCCGGCCGCCCGCATGATCAACGTGGCGCTCGCCGCGCTGGTCGTCCTCTCCGCGTTTCTGCTCGGACGGCGGGGGCTCAGCCCCTGGAGCGCTTGCCTGGCCGCGACCCTCGCCGCGTTCGCGCCGCTGCTGTTCGCCTTTGGGCATGTCTACTACATAGAGTCCCTTCTCGTGCCCCTGGTCCTGCTCACCTGGTGGTGGACAGAAGCATCCGACGGACTGGCTCGGCCGAGGAGCTGGATAGGCATGGGATTGCTGCTCGGCCTCGGGTGCCTCGCCAAGTGGACCTATCCCGTCTTCGTCGGCGTCCCGTTGCTGCTCGCCGTCCGCAAGACCCGCCGGTGGACCTCCCTGCTCCCGACCGTGGGGGTCGCCGCGATCATCGCGGCGCCGTGGTACGTAACCAATTTCAGCAACGTCGTGGCGTTCTTCGAGCGTGGCGTCGTCGCTGGCGAGGGGCATCTCTCCGCTCACCCGGGGCTCATGGGGTGGCTGTATTACCCAAAGGAGCTCATCCTGGTGGGGCTCGGGCTGCCCTTCTCCGCAGCGGTCATCGCCGGATGGATCGCCGTGTCGCGGCAGGATCGCGCGCGCGCCCTCAAGCTGATGACATGGGCTCTCGTACCCGTCCTCGTCTTCTCCGTCGTCATGACGAAGAAGCCCCGCCACCTCCTGCCCGTGATCCCCATCCTCGCGATCGTCGCCGTCCATGGCGCGCTCGCCGTCCGCAATCAGCGACTGAGGACGGTCCTCGTCGGCCTCCTCGTGGCCCACGTCGCGACGTCCGCGCTCCAGGGGTCATTCCGACTCGTCGCCTCGGACCCCGTCGTCCGCATCGGCGGCGCCGGCATCCCGCTGCTGTCCGAGCCATCACCCGTGCCGGGGCCACCGGAGGACGCCACCTGGCCATACGAACAAATCCTCCGTGCGCTCGGCGACGCGGGAGCCACCGATCCGCGACATCCGGTCCTCCTCCTGTTCAATCTGACCGCATTTCGCGAAGACGGATTCTGGTACACCCGCGACGAGCTCCAACGTGGAGGCTTCCACCTCGGGTCGATGCAGCTCGGGTTGATCCCGTTCTCCTGGCCGCCGGGACACGAGGCGCGAAGGCCATTTCCACTCCATCGGGTCGCCGATGACACGCCGGGGCTCTTGGACGCGCGCTACATCGTCGCAAAGACCGGCCGGATCTGGGTTCGCTACGGGACAGGGCTTCGCCTTCACGAACACGGCGCTCGCGTCTCGGAGGCCCTCCTCGATCCGGACAGCCTCCTCCGGCAGGCCTTCCGACCTCTCGACGAGTTCCCGTTGCCCGACGAAAGCACCGCGGTCCTGTTCGTCGCCACGGATTCACCGGAGCGCACCCAACAGATCACCGCCTGGGCGCGCCTCGCCCACGAGGTCGACGACCTCCGAACTGCGTTCCGTATCGGAGACGACCCCGCAGGCGCAGCGATCAAACTCGCTCGACGCGACCCGGGGAACACCCGCAGCGTGATGCGCTGGCTGCGTCGCGCCCTCGAGGCTGATCGCGATTCCGAGGATCGGGTGCGGGACGCCGCCCGCGAGCTCGCCCTCGAAGCACCGTCCTTCCCGCGCGACCTGCTGGCGTGGCTACGGCAACGAGACCGGGACCGCTGAACGCCGTTAGTACCAGGCCGCAGCCTGGAACGGCACACCCGATGCGCTCATCCCTGCCACCCCGAAAGGGACACCGGGGATCACGGGCACGGCGCCGATGCCGAGGGTCTCGAACGCGACCTCTCTTGGGTTGGACGAGTAGGCCGGCCCGGGAACCATGTAATTCAAGCTCACTATCTCGGGAGCTGGATACACCGACAGCCAGATCCCCATGGCCCACAGCGGAGCCTGCATGCCGCCGACCATGAAGCCGAGCTGAGCCTGCATTACCTGCGGAGATTGAAGGGCCAGACCGATACGACCGTCACCGTGGAGCCACACGGCTGCGCCCTGGGGATCGATGCCGTCTTCCTCGCTGTCGTAGATCGAGAGGTTGTCGATGGTGGTCCCCTCCGACAGATGCAAGGTGATGTGCGTGTCGGCGGTAAACACCTGGCACACACCGCTCGCCAAGACATGGCCGAAGCGATTGTGGAAGTTGATGTTCCCGAGCGTCGGCCGCAAGGTGACGACCACCCGGGTCGCTCCCCCCCCGTAGTTTGAAAACTCCGCGACGGTCGGCAGAGCAAGGAGTGAATGGCTGACCGCCATAACCGCACCGTCGGCGCCTTGGAAAAAGTCCGCCGTGACGAGGTCGCCAAACCGACCCGTCGTCCGGAATTCCAGCGTCCCGAGGTGCCCGCCCCTCCCGCTGATATCGAACCCCACCCACAGCGGCTGAGCCGAGTAGGTCTGCCCAGCCGTGGGCGCCACGGTGACGCTGTTACCGCGCGCGTACAGGCCCCCGTCCCGCATCTCGGTTGCCCCGCTGATGACCGCATCGAGGGTCAGCCCGTCCGTGAAGGTATAGAAACGGTCTCGCGTCAACGGTGGCAAGGGCGGCGGCGGCGGCGGCGGTGGGGGCACGGGCATCCCGATCGCCACCTGCCCAGCGACCTGGGAGAAGACTACCGACGCCCCATCCAGCATGACGCGGGATACGGTCGAGGGCGCCAACAGGGTAATGAACGGCAGCACCGCCGGGTCGGCGCCAGGCGCGCGCGTGATCCAGATCTCACCTCCCCGGACCACCGCCGTGATGGGCTCTGACGAGTCCACAATCGGCGTGGCCCCCTCCAAGAGCTGCTCTCCCTCGCCCATCGCGTATTCGATGATCGCGCCGCTGGCGTCGCGTCGAATCCAAGCCAACTGCCCCACGAGCGTGTGCTCCGAGTCCGTCGCCGGGTTCTGATCGATCGCCGCGATGATCTTGTCGACGCGATCGGCCGACCACGTGACGACGCCACCATACGTGTTGGAGGCCGGCGCAGAGAGCGGGCTGAAGGACTGGATCCCTCCGCCATACCAGATGCTCAATATGGGCGTATCACCGACACCGCTGACCAGGGCGCGATTGCCATGGAACGTGATGCCCGCGTTGGTCTCTTGAGCACCCTGCGCGATCGTGACCTGGGCTGGTGCGAGCCACGCGGCCTTCATGGTCTGCTGACCCGCCGTGATGGTCACGGGATTCGACGGCGTGCCGGCGCCGTTCATGGGGCCGGCGGTGTTCCACCTCTGCTCGTAAGTGTGGCTTCCAGAGGTTTTGCGAACCCGGTCCAAGACGATGGCGAAGGGCTCCGCAGGGTCCTTCACGAGCACCACCGTACGATCGGCCCGCTCCATCATCCACATGAAGCGATGGTCGCCGCGCATGTAATCGAACGATGGCGTCAGGCACTTCGCCTCAAGCGAGCCGAGATAACGGCCCTCAGGAGAAGGCGGATGGAACGGATTGGTCGCGTTGCCGAGGAAGTCCTGCCCACCGACAGTCACGATGTTGTGCTGTGTACTCTGGGCTTGCGGGTATCCCGCCGGAGACGCGTAGCCGCGATCGAGCACATGGTGGACACCGTTGTTCACCAAGTCGACGTGCCCGTCGTCCTCGTGGCTGTGGTTCATCCACTCATCGCGGATGATGTAGTGGATACCGAAGGCGTTCTCGTTTGACGGGTCCGTCGTATTGTGCAGCCAGGCGCTCCCACCATCCCCCACCGCGCTGTTGTTGTTGAGCTTGTTCCAGCCAGGCGACCCGTTGGGTACGACATTGAGGCTGTCGCGATAAAACCCGCTCATGACCTCCGGCGCCTGTCCCACCAACGCGTCGGGATAGTGGAGGAAAGCGCTCAGAAACGCGGAGAAGGCGAAGGTGGTCGTGTTGATCTCGATGTTCTGGACAGCGCGCACCCGCTCCAGGAACCAGAGCCCCTCCGCGTCAGCCTCTCGTTTCACGATCCAATAGAGGATCGGATCGAACTCGACGCCACGGTGCGTCGGGCTGGAATCGCCGGTCCAGTGGAAGGAGTCGCCGATGAGCAGCCTCCCGAACCAGCTCGGCAGCCCTCTCGCGTTGGTGCCGGTGACGCGATCAGGGAAACCGCAGTTCTGCGCCGCGACGTGCGCACGGAGTGAAGACAGGGGGCCATAGAGCGCATAGCCGGAGTTCTCGTCGTAGCTGCCATCAGGAGAGACCACGTCCCTGTACCCGTCTTCGATCTTGGCGAGCGCCGCGTCGATACCCGACACCGCGCTGGAGTTATTCACCCCAGGCTCGCCCCAGATCGCGAGCAAGGACAACGCAATGGCCGTATTCCACGCGAACGACTGATTGTCTGTCGCGCCGCTGTACGAGTAGTACCCACCGGGACCAGCGGTCCCCGCGTACATGGCGGTAACCCAGCTCTGCAACTCGGTCACGATCGCGGCCCGCTCCGCCGTATTCAACTCGTCGTGCAGCAGATCAAACGCCATCGCGATCGCGCCGGCATAGGTCGCCTCGATGTATGGCTTGTTGCCACCGGTCGGCACGAGATAACCGATGGCGTTCGGGTACCCGCGAATAAGCAGGTTGAGGGCGCTGTTACGGGCGCTCGTGTTGCCCGTCAGCTTCCATCGAACCGCGGCCTCCAACATGAAGCGCACGCTGCGATATACCTGCCAAGAAGCCTGATTGGAGGCCACCTGAAACGACGCGCCCCCCGAGAGTTGACTGAACGCCCAGCCGGGCACGCCGCCGCCGTTGATCCGCGCCTGCAGCGCGGGGATATCAGCGGATGTAAAGAGCAACCGAGGCCTGGCCGGCGGCGATGTCGGGAGGCTCTGCCCAATCGTCACAGCGCTCAGCACAAGCGCTGCCACGACGGCGAGCACCGGACGGCACACGACGCACTGGAGCATCAATCAGTCTTTCACTACAAATGGCAATCGCGGAAGCGACCGAGGGGAGCACGCACCTGGGAACCGTATTTACGCGCCACCCAAGCTTCTGCCATCATGCCCGAAAAACCGATTTTCCGGGCGAGAAGATCCCCGTTTCCCACAATCCGGAGCCGCTCATTGCGGGCTCAGTTATGAGACAACAAGGTGGTCTGGGAGGGCCTATAAGCCGGGTTCTGTCCCCTCCCCGAGGGGAGGGCGGCGACCATTCATCTGGGCCTGCCGTTACCGACAGGCTCGAACGGCCTACCCACAGGTCAAACGAGGCGGGCCGCCTCGTGGCCCCGAGGGGCCGTCCCTGCCTATTTGGCCTTTCTCCGGGTGGGGTTTACCTTGCCCGGCCCGTCACCGGGACCGGCGGTGGGCTCTTACCCCACCGTTTCACCCTTGCCTGTGCCCGAAGGCCATCGGCGGTCTGTTCTCTGTGGCACTTTCCCTGGCCTCGCGGCCGGTGGGCGTTACCCACCACCCTGCCCTGAGGAGCCCGGACTTTCCTCGACGGAACAAGTCCCGCCGTGGTCGCCCAGCCCTCCCGGACCGAAGGGATTGTCGCACCTGGGGCCCCTCTCCACGAGCCCCAGTTCGCCGCTCTGGGCAGAAAAGACGCGCCCGTGCAGCTCACCGGCACAGGAGGGGCGGCGGCCAGGCTCGGCAATCCGCCGAACCCGGAAGAGGCCAGGTGGGTCAACTCAGCATGTAGATCAGCCTGTGACAGTTGTTGCAGTCGATGCTTCGTCCGGCGAGCGCCGTGTTGAGGATGTTGCTGGTGACCTTCGTGTAGCAGCCCTGGCAGATCCCCTCCGGGGAGACCGCCACGAGCGCCGTGTGCCCAAGGCTGCTCCTGAGGGTCTGGTATCGCGTCAGGGCATCCGGATCGACCGCATGGCTCTTGGCCTGCCAGTCAGACTCCAGGGCCTCCATTTGCTTGGTCAACTCGTCCAGTTCGGTTGCGAGTTCTGTCTCCTTGCCCGTCAGGCGATCTCGTTCCTCGTCGAGCCTGGCCTTCCGATCCGGTAAGTCGACCTTTGCCTTCTCGACGACCTCCATGCTCTCGAGCACCGCGTCCTCGATCAGGGAGATCTCGCCCTTCTTGGCTTCGATCTGCCGCTGCATGGTCTGGTATTCCTCGTTCGTCTTCAGGGTATTGAGTTGGCCGGAGAGCTTCTGCACGTCGTCCTCCACGGCTCGAAGCTCGACGGTCTTCCGGTCGACGATCTGCTGCAGCTGCTTGACGTGATCGCGGACGCCCTCCAAGTCCTGTTCAGCGGTGTCGACTTCGCGCTTCTGTTTCCCGAGGCGCGCGGGTTTATCCTCGAGTTTCTTCCGGATGCGCGCCATGTTCTCGTCAATGTCACGCAGCGCGAGCAGCTCTTTGAGCGCGTTGTCCATGCTTCCCATCACCCCAATAAAAAAGGCCCGGCCGCTCACGCGCCCGGGCCAGATGTCAGAGCCCCGCTCCCTCAAGGAAACCCTCGAGTTTCCTCGCCCGAATCGGGTGCTGCAGCTTCAAGACCGCCTTGGCCTCGATCTGCCGCACCCGCTCTCGCGTCACCTTGAAGATGCGGCCGACCTCTTCAAGCGTATAGGTGTACCCGTCGCCGATCCCGTAGCGCAGCTTGATGATCTCGCGCTCACGGTAGTTCAGGGTCTGAAGGACCTCCTCGATCTTGTCCTTCAGCATGCGGTGCGTGGCGGACATGACCGGAGATTCCGCGCTGCGGTCCTCGATGAAGTCGCCGAAGTAGCTGTCGTCGGACTCACCGATCGGACGATCGAGTGAGATCGGATGCTTGGCGATCTTGAGGACGCGCTTGGCTTCGTCCACGGTGAGCCCAGCCTCCGCGGCGATCTCGTCAACCCCCGGCTCGCGGCCCATCTGCTGCAAGAGCCGCTTGCTCACGTTGCGCAGCTTGCTCATGGTCTCGATCATGTGGACCGGGATGCGGATGGTCCGCGCCTGGTCCGCGATCGAACGCGTGATGGCCTGCCGGATCCACCAGGTGGCGTAGGTGCTGAACTTGTAGCCACGCCGGTACTCGTACTTCTCCACCGCCTTCATCAAGCCCGTGTTCCCCTCCTGAATCAGGTCAAGGAACGTGAGGCCGCGATTGCGGTACTTCTTCGCGATTGAGACCACGAGGCGAAGATTGCCGGAGGAGAGCTGGCGCTTCGCCTCCTCGTAGGCGTTGAAGCGCAGATCGATCTGTTCCACCCGGCGCCGCAAGCGCTCCGGCGACTCCGATGCGCGCCCCATCAACTCGCTCAAGCTCTCCTGAAGAGGCAAGAACTCCTTGCGACGACGGGCCTTTCTTAGCGCGGAGACCTCGCTCTCCAGCCGGCTCATCTCATCGCACGCCGACTTGACCTGCTCCATCAGTGGCTTGATGTGCTTGATCTGCAAGCCGAGCTCCTCGAGGAGAACCACGCCCTTCTTGCGACGCCCACGAACGCGGCGCGCCACGCCCATCTCGTCACGGCGGGAAATCCGCTTGCGCTTGCCGACCCAGTCGTTGAAGTCGTCGCGGTTCCGGTCGATGATCCGGCGAATGGTCGCCACGTTCTCCGGGAGACGATGGGAGATGTCCTGCTTGTCCACCTCCTCGACCTTCAGCGTGCGGTCAAAGGCCAACTCGCCGCGGTCAACGTCCTCGAAGATCTTCACCGCCGCCATGGCAGCGATCGCCGACTCCAGGACCTTCTGCCGATAGAGCAGGCGGGTGATCTCGATCTTGCGCGCGAGAGAGATCTCCTGCTCGCGAGTCAGAAGCGGGATCTCGCCCATCTGAGTGAGGTACATGCGAACCGGGTCGTCGATCTTCTCCAGAGGACCGACAACCCCGACCTCCTCCTCCTCGCCGTCCTTATCCCGCTTGGCCTTGGTCAGCAGGATCCCGCGATCTTCCGCGTCCTCCTCGTCGATGATCTCGATGCCCTGCTTCTGGATGCGGGAGATGATCCCCTCCAGAAGGTCGGCTTCCCTGACGTCGGGGGGAATCGCACGGTTCAACTGCCCGTACGTGACATAACCAGCCTTCTTGCCTTCCGACAGCAGCTGGGAGAGATCTGGGAGAGTGGCCTTCATATGTGAACGCGCCAGGAGCCGAGCCGAATCCCCAGGATAGTTCTACCTCGCAGAACCTTCCTGGGTCGACTCGGACGCCCGACTTCCGCCTTTGAGAGTCTTGAACCTGCGCTGAATATCCTCGAGGAGTCGGGCATCGCCCGATTCCACCGCCTCGCGTGAGAGCCGGCTCACCTCCTCAAGGGCTCGCCTATTCTTCAAGCAGGACAGCGCTCCTTCAAGCTGCGCTGGTAAGTCGCGCCCGTGGCCCTCCGGGAGCAAGCCCCTCCGGACCAGGTCACGGAGGCCCGATTCCTCGATCAGATCGACAAACAAGCCAGATTGCCCGGCGATCCGATCCTTCGATTCCAGGGCAAAATCCATCAAAACACGCACCCGAGGTTCCCGTACCCCGTCCTCGTCCCGGAGCCCCGGATGGGTCGCCAGGCCCGGCTCGTTGACGACGGCCTCCAGGATCTCCCTGTGGGGGGCGTCCAGAGGCGCCGGAGCGGCCCCTGCGTCCTCCCCCGGCTCCTCGGTGCGGCGGGCCGGTTGCCGGCGCTCCCCCGCCTGATAGCGGGCCGTAGCGGCCCGGAGGACATGGAGGTCCAGCCTGAGCCGCTCCGCCACCCGCTCCAGCACGAGATCCCGCCCCAGCGGATCGGAGATCGCAGCCGCCGCACGGATCAAGGCGTTGGCGGCCTTGCGACGGCCCTCCAGGCTCTTCAGGTCATGCCGGGCCGCGCTGCGGTCGAGCAGGAAATCCAGCAGGTCTATGGTGACGTCGAGGAGCTCCTCCTTGCCGTCCCGACCCCGCTCCTTGAAGAAATCGCAGGGGTCCTGCCCCTCCGGCAAGACCGCCACCTTGATATCCAGGTGGCCAGCCTCGAGGAGCAGCATGGTGCCGCGCTCGGCAGCCTGCAGGCCAGCGGAGTCGCCGTCGTACACGAGGACCGTTCTCTCCGAATACCGCGACAACACGCGGGCGTGGTCGGGAGTCAGGGCCGTCCCCAGGGTCGCGACCGCACCCTTCACGCCGACCTGTTCGCTCATGATCACGTCCGTGTAGCCCTCCATGACGAGCACCGGCTCATCACGTGAATGCTGACGTAGGCGATCGATGGCGAACAGCGTCTTACCCTTCTGGAAGATCTCCGTCTCCGGGCTGTTCAGGTATTTGGGCTCTGAGCCATCGAGGGAGCGTGCCCCGAAGGCCACCACGCGCCCCATCGCGTCCTTGATGGAGAACGAAAGTCGGTCGCGGAACATGGACCAGTGCCCGGGGCGCTTGACCCCCGGCTTCGCGAGCCCCGCCTTCTCGAGCAACGTCGGCGGGTACCCCGCCTCGTTGGCGCGCCCGACCAGGGTCGTGAAACCGTCGGGCGCGTACCCGATCCCGAACTCGCGGATCATCTCTTCGTTGATGCCACGCCCGGTCACGTACTCGCGGCAACCGCGGCCCTCCGGAGTATCGAGCATGCGGCAGAAATACCCGTGCACCCACTCATGAACCCGGTACAACTCCGCACGCAAGGACCGCCGCGCCGTTCCCGCCCCGGTGTCCGCCTCGAGGGTGACACCTGCCTTGTCAGCGAGTAGCTCGAGGGCATCCCTGAACGCGACACGTTCGAGCTCCATGACGAAGTCGAACACGCCGCCCCGAGCGCCGCAACCGAAACAGTGGTACGTCTGTCGTGAAGGAGTGACGACAAACGAGGGCGTCTTCTCCTCGTGGAACGGGCAACGGGCCTTGAAGTTGGCCCCCGATCGACGCAGAGGGAAATAGGACCCGACGACATCGACGATGTCGGTTCGGGATCTCACTTCCTCGATGGCATCCTTGCTATACACGGCGGGAGATCCTATCAGCCTCGTCCCACAGCAAGGCCGTACAGCCGCTCGATGGCTTCCGGCGCCGCGGCATCGATACGGTCGTCTGCGCTCAAGCCCGCGCGGTCAAGCAACCCGTCGACATCCACAGGGCTGAAATCCCCCTCACCGACAGGGCTCAGGGCCTTCGCCACGGTGTTCCGCAACGCCTTGCGACGGCCCTGAAACAGCCTCCTCGCAAACGCAACGGTCTCACCCAACGGCACCGTGCGCGATGGGGCACGGTCCAGTCGCATCACCGCGGAGTCAACCTGGGGCCGAGGCCAGAACGCCGCGGCCGGGACCGATTCGACCCGCGTCACCCCCCACGCGAGGCGCGCCAGAAAACTGAGAGGTGAATAGTCCGCGTCCCCCGGCCCCGCGCGCAGCACCCGACCTACTTCGTTCTGAAGCGTGACGACGAGGCGCTCGGGCGGCCTCGGGTGCAGCGCACATGCCGACAGGAACGGGCTCGAGACCTGGTACGGGAGATTGGAGCAGACCTTCCAGCGAGGGACCCCCTCAAGGGCCGCGTCCACCTCCGCCGAGAGCGCCGACTTCTTCTCCATCACGTCTGTCCTGAGGAGGCTGAGCCGGGACTCGGCGCCGAGAAACTCCGCGACGACATCCGCCAGACCAACGTCGATCTCCACCGCGATCACGCGCGCCCCCGCGAGCAGGAGCCGCTCCGTCAGGCCTCCGCATCCCGGCCCGACCTCCAGCACCACGTCCCCCGCAACGACCTCTGCAGCCTCCACGGCACGGTCGAGGACCCCGGGGCGGACGAGAAAGTTCTGTCCCCGACGATGCAGCGGGCTCAGGCCACGCTCGCTGAGCGTCTTGCTGATCGCCTCCCGGGAGTCGGGAGCCCTCAACGCAGCCCGACCTTGCGTTCGATCGCCGCTACGACCTCGTCGATGTTCGCCCTCACCGCATCGTCAGCCACCTGCCGACGGGCCATGCGGAGCGGGCGCAAAGCGAAGTACCCGATTTCAACCAGTTCCCGCTTCGCGGGGCGCACCCGCCAAAAACCAGAGACGAGATCCCGATGGGCGAGGTCGTACACGAGCTCCTCCACGCGAGCCCACGCGTCCCGCTGCCGCCCGTACTCCGCCTCGTTCATCGCGCAACGAAATCCGAGGATACTGCTGTGGCTACCGGGCGGCTCGAGCCGGTCGTCGATGGGGACCTCCTGTTCGAAGGGGGGCGCGGATTGGGGCTCGATCACCCTATTTTCCCGCTGGACGAGGCGGCTCCCCGGAGCGTGGGTGTTCAGGATGCCCACGAGGGGATCGCGGTAACTACCACCGCGGACGAAGAACCGGTCATCCCCGTAGCGCGCCGGAGAGTCCGTCCACTCGGTCACGTTGCCGACCATGCCGTAGCACCCCGACCCGCGGGCGACCCCCGCCGGAAAAAAGCCGACCGGGGTCCTCCCCTCGAAGCCGGCCTCCTGGGTATTGGCTCTGATAACCGCCGCATCGATGCCCCAAGGGAACGCATCCCCCTGCGCACCCAACGCGGCCCATTCCCACTCCTCCACCGTCGGGATGTGAGCGCCCCGCCAAGCCGCGTAACGACGCGCCTGGTGAAGATCGACATGGACAACGGGGAACTCCTCGGTGCCCGGGGGAGGCTCCCGTCGTTGCCCAGCACCAGGCACGTCGGGCGGGAGCCAATGATAAGGAGCAGGCTCGTCCGGGTTCGCGCCGAGGAACTCGGCAAAGTCCCCTTCCGTGACCTCGAAACGATCCATGCGAAACGGAGCGACGTCTGCCCCCTTCAAGCCAGATGAAGCGGGGATCGCGCCACCCCCGAGCAGGACCATCCCCTCCGGCTCGAAGGCGGGTAACCGAATCCGCACCGGGGGCTGAATCGCGCGCCAGGTCAACAGCACCCAAATGGCCACCAGAGCGGCCAGGGCGACACGGCGACCCCACCCACCCGGCCGACGACCCGACATCGTCGATTGGGAAGGGGCGCCGCCTGTGTCCATCAGCGTCCCTTGGATACTCCCGCGGCCAGCAGGACGATCTCCACACGCCGATTCTTCGCCATGTTCAACGGCGTGTCATTCGCCGCGACGGGCCGATGTTTGCCGTACCCCGCATACGAAACACGGGTCGGGCTCAAGCCGCCAGCACTGACCAGGAAGTGGGCCACCTCGAGCGCCCGAATGCCGCTGAGTTGGAGATTCCCCATGGGGTACTGACCTCGGGTAACGCGGATGGGCTGGCTGTCCGTGTGCCCCTCCACGCGCAAGTTGCCTCCCGTGGGGCCAAGCTTTGCTGCGAGCTGCGTCAGCAGTTTGCGCCCCGCCTCACGCAGCGTCGCTTTACCCGGCGCGAACAACAGCGTCTCGTGAACCTCGATCGCCAGCCCTTCGCTGTGGGCTTTGGTGACGAGGCCACTGTCCAGATTCGACAACTCCTGCTCTAGCTTGGAGAGCTGCCTCGCGACCCCGCGCACGGCATCAGCCGAAGCGACCTTGCTCAGGAGCGCTTCATTCTGCGCCTCGAGGGTCCGCTTCTTGGTCTCGAGAACGCCTGCGCGCGCAATCAAGTCCTCGTTCTTCTTCTGAAGTTCGCGAATGACGAGGTCCTGGTTGTCGATCTCGCGACGGACATCCTCGCGAGTCTCTTGGTTGACGCAGGCGGACAGAAGGAGGCCGGCGACGACCAAGGCCGGTATGCACTGCTTCATAGTTCCCTCCCAGAGAACACCACGCGCCCCCGCGCGGAAAACAACGAACCCAGGAGCGCCCACCAATGGGCCCTCCCGTGGCGATAGACATCCCCACCAACGGGCCCGCCCAACCCGTCGCGAGGCGGCAGCGACAGAAGGTTTGTTACTCGCCCTTTGCCTCGATGCCGCCGAAATTCTGACCAGCCCATTTCGAGATACCACGGGTGGGGCTCGAGACCTGGTCCTTCGCGATATCCCACCAGAGGAACATGCCGAAGACGCAGATCACGGCGGAGATCACCAGCATGGCGGTGACGCCCACGCCAATACCCGAGGCCTGCTCCTCCATGGCCGACATGCGCATGCGGGTCGAGCGCCCCGTCGTCCGGCGCACCTGCGACGTGGACGCCCGGGGACTCGCCGACTTGCGCACCGGCGTCACGGACGTCCTCGGCGCGGGCGCCGAAGCGGCTATCGGAGCCGTCGTCATACCGGTGTCGTCTCCAACGAAGGTGTCCTCGCTGGAGATTTGAGCGGTCGCCATCCCCTCCTCGTCGACGTCGAGGTCATCTGCCTCGTCGAAGAGCAGGTCATCTGTGAGGGTGTCTGAGGACTCCTCGGTGTACTGAATGGTCTTGCCCGTGTCCTGCTTGAGCCGTTCGATCTCTTCCTTGCGGAACTTCATGGTGTTGTTTTCACCACGGATCGCTCGGATCTCGCCCTCGGACACGAGGCGCTTCAGCTGATCCTCGCTCAGCTTCAGTTCGTTGAGGGCGTTCTCGAAGTTGACGAATTCCTGGTCAGACACTCTTGTCTCCCGTTGTCACAGGGGAGCGCGGGCTCAAGCCTCGCTTTGATGGAGAACGGACATCGCTCTCCCTCTCCCCGATCCATCCCTTGTCCTTGTTAGATCAGCCTCCCTGACCCCCACCGATCGGTTTGATCGTCGGGCCGACCTTCGGTTTGCCAACCCCCTTGGCGGGCGTGGCACCGGGCATCGGCTGGCTCGAACGGCCACCGCGTTTCTCCCAACTCTTCTTCAGGTTCATGGGGAGATACGGCAACTCACTCCGATCGTGATAGGTCTGGAGATAGAAGTCGTAGGTGCAGTCACGAGCGGCGACCAGTTCCATATTGTTGCCGGCGCTGTCGACACGATACACGGACATGTGACGCGTGCGCGAATCGAGCAGGTACAACACCGACGCGCCCGATCCGAACTGGCCAGTGACGGCGATCAGTCCGTTGTCCTTGTCACCACCCCCGCCTTCCGGTGCGGCAGCCGCAGTGCCGTCCACAACGGCCCACAGGAACAGGCCGAGTAGCAGCACTATGAGGAGGTTCTTCGGGTCGATTCGGTTCATGGAATGACGCAGCCCAGGCAGCGAATGTACCCAGACTTCA
>Ga0310345_10003457_pt1 | contig 15005 bp, 10 predicted proteins | sample HC15DNA20500_MG_FD_204667 | JGI IMG/M metagenome (GOLD analysis project Ga0310345, IMG submission 204667) | Marine microbial communities from station ALOHA, North Pacific Subtropical Gyre - HC15-DNA-20-500_MG | ecosystem: Environmental > Aquatic > Marine > Oceanic | place: Pacific Ocean: North... | reverse complement strand
CCTCACCCAAGCACTCTCCGGAGTCTGGACAGACACCCACTCGGAGGAGAGGAAACGTGGCATCAGCATCAAGCTGGGTTACGCCGACACAGCGTTCTACAGGACTACTGACGGCAGGCACTACGCCAGAGGCAAGCACCCTGATGGCAACGAGGACTCGGATGGCGATCTGTTGCGTGTGGTCTCGTTCGTAGACGCCCCGGGTCACGAGACCCTGATGGCTGTGATGATATCGGGCGCCTCGATCATGGATGGGGCAATGCTGCTAATCTCGGCCACTGAGAAGTGCCCGCAACCTCAGACACGCGAGCATCTTGCCGCACTACAGATTGCAGGCATAGAGAACATAGTGGTGGTGCAGAACAAGATCGACATAGTGAGTCGGGAGAGGGCTGTTGAGTCTCACGGGGAGATCAGGGGCTTCCTCGAGGGCACCATAGCCGAGGATGCACCTATCATCCCAGTCTCGGCGCACCACGATGTCAACCTCGATGTCCTGATACAGGCCATCGAAGATGTCATCCCCACCCCAGACAGGTCCTCAGGCAAGGCGGGGCTGATGTACGTCGCTCGCTCGTTCGACACCAACCGCCCGGGCTCGCGGCCTGAGAAACTGCAGGGAGGCATCATCGGCGGCAGCATCGTAGAGGGATCTTTCAGCGTGGGAGATTCGATACTCATAGCTCCCGGACGCAGGGTACAAACCAGCGGAAAGACAACCTGGGAGCCTATTCGCACTATCATCGAGAGCGTCAAGGGTGGTGGACTTGACCTGCAATCGGTGCACGCGGGCGGATTGTGCGGCATCGCCACTCCGATGGACCCGGTCTCCACCAAGGCCGACGAACTCTCCGGGCAGGTGATGGCTCGCGAAGGCGAACTGCCGCCAATCTGGGAGTCCCTCGATCTCGATCTCGACCTGCTCGAGAACATGGTCTCTGCGGGGGAAGGCGATGCCGGAGCAGTTCGCCCGCTGCAGCCCAATGAGATGCTGATGGTGAACTCCGCCACCGCTACCAGTGTCGGAACGGTCTCATCGATCAAGGGCAGATCGGCGACGCTGCAACTGCGACTGCCGATTTGCGCCAAGTCAGGCAGCCGAATCACCCTGTCTCGCCGTATCGGCTCGCGCTGGCGGCTCATCGGCCACGGCTCGATCGCAGGGTGATCGAATGGTCGGCGTCCTAGTAGACGCGTGCGGCTGGGCCGCGCTGATGGATGCCGGGCTGAATCTTGACGAGGCCATGAAGGAAGTGGTCGGTCAAGCCGACCTGATGGTGCTTGAATGCGTGCATCGGGAGCTCGAGCTGCTGTCGCAACAGAGGAAGGGGCTCCTTCTCGGTCTGCTCGAGAGTCGTTCCGAGAAGGTCTCCGACCTCGATGGCGTGGCCCATCCAGACGAGATGCTGGTAATCCTCTCCGGCTCGAGCGGATGGCCGGTGCTGACAGTCGATCGGGGACTGAAGGAGAAGCTGATATCCTCCGGATGCTCCTACATCGAGGTCACGTCTGGTCGCTTCCTCAGGCTGGTCGGGACCTAGGGCAGCGTGAACAGTCGATCGTCGCCATGGCCGTCCAGTAGGCCGATTCGAACCGCGGCATCCAGCCAGGCGTGCGAGTAGTTGATAGCGCCGAAAGCACGAACCAGATCATCGGACTCCATGAAATGCCGAGCGTCGGCGGCGTAGTCGTCGCACATCCTGAGCATCGAGGCCAGCCGGGCCTCGTCCTCCGAGCCTTCTGCGCAGGGGGTCGCCTTTGACCTGGCCTCGGACGTCAGGATCAGATACTCCTCCACTTTATCCCTAGTAACAACCGAACCGGACATCCGAGCACCTACGTCATCTCGAGTTCCAGAGAGGCCGCTCTGCTGAGCTTAAACAGCCTTGTCCTGCCCTGTTTCCTGACAGAGAGCAGTCCGGCTTTGCGTAGGCCGTTGAAGATCTGCGAGAGCCGGGTTCTGCCGACCTCGAGAAGGGCCTGCAATTCCGGATCTGAGGGCGAAACCTCGCGCTCGTGAGCGGCGGCCAGCACGATGCGCTCGGTATCGGAGACCGTGGCGGCCCTAGCACGATTGAGAGGCTCGTCGACATCCCAAGCGGGTCCGAGGGAAATCGGGATTCCAGGGGGAGAGGGGGGGGCGGGTTCCGGCTCCTCGAACACTGGCTCCGGGACTGCAGCCGGCGGAACGGGAGCGTGCTCGATGTCGAAGACCGGTTCAGGACTGGCCTTCGGCTCCGCATCGAGGTCAGGGAGGGATGAGCCGAGACTCGAGTCCACAGTCCAGAGTGCCCCCTCTGCAGCCATCACAGGCTCATCGTGGGTGGGTGGCACCGTGGTGTCGGGCCTAGCGTCGGTGACGAATGCCGGTTCGGGATCCGGCCCAGGGGGTGGCCTGATTGGAGCGGGGGTCAGCTGCGGCCTGTTCTCAGCGACCGTGATTGGGGTCTCGTTCGGACCTTCCGGCATGGCCGCACTAGTCCTCTGGGACCTGTCAGCCAGGCCACTGAGGCCGCCGACGCGGCGAGGCTGCACAACAGGCTCTGCGCCCTCTTCGGTGAAAAGAAAGGAGTCCAGTGTCGCTTGGTTTTCCTCGGTGGGGGTTGGCTCGGGCTCGGGCTCGTCATCCCAGATTTCGTCTGGCTCAGGGAGTTCCTCGTCCCAGTCGAACTCGCTGGGCTGGCTCTCTGACTCCGGCTCTGGCACATCCTCCCACAGGTCTTCGGGCTCGACATCCCAATCCTCGTCACCGTCGGTTAGCTCGCCAACGGGTTCTGACTCCAGCTCAGGAGTGAGTGTCTCCTCGGAATCTCCGTCCTCTTCCTGCACGATTCTCTGCCATCCTACCAACTTCTCCAGAGTCCCCTCGGAGCCAACGCCTCGCCTCTCATCGACGAGGTCCCTGCACTTGCGCACCACTGCGAGTGGATTTCCTCCTGTGTTATCGTGGATGGCGGTCAGGAGAGTGGGGTTGATGATCCAGCGCTCACGGGCCTTCCTGTGGACTAGATTGTCGGCTAACTTCTGAATCTGCCCCTCTGACAGGCCCTCGAGATGCTCAGGAGGGTCGAACGCCCCGAGCACTTCAACATCCAATGAGGCCAGTTGTGCTGGTGTCAGCGTCACCATGACCAGTGCCCTGAGTCTCTGCAGCAGTGGTGCCATGCGCGCGAGGAAGTCGTTCATCGGGGCATTCGAAGGATAATCAAGTGCGATTAGGGGGAGCGGGCCGGAACCCTGCTCCAGAGTGTCTATCAGACGCTCGCACATCTGCCCGGTGGACGGCGGAACGTCGTATCCGGTGAAATGCACCGCGATCTCGGTCATCACGGAGTTGACAGGTTCGTCCTGAAACCAGATCTGGCCGACGAACTTCTTGCTGACCTGGGATGAGAGAGCGTTCACCAGCGAGGTCCTCCCACTACCTGGCTCTCCCACTAGGAGCACCATCCTCGGAGACTCGGAGATGATGTGCTCCCTGAGTCGGGTCATCAGCGGATCGCGTCCGACTATGTCCTGAGCTCGCGCCGACTCGATAGGTCTGTGATCGAAGGGATTGCCCCGGAGTGGAGGTAGGTCCAGCAGTGAAACCGCCTCTGCAATCATTGCTCGAGCAGCGGATTTTCTCATTCTTAATATTCACGCATCCTCACGCTTTACAGAGGGCGTTTTAACGCATTATCGCGTTTTTCCGGGGCCCAGTAACAGGACCTTTTCCACCCAGTGCTCCGAATGTGATTTACCATTGTTAACGCTTCGCTAACGCTTTATTGATGCGTTAATGACCCGTTAATGATTAGATTAACGCTTTTTTCGGAGCTGTTTCCTGAGTCGTCCGGCCGGATCCCAAGCCGGAGCAAGGTCAATCGCAAACAGTTAGAAGCCAATCCCACCGGGCTTCAACCGATACAGATGCCTGTCGACAGCAGCCGGCTCGAGGGATTCTACAAGCTCTCGGTTTCAGAACGCAGGGAGATGCTGGCGAAGATTGCGGGACTAACTCCAGAGCAGGTTGAGGCGTGGTCCTCCTCGGGCGAGCTCTCAGAGGATTCAGCAGACCGGATGATCGAGAATGTGGTCGGGACCTACTCGCTACCCATAGGGGTCGCGACCAACTTCATCATCGATGGTGATCACTATCTGATTCCGTTCGTTCTAGAAGAACCCAGCGTGGTGGCCGCAGCCAGCAACATGGCGAAGCGGTGCCATGCCAACGGCGGCTTCACCTCTGACAACGACGACCCGGTGATGATAGGCCAGATCCAGGTCGTCGGCTGCGATGATCCAGGGGCTGCGAAGGCCTCAGTACTCGAAAACAGCGCTGAATTGGTCGAATCCTGCAATGCGGTAGACCCGATTCTGGTCAAATTCGGTGGCGGATGCAGGGATATACGCGCCAGAATCATAGAAACCGACTCCGGGCCCATGGTCATCGTCCACATCCTAGTGGACTGCAGGGACGCCATGGGGGCCAACGCTGTCAACACCATGGCCGAGACCATCGCCCCGAAGATAGAGGGCATGACAGGTGGAACCGTGATACTGCGTATAATCAGCAACCTAGCGGTGCACAGGCTGGCCAGGGTGAGTGCGGTATTCAGCCCTAGGGAGATGTCTGACAAGGGAGATGCGAGCCAGGGCTCTGAGGTCATAGAGGGGGTACTGCAGGCCTATCACTTCGCCAAGGCAGACCCGTTTCGCGCTACTACTCACAACAAGGGCATCATGAACGCCATCTCCCCTGTGGCCATCGCCTGCGGGCAGGACTGGCGAGCCGTAGAGTCAGGCGCCCACAGTTTCGCTGCGCACGAGAGGGTCTACGGTTCGCTGACCCACTGGGAGAAGGACGGTGGAGGTAACCTAGTCGGCTCAATCGAACTGCCGATGGCAGTAGGCTTGGTCGGAGGAGCGGTCAGGGTACACCCTGCAGCGCAGGCCAACGTGGCTCTGCTTGGAATCACCTCCGCCGACGACCTCGCCAAGGTGATGGCCGCCGCGGGACTGGCTCAGAACCTCGGCGCCCTGAGGGCGCTAGCCACAGTCGGCATCCAAGCCGGCCACATGAAGCTCCACGTCAGGAACATGGCAGTAACTGCAGGGGCAGAGGACGGGGAAGTCGACATCGTCGCAGCCCGCCTGCGAGAACGAGGGGGCAGGATTACCCAAAAGGCCGTCGAAGAGGAGCTTGAGAATCTGAGAAAGGAGTGATTCACTCCTCGGCCTCTAGAGGCTCTCCAACGTCTTCGGAGTCATCGGAGAACTCGTTGATGGTCAATTGCTCCTCGGGAGCCAGTGAAGCAGCCAGCTGAGCGCTCGTCAGGCCCATGTTGGAGGCCTCCTCTCTGAACCACGTCCTGACCTTGCGATACTCCACTTCAGGGCATCCGAAGTACTCGGCGAACCGGCGGGTGGTGGTGAGTCGTCTGGTCAGGCCGTCCCTCCTGCGATCGATCAATCCCATCTTAGCGAGGTCGCGAACATGGTCGTACGCCCTCTGCCCCAGCATATCAACCAGTTGAGACTGGGCCATCGGCTGGTGATAGGCCACCAGTGCGGCTGCAGGTAGCAGCCTCTGTGGGATGTCAGCCCGGAACGACACAGGCAGATGAGGGGACAGGGTGGGTCTGACCTCGAAGATCCATCGGCCGGCGACGTCAGTTAGCTGGAGTGCCGAGTCGCGGCGACGGCGTATCGTGGCCTGTAACTCTCGTAGGGCGGTCTGAACCTCCCCCTGCGGTTTCTCGAGCAGCTCGGAGAGCTCCTCGACCGACATCGAGCGTCCGGCGCCGAACAGAATTGCCTCGAGCACGGTGGAAAGGGCTGTCTCAGACATCTATGACGCCCTCCGCTATCATCGGCTTAGGGTGGAGCTTCTGCGAGAGAGCCGAGAAGTCCGCCTCCCCGGCCCACAGGTCCTTGAGGGTGATTATGCCGTTACGTCCCTTCTGCTGCTTCAGATCAACGTAACCTCTGCTCGTTAGGAAAAGCGCCGAGACCAAGGCGGTCACCTGTGCCTCGGCCTCGGCTTCCTCCCTCGATATCCCTGACTTGACCGACTCCGAGGTGATGTCATCCACCAGATCCCCCAGTCCGACGGGCTTGCCGTCTCCCTTGGAGCGTGACTTCAGGGACTCCCATGTCCGCTGCAGATCGCCCTCAAGGTCCTCGATGTGGAGGCTGCCGCTGAATCTCTCCCTAGCACGAGCGTGGGCCTCGCGGCGCTCCTTGGCTATCTCCTCGCGCAGGCGCTGCTCGGCTGCAAGCCTGCCTGCGTCCTGAAGCCCCATCAGGAGTTCGCCGAGGGTAACGGGTCGGCTCTCGTCTCGGTGGATCCTGCCTTCGAACATCTGAGGCAGGGCGTCGTCAGCCGCACCGGTCAGAACCCCGATTGAGAAGTTATAATCAGCGTCGTCGAACTCGGACTCCCAACCCCCATCGAAGTCCCAGACCTCCTCCTCCTCATAGTCGAAGGCGTGCTCCTGCCTCTCCAACAGGGTAGAGGCCTGGCCTCGGAGAATGCACCAGGCCATCCTGACAAGCCTGCCACAGGTCGGTAGGTCGATGTTCTCAGACTCCTTGATCCTCTCGTTGAACATCACGAGGAAAGAGCTGAGGTCTACGTCCCATGGATCGAGGTCACTAGACTGGAAGAGCTGCAGGACTAGCGCCACCGAGCGGTCAAACGGATCAATCAGGAACTGGTGCTCGGCCTGCTCGAGGGTAGCGAGCTCGACCAGCCTGTCGAGGTATCTACTGGTCTCGAGGTTGGTATCGCCGTCCAGCATCCTCGCTACGATGTCGTCACGCATGGCTTGGCCGTCGAACACCGCCATCACTCTGCCTCCTTCTGCTCGGCCTCTGAGTCAACCTCGTCCTCGTTCTCCGATTCTACAAGAGTCTGCTCGATCTCCTCGCGCTCCTCTATGTCCTCGGTCCAGTCCTCAGTGCGATCACGTAGAGACTCGATGGTGCCGGCCTCTCCCTCGACGCTCTCTTCTTCCACAGTAGCTTCAATATCCACTCCAGCTCGTTCGGCGACGCCGCCCAGACTCTTCGGAGTGCCAAGGGGCTCGGGAGCTCGTGGCATGTCCCCCGGGTCAGGCAGTTCAGGCATTGTCTCTCGCTCTGACTTGGACTGCGCCTGAGCCCTCTGCTCGGCCTCAAACTCCTCGCCCATCTCAATTGCGGCCGCCCTGTCGAAATCAGTAATGAGGCGGCTCCGACCGTCGCCGGCGTGGGTGATGCCGATGTGGTGGTCAGCCAGTGTCAGACTGACCTTGCGCAGGGTCACCATGAGGAACTGTGCGCGCTGACTGCGCATCCTGCACAGGGTCGCGATGCGCTCGGCGTTGAATGGGTCAAGGTTTTGATCTACCTCGTCGAGGTAGTAGAATGGGCTTGGCTCGTAGTCCTGGATTGCGAAAATCAGGGCTAGTGCGGCCATCGACTTCTCGCCGCCGGAAAGCTGGTTGCGACGGGTTTTCTTACTTTTACCAGGAGGTACGCAGTCCATTTCCAGGCCGCCCTCGAAGGGTTTCTTCGGGTTCTCCATCCGAAGACTTCCGGTGCCCGTTGGCTGCAGGATCTTGTAGACCCTGCCGAAGTTATTGTTGACGTGCTCGAACACTGCCATCAATCTGGTCTTCCTCTCGTCCTCAAGCTGCACAGCTATCGAGACGAGTTGCTCGCGCCGGCTGCGCAGCAGCTTGCCGTCCTCCACTAGCCCAGCGATTCGCTCGGCGGTGCTGTCGTACTGCTCTATGGCTAGCATGTTGACATCACCGAGATGACCGAGGCGGCGCTCGAGCCCCTGCACGCTCTTCTCCGCCTCGGCCACGGTCGGCAGTTGCGTTTCTGGCGGCGGGATCGCGATCCCGGCGTCCTTGAGTTCGGCGACTATCTCGTCCACCGCCTCGCGCTTCTGCTGGATTTGCACACTCAGTTCCTCTATCCTGGCCGCTAGGGTCTCCCTCTTTTGGGACAAGGTATCGACCGAGGCCCGCAGACTCGCTCGCTCGTCCACGATCTCATCCCTCCTGTCCTTGAGCGCCTGCTGCTCCTCGTCGAACTGGGAGACCTGCTCTCTGAGATCATCGAGGTTGTCGTTGGCCTCTGAGATCGCCTTCTCGAGCACTGAGATCTTGGTCTCGGCCTCGGTGATCATCTCGAGCTTCTTGCCGATCTGCCTCTGGATGTCCCCGACGCGCCCGGATAGAATCGTCAAGCGCTCGTTGCCGTTGGATATCGCTGATTCGGAGGCCAGCCTGGTGCGCCCGGCCTCAGTCATCGTCCGCTCTGCCTCGCGCAGTTTCTGCGAGAGGTGATCGGGGGCGTGGTCCTGCAGGGCCTGGGCTGCTGAGGCCCTCTCGGCGACTACAGACTCGTAAGTCGCCCTAGCTTCATCGGCCGCGGCTCTGGCAGTAGCTTGGGCTGCCTCGCAGCGCTCGAACTCCCCGGTCGCTGCTACAACCTTCTTGCGAGTCTCGTCGACATTCCTCTGGGCCCGCTCGAGGTCCGCCTTCCAGTTACGCAGCTGTACTGAGTGGTCAGCGTCGTCCAGGCCGTGTATCCTGTCGCGCAGGTTCTGCTGGTTGGTGCGCAGTTCCCTGAGAGCGGCTTCGACGGTGGAATAGATGAGATTAGCCTCCTCGACCGCCGCTTCCAGCCTGTCTAGGCTCGACGAGACCGAGCCTCCCCCGAATGCGTTTCGGGTGGACTTTGAGGCAGAGCCTCCGGTCATCGCACCAGAGCTCTCGATGACCGAACCATCGAGAGTGACCAGTCTGACGCCGCCCATGTTTCGCCGGGCTACTTCCATCGTGTCTACCACGAGTGTGTTGCGCCCGGCGTACCTGACTGCGGTGTCGATCTCCGAGTCGTACTCCAGCAGGTCGTGAGCGAAGCCGACGACGCCTGGGTTGTTGGCGACAATTAGTGAGCGCCCCCCTGGGCGGCTGATGCTGAGTTTGCTGAGCGGCAGGAAGGTGGCTCTGCCGCCTCCGTTCTGCCTGAGCCAAGATATGCACTTGGCTGCGACGTCGTCATCCGTGACAACAATGCTCCTCAGGCCTGCTCCGAGGGCGTTGGCCAGCGCTTCCTCGTGTGACGGGTCCTTCGGTGCGGTCAGCTCGCCTAGCGAGCCGAGTATCCCTTTCACATCGCCACTCTGGCGTAGTCTGGTGAGTGCTGCCAGTGTCACGGCGGAGCCTGGGGTGTTGGCGCGTCCCTCCTGGCGCGCTCGGGCCTTGTTCAAACCCCTCTCCGCATCCCTCACTCTGATCTCCGAGCGATTCCTGCCCTCAACCAGCTCGCCCTCCTGCTTCTGCAGTCGGCGAAGATCTTCCGCCAACGCGCTGCGGTCTGTTGGGGGCTGGTCGCCCTGCAGGTCCTCGCCGACCAGCTCGAGGTCGTCGCGGACCATCGTGGCTTCCTCGAACTCCTCTTCGAGGTCAGCCAACTTGCTCGAGGCAATCTGAGAGGTCTGCTCGGCCAGATCGGCGTTCAATCTGGCCTCGGCATGAGTCGTATGGGCCTCGTCAACGGCTTCGGTGGCGTGGCCGAGGATCCGCTTGAGGCCTCGGCCTGCCTTGTCCCCCGACTCGATTGCCTCCCTTGCATCTCGCTCGTCCTCGGAGGCGCGCTTGAGCGACTCCTTGGCATCTTCGAGGGCTTCGCTGGCGGCCTCGAGTGCGGTCTCGGCCTGTTCGTGGGCTGACTGGGCCCCTCTCAACTCTGCACGGAACTCCTCAGCATCCTCCTCGGCGCTCTCGATGATACTGCGCTGATCTCCGATCCTGTCGCCCCCGGTCTCGATGTCGATCTGGTACTGGCGGATCTTCTCGAACAGGTCTCGGGCTTCGCCGCTGACGATCTCGTTGATGTCCGAATCAACCTTCACCAGCTCCTCGTCGAGCGCGAGCAAATCCTTGTTGCCCTCGGTGATTATCCCGCCGATGGCTTCGATTTCCCCGTGGTAGTCCGAGCGCTCCTTCCCTAGCAGTTTGACATCTTCCAAGCGATTTCTGTGCCTCGACTGGTGCAGAGAGGTCCTGGCCGTGTCCAACTCCTCCTTGAGTCCCCTGAACTTGAGCGCCTGCTCGCGCTCCTTGCCGAGGTCCTTGAGACGCTTCTTCTGCTCGTCCTCAAACAGATCGATGGTCTCGATGTTGTTCTCAACGTGCTTGCGCTGGGTGCTGGCGCGGCGGATTTCGTCGTCATAGGCGGTGACGCCGGCGACTTCCTCGAGGACCCCTCTCCTCTTGTGCGGGGTCATCGTGGCGAGGGTGGTGACATCGCCCTGCTTCACAATGTTGTAGCCCCCGGCACGCAGGCCCGCCTCGGCCAGGACGCGGCGCATCTCGGTTGCCGTGGAGGGCTCGTCGTTGATCCGATAGGAGGAGATGGGGGCGCCCTTCCGGCCTAGCCTGACGGTCCTGGTGAACCGAACCTCGTCGGTGTCGATTCTCAGTCTTCTACGGCTACCAGGCTCCGGCGTATTGCTGAAGACTAGGCTGGCCGACATGTGCTTGGCGGGTCTGCCTCGCTTGCCGCCGTTGAATATCAACTGGGTCACATTGGCCGCCCTCAGGGACTTCGTTGACTTCGGCCCGAGAACGAACTCGAGGGCGTCCAAAGTGTTCGACTTGCCCGAGCCGTTGGGCCCGGTTATCGCTGTGAATCCCTCATCGAGAGGAATGGTGACGTCGCCCCCGAATGATTTGAAGTTCTCAAGTTCCATTCGAAGTAGATGCATCCCCTCACCCTATCGCCGTACGAAATATCGCCGACGACATTTGCGCGCTCCCCGCCTGTTTGCTAATGAATGTTGAGGCATCCATGCGAGCAGCACAACGATTACGGATGGGCCGAAAAATCGCCGACGGCGTCACTCCAAACTAGACGAGATGTGAATACCCCGAACTAGTGCATGGAGCATGGCATTCCTTGGAGTGGGAACACCGACTGACTCACCTAATGTTACTACTGCCCCGCACAGCTCGTCAATCTCTGTTTGGCGTCCTGCCATCACGTCCTGCAGCATCGAGCAGCGGTTATGTGCAGTGGCTCCTGCTACAGTACGCAGAGTGCCCTCGAGGTCGAGATCGGAGAGGTCGGTCCCACTAGCGCCGGCGACCGCTGCTGCCTCCTGCATCGCGGAGTACGCCTGCTCCCAGAGCTCGGGCACCTCGAGCAGCGCCCCGTTGCGAACGCCTGCTATCGAACACACAGGATTGATTGCAACATTGAGCAGTATCTTCGTCCAAATGGTGCGCTGGATGTCGTCCGACCACTCCGGGTCGAGGCGGGCCTCGTCCAGTTTGGCCATCAGCATCGCTGCGGCCCCTCCGGGAGGAGAGTGGTCAAGTCTTCCCAACCTGATGTTGCCGCGACCGACCCAATGGGTCCCAGTCTCGCCGCGCCATGCCCCGTGGGTGGTTGTCCCCCCGAGCGTTCTGGCTCTGCCCATCCTGTGGGCGAGAGTCTCGGCGTGTCCCATACCGTTCTGCAGGCTGGCAGCGACGCCGCCCTCGTTGAGCAGCTCCTCTGCAATCTGTGCGAGTATCGGGGTCGAGTCGGCCTTACCGCAGATGAGCGCGGCATCGCACGACCCTCTCAGCTCAGGGGGCAGCGGGCCGGCTTCGCTGTCCACGGTGGTAAAGCGCTCGGCGGGGATCACCTCGATCGAGCCTTCCGGTATGTGCAGGACCAGTCCTCCCTCTGACAGCATCATCGAATTCTCACCTCGGGCTATTGCCACCAATTCGGCGTCGGTGTCCGAGAGGGCACCCAAAAGGACCCCTCCTATCGAGCCGACGCCGAGGATGGCTATCCGCATCATGCAGCCTCCCACGAACGAGCCGCGAAGTGCAGGGTGATGCCTTCCTCGTCGGCAGTGACCCAAGTTGCCCACGAGGCGGAAGGGGAGCCATGCACGGATGCGTTGGCTGAGACCGAAGACATCGCGGCCACTTCAGACGGCGCCCACGCCTCCCAGTTGTCCCAAGCGACTGCATCTCCCGTCCAATCGAGGGAGATGGGCATTGAGGTGTTCTCCCGGTTCACGATGCTGAACCCGCCGTTCGGCATCCTCGACGCGAGGGTGCCGGGGTCGACCATGACATCCGGTCCCTCGGCCACCCTGTAGGAGGCGAGCATGGTCGTGCCGTCGCACAGCGCCAGCCAGCCCGACTCGCCGAATCGGAGGGTCGCGTTACCAATCTCGCCGGCTGGCATGAGTATCGCCGAGCGGTCTGCGAGGTCCCTATCCCAGTCACCGCTGGCGTTGACCTCGGCAATCACCCCCGTAGATGGACAGAAGGCCGAGCCGGACTCGCCCCGGGCTATCACATACTCCGAGTCCGACTCGAACCACTCCGGTATCGGCCACTCACCGTCGGAGACCTGCAGCCTCGGCTGCGTCTCCTCTACCGGCAGGAACAGTATGTCATTGGAGAGGTTTTCACGGGATATCGCGATTGAGGGTCCAATCCTGCGGAACTGGTCGTCCTGCATCGACAGCGATTGTATGGCTCCCTCGTGGCCTCGCATGCACAGATCGTGCAGTCCGGGCCCCAGCGAGGTCTCGTTCTCGAAAGACCAGAACGGGTCGTAGTTCGTCAGATTGACGTAATCGCCCTCGACGACCAGAAGCTCGACACAAATCCTGGGCGTTTGTGTGTCCTCGACCATCACCCAGAGCGGATCTATCGGCGTAGTCACCCCTGTCGGCTGGAGCACGATGGCATGCTCTGTCACGTGGTCCGCGACATCAATCAGGATGACCAACCTGAAGGTCTGCTCACTAGCCTCCATCTGATCTCGAGCTAGGCTGACAGAAACACTACCGGACGAGGCCTGGGTTATATCGTCAAAACGGCACACCCCCATTTCGTCTATGCACTCGGAATCAATTTGCCAACCTCCGAGCGGAGCGCCTTCGACGCGCATCTGCAGCCATCCGGAGACCGGCATTACCCCAAGTGGTTCGAGCGTCAGCTCGACCTCGGCCTGTCCGTCCTCGAAGCTCATGAACGCGGGCCATGACTCGGTCGAGAGGCCAACGTCCCAGTCCTCCATCTCGTAACTGGACTCGAGTCCGGGGTAGCCGAGCAGCAGGATTGCCAGAGTCAGCGATGCGATTTGTCGCATCGGAATCTCATCGAGGCCAGCATACTCGTCGATGATGTAAGGAGATGGCATCTGCTCGGGGCTGAACCTACGCCACGCCGCGATGGCGGCCAACAGCAGCCAGGGCCAATATTCCGTGCTGATGAAGATGAGGAGCGAGAATCCGAGCGTTGCGATGAAGATGGATGTCTGGTTACTGCCTTCCTGCATTTCCTCGGGACCGATCAGGGCGTGCAGTATCCGATCACCGGGGAACCCGGGGATGGGGAGCAGGAGGACCCATCCCACCAGCGAGAGCGCGATGCCGGCCAGTCCTGTCGGGTGTATCCACTGGAGCTTTAGGGGCACGTCCGTGGAGTGCAACAAGGAGCCCAGAATATCCACCAGTGAATTGGTGTCGACCACTATTGGGGCGGCCTCGTAGAGCGGTGGCTGGTTCGATGTCATGCCGAGGCCGAGGACGGTCAGAAGGGAGCCGCAGACGAACAGCACAGCCGGCGCAGTCAGTTCGATGAATCCGAGAGCTCGTCGATTGGGGATGGGGTGCAGGTCGGGCCTCATCTGGCCGATCGCCGATATCAGGCTGAACGGCCATTCGGGAGACATCACAGGGAATGCGAGAGGGATCAGGTGGTTCGACTCGACCTCGAATGCGTCTGAGACAAAGATGCGGGCGTAACTGGCGAGCAGGACGGAACCCATCACAGGGAGGGTGAAGTACACAAGAGTGGTCTGCAGAACTGCTGATTCCAGAGCTGTCGAGGTGGGATCCAGGTGGGTGACCCACAAGGCCCCGGCCATGGTCACGAAGCCAGTGACGAGGGCCCACACCAGTACCTGCTGCCAAGCCGGCATCACCATCGCCTGCACCGGTAGGCTGCCAACGCTAAGCAGAGGCGGGTTGCCTTCGTCGAGCACCGCGATCAGACTGAGGTCCTTGAGGTGTCTGTTAAGCGAGCGAAGGCAGGCACTCGGGCTCCTGCCCTCCCTGCCGTTAACCTCCCACGAGTACTCAGAAAGGCCCTGACTGCCGAGGACGAAGTACCTCGAGCAGATCACCTCGAGCAGCTCGTTCTGGTCCCATGTCTCGGTGTCCAGAAGATGCGTTTCGGGCTCGGACACGGTGACACCTCGGTATTCGGCCGGGGTAGCTCCGATTTGACCCCTCGCACGGGCGAGCGGCGAACTATGTTCGCCGAATCACTTATTCTTGAAGCGCTTCAGACGGAACGTCTCCTCGCGCTCCATCTCCTCGAGACGGAGCTGGATGAAGTTGCGGGCCTCCTCCATCTGGGGGATGACGACGTACTCGAGGGCGTTGACTCGGCGCTTGGTCGCTTCGATCTCGACGAGCAGTCGCTTGAGGGTTGCCTCCATCTCCGCGGCCTTGACTATCCTCTCGATCAGAGTAGAGTACGCGTCGGAGGCCTCGTCTATGTAAGCCGAGCCGCCGATCAAGCCGGTGCCTCGATTGTCGATGGAAGTGGTCAGGTTGGTTCCTACTACGCTCGGCACTACTACTCCCATGATGTTACGGGGGGTAACAGTGACCTCCGGATGCTTGGAGATCGCAATCGCTGCGCTCTTGACGGCGAGGCCGCCCTCGATGGCGCTGGCTAGGCCAATCGACTGAACTGCCTCCCGGTAGGTCCCGACCAGCCCCTGCTTGGCTTCGATCATCTCGGATAGCAGCGACCTGAACTCGTGGAACAGGCCGTCTCGCTTCATCTTCAGCAGGTTGTACCCGTTCTCGGTCTGCTTGATTCTCCTCTTGAGGTTGATCAACTCGCTGCGTGTCGGCTTGATGTCGAGTGCCACCTTGTCACCTCCTCAGATTATTCTCGCTGCCTCAGGACTTCTTCTCGGTAGGGTGGTAC
>Ga0310345_10003454_pt1 | contig 15007 bp, 18 predicted proteins | sample HC15DNA20500_MG_FD_204667 | JGI IMG/M metagenome (GOLD analysis project Ga0310345, IMG submission 204667) | Marine microbial communities from station ALOHA, North Pacific Subtropical Gyre - HC15-DNA-20-500_MG | ecosystem: Environmental > Aquatic > Marine > Oceanic | place: Pacific Ocean: North... | reverse complement strand
TGCCGGTATTTGTGACCTTCCAGGTAGTGGAAGAGGCGATTTACGATGCGTTCTACGCTGGTAGTGCTACTCTGGCAGCGAGTGTCGCCTCTATCCTGGCGGATACAGCCGAACTGCAGGGGGACTGGGCGAACGGAGGTCGATTAGATTTGATTGTCGATGCGACTTTAGCAGATACAGCCGAGTTACAGGGTGATTGGGCAAACGGTGGCCGGTTAGACCTACTGTTGGATGCGACCCTTGCAGACACCGCCGAGCTACAGGGTGACTGGGCCAATGGTGGACGCTTAGATTTGATTGTCGATGCAATCCTAGCAGACACGGGTGAGCTACAAACCGACTGGGTAAACGGTGGTCGTCTGGACTTGCTGGTGGACTCGATCATCTCCAAGGTGGACGTGGTAGACGGCATTGTGGACGACATCCTGCTGGATACGGCGGTGATAGGCAGTGCGGGTGCTGGTCTGACTGCTGTGCCGTGGAACGCTGCCTGGGATGCAGAGGTACAGAGTGAGTGTACTGACGCTTTGAATGCGTATGATCCTCCGACCAAGGCAGAGGTGGATGCTACCTGGACAACGGCATTAACGGAGAGTTACGCCAGTGACGGTGCGGCGGCTACTCCTGCTCAGTTGTTGTACATGATCCACTGTGCTGTCAGCGAATTCTCTATCAGCAGTACGACGATCACGGGCAAGAAGCTCGACGGCAGTACGACTGCCATGACGTGGACGCTTAACGACGCTACCAGTCCCACTAGCCGGACAAGGGCCAGCTGATGAAGACGATTGTGCATGTCAACCAGCACAAGTTGCGGGATAACACCCGTGACGGGACAGACGACCCTGTGCTGACTATCAAGACTTACAAGAGCAATGATTATGCACATGAGGCGGTGATAAGGGACGATGCGGGCCTGGAAGTGGCCCGCATCGTATACCGTCCCCACAAGCCGCTTTCCTGTGGTGCCAGGTGTTGGATTGAGACTGAGAACGAGGTGACACCTGTTACCCGGGGTAGTGACTGATGGCGATCAAACATATTGTCTGGCAGATGGACGATGTTGAGGCTATCGTCACCCGTGGCTTCAGCGTGATCGGCCCGAACATTGCCGCATTGGTGCTCAATGCAAATCACCTGGTGGGTGATTTGCTTGATGATGAGATCTTCTACCGCACTGTGCCGGTCACAGGATATACGGTGCTGATGTTAGCGGCAGCGGATGGGTCAGCGATCACAAGCGGCACAGTGACAGGACGCATTACCAAGGATGGTGGTACGCAGGCAACCCTTGCTGGTTCCTGCGTACATGAGGGCAACGGCCAGTGGTCGGTTAATCTGACTACCTCTGAGATGGATGCGGAGGTCGTTGCCCTGTTATTTTCTCATACAAGTGCAATACCGGTGTTCAGGACCATTGAAACCTCTCCCGTCTGAAACTCCGAAACGCAAGCCGCGCAAGCGTTCCGGCTATGTACTGTTCAAGGACAGGATGCGCCGGGAGAGCCGTTGGCGAGAATACAAGGAGCTGGTACGCAAGTATCTTGTTGGTGGGGATCCTTCAACCCGGGCGTCGTATAATGCCTGTGTGGAGATGGGTTACAAGGGGCCGGAAGAAGAGCACAAGATAAACAACGACTTCATGGCACACGGTGCTGACTGGATAAGGAAGGCTGCTTTGCAGAAGGAGATGGAGACAGTGGACGAGACAAAGGAGGCTCTTGATTTAAGGGACCGTCTGGGCGAGTTTGACATTGATGCCAGCGAGTTGCCTGCCGAGATCGCCTTTGTGTTTCACAATCTTCACAAGGCAAAGGGTGAGGAGGACAAGTGGCTGGTTTCCCCGGATGATGCACCGAGTCCGGGTGCATGGAACATGCTTGTCTGGGCAGCGGAGAACCAGACCAAGTTCTTTGAGCTGGTCATCCGTGAGCAGCTCAAGAAGAACGACCGTACTGATGAACAGGGGATGGGTGATACGGGGGAGAGTGTATCCCAGATTGACAAGATCCTGAACGAGCTAACTGATGGCTGAGTTATACAAGAAGGTTCCCAAGACACTCAGGGAGAACCTGGAATATCGGCAGAAGGTTCTTGCTTCTGCCGATAACCTGGAGACACAGCGCACTCTCTGGACTGCCTGCAAGCGGGACATGCTGTTCTTCATTAACACCTTCTGCTGGCTGTACGAGCCACGCAGCAGTCGGCTGCGGGGCACGACCAGCAATGTGATCCCGTTCATTACTTACCCTTACCAGGATGAAGCGTTCACACAGATGAACGAGAACCTGGGTCACCGGGACATAGGGATTGAGAAGAGTCGTGACCTGGGTGCAACGTGGATGTTCCTGACGATGTTCTTCTGGCACTGGATGTTCAACGACTTCAGCAGCTTTGGGATCATGAGTCGTACTGCGGACCTGGTGGACAAGCCCGGGAAGAAGGACACACTGATGTGGAAGCTGGACTTCCTTCTCAAGGGTGACGGTGGTCGTGGCGGATTACCCAGCTGGATGCAACCGAGGGATGTTTACCGCAGCATGATGCTGATGGAGAACCGGGATAACGGCAGTACGTTTGAGGGGGCAACCACGACCGAGGATGCATTCCGTGGTGGTCGTAAGAAGGCGATTGCCCTGGACGAGTTTGCTGCTTTCCCCAGTGGTGCGGACTACGAGGCACAGGCAGCGACACAACACGCGACCGATAGTCGCGTGTTTGTCTCTACTCCCAAGGGAGCTGCGGGTGCTTACTATGACGTGATGCACACACCATCCAACATGCTCAAGGTGGTGATGGACTGGAAGATGCACCCCACTCGCCAGGACGGTTTGTACAAGAGTGACGAGGGAGTACTGGAGATACTCGACCATGACTACGAGTTTCCCGAGGGATATCGGTTCATCCTGGACGGCAAGGAACGCAGTCCGTACTACGACACTGAGTGTGCACGCCCGGGCGCTACAGCACAGTCGATTGCCCAGGAACTGGACAGGGATTACGGGGGTAGTGAATACCAGATCTTTGGTAAGGAGTTATATGAATCAGCCCGTGAGGGGCTGCTTCGCCCCTACACACGCGGGGTATTCCGTTATGAAGCGGAGACGCTTGACCCCGAGTTTTCCGAAACGATTGATGGGCCGCTGCTGCTCTGGTGTCACCGCAGCTACACCGGTCAGCCTGTGCCGACAGGTGAATACGTGATTGGTTGCGACATCTCTGCCGGCCTGGGTGGCGATTACACGTCTAACAGTGCCGCAGTGGTGGTGGATGCAATAACCGGTGAGCAGGTAGCCGAGTACGTTACTAACACGACTCCACCAGGTGATTTTGCTGAACTGGTAATCTCGATCAGCAAGTGGTTTCGCAATGCTTACCTGATATGGGAGTCCAACGGTCCTCCCGGGATGACCTTTTCCCGTCGCGTGCTGGACGTGGGATACCCGTATATCTACTTCCGGGAGATGGATCAGCGGGCATACCGCAAGAAAACCCGTAATCCAGGATGGTATTCCAACGAGAAGAACAAGCTCTCATTGCTGAGTAACTTTGCTACCAGCGTGAAAACGGGTGAGTATTGTATCCGATCTGAGCTTTTAATTGATGAGTGCAAACAGTACATTTACAAGGACGGCAAGGTCGTTCACTCAAGGAGTGTACGCACGCGGGACGACTCTGCTAAAGGACAAGCGCATGGGGATCGGGTCATTGCAGCAGCACTGGCCTGGCACGGAATCAAGGATCGACCGGTAGCGCCGAAATCGGAAGAGACTTTTGTTGAGGAAATTCCCCACGGTAGTATGGCCTGGCGTTTTCAGAATGAAGACGAGAGGACATCCGATCTCAAGGACGAGTGGCTGTGAATCCTAATAATTCGCGTGACCGGGAACGGTTATTCAAGGCGATCGAGCTGTCTACACGGCAGCTGCGTCCCTTCCGCGAGAAGCGGGAGAAGCTGATACGCCAGTACGTGGGATCCAACTACGGTAGTGGTACAGGCGGCAGTGAGCGTGAGATCATTGTTAATCTCATGTACCAGACTGCCGAGGCTTACATGATGACACTCGCGGCTCAGAGGCCGCGAGTGCTTGTCACTTCCAAGTACGCTGACTTGACATGGTTTGGCAACTATTTCCAGGTTGCCCTGAACAACCTGATCAAGGAGGTCCACCTCGAGGACACCCTCCGCAAGGCTGTGCTGGATGCATTTTTTGCGATGGGGATTGTCAAGGTTTACACGGCTGATGCGGGTATGGTTCAGCTGGAGGGGGAGGATGAGTGGGTAGATCCGGGCAAGCCGTTTGCCGAGAACATCTCGATGGACGACTTTGTTTACGACACCCGTGCCACTGGCTGGAGCCGGATCAAGTACTGCCTGAACAAGTATCGTGTCTCCTATGAGAAGATGATGGAGGATGATGCTTACGACAAGAAGGCGAAGGAGGAGCTGCGTCCCGACTCTCGATACAGTGAGCGGGAGGGAACAACGGGTGAGCAGGCGGTCAAGGATCTTCTCTATCCCGAGCGGGATGCTGATGATTATGAGCCGATGATCGACCTGATGGACGTATGGCTTCCCGAGGAGCAGATGATTGTCACCTGGGCAGTCAACAAGCACATGGAACCACTCCGCATCATGGAGTGGAATGGCCCCGAAGGAGGGCCATTCCACATACTCTCCCTGGCAGCGGACGTGCCTGATCACATTATGCCGATATCCCCGGCGATGAACCTTTCGCCACTGAACCAGCTGATCAATGGCCTGATGCGGAAGCAGCAGCGACAGGCACAGAGACAGAAGGACATTCCCTTTTACCAGTCAGGCCATCATGACGATGCCAAGCGCCTTGAGCGAGCCAGTGACGGTGAGTGGACTCGGGTGGATAATCCCGAGAGTGTCAACGTGATGAAGATGGGTGGCGTCGACCAGGCGAACCAGGCGTTCGGTATTTCCATGCAGGATCTGTTTGATCGCATGGCAGGTAACCTGCAGCTGATGGCGGGACTCGGTCCGCAGAGTGGAACACTCGGACAGGATCAGATGATCAAGTCATCCAACAGCAAGCGGGAAGCGAACATGCAGTACCGGATCGTCCGCTTTACCACCGATATCTGTCGCGATATGGGTTGGTTGCTGTGGAATGACTCGGTGATGGAGACGGAGGGAAGTTACGAGGTGGCGGGGCAGGATATACCGGTATCGTGGACTCCCGAGCTGCGTGAGGGAGACTGGCTTGACTACAACTTTGAGATTGAACCGTACTCGATGCAGTACAAGTCCCCCAGCGAGCGACTCACCGGGATCACCAACTTCATCAGCCAGGTTGCCATGCCGATGCAACCGATGATGCAGGAGTATGGTGGCTCGATCGATATCCAGGAACTGGTGGAGATCTACGCGGAGCTGATGGACATGCCGCGACTCAAGCAGATTGTAAAGTTCCAGGAGCCGAAACAGGACAGGCCTGGGCCGCAGGGGCAGCCCCCAGCAGCCCCTGCCCATACGGTCAGGGAGAATGTAAGAACCAACGTACCCACGGGCGGTACACAGGAGAGCCGCAATCACGTAATGCAGCAGGTACTGATGGGCGGGTCACCTAATAGTGACCAGGCCGGTCAGTTCGGAAGGCAGGGACCATAATGCCGGGACCAAGGAAATACCTCTGGCGGGATGACGATGGTGAGATGCGATGGCACGACCATCCTGTGCCGGCTCGAGGGGCAGAGAAGGGTGAAACAACTCGCAACTTTGGTGCGAACGGGTGGTCGACGGGGCTGGAATCAGATGGAGCAGCGGTGCATAGTAGCCAGGTGAATGAGTTCCGAGAGGATGCTCAGAAGGCTGGTTTCACAGGAGTGGAGTTTTCAGATTCGGGAGAGGTCAACTTTTCAAGTCGTGGCCAGAGGGCAAAGTACCTTCGGCATCGCGGCATGTATGACCGCGATGCCGGTTATGGTGACGCCTCCCCGAGTCAGTTTTAAGGAGAAGCCAAATGGCAGAAGAAACAGCAGTGGAAGCAGAAGAAGTTGAACTCACCGATCGTGATCTTGACGTGATCGATAAGGTCGAGGAAGAGCTTGAAGAAAACAGAAGCGACAACGATGAGAAATCCGTTGTCGTGGACGATGCCGGCGATGACGCAAGTGCCGCCAGCGAAAAGGCTGAGAAAGAGGAAGTGAAACAGGAAGATGAGCTGGCCGCGCGGGCCAGGTCATACGGACTGGATCCTGATGCTTTCACAAGCCGGGAAGCCCTGGAGCAGAACGTTGGTGCTGTGGAGCAGAGCTACGCGCAGTTCTACGCTTACCAGCAGCAACAGCAGCAACAGGCACAGTCGCAGTACTATGCCCAGCAAAACTATGCTCAACAGCAACCACAGGTTCCTGTTGAGTTTCGGGTTAATCTGGACGAGGACTACGATGAGGGACTTCGCAATGCGATTGATGGAATGGCCGGTCAGATGACCAATCATTTCAATGGTCAAATGGAAGTCCTGGCCCAGCATATTCTGAATCAGCAGCAATATGTCGGACGCTTTGCCAGCCAGGAGCAGATGCTCCAGCAACAGGCAGAGCTGGACGACTTTGATTCTGCTGTTCAGTCGCTGGAAAGTGGTGACCTGTTTGGCGGTTCCAAGTATCAGGAGACAGAGACTGGTAGTGAAGCGGCCCAGAATATGGAGCAGCTTTACGACCGGGCTTACACTCTTGCATCTGGCTACGTGAGCCAGGGGCAGGAGGTTCCCCCGATGAAGGAACTTGTTGAGCAGGCTTACCGTGTTGTGTTTTCAAACGAGGTCGATAACCAGAATCGGCAAAGGTTTAACGATCGGATGCGCAAGGCATCCAATCGTCGTCTTGGCGGAGGGCGCTCCACAAAGGAGACTGCTCCCCTGATGGGCGAGGATGAGATCGCTAGTGACCCTGTCCTGAAGGATGCCTACAACGGCTTCCTGAAGGAGAATGGTGACCTTTGACGTTTCGCAGAATAAGGATCATTAGCTATGGCATTAATGCCTGACCAGCTAGATGACTTTATTTTGCTTACGCTTGATCGTTTTAAGCGTAAGCAATGGGTCGACCTTTCTCTGGATAACCAGCACCATGTCTTTGCGTCAAAGTTTCTCAAAGGCAAGGGTAAGGATCCAGAAAAAGGCGGTGTTCAGTTGAACTGGAAAGTCCAGACGGCGAACACTGGTACGGCCAAGCATAGCGAGTTGTTCGCTGTGGATGCCACTGGTGTGAAGGATCTCATGACTGAGGCCAAGCAGCAGTGGAGTAAGCAGACTGTGAACTTCTCCTATGACGTGGATGAGGATGCTATGCAGAGTGACTCGGAGACTATTATCCGGGAAGTCGCTGTGCGTCGTCACTCCATGTACAACGATTTCTTTGAGCTGATGGAAACGGCCCTGTGGTCGGCTCCCAGCGGCAGCACGCAATCTCCTCGGCCTCCGAGTGGGATTCCGTTCTGGATTCAGAAATCGACGACAACTCCCGGCGGTGGATTCACCGGCGGGAATCCGAGTGGTTTCTCTAGTGGTGCCGGTGGAATTTCCACCAGTACGGTCGCCAACTGGAAGAACTGGTCATTTAACTATACGTCCGTGAGCCGAGACGACCTTGTCTCTCGTGCTCGCAAGGCGATTGAGTTCTGCTACTTCCTGGCACCTCGCCAGTTTGCAGAGCTTGGTGCCGGCAAGGGCGATAGTGACTGGGGCTTCTTCACGACCTATTCCGTTTTGGAAGACCTGGAAAAACTTTTGGAAGGTAGGAACGACAACTTGGGTGTCGATCTGGCCAAGTATGCTGGAAGCGTGGTTCTCAAGGGTAATCCAGTCGTCTGGGTTCCTTACTTGCAGAACAACGACTCGAGCAATCCTTTCTATGGCGTGAACTTCCGAGTGTTCAAGTACTTCTTTAAGAAGGGCAAGAACCAGGTCGTTCATCCTCCCCAGAAAGCCGCAAGGCAGCATACGGTCCGCGAGGTCCATATGGATAACTGGGGCAACTTCACCTGTTACAACCGGCGTCGAGTGTTTGTCGGATACGTAGCCTAACGGAATAAGGAGATGAGCAATGGCTGATCTTTATACAAAACCGCAGGCGAAATCCGGCTCGATAAGACGCGGGTTATCGCCAACCATGTGGCACCAGGCACCGCTCGTACAGATTATGAGTGGCGACCTGGGAGAAGGGTTTGCAATCATAGACGACTTCTTGACGTTTAACGACGAGAGTCCCTGGATTGTGACCAACGCAACTTCTGGTACTGCTGCGCTGGATGACGCCAAGGGAGGAGTCGTGCTTCTGGATTCAGGAGCAACGACAGACAACCAGGGTGTTCAGATTCAGCTCGGTGGTGCGACGGGAGCCGAAAGTTTCCTGCCGTCAGCAGCTGCGAAGATTTACGTGGAGGCTCGCATTAAGGTAGCGGATATCGGGACCAGTGGTTCTGATACCTGCAACTTGTTGTTTGGTCTGACTGAGGTTGACACCACGGTGCTTGCATCGGGTGCAAACTCAACGGCCAATCACATTGCCTTTGAGCATCTTGATGATGACGGGAATCTGGATTTCCACTCCGAATCGAGTGGAAGCCGGTCCAGCAGCTCTGCTGTTGATACCCTGTCGGACGGAACTTACTTCAAGCTCGGTTTCATCGTTGATGGAACCAGCTCGGTAACTCCGTACATCAATGGTGTTGCGGGTACTGCGATTACTAGTAATATCCCGACGACGGAACTGACACTCTCGCTTGTGTGTCATTCTGCCGGGACAACGGACCCCATTCTCCATGTAGATTGGGTTGCCGCTTGTCAAGCGGAGCATATTGCTAACTAGCACTCCTGTGCGCTCGTTGGGTCAGGGAGGTTCTCCTTGACTTCCCTGGCCCAACTTTTTTTAACCTTTCAAGGAGAGAGACACGGGAGTTTAGAGATGCCAGTTACAGACCAGGAAACAAAAGACGCATGGCGCAAGAAAGTGGCCGAGGCCATCAAGGGGGGCAAGTCCTCCAGCAAGGCCAAGGCATCCGGGAAAAAGAAAAAGAGCAAGGAGAAAAAGAATGGCTGATAGCAACTTCCTGATAGCTGACCTGTTTGAGGCCAGGCAGGGTGATGTGTCGCAAGGCGAGGAGGACATCCTCGATGAGGCGCACAAGCTCTTTCATCTGCGAATGAGCGGACCCCTGCCATGGGATACCCAGGTTGCAATCGTTGTCCTTTCCAATCAGATCAAGGACGCATTGCGACCGAAACAGAAAGTGACGAGTGAATGAGCTTTTTGCGTAATACTGCCGTAACTGGTTTCACCTTTGCGATGGTGAACAAGACCTCCGGTGCCGCCCTGACGGGTGTTGCCGGTGCGATCGGGAAGTACCACACCAAGGATGGTGGTACCCAGGCTTCTCTCTCGGGAACAATTGCCGAGGAAGGGAACGGGCAGTACAGCATTGATCTCACGGCTACAGAAATGAACGGGGCGATTGTTGGTTTGCTGTTTACGCACAGCAGTGCAATCCCCGTTCAGTTCACGATTAAGACGACTGGAGGTGCTACAGCGAGCAGTTCCGAGTCGTCGCTTTCCCTGAGCCTTACCAGCCTCCGCAAGGAAGTGGGGTGGTACTGGCTGGGGGAAAGAACTTCCGGTAACTGGTCGAGTGACGAGACGGATCAGATCGATGAGATCATCTATTCCGGCCTTCGCCAGTTTTACCATCCCCCGGCAGTTCCCGGGGAGCGAATCGGTTACAAGTGGAGTTTCCTCGAGCCGGTAACGACCCTTTCAACGGTTGACGGTACGGAGGATTACACCTTGCCTGCCAGCTTTGGCGGGATGCTGGGGCCACTGACCTATGCGGCAGCGGACAATCGGTGGTATCCGGTTGACCTGACGGGTGAGTATCGCATACGCATCCTTCGCCAGCGGGACTTTAATTCTCTCAAGAGTTATCCCCAGGCGGCTGCCGTGCGAGCCAAAACGAGCGACGGCAGCGACGGTCAGCGTTTTGAACTGCTGGTATGGCCCAAGCCGGATGACGCTTATACGCTCTCCTACAAGTACCATGCGATCCAGGCGAAGCTGACTACTTCCAATCCCTACCCTCTGGGCGGGCAGATGCATGCTGAAACGATTCTGGAAAGTTGTCTGGCAATTGCCGAGCAGAGAATGGAGAATCAGTCTGGCGTTCATTCGCAGAAGTTTGTCGAGCGGCTAACTGCCTCGGTGGCCCATGACAAGCTCTACAACACCCCGGAACGTGGTGGTTACAACGCTGATCGCAGCGATCATGGTTACATGAGCGAGAATGAATTCCGCAGGTACTTTGGCGATATCGTCGATTATGACGGCGCAACTTTCTATGACACCAATCCATAGGTAAAGAAATGAGTAGTTCATACAGTTGGGTTAGCGGGGATGTCTCACTTACTGATGCTATTGGTACGACCCCGCAGTTGAGTTTCAGGGGTTTCCGCAAGGGGTATGTTTATGTCCCGAACGGGAGCAGTATTACAGGTCTTACCTGGTATGCCTCTGCCACCGACAGCGGTGACTTTGAAGCGTGCCACGATGGCAGTAGTGCCATTACCAGTACAGTAGCGGCTGACCGTGCTGTGCCGCTTCCCTCCGGTTTGGAGGGGGCTGCTTATATCAAGGCGGTAGGGAATGCCGCTGGAACCGTCAAGTTCAGTTTTATCTCATGACTTTAGGAGTAAACGGAAATGTCAGGACACAATCTTCTTCAACAGATCTCAGAGACTTTGGAACTGGAAGTTCTTGACCCGGGCAGCGGGGGAACCATTCCGGCAGATCGCAGCTTTGGCGTCTGCTCGGTTGTTACTACAGCCTCAGAAGCTCGCAAGGTCGGATCTCCTCAACGTGCTGGTATCGTAATGACCGTCTGCCTCAAGACCGATGGCGGCGATCTGGCTATTACTAGTGCTGGTGGCGAAATCCTGAACTCCGGTTCGGGTACTGAAACAACCGCCACGATGGCTGATGCCGGTGATGTGCTGGTTCTGGTCAGCGTCAGGAAAGGTTCCAATATCGTCTGGGCTATTCTTGCAAATCACGGGGCAGCCTTGAGCTAACCATGGCACGTCGCCGCACCAAATTTGATATGCCTTTTCCCATGGGCGGTTTGGTCGAGACATTTGCCTACGAGAATCAGCCTCGCGGAACAACTGTTGATTGCCAGAACATGAGAGCATACGACCCCTCAACGGGTCGTATGCGTGGCGCTCAACGGGCGGGAACTGCGAAGTATAACTCGGGGCGAACTGCTGACGACCAGGTCCAGGAGATGGGGCACGTTGTCGCCCGGGATGTTCCCTCGTCCCAGGCGGAGGTTGGTGCGCGGACCGTGACCGCCTATGCGGTCACGTCTGGTACGGTTGCCAAGTTCACCACATCGGGTTTCACGACCGCTACCAATGGCGGAAGTGCCTTGTCGGGGACACCGCCGGTCGTTTTCTCCGCAGAACTTTTTGGGGTGGTCTATTTTGCAGACGGCACAAACGAGAAGAAGTGGACTGCCAGTACCAACACGGTTGCGACCTGGAGTGCCAGCCCGGGAACCCTTCCTACCAGTGGCTCAAACAAGCCTCGCCTGATCGAGACATGGCGCAGTCGCATCGTGGCAAGTGGTATCAGTGCGGATCCTCACAACTGGTTCATGAGTGCTGTAGGGGATGCGGATGACTGGGATTACTCTCCCTCGACGACCGTGGCTACCCAGGCGGTAGCGGGAAACAACACGGATGCGGGGAAGAGTGCTGACGTGATTAATGGGATGTGTCCCTATTCCGATGATGTCCTGATCTTCTTTGGTGATCACTCCATTCACCAGATGACGGGTGATCCTGCCGAGGGTGGCCGGATTGACCGGATCAGTGACACAATCGGGGGTGCATGGGGACGGGCCTGGACAAAGACGCCTGATGGGGCGGTTTACTTTTTTGGTTCCAGGGGTGGTGTTTATCGGATGTCTCCGGGGAATCCTCCGCAGGACATCACTCAGGATGGCTTGCGCGAGAGATTTGCCACGTTGAATATGAATACGATTCTTGTTCGCCTGGCATATAATGATCGGGAGAAGGGGATCCATCTGTTCCTGACTCCGCTGGATGGCAGTGCCACGATCAATTATTTCTATGACATTCGGGGTAACAGCTGGTGGCCGGATGTGTTTACCACGGCAGGACAGAATCCCACGTCGATCCATATTTACGATGGTGACGCTGCAGCAGACAGAACTGTGCTGATGGGAGGGCAGGACGGTTACATTCGGAAGTTTGATTACACGCCATCCAAGAATGACGATGGTGTGGCGATCAACAGTTACGTGTGGCTGGGGCCGATTCAACTACAGAATCGGCCCAAGATTATGCTTACCGAACTGAAGCCGTCGATGGCCACGGGGACTGACGGGGTGACGTTTAATGTTTACGCGGCAGAGACTGCGGAGGCTGCCAAGGCGGGGTCGAGTAAGTTTACCGGCACCTGGTCAGCGGGCAGGGGCAAGTCAGAGCGCCGGAGGGTGACAGGTCATGATCTATTCATCAAGCTCAGTAACGCGACAGTGAGTCAGGACTGGGCTTATGAATTCCTTGGTGTAGAACTTGACTCGGTAACTGGTCCGAGAGAGAGGCAGTGGTAATGGGATTAAATGGTTTAGTTAAAAATGCTGCACGGGAGCCAGGTCAATGTGCTCGTAGTCGCCGTAATGCCCAGCAACTGGCTACGGCACCACCGGAATTGAATCCAACATCAGGTCAAATAATGATAGAGATTTTTGCTGATGATGGTGCAAGACCGGCATACGGGAATGCTGGCAGGCTAATCTTTGTGGTCGATACGGGCCAGTTGCAGCTTGATACCGGTGATGAGTGGTCAACACATTAAGAGGAGAAGACTGTGGCGAAGAAGCGCATGAAACGTGGATACCATAAGTGACCGAAGAATCGCAAGAGTCACCCAGTTGGGGTGAAGCACCGCAGGAAAAGGAGTAAGAAATAATGCCGACAGTAGGACGAGGAAAAAGTAAAAAGAGCTTTTCATATTCAGCTAAGGGCAAGAAAGCTGCCAAGCGATACGCAAAGAAAACCGGTAAGAAGGTTACCCGAGCAAAGAAAAGGAGTTACTGATGCCAGGTCCGAATGATCCGTTTAGTGCTGCGAATGTTGAGGCGATGCGTAAGGCAGGTCGCCTGAAAGATCCGTTCAATATGCCTCCTCGCAAGCCACCGAGTCGATTGCAGCAGCTTGCCGGTACGATAGGTCAGGTGGCTGGTGGTGTTATGAATTCGCGAACAGGGGACCACATGGGCGGCCTGGTTACGACTGGACCAAGCCCGAGAGATCTTCTCCGGCAACTGGCAGCGAGGGCACAGGCTGTTCCCGGTCAGTTCCAGCATCAGCGAGAGGCTGCTCGGATTCGCCGTGAGCCTGGTGTGGAAGGTCTGAGTCCAGCTGATATAGAGAGAATTGTCGGGCAGAGCCAAGGGCCATATGGCCCTGGGCGATAACTTAAGCCAGAGGAGCTATTAAATGACATCCCCATATCCCCCCGGTCATAAGCCTAAAAAGAAGGCTGATCCGTATTACTACACGGATAAGGATGGAAACCAGAAGTTAAGGCCCATTCCGAGTGATTGGCAAGGGCCATGGCCCCCCAATCAGAATAATCAGCCCAAGCCTGGTGACGGCATCCCCGGCATGGGTGGCGACATGGGTGGCATGATGGGCACGCAGGGGCCGCAGCCCCAAGCGCAGGGTGGTACGGGCGGAGGCGGTGGTGGTGTTAAGCAAAATTTGGATGAATATGAGATGGGGCCAGACGGGAAGTGGAAAGCGAAAACTGGTGGCAGAGCAGTACAACCCGGAGAACAGGCACCGAACGTTGATATGTTCGCGCAGACAGGCCCAAGTCAGTCTCAGAGGAGGCCGACGGCGCTTATTAATTATCCTGGTACATACGGTGAAAGAACTGGCACCCATCACGAGAGAACATTTGAGCAGGGTAGTGGTCAGCAGGGTGGGCAGATGGGTGGGATGCAGGCGGGTACGCAGATGCCACAGACCATCGGCGGTATGCAGCAGATGGGTGGTGGCGGCATGATGGGTGGCATGGGCGGTGGCGGCATGGGTGGCGGTCCCGTCCCGGATCAGGATCGCATGGGCGGCGGCGGTGGCGGACAGCAGCAAGGCGGCTGGAAGGCCGGAGATATCGAGGGAGGCTTCCCGACTGGCCAAGGTTTCCCAGGCGGGGCGGATCAGTTGTGGCCAGCCCCCTCCGGGGGGCGTCAAGCGACGCTGGCTGAGAGAAATTTCCGTGGCCCTGCGGGTCGCATCGCAGGCCCAGGTGGTGGTACAGGCGGCGGCATGGGCAGGCAGGCCGGCCCCGGCAGCGGGCCTGGTGGCGGTATGGGTGGTGGAATGGGTATGCCACCGCAGGGCGGTGGCCCTAGTGGCGGAATGGGTGGCGGTATGGGTATGCCACCGCAGGGCGGTGGCCCTAGTGGCGGAATGGGTGGCGGTATGGGTATGCCACCGCAGGGCGGTGGCCCTAGTCAACAGGGCGGGGGTGGTCGGGTATATCGCATGAACCCTGGACAAGCCAATCAGATGTTTGGCGGTGGCACGCAGGGGCCATCGCCGGAGCCTGATTGGCAGGCACAGGGTGGCCCCGGTGGTGGTATTAAGCAAAATTTGGATGAATATGAGATGGGGCCAGACGGGAAGTGGAAAGCGAAAACTGGTGGCGGAGGCACGCAGGGGCCACAGCAGGGTGGCCCAGGTGGCGGTACGAGCATGCCCCAGCCGCCGATGCCTGATGCTGGCGGTGGCGGTATGGGTGGTGGTATGGGTATGCCACCGCAGGGCGGTGGCCCCGGTCAGCAGGGTGGCATGGGTGGTGGAATGATGGGTGGCATGCCACCACAGGGTGGCATGGGCCAACAGACCGGTATGCCACAGACCATCGGCGGTATGCAGCAGATGGGTGG
>Ga0310345_10003453_pt1 | contig 15008 bp, 7 predicted proteins | sample HC15DNA20500_MG_FD_204667 | JGI IMG/M metagenome (GOLD analysis project Ga0310345, IMG submission 204667) | Marine microbial communities from station ALOHA, North Pacific Subtropical Gyre - HC15-DNA-20-500_MG | ecosystem: Environmental > Aquatic > Marine > Oceanic | place: Pacific Ocean: North... | reverse complement strand
GTATCAGCTAACTTAGCAAAGTCAGGATTGCCCTCTAAATCAACTCCACTTTCACGTTCCCCATAAAATAATTCTTGCCATTGGCGAACCATCCCCAAATAATGATTATTAAGGATTATGACTTTAATAGGTAACTTATGAACACAGGCCGTGGATAGTTCAGCCATTGTCATTTGAAAGCCGCCGTCGCCGACTACTGCTACCACTAAATCGTTAGGTCTGCCAAATTGCGCTCCTATAGCGGCTGGGAATCCATACCCCATAGTACCAGAGCCCCCAGAGCTAAGCCAGCGAGATGGGTAGTTGGTTTTACAAAATTGAGCAGCCCACATCTGATGTTGTCCTACGTCTGTAGAAATGACAGCTTTTCCTCGGGTTAATTTGTGAAGTTCGTCTAGAACATGCTGCATTTTTAACCCGCCTTGTTTCTTGTATTTGAGTGGGTATTTATTCTTGTATTTCCCCAGATGCTTTAGCCATTCAGCAGTATTTAAAGGTCCCACATGTTTTATTAATTCTTCTAAAATTAGTCGAGCATCTCCTACACACCAGTGATGACAGTGGATCATCTTCCCCATTTCAGCCTCATCAATGTCGATGTGAATACGGACCGCATCTTTGCAAAATCGATGGGGTTGTCCAATGATTCGGTCGTCGTAACGTGACCCGATTGACATTACTAAATCACATTCCACCATAGCTTTATTTGCATAGGCTGTTCCGTGCATTCCTAGCATACCTAAAGAAAGATGGTGGGATTCAGGGAAAGAACCTTTGCCTAGTAAAGTTGTTGTAACTGGTGCATTTAATATTTCGGCTAAATTCTTGACAACGTTAGAAGCATTGGAAATTAAGGCTCCGTGACCAATTAATAAGACTGGTTTTTGAGAATGGCTGAGGGCCCCAGCAATTTCGAGTACCTTGGCTTTGTCAAATGTTGTTTTTGGATTGTATCCTGGTAAATCCATTTCAGAGTGAAGATTGCCAGAGAATTTTCCTTGACTCACATCTTTAGGAATGTCAATTAACACAGGACCTGGTCGTTCAGTATTTGCAATATAGAAAGCTTCTCGAACGACTCTAGGAATATCATCAGGATCTTTTAATAGGTAACTATGTTTTACAATAGGCATAGTTAAGCCAAAAACATCGGCTTCTTGGAAAGCGTCCTTACCAAGCATTGATCTTACTGTTTGACCTGTCAAAATTATAATTGGAATCGAATCCATATGGGCTGTGAGGATTCCAGTGACTGTATTAGTAGCTCCTGGACCACTGGTGACAAGAACTACACCAGGTTTTCCAGTGGAACGGGCATATCCATCTGCCATATGAACTGCACCCTGTTCATGTCTTACTAAAATTAATTTTATGTTAGTCTTAGTAGTAATCAAAGCATCAAAGATTGGAATAGCAGCACCACCAGAAAGTCCCCAAATATATTCAACACCTTCATTTTCAAGTCCTCTGATTAAAGCTTGTGCACCATCCATATTATTTTGATTCATTTTTTTCTCATAATAATAAAAATACTTTATATTTAATTAAAAAAAGTTAGTTTTTTCAATATTAAGTATTTATCTTTATTCTATTTATAATAAATACTATAATTTTTTTTCAAAATATTATTTATTATAAGTAATATTTATAAAAATAATCAATATTTTATATTTATTATTTTATAGAATAATATTTTTACAGTTAACTTTTGATCTTTTTATAATTAACTAGGTATAAATAAACCTTTATATTTAAAATATACGGTCTTTTTCCCTTAATGTTCCGAAAGATCCTATGTTTTTAAGGAAAAAACTAAATCTTAATTGTGATTCATTTGAAAATCTTGGGTCAAATTGAGTTAATCCAACTTGTCGAAGTTCAACTGCTATACCACAACAATCCCAATTATAGGCGAGTTGAGATGCACTGTATTGCTTATATCGTGCATTTAGATCGTAAACGAAACTGAAAATTCCGCTCAATCCAAAACGCGAGTATCTTCCTACGCTAGCTCGGATCTGATTAGAACGAAACTGCGTAGGTGGTATGTTTTTAGTATTGTAGTAGGTTAGGTCAAGAAAAAGTTCTGATATATTAATTCTGCTTGATATACTGGTAGCGCGTAATTTTCCAATTTCAGAATCGTAATCTGCTCTAAAGTCAACTGTGTAGCGGTTTGTTGGTGTGAATCGAAGCCGAGAAACAAAAGGAGATTTTTGCCGAGAACCATCTAGATAAGCAAAGCCTGAAAGGGTATTCAATGGAAAGAAAACGTTTCTGCGGCCTGGAACAATAGATCCGCCAAAAGTTGGATCAAAGAAATGTTTTTGTCCTATACTTATAGACAAAAATTCACTGGTTGTCATTTCCCCGTTTGAAGAAGGGCGTTTGGAGAAAAAACGATTATTTAACAAATATTCAACTTCGTTGGTATTAGTAATCAAATCTTTTTCATCAAACCGGATTGTTTCAGTAAACTCATTAATTCCTGTAATGTAGCGATAGGTTATCTCCGGTTCAATTAAATGTTTGAATTGGTTTTCTCCATATTTAAAGGTCTTTTGAATGCCGGGGCCATTCCATTTAACTTCGAGGTTAAGGGCGGATCGAATTAAATTTTTTGAACCAATTCTATTAGGATTACTATCATCTAACCGGTTTGAATAGAAAGTTTCTCTCCAGGAGATACTAGATGTTAAGTTAATCCCACTCCACTGAATAATCGGCAAGCTCAGTTTGGGATTAAAATCAAACCGCTGAACGACTGCTGGGGTTCTTAATTGGGCATCTGAACGACTGAGAGCTTCCACTGAGGTATCATAAGAGAAGTAAACTGGAAAGTTTTTTAATCTGCGAGCATTCCCATTAAGATTAAAGCTAGGAAATGTTCGGCTAGTAACTCCTCTCTCTCCAGAAAAAACTGTTGCCCGCCGTTCAGCAAAGATATTGAAACTATCGCTGGAAAAATTACGGGTTAGAAATGCTGAAGAAACTTCATCAGGTTGTGTAATTGTATTAATATTATCTCCATAAACTTGTCGGAATGCTTGAGAACTAACTATATCTATATCAGCTACTGCCCTAAACCCATTATTTAACTGAGTATCTGCTTGGACTTGTGCATTTTGTCCTCCAAAACCTAATCGATCTAAAGCAAAGTAACCACGAGCAGAAATTGAACTATTTTCACTAGGTCTAGCCTTAAACTCGAGTCCTCCTGCTGGACCCCTCTTTGAATAATAGTCAGCTCGGGTTAATAAGTCAGCACTTCTGCCAAGAGTTAAGAAGAATGCACCACTAATAGAACGTCCACGATTTGATGAGTTCCCAATTGAAGGAATCAAGAATCCCGATTTTCTCTGTGTTTTGCTAGTAGGAGTGCGGAGAAAAGGGCTATAGAGTAAGGGAATATTTTTGATGCGAAAAACAGCATTTTTAAGATTGATTGGCTCATTGACTTTAAAGTCAGCACTTTTGGCAGAAAAACTCCATTTAGGAGGGTTTCCCTCGCAGGACGTTACCATTCCATCAATAATCCTATATTGATCAGGTCCTAGTTTATGGACTTCTCTTGCTTCAAAAATAAATCCCGTTTCAGTTTTACCTTCTATTTCTACATCTGTTTTTCCACTTACTTCGTAAAAAACTCCACTTTGTTGAGATAAATTATAGTTAAATCGAGAGGCTTTTAAGAATGTTAAGCCTTGTTCAAAATAAATGTTTCCATCTCCTGAAACAGTAAGGGACTGGTTATTCCCGCGAATTAGGTCAGCCTTCAAAAGAATGTTAAGGTGACGTATCTCTACATTGCCTTCGGCCATGTATTCATATTGGCCGGTTTTTGACTGACGCTCTGCCTGAATCGTTACAACTTCATTACCTAGTTCTATGCTAATAGGCGAAGAAGGAGGGTTCTTTGGTCTGGTCTGAGCACTAGAAGTCTTACCCATATGCTGACTAGAGCTAATCAAAAAAGCAGTGAGCATCAACAAACTATAAATCCAGCCTGTGGAGAATAGAGTGAGAGAATCAACAAAAATAATTTTGGTTTCTTTAAAGTTTTTTATTGTGAGCATTTAAATTTAATAAAAGTTTTTGCTACTCTTAAAAAAAACCTGATCAGTTAATGTAAACAAGACTTTAGGAACTGTTGCCATATTGTAAGGTTTGCTTGGTTTTGTTAACATCAGAACATTGTATTAGAAATCTGTAGCCACTTAGTGGATTTTTACAAAATAATGTCAACTAACTGCCGTATATTATGATATGCCCTTCCTGCAGCTTACCTAATTCCCCCGAAGCAAGTACTTGTGTGAGATGCAATCATGTTCTAAATACAGATGGTTCAGAAGAATTCATTGATATAGATAAAGCATTAGATAAAGAATTGTCTAGTACAAAAAACATTAATGATGTTGCTGTTAAAGGCCAATTCAAGACTTCCCAGTATCATCTAGATGATGAAGAAGTATCGATTACCGATCTAAACCACAAAATAGAAGAGGAGGAGAATTTTGTGAATAAGCTTGTAGATCGAGATCTTGTCAAAATAAACCCTACAGGGCTTAACCAATCAGTTACGACAACTATCAAGAAAAAAAAGTTTTCCTTAGAAGACAGTATTGAAAAATTGGATCCTGTCGAAAGCAGTATTTCTGAATCTTCAAACAAAATTCCCTTTGAGCAGACCTTACAATCCTTCCAAACGAAGAAGGACCGTACAGACAGTAATCCCAAGAAAAATGAGCAACCCCTATTATTCCCTAGTAAGGTACAAAAAATCAAAATAGATATTAATCAACAATCTCTTCCTTTTAGCAATCCTGAAAATACCTCTTCAAACTCCTGGGGAGATCAAATACACGGAAGCCTAAAATCTGCTTTTATTTGGGACCGCACTATTGCTGGGTTAATTGATATCGGTTTTCTTATTAGTTGTTGTTTGATTTTTTCGACTATTGCTATCCTGATTCCAGGTGTTAACTTTTTATCTACTTTATCGGTTGTGGGTCTAGGAATCAGTTTTCTTTTCATAGCTCTTGCTTACTTTTTCCTTTTTATTGCCCTTATTTCTAAGACCTTAGGAATGGAACACCAAAGATTAATAGTAGTTCGGTTTGATGGCAAAGTTCCTTCGATAGAGGATGTTGGGTTTAGAACCCTTGGGTATTGCATTTCAGCAGGTTGTTTCGGTTTAGGTCTTCTCTGGGCAATTTTTGATCCAGAAGGCTTAACTTGGCACGATCGTATTTCTAAAACGTTGGTAATCAAAAAAAACAGTTCCTCCGAAAAAGATTTCTTAGAAGAGAGTTAAAATCACTCTATCTTTTCATAGGATTTTTACAAGAAATAAATTTCCCTTGGGTACGGGTTAATTAATAGGCTCTTTCTAGCTATTTTGGTGTCATAGAACTTGTAAATAAGAGAGAAAAATTAATCCTTGGTACTGAATTATTAATTTTATTAAGGGGAGGGATCTTGCCTTTGAAGGTCTTAAATTTGATTTCTATAGTAAATTTGGTTCATTTGTATAATTAACATTAGTGAAGATACTTAAAATCCCATAGATAATAAAATTGGGATTCCCTAAAAAGTGAATAAGACAAAAGTTCAATATTAAGCCGAAATATTTGGAGAAAAACCAAGCTAAAAGGATCAGCATAAGTTATGCTGAGAGAAATAAAGTGCAACAAGCAGCGTCAAATAGTTTAGGTTAAGCGCTGTTTTATTGATCGATGTTTTTACCATATGCTAGGATGATTTTATTTAGGAGAAAGTTTTTACCATGCACCTTTCAGTAGGTTTAGCCCAGATATCCCCGAGGTTGGGACTTTTCCCGGAGAATTTTCAGCTTCATTTGGAAAGAATTCATCAAGCTAGGGATGCTGGAGCAGATCTTGTTATCTTCCCTGAGCTGTCGTTAACAGGTTATATTTTGCAGGACTTAGTTTCAGACTTAGCTATCAATCCAGCTGATTCTATTCACCTCCAACCTTTGCTGGATGAATGCAGAGAAATCGATTGTATCTTTGGTTTTGTTGAGGAATCTGACGATTTCAAATACTACAATTCAGCAGCATATGTTTCGAAAGGCAGAATACAGCATATCCATCGTAAACTTTATCTTCCTACCTACGGAATGTTTGACGAGATGCGTTTTTTTGCTATGGGAGAAAAGTTGCGTACTGTAAAAACTGTGTTTGGTCCGTTGGGATTGTTAATCTGTGAAGACTTATGGCACCCATCTACTTTATTTTTGCATGCCCAGGATGGGGCTGGGATAGTAGTAACTATATCCTCAAGTCCTGGAAGAGGGATTCGCGGGGATAAATCTTTCCAAACTTCACAGGGGTGGGAGTCTTTACTTAAAACCATGTCTCAGTTTTACACGGTTTATAATATCTATGTAAATAGAGCTGGTACTGAAGATGGAGCCTATTTCCCTGGTGGTTCAATGGTAGTTGATCCCAATGGTGAGATAGTATCTCAGAGTACTTCCTCAGGAGATGATTTGATTTTTGCTGAGCTAGACTCGGCTGAGATCCGACGAGCACGATTGCAGACTCCTGTCCTGCGAGATGAACGTTTGGAACTGACTCTTCGTGAGCTAACTCGAATTATTAGTCAGCGTTCCAATTTTGATAAGAATGACTAATGTTTGTTGTTTTTAGAGCGATTAAACCAGAATTTTAAATCCCATGAGATTAAACTGCCCATTGGTTGTCAAAGTACTAGAACATTTCATCCGAGATGAATTAAGGAAATCAGGTTTTGAAAAAATTGTTGTGGGTCTTTCAGGAGGAATTGATTCGGCAGTATCCTGCTTTCTTGCAGCTCGTTCCTTGGGTGCTAGCAATGTGTATGCTGTAATGATGCCCTATCAAACCAGTAGTCAAGAGAGCCTCTCTGATGCTAATGCTGTAGTAGAGACGTTGCAAGTCAACAATGAAATGATTGAAATTACTCCAATAGTTGATGGCTACTTTGGCTCCCGAGCTAAATCTAAACATCTTCGTCGTGGTAATGTTATGGCCCGTGCTCGAATGATTGTTCTTTTTGATAAGTCGATGCAATATGAGGCTTTAGTACTTGGAACCTCAAATAAAACAGAACTTTTATTAGGTTATGGCACACTGTATGGTGATATGGCCTCAGCAATTAATCCAATTGGGGATCTTTACAAAACAGATGTTTTTACCCTAGCTCGATACCTAAAAGTACCTAAATCTATTCTTGATAAAAAGCCGACAGCTGACCTCTGGGAAGGACAATCTGATGAAGATGAACTAGGATTTACTTATGCAGCTGTTGATAAACTTCTTCATGAACTGATTGACCAGCGATTTTCTCATCAGGCGCTGCTTCAAAGAGGTTTTAATAAGGACTTTGTTAATAAAGTCTTAAATAAGATTCGAAATTCCCAATTCAAACGTCGTGGACCAGTAATATGTAAGGTTTCTCCTAGATCAGTTAATCATGATTTTCATTATTTGAGAGACTGGGGAATGTAATGGCGGGCTAGGAAGATGGCAGGAACTCTTTTTGTAGTAGCAACACCAATTGGCAATATGGAAGATATCACCTTGAGGGCTTTGAGGGTGCTCAAAGAAGTAGACCTCATTGCCTGTGAGGACACACGCCATACGAAGAAGCTACTTATTCATTACCAGATTAGCAAGCCAACATGTAGCTATCATGAACACAATGAAATAAAAAGAACAGAATCACTCATTGACAACCTTCAAGCTGGTAAGGACATTGCTTTGGTCTGTGATGCGGGAACACCATTAATTTCTGATCCTGGTTATCGATTTGTCAGAGCTTCGTTAGAAAAAGGAATTAAAGTTTCTCCCATTCCCGGGGCTTGCTCAATTATTTCAGCTTTGAGTGTCTCAGGTCGGCCTACCGATTCTTTTACATTTATTGGGTTTTTACCCAGTAAACGCAAAGCTCGGAGGACACTCCTAGAAAGTTTTAGACATGATCCGCGAACATTACTATTTTTTGAATCACCTCTTAGAGTAATAGGTGTAATAAGTGAAATCGAAAAGGTGTTAGGACCTCGCATGGTAACAGTAGTTCGAGAAATGACTAAAATTTATGAAGAAGTGGTTACGGGGAATACTAAAGAGCTTACCAGTCTTTTTCAGAATCATCCCCCCAGGGGAGAGATTGTTTTAGTTGTTGAAAGATCTTTTGAAAAAGAACCCGAAACGCTACCATTTAAAGATACTCAGGTATGTGTTCGTTTAAATGAGCTTAGGTCTAAAGGCCTGACTAGGAGCGAGATTGCAAGGACTCTTTCCAAAGAAATAAATTACTCAAGAAGAACGCTTTATAGTTGGTTAAATAAGGATGCTGGGGTTTTCAAAAATGACGACTAATTTCAAGTGAGATTACCTAGCGGTGGAGAGAAAAATGATGGAGGAAAAATTAGCAAGTCGTATGACTCGGCTAGGCAATGAAACGGCATTTGATATGTTAGTAAAGGCCAGAACGCTTGAAAAACAGGGCCAGGATATCATCCATTTGGAACTTGGAGAACCAGACTTCAATACCCCTTCTAGTATTGTTGATGCCGGTAAGGTTGCTATTTCTGATGGCCATACCCATTATTGTGCTCCGGCTGGCATTGATGAACTCAGAGAACTCATTGCTTCCCATATTATTCAGAGTCGAGGAGTAGAAGTTAATGCTAATTGGATTGTAGTTACTCCTGGAGCAAAACCCATCATGTTTTTTTTGATGCTAGCTTTGATAGAAAAAGGTGATGAGGTTATTTATCCTGATCCTGGATTCCCCATCTATGAATCCATGATCAGATTCGTGGGAGGGACACCTGTTCCAATCCCTTTGTTGGAGGATTTGCAATTTAGTTTTAGCCAGAAGATGTTATTGTCTAAGATTTCTTCTAGAACAAAACTGATTATTATTAACTCACCCCAAAATCCAACTGGTGGGATCTTGGGAGAGAAGGATTTGACGGCTGTAGCTGATATTGCCATTGAAAATGACATAATGGTACTTTCTGATGAAATATATTCGAATGTTATCTATCAAGGTAAACACAACAGTGTTGCCTCAATACAAGGCATGTTGAACCGAACTATAATATTAGATGGTTTCTCTAAAGCGTATTCTATGACTGGATGGCGCCTTGGGTTTGGGGTTATGAGACCAGAGTTACAGGTTCAGATCTCAAAATTAGTGACTAATAGTGTTTCCTGTACCCCACCTTTTATACAAAAAGCTGGAGTTAAGGCATTGGAGGACGGGGCTAGTTCTATAATCAAGATGGTAAGTGAATTTCGAGAGCGTAGGGATTTTTTAGTTAAAGAGCTGAATCAAATTCCTGGGATTAGCTGTTTAAATCCACATGGAGCTTTTTATGTTTTTCCAAATGTTAAGGCTTTTGGAAAGAGTAGCAATGAGATAGAGGATTACTTGCTCAAAGAAGCTGGTGTTGCTTTACTTTCAGGCACTTCCTTTGGAAAGTTTGGTGAAGGATATCTTAGAATTTCTTATGCAAACTCTATCGAAAACCTCACTGAGGCCTGCCGAAGAATTAGAAAAGCTCTGAACAACCTATAGACCCTGAAGAGATCAGGGGGTAGAATAAATGAATGCTCCGTCACCGGTACGTTCACCAGGTTGTTTCCCATCATTAATGATAATAAAAGCTAAGAATGGATTACTTCCGGATGTACGTGAAATGTGAACGTAAGCTTGCTGGATTTCTGGGGAAAATTGTTTTAGTATTGAATCAAGTTGAATTGATTTGCGAGCATCTACTCTTATTTCCTCGATAGTAGCTGTTAATAATCCAGTCTCTCCATTGTAAATTTCAATGCGAAAAACGTTCGTCTCGTTATTGACTTCCCCTGTATTCACTAAACCCAAATTAGTCCGATTAAGACTATTTTGTTGTAAGCCATAGATCCAGCCTTGAGAGAATTGAGTTCTACCATAGGGAATTGCGTTATAGAAAACGCCAAACCTATTGCTACCCTTCTGTGTTGAAGTCCGGGTACCAACAAAAAGACCTCCTTCGGAAGGCTTTTCAGTTGTGACAAAGAGAGGTCCAGAAAAGTTCTGACCAGGTAAACCAATTCCTGAAAGCCTCCTGTTCCGCAGCCAGGCGACTACATCAGATAAAACGAGTTGTTCCCGACTTCGTATGGTTAAAAAATAGGATAGTTCAGGGTTAACCAAACCATCTGACAAAACAGAAAGACCAATAATTGTAGCTTCATCGGTAAAATTAGTTACAATAAGTTCAGATCTAAATGAATTCGTCTGAACTATAGCAGGCAAAACCTGACCAGATATTGTAGTTCCAGAAACTCTCGGAATAGGTGTAATAAATGATCCATCAGAGCTGTTTTGGTCATTGATGACTCCGTATGCATAGTAGGGAGCCACACCCTGAATTTTCTCTATCTGCACATAGCCATTTTTAAATAAATTTCCATAAGACCTGAGGATACCGCTGATTTGACGGAATTCTCCTGGTAAAAGAGTTTGGTTAGGTATGACAAAGAAATCACGGTTGTAAGGATCTCCAGAAAATACAGTGATTTGAAGTGTGATTTTTCCATTTCCTGGTGTTCCCATATTCTGTATTGCTACGTTACTACGATCTGTTGAATTATGGAACAGGCCACATAGATAAGTTGGCTGGTGAAATCCTACACTAACTCCTGGATATGCTAAACCAGCCCTACCTCCTCCTACTTTAGTAGTTGTCCGAACTGTTATTGCCCCTTCTGAAGAGGAATTTAGACCCTTGAAATGTACTGTTAAAGTCCCTCCCCTACTTCCCGAATCAGGTATGGGGATTCCCAGTTCTCTTAAATAATTAATTGTATCGGGGATAATTCGTTGTTTTCCTGCAGACAGGGTGTCTTGAGCATTACCACTACCACCTCCAAAAGTAGCTTGGTACGTAAAATTAAGAAATGCTGTCTGACTGCCTCGATTAGTTAGTGTTAATTCCGAGGTAAAAAAGGAGTTGTTTAGCCCTGGGGTTGATAGGACTATTGGAACAAAAAGTTCCAGATCATCAAAGAGACTAGCAACAAATCCGTTAGTAGGAGCAGGAGCTTGGTAGGCTCCTGGAGTTAATAGGAAATTTGATCCCACCTTTCCTGTGATGTAGGCAGTACCAATAGCATCTACTGTTATGTTACTACCTCCTTCAAAATTTTCCCCAGTACCTGCTCTGATTGAATAAATAAGTTCTGTTGCATCAAAATTTAACTTGCTAATAAAAATCTGCCCATTTGAAGATCCAAAGGTCTCAGTAACAGGAAAATCAGAGGAAAGGGTGACCCCAGTCAGATAGGCATTGCCAAAAGAATCAACTGCAACCCCATTAATATAATCAATCGCTGAACCTCCAAAATAAGTGGAATAAATAAGATCGGTTCCCTCGATATTTAACTTAGATAGAAATCCATCTTTGCATAGGGAATTGTCACAGATTCCTGCGCCAGGAGCTGTTTCGAAAAGAACTCCAGGGGTGGTTGGAAAATCTTCGTAGGCTGTGTATCCTGTGACATAAGCATAACCACTTTTATCAACAGCAATGCCAGTGATAGCCTCTACCTCTTGAGGCAAAGCATCATAAGGTACATAGGTCCCACCAAGTTGAAAAGAATAGATAATCTGGGTTCCTTCAGTGTCTAATTTTGTTATATATGATCTATCTTTATTTTTTCCAGTTAAATAAACATTCGAGTCCAAATCCAATGCTATTGCAGTTCCTCCAATTCCATCCAGAGAGTAAATAATAGAAGTGCCATACTGATCAAGTTTGGTAACAAACCCTTGGGTTGGCTTGTCACCTGTAACATAAGCATTGCCTCGAGAATCAACTACAATACCATTACCTCCTATACCTCCCTGTACTCCACCAAGGTATGTCGAATATAAAAGATCGGTTCCCTTAGAGTTTATTTTCGTGACAAATGCATTACTACAAACTAAACCTGGATAAGAAGAAATACAATGCTCAGTATTGAGATTGGCTTGTATAGCATGAGTTGTTACTGGAAAGTCAGTAGAGCTAGTAGTGCCAGTTAGATAAACATTACCATCAAAATCCACTGTAACATCATAACCATACTCAAAACCAGACCCCCCAAGAAACGTAGAGAATATTAACTCCGTACCATCCTTATTTAACTTTGCCAGAAAAATGTCAGGGCAGCTAACCAAATTCGGACCGTTAAAACAAACTCCTTCTGCATGAGTATCCTGAGGGGCATCTATAGAAGTAAGGAAGGCGGGATTGGCAATCCCTGTTACAAATGTATTGCCATTCTTGTCAACGGATATTGCAGAACCTCCAATTCCGTCGGCCGAATAGGTTAATATGGGATCAATGACAAGTGGATAAGCTGAGTCATATGGGCCCAACTGGAACCCTATTTGATGAGTCCTTTCTAATTTATAATCTATAGACACTTCATGGTGAATGCCATCTATTTCTTGGAATGCAAAAGGTTTTTTTAGACGTAGTTCTCTATCCTTAGTAAAAATAACTAGGTCACCTTTCCGATTGATAACAAGAGGGTTCTGGTGAAAATTATTACTACCTAGATCAAGCTTAATAATGCTTGGATCTGCCTTTTCCTGGAGAATAAAGTCGAATTCTAACTGGTTTTGGTTTCCGTAAAAAACGAGGTCTACTCCAGGATAAATTTCGTAGTAACTCACCTTAGAAAAATTAGAAATATTTGTTTGCCAATTTTCAGGACTAGATCCTCGATAATAGTGACTTTTAGCTTTAAGAGGATTTTCACCGACAATATTTGGACTAGAGTTGGCGTCAACAAATTTAATTTGTAATTCTAAAGATTGTTTTTCTGTTTCAGGGGATTTAGATCGAGCATCAGAGGTAGAATTTGAATAACGAAGAATAAACTTGTCATCTAAGAAAAGAAAACAATGTTTTGGTCCTCGAGAGAGAAAACGAATTAAGTTGGTGCTCTGTCCGAGGTTGGGTTCGAAACTTAGAGGTAGGCCTGCAAATAAAGGCTCAGTTTGAACTTTTTGTAATGAGTCTGGAGAAAATGGTATAACTCTGTTCCCTAAAGCAATTTGAATGGTTGGGCTTAAAATATAGCTCATCAAGGAAAGAAAAATTGCTATTCTGTGCAACAAAAGGAAGTGTTTCATTTAACTGGTTACTCCAAGCCTTTTAATTTTGACTCTAAATTTAGGTTTATGAACAGCAGGAAAGGAGTGCACCGTTTGTAATGTTTGTATAGAGTTGGCACCACAAGTCTGCCACCGGAAACATCCTTGCGATGATGATTTACGCACATTCAAAAAGCACATTCCTTTCCTGCTGTTCATAAACAATTCCTAAAGCTTCATTGATTCAAAAAATTAGTTTCAATCCTAAGACAATTTGTCGAGCCTCCTGTGGAAATTGATCGGGGGCACCATAGGTGGCTACTACCCCCGGAATACGGGTCCGTATATCAGTATTAAAAGAGGCTGCAGCCATATTTGTTGTCAGAGCTTTTAAATAGAGGTTTGAATGATTAAAAACATTATAAAATTCTGCACGGCACTGAAGTTGCATTCCCTCAAAATTCCTAATTTTTGGGAGATCTATATTTTTTGCTAGGGCAATATTTTGAAAATGTGTTCCCGGTCGTCTAAATGTATTGCGACCAAGAGATCCATCGAAGGGTCCATTTACTGAAAACTGACAACCAAAGGGTTTAGCATTAGAGATACAGGTTCCATCTGTATTTCGTATCCTGTTAACTGGTAAAAATAGAAAGGAATTAGGGGTTCGAGCATCGGGAATCATCAATCTACCATTTAAAATATCTGGGGGATTACCTGTTAGACGAGGACGTGTATTGTCAAAGAATTCTCGGTCAAAGACTCTGCCATCAGAAAGACTAAAAGGTTGACCTGTTTGAAACGATAACAGTCCACTAACCTGCCACCCGCCTAATAACAATTCTTTGAATTCTCTAAATCTATTCGGGAGAGGAATTTTCCAAATGAAATGACTGGCTAGGCGGTGGCGAACATCATGATCAGAAGATCCTCTATCCAAATTGGGGTTAAAGGCATCCAGAGGTAATCCTCTTCCACCACTAACTCTATCATCTCCTACTAGTGAACTAACATTATCTACTGAGTAGCTCCAAGTGTAGTTAGTACCATACTGTAGACCGAATCTTTGAAGTCGATGACCATTAATTTTAATTTGAAGTCCATGATACGAAGAAAAACCTTGGTTACCTACAGCAATAAAGGCAGCAGTATTGTTAACCAACCTTTCACCGGGTCTCCCCTCAAGCATTCCACTACCAAGGCGATTGCTATTAATGGATCGATACAGTTTAATGCCATTTGAACCAATATAAGAGGTGGAGATTAGAAATTGGTTGGAGAGATCTTGTTCTACTGTAGCGTTCCAGCTCCAAGTGTAAGCAGTACGGAGATCTTGGTCTAAATAAGTGATCGTACTTGGAGGTACAGAAATTATTTCATCTGGAAATACACTATAAGGGTTACTAAACAATGTCTGACTTAATGGCACTTGAGCTAGTTGGGCAATACTAAATGCTGGAGGATTTAGGTTCTCAAAGACGAACCCTGGCAGTCGTTCATAAAAGCGCCCAATCCCTGAGCGAAAAATGGTTCTACCCTTACCTGTCAAATCATAAGCAAGACCGAGCCGTGGTCCAAAGTTTTTTTTACTAGGCAAAAAGAAGTGGTTTTGATACTTCCCTGGAGCATTAATTGTTCGGGCCAAGAAGCCGTTAACCATCTGTTCTAGAGAATCGTTACCCGTTCCGCGATAAAAACTAGCATCTAGAAGTTTTTCGGACCCACTACGATGACCTGAACCAAAATATTCATAGCGAATCCCAGGAGAAAGAGTTAGTCGTGGGGTCAATTTCCAAGAATCTTGAAAAAATCCGGAGAAATCGTTGAACCGATAATGCCGTCGATTGTCAAAAGAGAAAAATGGT
>Ga0310345_10003452_pt1 | contig 15012 bp, 13 predicted proteins | sample HC15DNA20500_MG_FD_204667 | JGI IMG/M metagenome (GOLD analysis project Ga0310345, IMG submission 204667) | Marine microbial communities from station ALOHA, North Pacific Subtropical Gyre - HC15-DNA-20-500_MG | ecosystem: Environmental > Aquatic > Marine > Oceanic | place: Pacific Ocean: North... | reverse complement strand
AACAGTGAGACGACCGAGGCGCCTTCGGCGGAAAACCTCGCATCGGCGGCGAGCCGCGCCGGCGCGCGCGGCCCGGCGCCGGTACATTTGTGGGATCCGCCCTTCTGCGGCGATCTCGACATGCGGATCGCGCGCGACGGCACCTGGTTTCACGAGGGCACGCCGATCGGCCGCGAACGCATGGTCAAGCTTTTCGCCTCGATCCTCAAGCGCGAGGGCGACAGGCACTACCTCGTCACCCCGGTCGAAAAGGTGGGCATCACCGTCGACGACGCGCCCTTCGTCGCGGTCGACGTCGCGCGTGAGGGGGAGGGGCTGCGCTTCACCACCAATCTCGACGAGACGGCGGTGGCGGGGCTGGAGCATCCGATCCGGGTGGTCCGCGACCCGGAAACGGGGGAGCCCGCGCCCTATATCGAGATCCGTTCGGGGCTGGAGGCGCTGATCGACCGCAAGAGCTTCTACCGGCTGGTGGAACTGGGCGAAACCGCGCCGCATGAGGGCGAGGACTGGTTCGGCGTGCGGTCGAACGGCATGTTCTTTCCGATCATCCCGGCGGCGGAACTTCCCTGAGGTGATGGCACGCGGAAGCCCGAAGACCGGGCTTCCGCGCCACGCGTTACCAAGGTCACTCGTCAAGACGACGCCACAGGGCCGCATCGGGCGTCATCTCGTATCGTGCCGAAGAACTACGACATTGACGCGACGGCAATGTGTGGCAGGTGGGCCCCTTCGCTAAAGTTCGGGCATCCGCGCGAGGAAGTGGCACGGATGCCCGGCAAGCAGGCGGCATCTGCATCGCGATGCCGCCTTCTCGGACGGATCAGATCGAGCTGCAGATGTATTTCATCTCCAGATAGTCGTCGATTCCATGCCGCGACCCCTCGCGGCCCAGCCCCGACTGCTTGACCCCGCCAAAGGGCGCGACCTCGGTCGAGATGATGCCGGTGTTCACCCCTACGATGCCGTATTCGAGCGCTTCGGCCACCTTGGTCACGCGGCTCAGATCCTTGGCGTAGAAATACGAGGCGAGGCCGAAGATCGTGTCGTTCGCCATCTCGATCACCTCTGCCTCATCCTCGAAGGCGAAAAGCGGCGCAAAGGGACCGAAGGTTTCCTCATGGGCGACCTTCATGCCTTGTTTCGCGCCGGTGACGACGGTGGGCTGGAAGAACTGGCCGCCGAGATCATGCGCCTCGCCGCCGGTGAGCAACGTCGCGCCGTGATCGAGCGCGTCCGTTAGGTGATCGCGCACCTTGTCGATGGCCGAGGGCTCGATCAGCGGTCCGAGATCGGTGCCTTCGGACAGCCCGTCGCCCACGCGCAGCTTCTCGACCGCGACCTTCAGGCGCTTGGCGAACTCGTCATAGACGCCCTTCTGCACGTAGATCCGGTTGGCGCAGACGCAGGTCTGGCCGTTGTTGCGAAACTTGCACTGGATCGCGCCCTCGACCGCCGCGTCGAGATCGGCGTCGTCGAACACGATGAAGGGCGCATTGCCGCCCAGCTCCATCGAGCATTTCATCACCTGGTCGGCGGCCTGCCGCAGCAGCGTCCGGCCCACCTCGGTCGAGCCGGTGAAGGTGAGCTTGCGCACCTTCGGGTTCTCGCAGAACTCCTTTCCCACCTCCGAGGAGGAGGTCGAGGTGACAACCGAGAACACGCCCTCGGGCACGCCGGCCTCCTCGGCCAGCACCGCCATGGCGAGCGCCGAGAGCGGGGTGAGCGAGGCGGGGCGGATCACGAAAGAGCAACCGGCGGCCAGCGCCGGGGCGACCTTGCGCGCGATCATCGCGTTGGGGAAGTTCCACGGCGTGATCCCGGCAGCGACGCCGATCGGCTGGCGGATCACGGTGATCCGCTTGTCAGGCATGTGGCCGGGGACGGTCTCGCCATAGACCCGCTTGGCCTCCTCGCCGAACCATTCGACGAAGCTGGCGCCATAGGCGACCTCGCCCCGGCTCTCGGCCAGGGGCTTGCCCTGCTCTGCGGTCATCAGGATCGCCAGATCCTCCTGATGCTCCATCATCAGGTCGTACCAGCGGCGCAGGATCTTGGCGCGGTCCTTGCCGGTCCTGGCGGCCCAGGGCTTCTGCGCCTCGTGGGCGATGTCGATGGCCTGCGCGATCTCGGCCCGGCTCAGATCGGCGACCGAGGCGAGAATGTCGCCGCGCGCCGGGTTGGTGACGTCGAAGGTCTTGCCGTCCTTGGCGGCGACCCACTTGCCGCCGAGAAAGGCACGGTCGCGGACGAGGTCGGGGCGGCGGAGCAGTGACTTGATGTCGGTGCGGTCGTCGAGCATGACTTATCCTCCAGGAGTTCGGGCGCATCCTTCACCGCGAGGGTAGGGCGGGTCCAGCCCCCTGACAGGGAGGAACGAAATGACCGAGAACCGCACCGGGGCGCATGGGCAGAGCCGTGCCGAGATCGACGAGGCCTATGCCAATGCCAGCCACATCCCCGGCGGCTTGGAATACCCCGCGCGCTGGGCCGCCGCCGCCGCCGCCTTCCGCGAGGCGCACCCGCCCCGCGAGATCGCCTATGGCGACGGGGCGCGGCAACGGCTCGACCTGTTTCGGCCCGAAGGCGAGGCGCAGGGCGCGGTGGTCTTCGTGCATGGCGGTTTCTGGAAGGCGTTCGACAAGAGCGCTTGGTCGCATCTGGCGGCGGGCGCATTGGCGCGGGGCTGGGCCGTGGCGATGCCCTCATACACGCTGGCGCCCGAGGCGCGGATCGGCGCGATGACGCGCGAGATCGAGGCTGCCATCGGCGCGGTGGCCGATGCCGTGCCGGGACCGCTCAGGCTCACCGGGCATTCGGCGGGCGGGCAACTGGTGGCGCGGATGGCCTGCGCCGATCTCACCCCCGGCTGGCGCGGCCGGGTGGCGCGGATCGTACCGATCTCGCCTCTGTCGGATCTGCGCCCGCTCATGGGGGCCACGATGAACGAGGATCTGCGGCTCGACGAAGAGGAGGCGGTGGCCGAGAGCCCGGCGTTGCTGGATCAGGTCGATCTGCCTATGACGGTCTGGGTCGGCGCGGCCGAACGCCCTGCCTTCATCGATCAAGCACGCTGGCTCGCCGAGCGGCGCGACTGCGACTTGGTCGAGGCACCAGGCCGGCACCATTTCGACGTGATCGAGGAACTGGCCGGCCCGGCGGCTCCGCTGGTGGACAGGCTGCTGCGCTAGGCGCGTCTCCTAGTTCATCTTTCCGAAAATACGCATCCCTCCACCCGCCACCGTGCGCCCCGCATCGGAGCCAGGAACTGCGTATTTGAAGAAAGATGAAAGGGGTCAGGGCCCGAACCGCTCCTGCCAGCAGGGTTGTTGGCCGCCCGGGGCGGCGTGGAACACGGCGCGGGCAATGGCGCGGGCGAGGCAGGTCGCCGCGGCATGACCGATCCAGAGCGCGTTGCCGACCGGTTCCGCCAGCGGGCGGGCCCCCGTCGCGGCGGCAAAGACCAGATCGCCGTCAAGCGGCGTGTGTGCGGGCAGAAGCGCCCGGGCGATCCCATCCTGCGCCGCCACCGCCATGCGGCGGCAACCGGGTTTGTCGAGCGCGGCATCGGTGGCGACGATGGCGATGGTGGTGCTCTCTCCCGCGCGGGCCAGCTTGGTGGGCGGCGGCCCGCCGAGTGGCATCGCGAAACCGCGTCCGCCGAACTCGGCGCCGATCTCCCAAGGCGCGGCCCAGAACTCCGCACCGTCGCCGATCGTGGCCGACCCGACCGCGTTCACCGCCACCAGCGCCCCGACCATGTGGCCGCTCTCCAACATCAGCGAGGCCGTGCCGATGCCACCGCGCAGCGTTGCGGTGGTGGCGCCGTATCCCGCGCCGTGGCTGCCCAGCGCCACTTCCGTGCCCGCCGCTTCGAACGCCGCGCGGCCCAGCGCGGCATAGGGGTTGGTGCTCCAGCCCTTGTCGCCGCCATTGCCGAGGTCGAACAGGATCGCGGCAGGGACGATCGGCACGCGCTGTCCCGCCGCCTCGAAGCCGCGCCCGGCGGCGCGCAGCGCATCGGCCACGCCGGAGGCCGCATCGAGCCCGAAGGCCGAGCCGCCTGAGAGCACCAGCGCATCGACCGTCTGCACCAGCCGGTCCGGCGCGAGCAGATCGGTTTCCCGTGTGCCCGGCGCGCCGCCCATTACATCGACCGAGGCGGTGAAGGGCGCAGCGCCCGTCAGCACCGTGACGCCCGAGCGCAGCGCCGCATCCTGCGACTGGCCGACCAGAAGGCCGTCCACATCGGTGATGGCGTTGCGCGGACCCGGCCTCATCGCGCCGCGCTCAAGCAGAATTTACCCTGCTTTGCGGCAGGGCCGATCGTGCCATCGGACCTGTCGCCTGTCCAAGGCCCTGCCGAAATTGACATATTCCTTACCCTCGTCCTGATTGCCTTAGCCTAGGCGGTGCGCGAGCCGGCCTCATTGCGGTTCCGGCCCGTGATGATAGGTTGCCGCGAAACCTTGCGTCAAAGGCTGCCATTGATGATGTCCCATTCTTCCGCGCTGACGCGCCGCCGTCTGCTGACCGGTGCGGCCGCGCTGACCGTGCTTCCTGCCTGCGCCGCGCAGGTCCCGTCCTCCTCCATCGCCACCAGTTCCGAGCAGGAAATCGGGGGCGTGCCGTTGAGCCAGATCGTCGATGGCTACGGGCTGATCGAGGATGCGGGCTACCGCCTGCCGCCGGTGCCGCCGAAATACCTGCAGGGTATGAATCGCCGCGCCTATGTGCCCTATCGGGGCTATGAGCCCGCCGGCACGATCGAGGCCGATCTGCACGCCAAGCTGCTCTATTGGATCGAGCCGGGCGGCATGGCCTGGCGCTTTCCCGTCGGCGTCGGCCGGCAGGGCCTGTCGATGAGCTACGACACCACGATCAAGCGCAAGGAGCAGTGGCCGAGCTGGACCCCGACCCAGAACATGCTGCGCCGCGAGCCGGAGATCTACGGCGAATACGCGGGCGGGGTTCCGGGCGGTCTCGCCAACCCGCTGGGGGCGCGCGCGCTCTACCTCTACCAGGGCAACCGCGACACCTATTACCGGATCCACGGCACCAACGACCTCGCCTCGATCGGCAATTCGGGCTCGGCCGGCTGCATCCGCATGTTCAATCACGACGTGATCTTCCTGTTCCCCAAGGTACCGCTCGGCACCAAGGTGGTGATCCGCGACTACGAGGATTCGGTCGCGATCGAGGGGGCTGCCGTGGCGAACCGGGGTAGCGAGCTGCCGCCGACCTACGTGCCGCCCGAGGAACTCTACACGGCCGCCGCCGAGAGCGGCCCGCCGCAGTTCGGCACCGCCCCGAACGTCGAGAGCTTCGGCTACTGAGATGTGGTGGGGCCTCGTCCTGCCGGCGCTGGGCCTCGGCCTCGCCGGCTGGGCGGTGCCTTTGCTGCTGGCACGGGTCTGGCCCGAGGGGGTGGGTCCTCTGATCTGGCTCGGGCTGATGGCGACGTTCTTGATGCTGGCCCTGTCGATGGCGCTATTTCTTGGCCTCTACATGGCGCAGGGCGTGCCGCTGGCCACGCTGGCGCGGCCCGGACCAGGCGCGCTGGCGCTGCACCTGCTTCGGCTCGGCATAGGGGCGGGGTTGATCTGGGGACCGGTGCTGGTGCTGACGATCGCGAGCTTGCCACGGCGCTGGCGACGCGCGACATGGTAGGTCACGGGGCGCGGGGCCGAATGCGCCGGGGCCCCACAGGAAAGGGATGAACGCGATGCGCTGGGTCGGCTGGATCTTCTGGGGGGTGGTGCTGGCGCTCGTCGCCGCGCTGCTGCACTACAACCTGCCGCGTCGCGAGATCGTCCGCATCACCGGCGTCGAGATCAAGCTCGAGCGGATCGACCCGAACTCGGTGTTCTGGGCCGCCTCCGAGAACGCCGCCACCGCCACCGGGCTCGTGGAGCGTGACGTGCGCTTCATCGACACGGTACGCGCCGATGGCGGCGTCATGGTGTTTCGCAATGAGGACACGGGCGGCGGGTGGCCGCCCTATTTCAAGTTCGACAGCGCCAACTTGCAGGCCGAAGCGCGCAACCTCGTCTCCACCGCCAGCGATCCGCAATGGGTCGCGGTCCGTTATTACGGCTGGCGGCTGCCATTGCTCTCGGTCTACCCGAACGCGCTGTCGGTCCGGCCGGTCGAGGGGCCCGATACCCGGCTGATCCCCTGGTTCAACATTGTCTTCCTGACGGTGCTGCTCGCCGTGGTCTGGGCCGTCGGCGTGCGGCTGCGGCGCTGGTCGCGCCGCCATGTCTCACCATGGCTCGACCGGGGCGACAGGCGTGTCGCGATCTGGACCGATGCGATTCGCCGCCGCCGCGATGCCCGCGCCGGACGCCGCGACGACAGCTAGCCGGGTTGCACCACGTCGCGCTGGCGGGCGCGGCGGAAGCGCTGCGGCGTTTCGCCATGCGCCTGGCGGAACAGCTTGTGGAAATGCGACAGGTTCGGCACGCCGCATTCGGCGGCGATCTCGGCGAGGCTGTCGGCGCTCCCCAGGAGTCGCCGCGCCGCGTAATCCATGCGCTGCGCGTTGATCCAGTCCGAGGGCGACATGTCGAGAAAGCGCCGCATCGAGCGGCTGACATGCGGATGCGCCTTGCCCGCGACGCGGGCAAAGCCCGAGGCCCCGTCCTGAAAAACCTCCGGCGCGCGCGAGGCGGCGCAGGCGCGCGCGAGCCAGTCGGGGGCGCCGCCGGGCAACGGCGCAGCCTCCTCGGTCAGCCCGCACAGCAAAGGCAGCAGGAAGGCCTCGGCGCCGAGCCGGTCGCGCCGGCCCCGCTCGAGCCGCAGCGCGGCGCGGTTCAGCTCGGCCATCTGGCGGCTGTCGCGCGACAGCCGCAGCGGCGCCGTGGCACCGGTCCAGAACAGCCGCCCGGCAAGGTCGGGATGCCGCTGTCCGAGATCTGCGATCAGTTCGGGATGCAGCGTCACCGAGACCAGCAGCGCGTCAGCGCCGCGACCCTGCAGCCCGTGCGAATGACCCGGCGCCACGAAGATCACGTCGCCCTCGGCCAGATCCTCGCGCCCCTCGGGCAAATGGTGGCGCACCCGTCCGTTCTGCACCCAGGCCAGTTCGAAGAAGTCGTGCCCGTGCAGCACTGGCCGTCCCGTGCCCAGCATGGCGCGGGTCAGCGCAGCGCAGGCGCCGGGCGGCAGGATGTCCTCATGCGACAGGATCAGCGGAGCAGATTGCATGACGCCACGTTAGCAGGAGTTTCTGCAGATGCGAAAGGCCGGTTGCGCGCCGCGCGTGACGCGCGCGCGATTTCGCGCTAGGGCATGGCGCGACTGCACAGGGAGCCCCGCCGATGACCGCCTTCGACCGCAATCTCAAGATCGCCCCCTCGATTCTCTCCGCCGATTTCGCGGCGTTCGGGGCCGAGGTGCGCGCCATCGAGGCGCAGGGCGCCGACTGGGTCCATGTCGACGTGATGGACGGGCATTTCGTGCCCAACATCACCTTCGGGCCGCAGCTGGTGCGGGCGATCCGGCCGCATGTGACCACGGTGATGGACGTGCATCTGATGATCGCGCCGGTCGATCCCTATATCGACGCCTTCGCCGATGCGGGTGCCGACATCCTCACCGCCCATGTCGAGGCCGGGCCACATATCCACCGCACGCTTCAGGCGATCCGCGGCGCCGGGATGAAGGCCGGCGTGGCGCTCAACCCGGGCACGCCGGCCGAAGCGGTGGCGCCACTCCTCGACGACGTGGATCTGGTGCTGGCGATGACCGTTAACCCGGGATTCGGCGGGCAGAAATTTCTGCATCCGATGCTCGACAAGATCGCCGCCCTGCGCGCGATGATCGGCGACCGCGAGATTTATCTTGAGGTCGATGGCGGCGTCGACACCGCCACTGCGCCGCTGGTGGCGCGGGCAGGCGCCGACGCGCTGGTCGCGGGCTCGGCGGTGTTCCGGGGCGGCTCGGTCGAGACGGCTTCGGTCTATGGCGAGAACATCGCCGCGATTCGCGCCGCGGCGCAGGGCTGAGGCGGAGCGCCATGCGTATTTGACGAAAGATGAAGGGAACGGTCGCGCCATCCCCTTCGTCTTTCTCCCAGATACGCGGATACCCTCGTTTCCGCTGGCGTGCGGGCGGGGTCGTGTGTCCTCAGTCGCCCGCGCTCATCCTCCGGATCGCCTCGACCCCGCTTTCTCCCAGCGGCACCACCGCGAAGGGCCCGCCCAGGCAGCGCTGCGCCCGGTCGGACGGGTCCGGTGTCTTCGCGGGTGGCAGCAGCCGGTCGGCCCAGTCCTCGGCGTTGTCCTGCGGGTGGTAGCCGAGGAACGAGACCTTGTGGTTCGATACCGGCGCGCGGCTGTTGGCCGAAACGCCCCAGGCCACGGTGAAGCCGGTAACCGGCGTCGTCACGGAGGCTTCGACCAGTCGCACCAGGTCGCCATGGCTCAGCCAGGTGTGCAGCGCCCGGGCGTTCTGCGGCTCGGGCGTGCAGGAAAAGATGCGCAGGCAGACCGCCTCGAGACCGCGCTTTTCCCAGAACATCCGACCCATATCCTCGGCGAAGCATTTCGACAGGCCGTAGAAGCTGTCGGGCTTGTGCGGCACGTCGGTATCGTGACCGGCCATCGTCTCCTGAAGCCCAACCGCATGCACCGAGGAGGCATAGACCACGCGCCGCGCACCGGCGCGATGTGCCGCCTCCCAGACCGTGTAGGCGCCGATGTAGTTCGGGCCGAGCAACTCCTCGAAGGGTCGCTCGTCGGGGATCGCGCCGAAATGCACGACCATTTCGGCGTCCTGCATCAGCGTCTCGATCGCGGTGAGGTCGACGAGATCGGCCTGCACGAAGCGCTCGTTCGGCAGAAGCTCGGCCGGCGCCTCGGCGATGTCGGTCGAGAGCAGCTCGTTCGCGAGCTTCGAGAGCGGTTCGCGCAGCTTCGAGCCGAGAGCGCCGCAGGCGCCGGTGAGGACGATCTTCTTCATGGGAGTCTCCTTGGTCGTCGGGTCAGATCACCGCCGCTTCGGTGAGCGCCCGGCCCTCGACGAGGCGCGCCACCGAGAGCGGTGCAAGGTCGAGGCTGCGCCAGCCTCCGTGGATGATGTGCTCGGCGATGCCACGCCCCACCGCCGGGGCCTGCTGCAGCCCGTGACCGGAAAAGCCGTTGGCGAAGAGCAGGTTCGCGACCGCCGGATGCGGACCCAGCAGCGCGTTCTGGTCGAGCGTGTTGTAGGCGTAGTGACCGACCCACGAATTGCGCAGCTTCACCCGCTCGAAGGCGGGGATGCGGGCAGCCAGCGCCGGCCAGACGCGGTCCTCCCAGATCGCGTGGTCCATGGCGAAATCGTCGGCGTCGCAGGGGCCGTCCGTCTCGGGCGGGCAGCCCGCCATGTAGCGCGCGCCGTCCGAACGATAGTGGATGCCGCAGGGGTCGACGGTCAGCGGCAGCTTGCGCGGCAGTCTGTCCTCGGCCTCGAAGATGAAGGTATAGCGCTTGCGCGGCTCGACCGGGAGGGCGATGCCGGCCATCGCCGCCACCCGTGCCGCGCGGGGCCCGGCGGCGTTCACGACATGGCCGCAGGCGACGGCGCTGCCGTCGGACAGCTCGACATGGGTGACGCGATCGCCCTCCATCCGCAACCCGATGGCCTCGGCACGGATTTCCTCGACGCCCATGCGCCGCGCCCGGCGGCGGAACTCCGAGAACATGGTGCCGCCGTCGAAACAGCCTTCCTCGCCGGGGTTATGACTGCCGAGCAGGATGTCGTCCCATGCCATGAAGGGAAAGGCCGTGCGAAGCTGCGCCGGTGACAGCAACCGTGTGCCAGCGCCCATCCGCGCCTGCAGCGCCTGCGCCGCACGCAACCTGTCCGCCGAGGCCTGGTCGGCGGCGAGATAGAGATAGCCAAAATCATCTAGGTGAATCTCAGGCGCGTCCTCGCCCGCGTAATCCCGAAAGGCGCGAATGAACTCCAGCCCGAAGCGGCTGATCGCGACGTTCACCTCGGTACCGAACTGCATTCGGATGCAGGAATTGGTGTGGCTGGTCGAGGCGAACTCGAAGGAGGGATCGCGCTCGACCACGAGGATGCGGCCGCCGAATCCCGGATCGCGCTCGAGCCACCATGCCACGGCGCTGCCGATCATCGCGCCGCCGATGATCACCACGTCATATGAGGAATGCGCCGCTGCCATGGGGTGACGCTAGGCCGCTCGGAAGACAAAAGAAAGGGGCCGCTGCGGGCCCCTTTCTCCGGAGTTCGGCGAAGGTCTCAGCCCTTGACCGCCCCCTCTGAGAGCCCCGAGACGAGGTAGCGCTGGGCGATCAGGAACACGATGGTGATCGGCAGGCCCGAGAGGATCGCGGCGGCGGCGAAATCACCCCAAAGATACTTGAACTCGTTGAGGTAGAGCCGCGAGCCGACCGCCAGAGTCATCTGGTCCTCGGAGCGGATCAGCACGCTGGCGATGGGGTAGTCGTTGATCACGCCGATGAAGCTCAGCACGAAGACCACCGCCATGATCGGCACCGCAAGCGGCAGGAAGATGTAGCGGAAGGTCTGCCATGCGCTCGCGCCGTCGATCTCGGCAGCCTTGTCGAGCGCGGTGTCGACGCTGTCGAAATAGCCCTTGATGGTCCAGATATGCAGGGTGATCTGGCTCAGATAGACGAGGATCAGCGCGAGGTGGCTGTTGATCCCGAGCGCGGGCGTCACCTCGCCCAGCGCGTCGAAGATCGCGAAGATCGCCACCAGCGCCAGCGTTGTCGGAAACATCTGGATCAGGAACAGCCCGTCGAGCAGGCCCTGCTTGCCACGGATGCGGATCCGGCTAAAGGCATAGGCCGAGACGGTCGAGAGCGCGAGCACGCCGGCCGAAGCGATCAGTCCGATCTTGATCGAGTTCCACATCCACAAGAGCACCGGGTAGGGCGGCGCGACCACGGTGCCGTCGGCGCGGGTGTAGTCGAGCCCGAAGGCAAGGTACCAATGTTCGAGCGTCGGGTTCTCGGGCCAGAGCGATCCGGTGGCGAAATTGCCCTCCCGGAAGCTGATCGAGACGATCATGAAGAACGGGAACAGGATCAGCGCCAGAAAGCCCAGCATGAAGCCATGCGCGGCGATCTTCTTGAGCGCCAAGTCACGCGGGCGTTCGACGATCATCGGCCGGACCTCTTGGCTGCGGCGCGGCGCATGGCCACGAAGTTGGCATAGGAAATGGCGGCCACGACGAGGAAGATCAGCAGCGTGATCGCCCCTGCGAGGCCGAATTGCTGGCCCGAATCTTGAAAGGCGAGGCGGTAGGTGAAGGAGGCGAGGATATCGGTCTCGCCAGCCGGAATCACCGTGCCGGGGATGTCGGGTCCGCCGCGCGTCAGCAGCAGGATCAGCACGAGGTTGTTGAAGTTGAAGGCGAAGGCCGCGATTAGCAGCGGCAGGAAGGGTGGAATGATCTGCGGCAGGGTGATGGTGAAGAACACTCTAAGCGAGGAGGCGCCTTCCAGCGCCGCGGCCTTCTTGTGGTCCTGCGGCACCGCCTGCAGGAAGCCCATCGCCAGCAGCATCATGTAGGGATAGCCCAGCCAGATATTGACGAAGAGGATCATCGCCCGGGCGAGATTGCCGTCGGTGAACCAGTCGGGGCGCAGCCCGAACAGCGCCTCGAGGATCAGGTTGATCTCGCCGAAATTCTGGTTGAACAGCCCGCGAAACACGAGGATCGAGATAAAGCCCGGCACCGCGTAGGGCAGGATCAGCAGGATCCGGTACAGCGTCTTGAAGCGCAGATGCTCCCATTGGAGGATCACCGCCAGCAACAGCCCAACGGCGAAGACGCCCGCCACCGACAGCGCGGCGAAGGCGAAGGTCCAGGCGAAGATCGACAGCATCGGGCCGCGCACGCCCTTGGATTCGAGGATGCGCTCGAAATTGTCGAAGCCGACGCTCACGCGCCAGCCCGGCGGCACCGGCTCGCCATCCGGTGTCTCGAAGAAGCCGGTGTCGTGATTGGCGATGAGGACGAGCCCGTCCGAGCTGCGGGTCAGCATGTCCTCGCCGCTGCGCACGAAGTCGGGCGTGACGCTGGCGAAGGTCCTGAGCCCGGCATTGCGTAGGTCGATCTCATCGGGGGTGGTCAGGGTCAGGCTTTGCAGACCCGCGCGCAGCTTGATCGCATCCCGGGGGCTGAGCAGGTCGAGCGGCGGCTCGGCAGGCGCGAGCGTCACTGCCTCTTCCTCGACTGCCAGCGTCACCGGCTCGGAGAGCAGTCCGCTTTCGGGCAACCAGATGCGGTAGCCGTCGCCGTCCCGTGCCACGGCGAAGGGCTGCTCGGTCTCTGGATCGACCGTGCCGCGCGAGGTCAGGACTTCGATCGTACGCTCGTAGGACAGCAGGTTGAACGAGGAGTAGTTCGTGAAGCCGAGCCAGATCGTGTAGGCGACCGGGAAGGCGATGAAGACCAGCACCGCCGCGACGCCCGGGAAGATGAAACGCGCGCCGTAGAAGCGGTTGGCGCCGAAGATCACCACGAAACCGGTGGCGACTGCCAGCAGGATCGCGCCGAAGAGCGGCTGCGCGATCTGGTAGAGGAAGAAGGCGCCGTAGAGCATCGCCATGCCCAGCACCGCCACGATGGCCAAGCGCAGCCAGGGCCGGGTTTCGATATGCGTCTCGGACGGGCCGGGGCCCGCATCGGCGATGGTCATGTCGGTGATCCCTCCCGGAGCACGCCGCGTCCTTGGCCCTTGGGCTGCCCCGGCGGCGACGGGGCAGGGGACCAGGGCGGCATGGCCGCCCCGGCGTCGCGCGCTTATTCGCCCTTGATCCGGGCGGCGGCGTCGTCGAGCGCCGCCTGAGGCTCCTGCGCGCCGTTGGTGATGTTGGTCAGTGCCGGCTGCATCGCGGCCCAGAATGCGCCCATCTCGGGGTTCGAGGGCATCGGGATGCCGTCCTTGGCGACGTCGAGCATGGCGCTCACCTTCTCGTCGTCCTGCGCTTCGGCGGCCGACTGGTCGGCCAGCGCGCCCAGTGCCCCGGTGCCGTTCCAGGTAGCGAGACCCTCATCGGTGAGCAGGTAGCTCTCGATAAACTCCTGCGCGAGGTCGAGATTCGGCGAGGCGGCGTTGAGCGCCAGCGCCTGCACGCCGAGGAAGGGCGGGGCCAGCTCGCCATCCACCTTGGGCAGCGGCGCCACGCCGAAATCGATGCCCGAGCTCGCGAGGTTGGCCCAGGCCCAGGGCCCGTTGATGACCATGGCGACCTCGCCATTGTTCATCGCGCCTTCCATCACGCCGTAATCGACGCCCTTGGGCATCACGCCGTCCTTGATGAGCGAGGCCAGCACCTCGGCGCCCTCGACCGCGCCCTCGGTGTTCACGCCCGAAGTCGCACCGTCATAGGAGCCGCCCACCTTCTGGAAGGCGAAGCCGCCATTGGCCGCGAGCATCGGGAAGGTGAAATAGGTATTGTTGTAGTCCCACAGGATCGGCGCTACGCCCTCGGGCAGCTCCATCGCCGCGATCTCCGAGAAATCGGCGGGCGGGGTGTCGACGTATTCCTTGTTGTAGATCAGATGCGCGGCCTCGACCGCGACCGGGTAGCCCCATGTGGCGCCGTCGAAGGTCACGGCCTCCATGGCGGCGGGCAGGATGCCGTCGGTGAAATCGGCGCCGGGGGTCACGGGGGCGATGATGCCACCCGTGGCCCATTCGCCGAGGCGGTCATGCGCGTGCATCACGATGTCCGGGCCGTCGCCGGTGGCGGCGGCCTGCTGGAACTTCTCGGGCAGCGGCTCGACCACGGCCACCTCGACGGGCACGCCGAACTCCTCTTCGAAGGTCTTGCCGATCTCGCGCAGCGCGTCGGGGGCGCGGTTGTCGCCGGTCCAGATCAGCAGCTTGCCGTCCTCGAAGGCGAGCGCCGGCGCGGCCGACAGCATCAACAGCGCCACGGCGCCGAGGGTCTTGGTCTTGGTCATGTCATCCTCCCAGATCGTCCCGCCGCCGGGTCCTCCCCACGGCGCGATTCGCGGCACGATAGCAAAGCGGCCAGTTTTCTCAAACCGCTTTGAGACTGACGGCGGGACACCGAGCTTTTCGTTGCAATTGCGGGGGCACGAGGCATAGATTGCCGCTGCAAGCGCTTTGAACGGCCGGGGGAGGGGTCGCGGCATGGCGACTCTCAAGGACATCTCTACCGAGCTCGGTCTCTCGGTCGCCACGGTGAGTCGTGCGCTCAACGGCTTTCCCGAGGTCGGCGCCCGGACCCGGGCGCGGGTGCAGGAGGCGGCGTCGCGGCTCGGCTACCGGCCCAACCGATCGGCGCAGCGGCTGGCGACCGGCCGCTCGGGCGTGGTCGGCATGATCGTCAAGCTGCGCGCCGACATGTCGGCCGACCAGACCTTCTTCGACGTGCTGACCACGCTAACCGCCGAACTGGCGGCGCGCGATCTCGACCTCGTGCTCTCGGTCGATCAGGGCAGCGACCCGGTCGCGCCCTACGAGCGGATGCTGGAGCGCGACCTGCTCGACGGTTTCGTGCTGAACGCGCCGGTGCCGAGCGATCCGCGGCCGGGCTTTCTCCGCGCGCGCGGCGTGCCCTTCGTGATGCACGGCCAGGCCCATGCCGCGCCGGATTACGCCTTCTTCGGCATCGACAATCGCGCCGTCTGCGCCGACGCGGTGGAGCTGCTTGCCAGCCTCGGCCATGCCCGTATTGCGCTGATCAACGGCGAGGCGCGCTTCGCCTTTGCCGAGGATCGCGAGCAGGGCTTTCGTGCCGCCATGGCGGTGGAGGGGCTGGCGGTGCCTGATGGCTTCGTCGCGGGCGGCGCGCCGACCGAGAGCATCGGCTACACGCAGGCGCTGGCCTGGCTGGCGGGCCGGGCCGGGCCGCGGCCCACCGCGATTCTATGCGCCACCACCCCCGTGGCGCAGGGCGTGCTACGCGCGGCGCGCGATCTCGGGCTTTCGGTGCCGGGCGACCTCTCGGTCGTCGCGCATGACGACGCGCTGCCCGGCATCAGGCCCGCGCATT
>Ga0310345_10003451_pt1 | contig 15014 bp, 12 predicted proteins | sample HC15DNA20500_MG_FD_204667 | JGI IMG/M metagenome (GOLD analysis project Ga0310345, IMG submission 204667) | Marine microbial communities from station ALOHA, North Pacific Subtropical Gyre - HC15-DNA-20-500_MG | ecosystem: Environmental > Aquatic > Marine > Oceanic | place: Pacific Ocean: North... | reverse complement strand
CGCGCCCGTCATGGCGCTCTTCCATATGCAGGCCGTGCGGCTCATAGGTGCCCTGCTCGGTGACCTCGATACCCCTCACCTCGCCGGGCTTGCAGTTCGGGAAATTGACGTTCAGCAAGGTTTTTGACGGAAACTGCTTCTTCAACAGCCCCTCGATGATCTTCGGCCCAAGCGTTTCAGAGGTTTCCCAGATCACTTCCCGCTTGCCGTCATGGAAATTGTAGGCCTGTGACAGAGCGATGGACCGTAGCCCCAGCATAGCGCCTTCCATTGCGCCGGCGACAGTGCCCGAATAGGTGACGTCGTCGCCGATATTCTGGCCGGAATTGACGCCTGACAGCACGAGGTCCGGCGGTTCGTCCATCAATTCGCGCACGCCCATGATAACGCAATCGGTCGGCGTGCCCTTCAGCGCATATTTGTTGGCCTCGATATGGCGCAGGCGCAGCGGTTCATTGAGCGTCAGCGAATGCGCCAGTCCGCTCTGGTCGGTTTCGGGCGCCACGATCCAGATGTCATCCGTGAACTTGCGCGCGATGCGCTCCAGCACGGCGAGGCCGTCCGCGTGAATGCCGTCATCATTGGTGAGCAATATGCGCAAGAGCTGTTACCCCGCCTTCCCGATTTTGGTCTTGCCGCCCATATACGGCACCAGCACTTCCGGTATTGTGACGGAACCGTCTTCGTTCTGGCAATTCTCGAGCACGGCGATGAGCGCGCGGCCGACCGCAACGCCAGAACCATTGAGCGTGTGGACATGGGCAAGCGTCTTGCCGTCCGCCAGCCGGTAGCGCGCATTCATGCGCCGGGCCTGGAAATCGCCGCAGACCGAGCACGACGAAATCTCCCTGTAGGCATTCTGTCCAGGAAGCCAGACCTCGATATCGTAGGTCTTGCGCGCGCCGAAACCCATATCACCGGAGGAGAGCGTCATCACGCGATAATGCAGGCCGAGCTTCTTGAGAACGCTCTCGGCGCAACCGAGCATGCGCTGCAACTCGTCGAGTGACTCTTCCGGCGTCGTGATGGACACCAGTTCGGTCTTCCAGAACTGGTGCTGGCGCAGCATGCCGCGCGTATCGCGGCCCGCCGATCCGGCCTCGGAACGGAAACACGGTGTCAGCGCCGTCATGCGCATCGGTAGGTCTTTTTCCGCGACGATCTCACCGGCCACCATGTTGGTCAGCGGCACCTCGGCGGTGGGGATGAGCCATTTCCGATCATAAGCATCAAACATCGTTAGAGCTGAAATCACTCCCCTAACTCGCTCTGGCTCGTCTGATTCATGATCGTGACGAGAAGATAAGAAATCGAACTGGTCGAGTTTCTCCTCCAAAGTCATTTCCGACCCGACTACAAACAAATCTCCCATAAACTTTGGTAATTGTCCCGTGCCAAGCATGCTCGCATCGTTGACCAGCAGCGGCGGGCTTACTTCGGTATAGCCGTGCTCACTAACATGGACATCCATCATGAGCTGGCCGAGCGCACGTTCGAGCCTTGCCAAATCGCCCTTGAGAACTGTGAAGCGGGCGCCGGCCAGCTTGGCGGCTACCTCGAAATTCATCAGGCCTAATGCCTCACCGATGTCGAAATGCTCCTTAGGCTTGAAAGGTAAAGCAGGTTTCGTGCCATGCTCGTGGTAGAGCGTGTTTGCCTCCTCATCCGCGCCAACCGGTACATCGTCCAGCGGAAGATTGGGGAGCGTTTGCAATATCCGATCTAGGTGATGTCCACGAAGGCTGGCACTTAGATCGAGGTTTGCCATCTCATCTTTGAGCTTGCTTACTTCAGCCTTCAATTTCTCGGCGGTATCGGAGTCGCCACTACTCATCGCCTTGCCGATTTCCTTCGACGCGGCGTTGCGGCGGGTCTGCGCCTCCTGCAGCTTGGTTACGAGCTCCCGGTGTTCGAGGTCTATGGCAATGAGCGAAGCCGCTTGCGGCTTCAGTCCGCGGCGCTTCATGCCTTCATCGAACGCTTCAGCGTTTTCTCTTATCCATTTGATATCGAACATGAACCATCCCGCAGGAATGCAGGCAGAAACTGCCGGATTGTCAGCGGAGTAAAGCGCTATCGCGCCAGCCTATTCGCCGGCTTCCGCCGCCTCGCGCCGGGCTTCCTCCTCCATGCGCCGCTTCTCCACGAGTCGCGCCGCCTGGATGGATATCTCGTAGAGGAGGATGGTCGGTATCGCAAGGCCAAGCTGGCTGACCGGATCGGGCGGTGTCAGCACGGCAGCGGCGATGAAAGCCAGCACGATGGCCCATTTGCGCTTGGTCTTGAGGCTCTCCACCGAAACCAGCCCGGCCTTGGAGAGAAGCGTGATAACCACGGGCAACTGGAACATGATGCCGAAGGCGAAGATCAACGTCATGATCAGGCCGAGATATTCGCTGACGCGGGGTAGCAATTCGATGGTCGCCCGGCCCTGCCCGCCATCCTGCTGCATGGTCAGGAAAAAGCCCATGGCCAGCGGCATGATTAGGAAATAGACCAGCATGGCGCCAATCAGGAACAGGATCGGCGTGGCAATAAGGAACGGCAGGAAGGCCTGACGTTCATTGCGGTAAAGCCCCGGAGCGACGAAACCGTAGATCTGCGTGGCGATCACCGGAAAGGCGATGAAGAGCGCACCGAAGAAGGCGATCTTGATCTGGACGAAGAAATATTCCTGCGGTGCGGTGAAGATCAGCCGCAGCTCGGTGGTGTCGCCCGCCGCTCGCTCATAGGGAACGACAAGAATGTTGAATATCTGGTCGGCGAAGATGAAGCAGCCGATGAAGAACACAAACACCGCGATGACGGCGTAGAACAGGCGCTGGCGCAGTTCGATCAGGTGCTCGATCAGCGGTGCGCTTGAAGCCTCGATGTCGTCCTGGCTCATGCACCGGCACCCGAAGAAGCCGAGGAGCGGGTCTTGGTCTTGGTCTTGGCCTTGGCAGGCGAAGCAGATTTGGCTGATGCAGCCTTGCCGGCGGACCTGTTCGCCTTGGCGGCGCCGTTGGAGGTGGCCTGCCCGGCAGTCTTCTTTGCAGGTGACGCAGACTTTGCAGCCGGCTTGGCAGCGCTTGTCTTGCCGGTTGCAGCAGTCTTGAGCGGTGCTGCGGGCTTCGCATCATCTCCGCTTGCCGCCTCGCCGCCCTTGGCGGCGTCCTTGGCATCGGTTTCGACGGCAACCGGCTCATTCATCTTCTTCTGGAATGACTCCATGGATTTCTTGGCGTCTTCCAGTGGCTGAAAGCTGGTGGATTTGGAGAGCTTCTTGACGTCGTCAAGTTCGGCTTCCTTGAGCGCATCGTCGAACTGGCGCTGGAAATCACCGGCCATGCGGCGAAGATTGCCAATGGTTTTGCCGAAGGCGCGCAGCATTCCGGGCAGGTCCTTCGGACCCACCACGAGGATCGCCACGATGGCGACCACAACCATTTCCGTCCAGCCGATATCGAACAAGAAACCGAGACCTTTACAGTCTGCGAAGCAAAAGGATCACCACTTGCCGCAATGGCTGCGGCAGGCGGTTTATCAGCAGGTAAGTTCAGCTGGTGGTGCTGGACTCTTCCTTGCTGGCCGACACCGTTTCGGCAGGCTTGTTATCTATGGTTTTTGCCTTCTCGGTGTCCTCGTCCTTCAGACCACGCTTGAAGGAATTGATGCCCTTGGCGACATCGCCCATCAATTCGGAAATCTTGCCGCGTCCGAAAAGCAACACGACGACGACCGCGACGATCACGATCTGCCAGATGCCAATCTGTCCCATTTTTCTCTCCCGGAGATTACAAGGGGCCGGCTCCCGGCCCGTTTCGGCGCACATTAGACCGCCACCGGCCCTGATCGCAAGGAGCGCCTTTTCTTTGATTCAATATAGTTATCGGTGTGGCGAATTTCAGGTGGCGGGAAAGATCATTGCCGTGTCCGGCTTGATCTGCAGCCATACATCGCGCGTATCCGGCGGCAGGCTGCCCGCGCGGATACGCGAACGCACCGGATCATCGTTCCCCTCCACACTGATTTCCAGCAATTCCACCACGCCCATGAAATGACGCGAGATGATGCGGCCCGGCACAGCAGCAGCACTTGCCTGCGGCTCGACCAATACGTCGGAAAGCCGCACACAGACCGAGACCGGATCACCGTGACTGAATTTTCCTGCCTCCAGCCTGCCCAAAGGTGTCTCAATGAACCCCTCGCTGACAGCGACCTGCATCAGGTTGAGTTCGGAAAAGAAACGCGCCGAAAACAGGCAGTTTGGTTCTTCGTAAAGTTCGCGCCCGGTTCCCAATTGCACAAGCCGCCCGCCACGCATCAACGCAATGCGATCGCCGATCCGCAAGGCCTCCTCGGGATCGTGCGTGACTATGATCGCTGTTGAACGCGTATCGCGCAGGAGCCCGATGGTCTGTTCACGCACGGTGTCACGCAGACGTGAATCCAACCCTGAAAATGGCTCATCCATCAGCAAGATCGCCGGGCGCGGCGCTAGTGCGCGGGCAAGCGCCACCCGCTGCTGCTCGCCGCCCGACAATTGGTGAGGGTACATTTGCGCAAAGCGGGTCATGCCGACGCGTGAAAGTATGCGGGCGGTCTCTTCGGCAGCCACCTTCCTGGACCAGCCATTGAGGCCAAATCGCACATTGGCTTCCACATCGAGATGCGGAAACAGCGCAAAATCCTGGAACACCAGACCGATATTGCGTTTTTCGGGCGGGATATTGATTCCATTGCCGGCAACCACGCGCTTGTCGATCCATACAGAACCCGAACGAGGCGTTTCGATACCGGCGGCAATTCTGAGCAGAGTTGATTTGCCTGAACCCGATGGACCCAAGAGGCAGAGAATTTCGCCGGGCTCTATGGCAATGCTGACATCAGACAACACCGGGCCATTGCCAAAATCATGCGAGATGGCGTCGAACAACAGGCTGGATGCAATCGCCACACCGGCGGTGTTGCGCTTGCCCCAATCGGCAGAGTCATTGTGGATCGCGGCGGGCGAAGGACCGGAATTCATCCGCTCCTATTGGCACAGGGGCGCAAAAAAGGAAATTAGGACAAAAACACTCAGCAAGAGGCTACTGAGACACCCCGGCGTTACAATTGCTATCTCGGTGCCTATTCGTCCGAATCACTTGCGCCGCCGGGAGGCAGCAATCCGAGCTCTTCGAGATCGTCCTGAGTGAGCGGATCCTCGTCCTCGGTGAGTTCCTCTGCATCGTCTGGCAACGGCATGGAAAAGCTGGACGGCAACTGGGTCTGGAGCAGTCCTGCACCCTTCAATTCATCAAGCCCCGGCAGATCGCGCAATTCGGCGAGGCCGAAATGATCAAGGAAAGAATCGGTGGTTCCATAGGTGACCGGGCGGCCCGGCGTGCGCCGCCGGCCGCGCATCCGGATCCAGCCGGTTTCCAGCAAGACGTCGAGCGTGCCTTTCGAGGTGGAGACGCCCCTGATCTCTTCGATCTCGGCGCGTGTGACGGGTTGATGATAGGCGATGATTGCCATGACCTCGAGTGCCGCGCGCGACAGTTTTTTCTGCTCAACTGCTTCTTTCTGCAGGAGAAATCCGAGGTCGTCCGCGGTGCGGAAAGCCCAGTTTCCGCCCACCTGTACAAGATTGACCCCGCGCCCGGCATAGTCGGCGGCAAGCTTGTCCATCACATCGGCGACAGGCATTTTCTCGGGCAATCTTTCAGCCAGCGCGCGGGTGGAAACCGGGGCCGACGAAGCGAAGATTATGGCTTCAACCATGCGCGCGCTTTCCGCTATTGCTTCGGCAGAGTGCTCCACCTCAGCTACGTCAGAACCGTCGTCTCCAACTGCATTCTGTCCATTGGCGGGTTGGCCCGGGCCAAAGTCCGGCGCATCTGGCTGCGCCTCTTCTGAATCGGTAGAGCCCGGCGCGGCAAAAGGCAGGATACGGGCTTGCTGCGGTTCCGGCATGGTCATTGGTTCGCTCTTGATTCCATTGCTTATTTTACTGCGCTCCCGCACGCAGGTAAATCGGCGCGAAAGCCGCCTCCTGGCGAAGCGCCAGCTTGCCCTCACGCGCCAGCTCCAGCGATGCAGCGAACGAGCTGGCGAGCGCGGTGACGCGTTGCTCGGGCGTTGCGAGGTATTCGATCAGCAGCTTGTCGAGCGCCGTCCAATCGGAGAGACCGCCCGTGAACCGCACCAGCAATTCGCGTGCATCGTGCAGCGACCAGGTGTTGCGGGCGCGGATGGTCACACGCGATACCATGGTGCGCTGACGTTGAGCCGCATAAGCGGTCAGCAGGTCGTAGAGCGTCGCCGAATATTCGGACTTCTTTTCGACCTCGATCGGTTCTGGCAAGCCGCGCGCAAAGAAATCGCGGCCAAGGCGGTTACGGTTCATCAGCCGGTTGGCCGCTTCGCGCATGGCCTCTAGCTTCTGCAGGCGGAAGGCCAACAACGCCGCCATCTCCTCTGCCGTTGGTTCATCCCCGTCGCCAGCCTCTTCAGGCAACAGCAGGCGGGACTTCAAATAAGCCAGCCATGCCGCCATCACCAAATAGTCGGCCGCAATCTCGATGCGCAACTGACGTATTTTCTCGATGAACTCGAGATATTGCTCTGCCAGGGCCAGAATGGAGATTTTCGCCAAGTCGACTTTCTGCCGACGGGCAAGCTCCAGCAACAGGTCGAGCGGCCCCTCGAAACCATCGACATCGACGGTGAGTTGCGGGTCGCTCAGCGTGCGCGCTTCCTCATCCCAATCGGTCTGGGAGGGAGCAGTGCCGTCCGTGCCGCTGTTTGCCACGTTTGTCTTTCCCGTTGTAGCCCAACTCCGATTGAGCGTCTTTTCAGGCCGCCTGCATTGCCAGTTCGTCGAATTCCGCGCGCAACGCTTTCAGATCGTTTTCATCAGGCGCCTTGAGCCAGTCCAGCGCCTTCCGGGCGCGGTGTTCAGACTTGCCAGTCAATTGCGGCGCGACAGAAGCGATGGCGGACATTTCTTCCATCTTGCCATTGCAGTGAAGCACGATATCGCAGCCCGCCCCAAAGCTGGAAAGAGCCCTTTGCGCATAATCCCCAGAAAGCGCCTGCATGGACAGATCATCGCTCATCAGCAAACCGTCGAACCCGATCCAGCCGCGAACGATCCGTTCGATCACCTGTTGTGACTGCGTGGCGGGATGGCCGGCATCGAAGCCGGAGTAGATAATGTGCGCGGTCATCGCCATTGGCAGGTCGGCAAGCTGCATGAATGGATAGATATCGGTGCAACCCAGTATGGCCGGATGGGTATCGACGACCGGCAATTCCAGGTGACTGTCGGCCACTGCCCTTCCATGGCCGGGAATGTGTTTCATTATCGGCAACACGCCACCCGCTAGCAAACCGTCGGTCACGGCCCGGCCTATCTGCACGATTTCGTAGGGATGGGGCGAGTAGGCCCTGTCGCCTATGACGTCGTGAACATCGGGCTGCGGCACGTCCAGAATTGGCAGGCAGTCGACGTTGATCCCGAGGGCATAAAGGTCTGCCGCCATGAGCCGCGCTTGCAGCCAAGCCGCGCGCAGTCCAGCTTCGGCATTACGTCCGTATATCTCGCCCAGCGCCTGTCCTGGCGGATAGTCCGGCCAGTTAGGCGGACGAAGGCGGCGCACACGCCCACCTTCCTGATCGATCAGGATCGGTGTGTCGCCACGACCGGTGATCTCCCGCAAACTGTCGGTGAGCGCTCTGACCTGATCCGGGTCTTCGATATTGCGGGCGAAAAGGATAAAGCCCCAAGGCTCATCTTGCGAGAAGAAGGATTTCTCTTTGGGGGTGAGTTGCGGTCCGGCGCAGCCGGCAATGTAGGCCTTGATTCCCATGTGCCGATGTTACGGCAGGAGGCCAACAAACAGAATCGAAATTATATAAGTTCGATGTGGTGGAGATGGTCGAGAACCGACCTGAATCAACGGGTCACGAAGCAGCTGCCGCCCTCAAGCTGCAGACCGCGGCAAAGTTGGGCGGCGTCAGCCTCCGATTCGGCCAGAACACGCACACGGTAGAACACGCCCCTGCCCTCAATCTCGGCACGTTCGACGGACAATTGGCGCCCGTCAAGCAGGCTCGCATGCTTGCGCTTCATATCCTGAAACGTTTTCTGGGCATCCTCGGCGGTGCGCTGTGAAGACAATTGCACCATGTGATCGCTACGCGCCGGCGGCTGCGAAGCCAACGTCCGCGTAGCGGGCTCTGTCGTTTGCGGCGTCTGGGACACCGGGGTAGCATCAATTGGCGCAAGTCCGACCTTGGTCGGGGACGGCAGCTGGTTGTCGGCAACGGCGGTAACAACCGGATCAGTGGAACTTGTCGCCGAAGAACGCTGGCCTGGAGCCGGACGCGGGCTCGGAATGGCAATCTGGCCACTCGAGCGGGCGCCATCAATAGACGGAAGCGCGGGCGGTGGAGGCACCTGGCTTGCCGCCTTGTCTCCTGTCAAACCGCTTGCGCCGTCAATCTTGGCCTCGATAGCAGCCTGCTCCCCTGCATTGGGTGTCTGGATGGCTAGCGCGCCGGGCACGAGCGTTCCGTCGGGCTTGACCGCAACAGTGCGAACACGGCGCGGGGCCAATTGGCCACCAGACTCTTCACCCGCGGCCTGTTCCTGACCTGGTTGCAGCCGCGCGTCGGCCTTGGAATCTGATTGGCCGGTGCTGCTCGTCAGCGTTGAAAGGTTTACCGGTTCCTCGGTATTTGAAACCAAACGCTCCTGGCTGGATTCGTTATCGAACCCGCCCGAAACGCGCTCATAGCTGGGCTGATCCTGGTTTGCGACCTGCGCGCCACCTGGATCATCCGGCTTAACCTTGACCGGTCCGGGGTCGGCCTTAATGACCACAGGATCGCCGCTGCCCGAGTTGCCCGAAACAAGAGCGTAGCCGATGGCAACGCCGCCGATCAGAAGTGCTGCGCCCAACGCCATCGCGGCGAATTTGAAGCCGGCGGCACCGGATTTGGCTGTCTGTGGGGATTGTTGTGTTCCCGGTTCGTTAATCTGACGACCATCATCGGCATATTCCTGCTCATAATAATCTTGGCGGGAATAGGCGTCATTTGTGACCGGCTGATCGTATGCACCGTCGTAATCGGCGTAACGGTCGTCTTGCTGCCCCGAACCGGTGTCGTAATACTCGTCCCGCTCCTGAGGCGCTTGAGCTGCCGCATAGGCAAAATCGTCATTTGCCCGGTCGGTTTCGCCGCTCTGCCAGCCACCCTCTTGCGGAAGCATCTGCGTGGGGGATGCAGGCTCCTCATCCGACAAAGCCAGTTCCTCGGCAAAGGCGGAGGCGAACTGGTCATCCGAATCATCTGGTTGAGGCTCCGGCGGGCGATAGTTCGTCTCCGCCTGCTGCCAGATGCTGTTGAAATCAGGAGCCGGCGCGCGCTGCTTGGGCGCGGGTGGTGCGGGCTGGACAGGCGCGGGAGCCGTTTCCTGCACCGCCTTCTGCCGAGGCGGGCCGATGATCTCGTCGAAGGGACTGGTGTCCTGAGCGGGAGCGGTGCTCTCCATCTGCCGCACCTGTTCCTCGAAAGCCGCACTGAAATCCATGTCCACGTTTGCGCGGCTGGATGGGGCTCGGGACGGCGCGGCTCGGGCAGCGGGCACTTGATCGGTCTGCGTTGCCTCGGCGATCCATGAAGGCTCAGCGCCGGAAACGGGTTCAGCCCCTGCCAATTCGTCCTCGACGGCACTGGCAAATGCACTGTCCATCTCTGCGTAGAATTCGTCTCCCCCGTCCTGCTCAGGCACCGCAGCCGTCTCTTCGGTTTCGGGCTTGGTCAGGTCGGACGCAGGAAACAAGCGATCGACTAGCGACCGTTTCACGGGCTGCGCCGCTGGCGCTTCTGTTGGCTGAGCAGCCGTCTGCTCGTAAGACCGGGGCTCGTCCTGCTCGACGTGTAGTTCGGCGAGCAGAGCATCTTCAAGCGGATCGCCGCCGGATGGCCCTGCTTCCGCCTCACCTGCATCCTCGTGTGCGGATTCATCCTGTTCATCCGACACGGACTCTTCGACCGGTTCTTCGGGCAACGCACGCACATTACTCGCGCCAAGTTCGCGCTCCAGCTCCGATTCGAGATCGAAATCATCGGTCTGAGGTGGCGCCACGGTTTGCGTTTCGGCGTGCATGGCCGGACGTTCGGTCTGTCGCGCTTCCCGCGGAAGCGTCGGAGTAGTCCGTGGCCAGTGGTTTGCACCGGGCTGGGATTTGTAGTCGCCTGAAACGATGCGGGCCAGTTCCTCAAGCGGATCATCTTCTGACTGCTGCATCGCGGTGTTGTCTGAGTAATTGTGCTGGTCGGTCATTACGCCCTTACCTGTACAGAATACTTGCTGTTAGCTGCCCCGCAGCCTGTATCCGTGCAGTCCCATTGCGCGCAGAATCCGACGGGAATTTGTCCTTTTACCGCATTTCCTGCGGCGCATCGGCCCCGATTATGGCCAGACCCGATGCCAGAACACAAGCAACCGCACGCAGCATTGCCAGTCTTGCAAGGGTAAGCTTGCCATTTTCTTGGTTAATAAAGCGTAATTGCGGGTTTTCCTTGCCGCGGTTCCAGTGCTGGTGAAACTCGGAAGCCAATTCGTGCAGCCAGAAGGCTACGCGGTGCGGCTCGTCAACCGCTGCGGCCTGTCCGATCATGCGTGGATACTCCGCCATCTTGCGGATGAGAGCGATTTCACCCTCATCATCGAGCAGAGCATGATCGGCGGTTCCGAGTGCTGTATCGCTGGCGTCGAGACCGGCAATCTCAGCCTGCGCTTGACGGAAGACTGAACTGCAGCGCGCATGTGCATACTGTACGTAAAACACCGGATTGTCCTTGGACTGCTCTGTGACCTTGGCAAAATCGAAATCGAGCGGCGCCTCAGGTTTGCGGTACAACATCATGAAGCGCACCGCATCGCGGCCCACCTCCTCCACGACTTCGCGTAGCGTGATGAATTCGCCTGCCCGCTTCGACATACGCACCGGTTCGCCGTCACGGAACAGCCGCACTAGCTGGGTGAGCAACACGTCCAGTTCGGCCTTGTCGCCAGCTACTGCCTTGGCGACAGCCTTGAGCCGCTTCACATAGCCGCCGTGATCGGCGCCGAGCACATAGACCATGCGCTCGAAGCCTCGTTCGAACTTGTCCCTGAAATAGGCAACGTCCGCAGCGAAATAGGTGTAACTGCCGTCCGATTTTACCAAAGGCCGGTCCATATCGTCGCCGACATCGGTCGAGCGGAACAGGGTCTGTTCGCGATCTTCCCAATCCTCCGGTATCTCGCCCTTGGGCGGCGGCAAGCGGCCTTCGAACACGTAGCCCTTGTCCCGCATCTCCCTGAGCATCCGGTCGATCTCCGAGACGCCATTATGCTTCTCGTGCAGCTTCGCTTCGGAGAAGAAGACATCGTGATGGACATTGAGCAGATCGAGGTCCGCCTTGATCATCTCCATCATGGCGTCCACGGCGACCGGGCGGACTATCGCCAGCTGCTCCGGTTCGCTCTTGGCAAGCAACGAATCGCCGAACTCTTCCGCCAACTTCTTGCCGACGGGAACGAGATAGTCACCGGGATAGAGACCTGAGGGAATTTCGCCGATGTCCTCGCCCAGCGCCTGGCGGTAGCGCAGCAGCACCGAACGCGCCAACACGTCGATCTGCACGCCGGCATCGTTGATCACATATTCCTTGGTGACATCAAACCCGGCAAACGCGAGCAGGTTTGCCAACGAATCGCCAACCACGGCGCCACGGCAGTGACCGACATGCATCGGTCCCGTGGGGTTGGCTGAGACATACTCGACATTGACCTTGCGGCCCTCACCGACCCCGCCTGCGCCGTAACCTGTACCCGCTCTCAAGATATCGCCCAGATGTGCCGCCCAGAATGCCGGAGCAACCCGGATATTGATAAAGCCTGGCCCTGCCACCTCGACTGAGGTGACATCGTGATCGCTTTGCATCTGCGCGGCAATCTTGTCCGCGATATCGCGCGGTTTCATTTGCGCTGGCTTTGCCAGCACCATCGCCGCGTTCGTGGCGAAATCGCCATGCGCCGCATCGCGTGGTGGTTCGACGGTAACCCGCTCCAGAATCCCAGCATCAATCTCTGGGATATCAATATCTTGTATCGATTTCCTTATCTTATCTTCGAAGATCGCAAATACGTTCATGTGGGAGCGTCGCCGTTCGTGGCGTCCAAAGCTTGTGAGAACCGGGAAACGGCGCTCCGCCTATCGCAGTTCCGGGGTAACGTCAAACAGTCGCTGATGCTCGACAATGGCGTAGCGGTCCGTCATGCCGGAGAGAAAGTCAGCGACCAGCCGCGCCTTCCTGGTTTCGTCCGCCTTGTCTGCCAATGCACGCCAGTCGGTGCCCCACTCCTTCGGCATCTGTGCGCGGCCGGAGTGATAGGCTCCGAACAAGTCGCGCACGATGCTGGCCGCGTTGTTGCGTACCCGCTCCACCGACGGGGCGCGGTACATGCGCTCGAAAAGAAACGCCTTGATCGCCTTCTCGGCGGTGGCCATTTCGTCGGAAAACGCCACCATTGTTCGGCCCGCCGAGCGGATAGCGTTCTCATTGTCGGGCTTTAGCGTCTCCAATCGCATCTGCGTTTCGCCGATGACATCTTCAACCATGGCCGTTATCTGGCGGCGTACAACCTCATGCGCCGTGCGCGAGGCTTCCAGATTGGGATAGAGCATTCTGACCTGCGCCAGTAGTTCGCCCGCAACCGGCAGATCGCGCAGATCGTCCAGTTGAAACAAACCGGCGCGTAGCCCGTCGTCAAGGTCATGCGCGTTGTAGGCAATGTCGTCGGCAATCGCCGCGCATTGCGCCTCCAGACCCGAATGGCTGTCGAGTTCAAGATCGTACAGCATGTTGAACTCGGTAATCGGCGCGGGCACGGGCTTGCCATCCGACGCGGGCCCGGCAAGCGGACCGTTGTGCTTGACCAGCCCCTCAAGTGCTTCCCAGGTCAGGTTGAGACCATCATATTCGGCGTAGCGCTGCTCGAGTGCGGTGACGATGCGCAGTGACTGGGCGTTGTGATCGAAGCCACCCCATGCCCGCATCAATTCGTCGAGCGCATCCTCGCCGGTGTGACCGAACGGCGTGTGACCAAAATCGTGGCTCAGCGCCAATGCCTCCGCCAGATCTTCATCCACGGAGAAGGCCCGGGCCAATGCGCGGGCAATCTGCGAGACCTCGATCGAATGGGTCAGACGTGTGCGATAGAGATCACCTTCGTGAAAGATGAACACCTGCGTCTTGTGCTTCAGCCGGCGAAAGGCGGTGGAGTGGACAATGCGGTCACGGTCGCGCTGAAATGGCGAGCGAGTCGGGCTGAACGGTTCTGGATAGAACCTGCCCCGGCTGCGCTCACCGTGGCAGGCATAGGCCGCCAGCCCGGCAATTCCGGTCTTTATCCTGCTCGCGTCAAACAATGCTCGACCGCCCCCGCGGAAATTCGCCCGCTTCTTAACGTAACCAAATCACACAATGAAGACAGTGTTACAGCCGTGTGACGGTGGCTTAACTCTGCTGTCCCGGAATTGCTTGGATTGCTTGAACATGGTGACAATCAGGCCTAGATTCATGATGACTTCTTCGAACTCCGGCCAGGATTCTTCATGACCGCCGACACATTGGAAAGACCATCTGTAACCGTTTCATCTGCCGCCATGGCGCGCATCGCGTCGATTCTGTCCGGCGAACCGGCCAAGGATGCACTGCGCATCTCCGTTGAAGGCGGCGGCTGCTCGGGTTTCTCCTACAAATATGATCTGGTTGCAGATGACAGGGAAGCCGACGATTTTGTCGTCGAAGGCGACGGCGCCACCGTGTTGATCGACCCGGTATCCATCCAGTATATGGAAGGATCGGAAGTCGATTTCGTCGATGATCTCATGGGTCAGTCATTCCAGATCAAGAACCCCAATGCGGTCGCCAATTGTGGCTGCGGCACATCGTTTTCCATCTGAGTTCTGCTTCATACCGAGAAAAAGGCCCGGATTGATCCGGGCCTTTTCGTTTTTGCTGACCACTGCTTTCGGCAGGAGGGAGTTAAAGGCCTACTTCGTGTCCTCTTCTCCGGCGTCTTCCGGGATCGCCAGATTGAGCACGATGGCCAGAATTGCCGCCGGCAGCAGTCCGGAGGTCATCAGTATACGTGCCCAGTCGGGCAGGAACTTCATCGCGTCCGGCACAAGTTGAAGACCCAGCCCGACCGACAGCGATATGGCAAAAATCACCATGTTGCGGCGGTTCCAACTTACATCCGACAGCATATTGACGCCGGCAGCCGCGACCATGCCGAACATAACGATGACGCCGCCGCCCAGCACCACGATAGGAATGGTATTGATCGCTGCTCCGATCTTGGGGATGAGGCCACACACGATCAGGAACAGGCCGCCGATGGTCACGACGTGACGGCTCATGATGCCCGTCATGGATATGAGGCCCACATTCTGACTGAAGGAGGTATTGGGCAGGCCGCCGAACACGCCCGCGACAGCCGTGCCCAGCCCGTCGGCGAAAGTAGCCCCGGTAATCTCCTTGTCGGTCGCCTCGCGCCCTGCTCCGCCCTTGGTGATCCCTGACGTGTCGCCCACAGTCTCGATCGCCGATATCACCGCCATGAAACACATACCGATGATAATCGCGGCGTTGAACTCCATCCCCCATTTGAACGGAACGGGCAACGCGAACCAGCCCGCCCTGCCGACGCCGTCGAAACTCACCATGCCAAGCGCCATGGCAACGAGATAACCGGCAATAAGGCCGACCAGAACGGCCGCCACCGACCAAAAGCCCTTGGTGAAGAACTTGAAGCCGAGCGTGACAATGATGACCACCAGCGCCACGCTCCAGTTCTGCAACCCGCCCCATTCCGGTTTGGAACGGTTGAAATCGCCCGCTCCGCCTGCAGCGTATTCGATGCCAACCTTAATGAGCGCCAGACCGATCATCAGTACAATCAGGCCGGTAACCAAGGGGGG
>Ga0310345_10003449_pt1 | contig 15017 bp, 16 predicted proteins | sample HC15DNA20500_MG_FD_204667 | JGI IMG/M metagenome (GOLD analysis project Ga0310345, IMG submission 204667) | Marine microbial communities from station ALOHA, North Pacific Subtropical Gyre - HC15-DNA-20-500_MG | ecosystem: Environmental > Aquatic > Marine > Oceanic | place: Pacific Ocean: North... | reverse complement strand
TTGAGTTCGAGCGCGCCGGTGGAATCGACGACGATCTCGTTGTCGACCTCGACATTGGGGATCGAGGAGGGGACGGAGCCCGAGGCGATCACGATGTTCTTGGCCTCGTGCGTCTCTTCGCCGACCTTGACCTTGCCCGCCTCGGGGATCGAGCCCCAGCCCTTGAGCCAGTCGATCTTGTTCTTCTTGAACAGGAATTCGATGCCGCCGGTGTTCTGGCCGACGCTGTCGCGCTTGTAGGCGAGCATCTGGTCCCAATCCACCGTCGGCGTCTCGGCCTTCAGGCCCATCTTGGCGAAGTTGTGCTCGGCCTCGTGCAGCGCGTGGGTGGCGTGCAGCAGCGCCTTAGAGGGGATGCAGCCCACGTTGAGGCAGGTGCCGCCTAGCGTCTCGCGCCCCTCGACCACCGCGGTCTTGAGGCCGAGCTGGGCCGCCTTGATGGCGCAGACATAGCCGCCGGGGCCGGCGCCGATGACGATGAGATCGTAGGATGCCATGGAAAACTCCTGTGGGGTGTCAGACGAGGGCAAGGCCGATCATCGCGATGGTGGCGCAGAACCCCACCAGCCAGATCAGCGACCGCCAGGGCCGGAGCCCGAAATAATAGGCGGGGACGTAGAGCACCCGCGCCGCGAGATAGGTCCAGGCCAGTAGGCCCGAAAGACCGGTGGTCTTGTCGCCGAGGATCAGCACGACGACGGCGAGGGTGAACAGGATCAACCCCTCGAAATGGTTATTCAGCGCCCGGTAGAGCCGTCCGGTGCGCGGGCTGGCTAGCGCTTCGAGCGGCGCGCCGAGCCGCTGCGGATCGCGCGGCCCGAGCGTGCGGCCGAAGCCCAGCTCGCGGTTGGCGCGCACCGACAGCCAGACATATTGCCCGGCCTGCAGCAGCCCGGCCAAGGCCAGAACCTGGAGCTCGGGGGCCGTCATCGCGGCCCCGGCGACGCTAGAGGGCGGCGGCGTAGAGATAGAGCGTCGCGAAGAAGCCCAGGCCCCAGACGGCAGTGCGGGCCCAGGGAATGCCGGCCGGGTAGAGCAGCGCATAGGCCAGCCGCGCGATCAGGAAGACCTGCGCCGCCAGCAGCGTGCCGCCGCCGAAGCCCTCGCGCGCCGCGAGGATCAGTATTGCAGGGGCGAAGAGCGCCATCGCCGTGACCGAGTTGGCGACGCAGCGCTCCATCCGCCCGGCCACGCCGGTCAGCCGGGGCATGTCGTCGCGCGGCCGCGCCAGCATCGGCAGGCCGACCTGCGATATGGCGTAGATAACCTGCACCAAGATCAGCACGAGCACCAGCAGCCCGTAGATCGCCAAGATATTGAGTTCGCTGGACATGAAACCCCTCCCACAACCGATCTGCACGCGGTGAGTGTAGCACGATCACGCGCAGCAAGTGTTTGGAAGGGGCAGGGGCCATGTCAGGCGGTCTCAAGAAAGGTGCAAGTCATGGCGCCGCCAAAGCCCTGCTCCTTGGCGATCCAGGCCTCGGCGCGCTTGCGGTCATTGACCTTGAACAGCACCAGCACGGTGGAGCCGTGATCGGCGTCGCGCCAGATCTGCAGCTGGCTCAGGCCGGCCTGCATCCGCTCTTCGTAATCATCGTCGAAGGCGGCCTTCCAAGAGGCGAAATCGGGGGTGTCGATCTGACAGAGCATCTGCATGGCACGGGCCTTCGTTGTGGAATGGGGCCGGGCTCAACGCCCGGCCCCCTCACATGTTCACAGATCCATCAGCAGCCGGCGCGGATCTTCGAGCGCTTCCTTGACGCGCACGAGGAAGGTCACCGCGCCCTTGCCGTCGACGATGCGGTGATCGTAGCTCAGCGCCAGATACATCATCGGCCGGATCTCGACCTTGCCGTTGATCGCCATCGGACGGTCCTGGATCTTGTGCATGCCGAGGATGCCCGACTGCGGCGGATTCAGGATCGGCGAGGACATCAGCGAGCCGTAGACGCCACCGTTGGAGATGGTGAAGGAGCCGCCCTGCATGTCGGCCATGCTGAGCTTGCCGTCGCGCGCCTTCACGCCCATCTCGGCGATCGACTTCTCGATTTCGGCAAAGCCCATGCTGTCGGCGTTGCGGATCACCGGCACCACGAGGCCGGTGGGGGTGCCCACCGCGATGCCCATGTGGACGTAGTTCTTGTAGACCACGTGATCGCCGTCGATCTCGGCGTTGACGTCCGGGACCTCCTTGAGCGCGTGCACGCAGGCCTTGGTGAAGAAGGACATGAAGCCGAGCTTCACGCCGTGCTTCTTCTCGAACAGAGCCTTGTACTCGTTGCGCAGCTCCATCACCGCGGTCATGTCCACCTCGTTATAGGTGGTCAGCATCGCGGCGGTGTTCTGCGCCTCCTTGAGGCGGCGGGCGATGGTCTGGCGCAGACGGGTCATCTTGACCCGCTCCTCGCGGTCGGCGTCGTCCGACGACACCGGACCGCGCGCGGCGGGCTTGGAGGTCTCGGCGGCCTTGGGCGCGTTGAGCGCCTTCAGCACGTCTTCCTTCATCACCCGGCCATCCTTGCCGGTGCCCTTGACGTCGCCTTCCTTGAGGTCGTTCTCGGCCATCAGCTTCTTGGCCGAGGGCGCATCCTCGGTGTCGCCCTTGGCTTCGCCCTTTTCGGCGGGTTCGCCCTTGGGATCGCCCGAGACGTTGGTCGCCGCCTGCTGCTCCTTGGGGCCGTCCTCGGCCGGCGCCTCGGGCTCGGACTTGGCGGGCGCGTCGCCCTCGCTCACTTGGGCGAGCAGCGCGTCGACACCGACGGTGTCGCCTTCGGCCGCGACGATCTCCGACAGCGTGCCGGCGACGGGCGAGGGCACCTCGACCGTGACCTTGTCGGTTTCCAGCTCGCACAGCATCTCGTCCACCGCGACGGCGTCGCCCGGCTTCTTGAACCAGGTGGCGACGGTCGCCTCGGTGACGCTTTCGCCCAGGGTGGGGACGCGGACTTCGGTGCTCATTCTCAGTTTCCTTCGATGCTCAGCGCTTCGTTCACCAGCGCTTGCTGTTGGGTCTTGTGCTGGCTGGCGAGGCCGGTCGCGGGCGAGGCGCTCGCATGGCGGCCGACATAGGTGGGGCGCTTATGCGCGGCGTCGATCCGGCTCAGCACCCATTCGATGTTGGGCTCGATGAAGTTCCAGGCACCCTGGTTCTTGGGCTCCTCCTGGCACCAGACCATCTCGGCGCCCTTGAACCGCTCCAGCTCCTTCACGAGGCTCAGCGCCGGGAAGGGATAGAACTGCTCGATCCGCATCAGGTAGACATCGTCCAGCCCGCGCGCGTCCCGCTCCTCGAGCAGGTCGTAATAGACCTTGCCCGAGCACATCACGACGCGCTTGATCTCGCTGTCGGGCTTGAGCTGGGTGTCGCTGTGGCCCTTCTCGGCGTCGTCCCACAGCACGCGGTGGAAGGACGAGCCGGTGGTGAAGTCCTCGGCGTCCGAGATCGCCATCTTGTGGCGCAGCAGCGATTTCGGCGTCATCAGCACCAGCGGTTTGCGGAAGGTGCGGTGCAGCTGCCGACGCAGGATGTGGAAGTAGTTCGCCGGGGTCGAGCAGTTGGCGACGATCCAGTTATCCTGGCCGCACATCTGCAGGAACCGCTCGAGCCGCGCCGAGGAGTGCTCGGGACCCTGGCCCTCATAGCCATGCGGCAGCAGCATCACGAGGCCCGACATGCGCAGCCACTTCGATTCACCCGAAGAGATGAACTGGTCGAACATGATCTGCGCGCCGTTGGCGAAATCGCCGAACTGCGCTTCCCACATCACCAGCGCGTTGGGCTCCGCCAGCGTGTAGCCGTACTCGAAACCCAGCACCGCGTATTCCGAGAGCATCGAGTCGATGACCTCGTAGCGGGCCTGGCCTTCGCGGATGTTGTTGAGCGGGTAATAGCGCTCCTCGTTCTCCTGGTTGATGAAGGCCGAGTGGCGCTGCGAGAAGGTGCCGCGGGTGCTGTCCTGGCCCGAGAGCCGGACCGGGTAGCCCTCGGTCAGGAGCGAGCCGAAGGCCAGCGCCTCGGCGGTGGCCCAGTCGAAGCCCTTGCCGGTTTCGAACATCTGCCCCTTCGCCTCGAGCAGGCGCGAGACGGTCCGATGCAGCGGGAAACCCTCGGGCGCGCGGGTGAGCGCGCGGCCGATCTCGGTCATCGTCTTTTCGTCGATCGCGGTCTGGCCGCGCTGGTAGCTCTCGTGGTCGCGCCGGTCGAGATGGCTCCAGCGCCCGTCGAGCCAATCGGCCTTGTTCGGGCGATAGGCCTTGCCGGCCTCGAACTCCTCGTTGAGCAGCGACTGGAACTGCGCCTTCATGTCCTCGATCTCGCCCTCGGGGATTAGCCCGTCGCGGACCAGCCGCTCGGTATAGAGGGTGAGGGTGGTCTTCTGGCTCTTGATCTTCTTGTACATCACCGGGTTGGTGAACATGGGCTCGTCGCCCTCGTTGTGACCGAAGCGCCGGTAGCAGAAGATGTCGATCACCACGTCCTTGTGGAACTTCTGCCGGAACTCGGTCGCCACCTTGGCAGCATGCACCACGGCCTCCGGGTCGTCGCCGTTGACGTGGAAGATCGGCGCCTCGACCATCAGTGCGATGTCGGTCGGGTAGGGCGAGGAGCGCGAGAAATGCGGCGCGGTGGTGAAGCCGATCTGGTTGTTCACCACGATGTGGATCGTGCCGCCGGTGCGGTGGCCGACGAGGCCCGACAGGCCGAAGCCCTCGGCCACGACGCCTTGGCCCGCGAAGGCCGCATCGCCATGCAGCAGCACCGGGATCACCTGGGTGCGCTCGGTGTCGCCGAGCTGGCTCTGCTTGGCACGCGCCTTGCCGAGCACCACCGGGTTCACCGCTTCGAGGTGAGAGGGGTTCGCGGTCAGCGACAGGTGCACCTTGTTGCCATCGAACTCGCGGTCCGAGGAGGCGCCGAGGTGGTACTTCACATCGCCCGAGCCGTCGACCTCCTCGGGCTTGAAGCTGCCGCCCTGGAACTCGTGGAAGATCGCCCGGTAGGGCTTTTGCATGACGTTGGCGAGCACCGAGAGGCGGCCGCGATGCGGCATGCCGATCACGATGTCCTTCACGCCGAGGCTGCCGCCGCGCTTGATGATCTGTTCCATCGCCGGGATCAGCGCTTCGCCGCCGTCGAGGCCGAAGCGCTTGGTGCCCATGTACTTGACGTGCAGGAACTTCTCGAAGCCCTCGGCCTCGACAAGCTTGTTGAGGATCGCCTTGCGGCCTTCCTTGGTGAACTGGATCTCCTTGCCGTAGCCCTCGATCCGCTCCTTGAGCCAGGCCGACTGCTCGGGGTCGGAGATGTGCATGTATTGCAGCGCGAAGGTGCCGCAATAGGTGCGCTTCACCAGCGCCAGGATCTCGTTCATCGTCGCGATCTCGAGGCCGAGCACGTTGTCGATGAAGATCGGCCGGTCCATGTCGGCCTTGGTGAAGCCGTAATTCGCAGGGTCGAGCTCGGGATGCGGCGTCTGCTCGCGCAGGCCCAGCGGATCGAGATCGGCGGCGAGATGGCCGCGGATCCGGTAGGCGCGGATGATCATCAGCGCGCGGATGCTGTCGAGCACGGCGGCGCGCAGCTGCTGCTCGGAGAGCCCGACGCCCTTCTCGGCGGCCTTGGCGGCAATCTTGTCGCGCGCGCCCTTGGCCTCGGCGGGCGCGGCCCACTGCCCGTCGAGCGCGGCCGTCAGGTCGTCATTGGGCTGCATCGGCCAATCGGCACGGGCCCAGGACGGGCCGGCGGCCTCGGCGCGGGCATCCGAGCCGCTGTCGCCGAGGCTGCGGAAGAACTCCTGCCAGGCCTCGTCGACGCTCGACGGGTTCTCGGCATAGCGCGCGTGAAGCTGTTCGATGTAGTCGGCGTTCGTGCCCTGCAGGAATGAAGAGGCGTGGAACACGTCGTTGGGGCTTTGCTCGGTCATGGCAGGATCCTCGATCCTCGGGGCAAAAACTGGGGATGCGCCGGGCCCAGATAGGGCGCGCGGCGCGGATGTCATGCGAAGGGGGCGGCACGGCCCCCTTCGCGAGGGGTTCAGCCGATCGCCTTGAGCACGGCTTCGCCGAGCGAGGCGGGGCTGTCGGCGACCACGATCCCGGCGGATTTCATCGCCTCGATCTTGCTCTCCGCGTCGCCCTGGCCGCCCGAGACGATCGCGCCCGCGTGGCCCATGCGGCGGCCCGGAGGGGCGGTGCGCCCGGCGATGAAGCCGGCGGTCGGCTTCCAGCGGCCGCGCTTCTTCTCGTCGGCCAGGAACTGCGCCGCCTCTTCCTCGGCGGTGCCGCCGATCTCGCCGATCATGATGATCGACTGGGTCTCGTCATCGGCGAGGAACATCTCGAGGATGTCGATATGCTCCGAACCCTTGATCGGGTCGCCGCCGATGCCCACGGCCGTCGACTGGCCAAGGCCCGAATCCGAGGTCTGCTTGACCGCCTCGTAGGTCAGCGTGCCCGAGCGGGACACGACGCCCACCGAGCCGCGCTTGTGGATGTGGCCGGGCATGATGCCGATCTTGCAGGCGTCGGGGGTGATGACACCGGGGCAGTTCGGCCCGATCAGCCGGGTCTTGGAGTTCAGAAGTGCCCGCTTGACCTTCATCATGTCGAGCACCGGGATGCCCTCGGTGATGCAGATCACCAGCTCCATCTCGGCGTCGATCGCCTCCATGATGCTGTCGGCCGCGAAGGGCGGCGGCACGTAGATGACCGACGCGTTGGCTTCGGTCTTGGCCTTGGCCTCGTGCACGCTGTCGAACACGGGCAGGTCGAGATGGGTCTGGCCGCCCTTGCCCGGGGTGACGCCGCCGACCATCTTGGTGCCGTAGGCGATCGCCTGCTCGGTGTGGAACGTGCCCTGCGAGCCGGTCAGGCCCTGACAGATGACCTTGGTGTTTTCGTCGACGAGAATCGCCATTGCTGTTACCCCTTCACCGCTTTGACGATCTTCTCGGCGGCGTCGGACAGGTTGTCCGCCGCGATCACGTCGAGACCGGAATTGTTGATGATCTCCTTGCCCTGATCGACATTCGTCCCTTCGAGACGCACGACCAGCGGCACTTGCAGACCGACTTCCTTGACCGCCGCGATCACGCCCTCGGCGATGACGTCGCAGCGCATGATGCCGCCGAAGATGTTGACCAGGATGCCTTTGACGTTCTGGTCCGACGTGATGATCTTGAAGGCCTCGGTGACCTTCTCCTTGGTCGCGCCGCCGCCCACGTCGAGGAAGTTGGCCGGTTCCGCGCCCTTGAGCTTGATGATGTCCATCGTCGCCATGGCGAGGCCCGCGCCGTTCACCATGCAGCCGATCTCGCCATCGAGCGCGATGTAGTTCAGGTCGTATTTCGAGGCGGCCAGCTCCTTGCTGTCCTCCTCGGTTTCGTCGCGCAGGGCGGCGATGTCGTCATGGCGGTAGATCGCGTTGCCGTCGAAGCCCATCTTGGCGTCGAGGCATTTCAGATCGCCCTTGTCGGTGACGATCAGCGGATTGATCTCCAGCATCTCCATGTCCTTCTCGACGAAGAGACGGTAGAGCGTGTCCATCAGCTTGACGCACTGCTTGACCTGCTGGCCCTTGAGGCCGAGGGCAAAGGCGATGCGACGGCCGTGATAGGGCTGGTAGCCGGTGGCCGGATCGACCGAGAAGCTCAGGATCTTCTCGGGCGTCTTCTCGGCGACCTCCTCGATGTCCATGCCGCCCTCGGTCGAGCAGACGAAGGAGATGCGCGAGGTGGCGCGGTCGACCAGAAGCGCGAGGTAGAGCTCGGTCTCGATCTCCGAGCCGTCCTCAATGTAGATGCGGTTGACCTGCTTGCCCGCCGGGCCGGTCTGGTGCGTGACGAGCGTGCGACCGAGCATCTTCTTGGCTTCCTCGGCCGCCTCCTCGACGGAGCGGGCCAAGCGGACGCCGCCCTTCTCGCCGGCATCGGCTTCCTTGAAGCTGCCCTTGCCGCGGCCGCCGGCGTGGATCTGCGCCTTCACCACCCAAAGCGGGCCGTCGAGTTCGCCAGCCGCGGTTTTCGCCTCTTCGGCGCGCATGACGGGCCGCCCGTCCGAGACGGGCGCGCCGTAGCTGCGCAGAAGGGCCTTGGCCTGGTATTCGTGGATGTTCATGGACCGGTCCTCGGTTGCCGTGATTTGGCCCCTTGAACCATATCGAAACCTACAAAAGAACCGGTTTGTCGGACCGCGGCCCAGAAATGCGACCAACGTGATCACAAGAAAAAATCATGTGATCACGTTTGGATCGATCATGATCGTTTTGTTCAGGGCGGGTCTCCGCGCCGGCAAAAACTCGCCTGCGCAATATCCGGAAAGAAGCGAGCAGGGAGGTCATTTTGCCCCCTTCAACCGCCGAAGATTCGGGGCCCCTGCCGATGCAGGCTGCGCCTGCTCTCGCTTCGAAAGATTTCCAGCAGTCTCCGTACCGGACCGCTCAGATGACCCGGCGCTTGAGATTGCCCAGAAAGCTGCGCCATCCCGTTCGGTGCGGCGTCGGCGCGACCGGCGCGCCCCCGGTGACCGGGGCGTAGTGGGTCAGGGTCTGATCGTTGTCGAGGAACTCCGCCAGCTTGGCGACCTGCGGCGGGGCCAGAATCTCATCCGGCGAGAAGGGGCGGAGCGGGTCGCCCGCGGGCTTCTGGTGCAGCTTGGGCTCATGAAGCAGGCGAGGCGCCGTGTAGCCATTGCCGTTCAGCATGAAGGGGCGGAAGAACATGACATTGTATTCCACCGGCAGCACATGCAGCCGCAGATCGCCCTCGTAGAGCAGCACCCGCAGCGCCGGCTGATCGAATTTCTGGGTGCCGTCATGCACCATGGCATGCCAGTCCTCGAGAAAGCGATCGGTCGCGGCGTTGCGCCGGATCGCCATCACGCCGCCATTCATCTGCGGAAAGGCCGGCGGCACCGGTTGGCCCGGATACTGTTCGCGGTTTCTGTAGTCGTTGCGCCGCTGGCTCGCCGTCACGGCGATGTCGAAGCGGTCGAGAATGTCGAATACGTCGTCGAGCGGCGCCAGCGTGACGATGTCGGCATCGAGATAGATGGTCCGCGCGAATCTCGACCGCTGCAGGGATTCCATCTTGGGTCGGCGGGACACCTGTTCGAGAAGGTGAACCCGGTCGAAGACCTCGTCTTCGAGGGGCGCGTCGGTGAAGAGGTCGATCTTCGCCGAGGGCATGACCCCCCTGAGGTTGCGCGCCGCGCGCCGGGCGAGGGTGACATAGTCCTTGCCGGTCACCGCGAAAACGAAACCGCGGTCGAGGTCTTGATCCGTCATCTGCGCCGGGGTCCTTGCTGGGACGGGCCCGGTATGGCCCGCCCCGGAGGCCTACGATCAGGCGAGGCTCTGATCAATGCCCTTGCAGGCGTCGACGAGGCCCTTCACCGCATCGACCGATTTGTCGAACATCGCCTGCTCGTCGCGGTTCATCTTGATGTCGATGATCCGCTCGACACCGCCGGAGCCGATCACCGTCGGCACGCCGACATACATGCCGTTCAGGCCGAGCGCGCCGTCGACATAGGCGGCGCAGGGCAGCACGCGCTTCTGGTCCTTGAGATAGGCCTCGGCCATCTCGATCGCGCTGGTCGCCGGCGCGTAGAAGGCCGAGCCGGTCTTCAGCAGGCCGACGATTTCGGCACCGCCGTCGCGGGTGCGCTGGATGATCGCGTCGAGCTTTTCCTGCGTGGTCCAGCCCATCTGCACCAGGTCGGGCAGGGGGATGCCGCCGACGGTGGAATAGCGCGCCAGCGGCACCATCGTGTCGCCATGGCCACCCAGCACGAAGGCAGTGACGTCGCGCATCGAGACGTTGAACTCGAGGCTCAGGAAATGGCGGAAGCGGGCGCTGTCGAGCACGCCAGCCATGCCGCAGACTTTCTCATGCGGCAGGCCCGAGAATTCGCGCAGCGCCCAGACCATCGCATCGAGCGGGTTGGTGATGCAGATGACGAAGGCGTCAGGGGCATGCTTGGCGATGCCTTCGCCCACCGATTTCATGACCTTGAGGTTGATGCCGAGCAGGTCGTCGCGGCTCATGCCGGGCTTGCGCGGCACGCCGGCGGTGACGATGCACACATCGGCGCCGGCGATGTCGGCATAGTCATTGGTGCCCTTGAGGACGGCGTCGAAGCCCTCGGCCGGACCGGATTCGGCGATGTCCAGCGCCTTGCCCTGGGGGGTGCCTTCCGCGATGTCGAACAGCACGACATCGCCGAGTTCCTTGATCGCGGCGAGATGGGCGAGCGTGCCGCCGATCTGACCGGCGCCGATGAGGGCGATCTTGGGTCTGGCCATGAATGGCTCCTGTCGAGAATGTGTTTGCGAGGCTTTGCCTAAGCCGCGCGGAACGCTCTTGCAAGGCTGACGGGCCCGGCGGGGGCCAAGGCGCCGGATGTTTGCGCAAACGCAAATGGCCGCCCCGAAGGGCGGCCATCTCGTCAGGCAAGAGTAAACCTTACTGCGCGGCGGGCGCGGTTTCGGTCTCCATTTCCGTCTCGGCTTCGGTCTCCATGCCAGCATCCATCGCCGCCTCTTCAGGCGCCTCGTAGGCCGGCAGCGCCTTCAGCTCGTCCTCGGTGGCGCTGATATAGACACGGATGTCCGAGCCGTCTTCGTTGGTCAGGATCTGCAGGTCCTCGAAGTTCACGGCGACCTTCTTCTCGCCGATGCCGAGGAAGCCGCCGACGCCGATCACGGCCTCGGTGATTTCGCCGCTATCGGAAGCCACGAGGTCTTCGATCTCGCCGATATTGTCGTCATCAGCGCCATAAACGGTGGCACCGGTCAGCTCGTCGGTGCTGAGATCGCTGACGGCCGCGGTGGTGTAGCCTTCACGCTCGACCATGCCGGTGGCGCCGGTCACGGGGGCGGTCTCGGTCATCTCGGCTTCACCTTCGGCCATCTCGGTCTCGACCTCGGCCTCCACGGCCTCCATCTCGGCTTCGCCCTCGGCCATCTCGGTCTCGACTTCGGCCTCCATGGCCTCCATCTCGGCTTCGCCTTCGGCCATCTCGGTCTCGACTTCGGCCTCCATGGCCTCCATCTCGGCTTCGCCCTCGGCCATCTCGGTCTCGACTTCGGCCTCCATGGTCTCCATCTCGGCCTCACCCTCGACCATCTCGGTCTCGGCTTCGGCTTCGGTTTCCATCTCGGCTTCGCCCTCGGCCATGGTGGCCGTGGCTGCTGCTGTCGCGGCGGCGGCATCGGTCTGCTCGACCATGCCCGGCTCGGCGGCCTCGCCCTCGGTCATCGCCGTGTCTTCGGCGGTCGCGCGCTCGAAGGCCGGGGCGGCCTCGAGGGCCTCCTGGCTGGAGTTGATCACGAGGAACCGCTCGCCGTTCTCGTCATCATAGGTGCGGACCTGATCCATGGTGAGGGCGACGTCCTTCTCGCCGATCCCGAGGAAACCGCCCACACCGACGATCACCGCCTGCACCGAGCCGTCCTCGGAGATGACCAAGTCGTTGATCTCGCCGATGTCGTCCCACTGCTGTTCAGTGAAGTTGATCGGGTCGCCATTCTCGCCGAGCTCCTGCTCGGAGGAGTAGACGCGCATTCCCATCAGGTTGGAGGCGTAGAAGTCGTCTGCCGAGACTTCGTAGCTCCCCATGCCCATCGCATGCGATTCGGCGTAGGCGGTCGTCCCCATGACGAGCGCGGTCGCCGCAGTGGTCAGAAGAATTTTCATCGTTCCAGAACCTTTCGTCCTTCCGGGTTCCGCGCCGATCCGGTTCGGATGCGCTACCCGTTACGAAAGTTGAACACGTGGTGTGGGCACGGGTTGCATGGCAGGAACGAATTTTTTTCACTCTGGGCGCGGGTAGCTGAAACCGGCGCAACCCCGAGGGCAAAACAAGCTGTTTTCAGCCACTCAGGCGTTGGGGTCCGTCGGGGCGAGGCGCTCGTCGAGCGGCTCGTATGCCTGCCCTGCCGCCAGAAGACAGCTTTGTCCGTCGGCGCGGGTGACCAGCAGCGTCCAGCTTCCCGTGTCGTCCGAGGCGAAGACCTCGACCACCTGATTCGCGCCGTCGAGCGCGATGGCCTTCCGGCTTTCTCCGTAGCGTTCCGCCAACTGCGCGACGATCGCGTCATGCGCGCCGCAGCGTGGCATCGCGGCCGCGGGCAGGGCGAGCGCACAGAGCGGCAGCGAGAATAGCATCGTCCGGATCGGGTCCATGGGTGTCTCCTCGGTATCAGGCAGCCTTTCAGTCATCGGGCAGCCTGCCGCTTTCCGGCGAAGATGCCGTTAACGTGCCACCGTTGCGCCCGAGGTCGCGGCGCTGCACTCTCCGAGTGGTCCATTCCAGGAGGCCTGCCTTGCCAATCCGCTCCCTTCTCTACGTGCCCGCCTCGAATGCCCGTGCGCTGGAAAAATCTCGCTCCCTGTCATGCGACGGCGTGATCATCGATCTCGAGGATGCGGTCGCGCCGCAGGCGAAGGCGGCCGCTCGCGCGGCGCTGCCCGCCGCTCTGGAGGGGGGCGGGGGCCGTAACCGGCTGCAGCTGGTGCGGATCAACGCGCTGTCGACCCCTTGGGGTCAAGATGATCTCGACGCGCTGGGCGGTCTCAGCTGTGACGGGGTTGCGGTGCCCAAGGTGTCGGGCCCGGCCGATCTCGATGCGGTGGCCGAGCGCTGCGATCTGCCGCTCTGGGCGATGATCGAGACGGCGCGCGGTGTGCTGTCGGCGCCCGCGATCTGCGGGCACCCCCGCCTCGCTGGGGTGATCATGGGGACCAACGATCTTGCGCGCGAACTGGGCGCGAGACCGCGCGCCGACCGGATGCCGCTCTGGACCGCGCTGCAGGGCGTGCTGCTCGCGGCGCGTGCCGCCGGGGTGCCGGCGATCGACGGCGTGTGCAACGCGCTCGACGAGCCCGAGCGCTTCGCCGCCGAATGCGCGCAGGGGCGCGACATGGGCTTCGATGGCAAGAGCCTGATCCACCCGGCCCAGATCGCCGCCGCCAACGCGGCCTTCGCACCGAGCGCCGACGAGATCGATCTGGCGCGGCGCCGCATCGCCGGCTTCGAGGCCGCGCAGGCGGCGGGACAGGGGGTGGCGGTGGTCGATGGCGAGATCGTCGAGGCGCTGCACGTGGAGACCGCCCGCAAGACCTTGGCGTTCGCCGAGCGGATCGCAGCGGGAACGGGCGCATGACGGCACTTGTCCTCGGGCTGGCGCTGTGGAGCGCAGCGCATCTGATGCCGCGCCTCGCGCCCGGGCTGCATGCCCGGCTGGGCAGCTCCGCGCGCGGGGTCGTGGCGGGGCTGGTGCTGCTCGGGCTGCTGTTGATGATCTTCGGCTACGGCGCCTGGGACGCGGCCCAACATCACGTGCCCGCCCCGTGGACGCGCCACCTCAACAACCTGATGATGCTGGTCGCCGTCTATCTCTTCGCCGCCTCGGGGCTGAAGACCCGCGCCGCCGCCGCGCTGCGCCATCCACAGCTTTTTGCGGTGACGCTCTGGGCAGGGGCGCATCTGCTGGCCAATGGCGACTGGGCCTCCTTCGTGCTGTTCGGAGGGCTCGGGCTCTGGGGCGTGATCGAGATGGCGCTGCTCGACGCCCGCGCCTCCGTCCCGCAATTCGCGCCCTCCACCACGGCGCGCGAAGTGCGGGCCGTGATCGGCGGGGTGGTGGTTTTCATCCTGATCGGGCTGGTGCATGGCTGGATCGGACCCAACCCATTCGGAGCCATGTCATGAAGATCTACCGCTTTCTCACCGGGGACGACACCTCGGCCTTCTGCCACAAGGTGACCGAGGCCCTGTCGAAGGGCTGGGAGCTTTATGGCGAGCCCAGCTACGCTTATGACGCTGCCAATGGCGTTATGCGTTGCGGCCAGGCTGTCACCAAGGAGGCGGATGTCGACTATTCCGCGGATCTCAAGCTCGGCCAGCTCTGAGCCGGCTTCGAGACCACCTTGGGACGAGGCGGATCGCCGCAGCGGCTGGGCCGGGGAATCGCCGCCTCTATATGAGGCGCATGTCGGTCACTCGCAGCGCAGCCCGCATGGAAGATCCCGTGATCACAGTCTTGAGGACTGTGATCACGCCCGGCATTTTCCCGCCTGATTTGGCGAATTTCCCACGGCTTTCAGCGAAGGCATGGGTGACAGACGGTCCAAAATCGCTAGGGATAAGCCAGCCGGGGCCGCCCGAGGGCCGGCCCGCACGCCAGATAAGGACGACGCCATGGCCGATGTGAACCGGGGCAACCGCCCGCTTTCGCCCCATATCACGATCTACCGACCGCAGCTCACCTCGATCACCTCGATCCTGACGCGGATCACCGGCAACGCGATGATCGTCGCCGCCGCTTTGATCGTCTGGTGGTTCGCCGCCGCCGCCGCCGGGCCCGAAAGCTTTGCCACCGCCGACGGTTTCCTGCGCAGCTGGTTCGGCGATCTGGTGCTGTTCTTCTCGGTTCTGGGCCTGTGGTACCACACGCTCGCGGGCATCCGGCACCTGATTTGGGACGAGGTGAAGATGCTCGAGATCGACAAGGCCGAGCTGCTTGGCCAGATCATCCTGATCGTCTCGGTCCTGCTGACCATCTTCACCGTCGTCGTTCTCTGAAGGGGCACCCAATGGCTTATCTGACCGATCGCAAGCGCGCGCACGGCCTCGGGGCGTCGCATTCCGGAACCCGGCAGCACTGGCGCATGAGCATGTCCTCGGTGGCACTGGCGCTGCTGATCCCGCTCTTCGTCTTTACCTTCGGCGCCGTGCTGGGCGGCACCTATGAAGAGGTGGTGATCTACTACCAGCGGCCGATCCCGGCGGCGATCGCCGTCCTGACCTTCCTCGTCGGCTTCTGGCACTTCCGGGCCGGCGCCCAGATCATGATCGAGGATTACGCGCAGGGCCTGACCCGCAAGGCGCTGATCATCGGCGTGACCTGTCTTTCCTATGCTCTGGCCGCGATCGGCGTTCTCGCCCTGATCCGCCTCGCCCTCTGATCGGAGACCCCTGATGGCAGCCTACGAATACGAAACCCACGAATA
>Ga0310345_10003448_pt1 | contig 15019 bp, 19 predicted proteins | sample HC15DNA20500_MG_FD_204667 | JGI IMG/M metagenome (GOLD analysis project Ga0310345, IMG submission 204667) | Marine microbial communities from station ALOHA, North Pacific Subtropical Gyre - HC15-DNA-20-500_MG | ecosystem: Environmental > Aquatic > Marine > Oceanic | place: Pacific Ocean: North... | reverse complement strand
CGGCCATGCGGGTCTTCAAGCCCATGGCCGAGGTCAGCCTGTCGATCGGTGATTTCGTCACCGCGGAGGAACTGGCCGAAACTCTCGGCGAAGAACCCGAACGCTATGCGCTGTTTCGCTTCGAAATCGTGATGGGCAGCTACACGGCGCCGTTGACGATCGCGATTCCGCTGAGTTTTCTCGCGCCCCACCGCCGCTTTCTCGCAGGCGTTCCGGAAGGCCCCAAGGTCGACGCCGACGAGGCCTGGAAGAAGGATATCGAGGCGAGCTTTGCGCGCAGCGAAATGCGGATAGAAGCGGTTCTGTGCAAGAAGAAGATCCCGCTCTCGCAAGTCGCCCGTTTCCGGGTGGGCGAAACCGTTTCCCTCGATGTCGGCCTCACCAGCCTGATCCCGCTCGAATGCGAGGATCGGCCGATGTTCAAGGGACAGGTCGGCCGCGCCCGCGATTCCTACGTGGTGCGCGTCGAGGAACGAATCGATCCGGCACAGGAGTTCATCGATGACATCCTATCTGATTGATTTCGTTCTGATGATCGCGCTCGTGGTCACGGCGATCCGCTGCGGCCGGATGTATCGCGAAATCCGTACCCTGCGCGACAACGAGCTCGCCACGACCATCATCGACGCCGAGAAGGCGCTGAACCGCGCTGCCGAAGCGGTGGTCTCGCTGCGCCACGAAGGCGTCGAGACGACGCGGGCCCTGGAAAGCCAGGTCACCGAAGCGCGCAAGGTCGCCGACGAGCTCGGCGAACTGCTGCGCCGTGCAGACTTCCATGTCGCCGGTGGCCGGACGAAAGCCTCGGAACTGCCCGAGAGCTATCGCGAGGCGCTTGCCGCCACCCATGACAGGCTTCGCGCCAGTCTAGCCCGCTAATCCACGGAAAGCGGTGTCGTCGATCGGTTTCCGCTGAACGTTTCGAGTTCCTGGAAAGAGAGTTTCATGAGCGACAAAGAGTTTGACCTCGACATCGACGACACCGACGGTGAGGACGAGGGCAGCGAACTGGGCGGTTTCGAGATGCCGACCGGTTTCGATCCTGCCGCCGCCTTCGGGGCCGCCGGGGCTGATGACGAGGAGGACGAGGACTCCGAGGGTGACGACGAGGCCGAAGAGGCCGAGGCGCCCGACCATGTCGACCTCGACCTGGTGATGGACGTGCCGGTGACGATGCAGGTCGTTCTCGGTTCCGCGACCATGCCGGTCGCCAACATCCTCAAGCTCGGCCGCGGGGCCGTGGTGAAGCTCGACACCAAGGTGGGTGATCCGGTGGACGTCGTGGTCAACGGCCGGATCGTCGCGCGCGGCGAGATCGTCGTCATCGACAAGGAAGAGCAGCGCTTCGGCATCACGCTGACGGAAGTCGCCAAGCCGGGGTCGAAGCTTCAGGCCCGCAATTCGAGGGCTGCATAAGAGATCATGTCAATCGTCGCAGCCTATTCCGGCGAAGGTCAGGGACTGCCCGAAAACGGCAGCGCGCGCGCGGCGATTCTCCTGCTCGCGCTCGGCGCCGAAGGGGCCGGTCGGATCCTGAAGCATCTGTCGCCGGATGAAATCCGCATGATTCGCGACAGCGCGGCCTCGCTTCCGATGATCGAGCCCGAGCAGATCGATGAACTGGTCGACGAGTTCCGCGATGCCTTCAAGAAGGGCGCGGCGCTGACGGGGCCGGAAAAGCAGATGGCGGAGCTCCTCGAGAGCGCGCTCTCGAAAGACGAGTACGTTTCGATCTTTTCCGAGCAAGATGCCGATCCCGTTCTTGCCGATCTCGTCGGCGGCAACGAAAACGGCGACGTCTGGGAGGCGGTCGCGGCGGCCGAGCCTGCGGATCTCGCGCAAAAGCTTCTGGCCGAGCACCCGCAGATGGTGGCGATCATCGTCTCGCGGATCGAGGCCGACAAGGCTTCGCTGATGATTCGCGAATTCGCGCCCGCCATGCGCAACGACATCATGCGCCGGATTCTGACGCTGAAACCGTTGCGCCACCAGGTACAGAGCATTCTGGAAAGCCAGATCCGCCGCAACTTCCTCGCTGTCGAGGACAGCGGAGAAGAGGGTGGAAGCCACGCCTTCCTGGCCGAGATCGTGAACCGTCTCGACAAGGAATCCTCGGAAGAGATCATCGAGTCCCTCCGCTCGACCCGGCCGAAGGATGCAGAGGCTCTCGAGAAACTGCTGTTCGCCTTCGAGGACATCCCGTCCCTGCCGGTCAAGTCGCGCCTGGCGCTGTTCGACGCGGTGGCTCCGGACGTCTTGATCCTGGCGCTGCGCTCTGCCGACGCGGAGATGAAGGAGACCGTCCTGTCCTCGCTGGGTGCCCGCGCCCGGCGCATGGCCGAGGCCGAACTCAACCAGGAGGCCACCGTCCAGAAGGCCGAGATCGATGGCGCAAGGCGCCAGATCGCCAAGGAGGCGCTGCGTCTGGCGGCCGACGGCAAGATCATGCTGCGCGAGGAGGCGGAGTAGACCAGGGCGCTCTCCGCCGCCCTCGCCTGATCGCTCCGGCGTAACTTCTGCGCAACCGTAATCGGCACGACGCCAAGGGTGTTCACTCGACGTCAACGGCTTAGGGGAGGTAATCGTTGGCGGAAAGCGAAGACAAGTCGTCAAAGACAGAAGAGCCGACGGAAAAGAAAATCCGCGACACCGTCGACAAGGGCAACCTTCCGGTTTCGCGCGAGGCTCCCATCCTGGCGTCCTTCCTGGCGATGATGGCCTTCTTCACGTTCCAGGTGAAGGACAGTGCGGCGCAATTGCTGCTCAGTCTCAAATCCACCATGGAAAACCCACTTCAGTGGGAGTTGGAGACGGGCGCGGATGCACTCCATGTCTTGCAAATGCTGGCAGTCGAATGCGGCCGGTTCCTCATGCCGGCGACGCTCATGCTCGTCATCGGCGGGGTCCTGGCGTCCCTCCTGCAGAACGCGCCGCAGATCAATGTCGAACGAATCCGGCCCAAGGCCTCGAACATTTCGCTGTCCTCCGGGTTCAAGCGGATATTCGGCCTCAGGGGCGTGACGGAGTTCGGCAAGGCCATGTTCAAGTTCATCGCCATCGGCGTCATCGTCGGCTCGATCCTCATGTCGGGTTTCCCGACCATGATGCGCACCATGTATGCCGATCCCGTGCTGATGCCCGAGCTCATCCTGGACATGGCGATGAAGCTCCTGTCCGCCGTCTCCATCGCCACGATCTTGCTCGTCGCAGCCGATATCGGCCTCAGCCGCATGCATTGGAAGCGCGACCTGATGATGTCGAAGCAGGAGATCAAGGACGAGAACAAGCAGATGGAGGGCGATCCCATGATCAAGGCGCGCCAGCGCCAGATCGCCCGGGATCGCGTCAAGCGGCGGATGATGGCGGAAGTGCCGAAGGCGACGCTGGTGATCGCCAACCCGACGCACTACGCCATCGCATTGCGCTATGCCCGCGAGGAGGGCGGTGCGCCCATGGTCGTGGCCAAGGGCACCGACCTCGTGGCATTGAAGATCCGCGAGATCGCCGAAGAACACGAGGTGCCAATCATCGAGGACAAGCTCTTGGCAAGGTCGATGTACGATCATGTCGAAATCGACCAGATGATACCGCCTCAGTTCTTCAAAGCCGTCGCTGAAATCATCTATTATCTCTACACCCGTTCCGGGGCAAAGATGGGAGTCGCCACGGCGTAGCCATGCTCGATATCAAAAAAAGATCGGCAATGACGCGCGAGCGGCTGCTCGCGGAAGGGATAAAGGAAGTCGCGGCGGAGTTGCGGCTGGTCGACGTGGTCGACTATGTCGCCTTTCTCCGGCTGGAACGCTACGGCAATCTGGACGACATCGTTACGTCGTCTGCCGAACTTTACCTCAAGCCCGGCGTCCTGCGCTTTGCGGATGGCGGGGAAGTACGGCTGAAGTGGGGCGAGGTGCCGATCATCGTTCTGGCCCTCGAGTTCCGCCATCTGGGTGTGACTGCCCAGCTGCGTCTGGAACTGGGCGCGACGACGGCGGCCGTCGATATCGCCTATATCAGCTATGACGAGCCGCCGGGGTCGACGGATGCCGAATCCGCGCTGCTGCAGCATGCGATCGAAGATGCCCATCTGAAGGCGCCGGCCTGAGCAATTCCGCCTGCCGGCGCCCCGTCCTCACTCTGCCCCTTCCTGCGGTGCGGCCTATTTTGGCGCGCTGGTCTGTAGCGCCAGAGCGTGCAGTTCTCCGCCCATATTCCCTCTCAGTGCCTTGTAGACCATCTGATGCTGCTGGACGCGCGACTTGCCGCGGAAGCTCTCGGAGACGATTTCGGCCGCGTAGTGGTCACCGTCACCCGCAAGATCGCGTATCGTCACGATCGCGTCAGGCAACTCCTCCTTGATCATCTTCTCGATGTCCTGGGCGTTCATCGGCATGGCGTCGCTCCCGCATGGCTGAATCGGCTTGGACCGAAATGATAGTGGCGGACCCGGCGCACCGCAATCCGCGACATTGGGGCGGGCGCTCGGACAAAGCTTCGTTGCGTCCGAGAAAGGCCAACAGGATCAGGCGGTTTGCGCGGCCTCGATGCGGCCGGACATGAAGCTCGGGAACCAGCTTTCATGGGCGACCGTCATTGCATCGATCGAAAGATCCAGGCGGCCGGCGATCACCAGGCGGTCCTTGCCGGCAACGCCGAGCCGGCGCACAGGAATCGACGTCTCGGCGGCGGCTGCCTCGAAGGCCGCGACATCCGCCTCGCAAAGCGCCACCACGTAGCGGGCCTGATCCTCGCCGAACAGAACGGCGTGATCCGCGCCCTCGCCGGCATCCACCTCTGCGCCACAGTCCGACGCGATGCACATCTCGGCAAGCGCCACGGCGAGCCCGCCATCGGAAATGTCGTGGCATGTCCGGATCGCGCCGGAGCGGATGAAGGTGCGGACGAAATCGCCGTGGCGCTTTTCCATTGCCAGATCGACGGGCGGCGGGGCGCCTTCCTCGCGTTCCTCGATGGTCGCGAGATAGGCCGAGGCGCCGAGATGGGTGCCGTCCTGCCCGACGAGGAAGAGGACGTCGCCGTCCGTCAGCGTATCGACCCGCGCGACATGGCGGCGGTCCTCGATCAGGCCGACTCCGCCGATGGTGGGCGTCGGCAGGATCGCCTGGCCCTGCGTCTCGTTGTAGAGCGAGACATTGCCCGAGACGATCGGGAAGGCCAGCGCGTTGCAGGCGGCCCCAATGCCCTCGACGGCGCGGGCGAACTGGCCCATCAGTTCCGGCTTCTCCGGATTGCCGAAATTGAGATTGTCGGTCGCCGCCAGGGGCTCTGCGCCGACCGCGGTCAGATTGCGCCAGCACTCGGCGACGGCCTGGGCGCCGCCGAGATAGGGATCGGCCTCGCAATAGCGCGGCGTGACGTCGGAGGAAAAGGCGAGCGCCTTTGACGGATGGCCGTCGACGCGAACTACCCCGGCATCGCCCCCAGGCCGCTGGATCGAATTGCCCTGGATCAGCGTGTCGTACTGCTCGAACACCCAACGCCGTGAGCAGAGATCCGGCGAGCCGAGCAGGCTGAGGAGCGCCGCACCGCAATCCCGCGGGGCGGGGATGGACGCTGCGTCGAGAAGCGGTCGCGGCGTCGGGGCCACATGGGGCCGGTCGTATTCCGGCGCCTCGTCGCCGAGTTCCTTGATCGGCAGGTTCGCGACCTCCCGGCCTTCCCACAGGATGCGGAAACGCTTGTCGTCGGTTGTGCGCCCGATAATGGCGAAGTCGAGCCCCCATTTGACGAAGATCGCCTCGGCCTCTTCGCGCTTTTCCGGGCGCAGCACCATGAGCATGCGCTCCTGGCTTTCCGAGAGCATCATCTCGTAGGCGGTCATCTTCGCTTCGCGCACCGGTACGGTGTCGAGGTCGAGTTCGACGCCGAGGTCGCCCTTGGCGCCCATCTCGACGGCCGAGCAGGTGAGGCCCGCCGCGCCCATGTCCTGGATTGCGATGACGGCGCCGGTCTGCATCAGTTCGAGACAGGCTTCGAGCAGGCACTTCTCGGTGAAGGGGTCGCCCACCTGCACGGTCGGACGCTTTTCCTCGATGTTCTCGTCGAACTCGGCCGAGGCCATGGTCGCCCCGCCGACGCCGTCGCGGCCGGTCTTGGCGCCGAGATAGACCACCGGCAGGCCGACGCCCTCGGCCTTCGAATAGAAGATCGCGTCGGTCTTCGCGAGACCGGCGGCAAACGCGTTGACCAGGCAGTTGCCGTTGTAGCGCTTGTGGAAATTCACCTCGCCGCCAACGGTCGGCACGCCGAAGGAATTGCCATAACCGCCGACGCCCGCGACGACGCCCGCCACCAGATGGCGGGTCTTGGGATGATCCGGAGCGCCGAAGCGCAGCGCGTTCATCGAGGCGATCGGCCGCGCGCCCATGGTGAAGACGTCGCGCAGGATGCCGCCCACACCCGTCGCCGCCCCTTGATAGGGCTCGATATAGGAGGGATGGTTGTGGCTCTCCATCTTGAAAACCACGCACAGCCCATCGCCGATATCGACGACGCCGGCATTCTCGCCCGGACCCTGGATGACGCGCTCACCCTTGGTCGGCAATGTGCGCAGCCAGCGCTTGGAGGATTTGTAGGAACAGTGCTCGTTCCACATGGCCGAGAAGATGCCGAGTTCGGTCAGGGTCGGCGTGCGGCCGACCAGCGCGAGCACGCGCTCATATTCGTCGGGCTTCAGGCCATGGGCCGCCACGAGTTCGGGCGTGATCTCGGTTTCCACGGGTCTCGTCTCCGTCACCGGGCCGTTCATGGGCGACGGCCCTCGCGAAATGGCAAGTTCCCCTCAAAGGGGCATTGTCATTGCCCGTCTAGACGATCGGCGGGCGGATGGGAATGCGGGGAGCGGGCGACTTCACTCCTCTGTCGGTTTGCCAAGCAGCACCAGGGCGAAGCTGAGCGCCAGAAGATAGGAGATCAGTTCAAGGATCTCTTCGAATGCCACCCAGCCAAGCTTCTCCGAGAATTCCGCCGGCGCCAAAATCAAGGCAGAGAGGCCCAGGGGCCAAAACGACAGGATGGCGGAGAAGGAGAATCCGGCCCGGATCTCGCGCCAGCGGAAAGAAATGCCGATGGGGATGAGAAGGGCGGCCAATGCCGTTGCGCCGTGCTTCCAGCTCCCCTCGAGGCAGAGGCCTCCAGGATAGTAGTCGCTCCCGCAGCGTGGCGTCTCTCGGAGCGCGGCGATGAAAAGGAGAGACGCCGCGACGAGGGCGAGCGCGAAGAGCATTCGCCGGGATCGCGAAGCCAGATAGGCGAAGATCGCAGAGGCAATGAGGACCATGCCGGCCTGCAAATATTCGACGGGGCCATTTTCCGCGAACCATTGCTCCAGGCCCCCAGGCGAAAGCATCAGACCCATACCCAGCGCAAGGGCCGTCATCAGCGCCCCCCCGATGAGAAATGCCGTCAGCCAACGGGGGGTGGGTGACAAGGGGAGCGAAGTGTCTTCGAAATGTCGCATGAGCCGGAAATCCGTGTGAATGCGCACACTTATGGTGAGCAATTCTGAATTTCCAGGAGAGAAATAAGCCAGCCATATAAATTATCGTCGCTTCCGCGTCGGCATGCCGAGCCTATTGCGCCCGGCCCGGAGCAATTCTCCCCTTGCGTCAATTCGCGCCCCTGATGCGGCCTTCGCGGCGCTTTTGCATCGGGGTGGCTCCTTGTAGAATCTTATCGTGCGAGTCTGTTTCCCCATGGACGGGAATGGCGTTGCCAAGGGTCGTGAAAGCAACCCTCAGGGAGGCTGCAATGACGTTCAAATGCCTGGTCGTAGCGGCCTTCATGTCGGTCGTCGCCCTGCCGTCCCTTCCGGCCCATGCGGTGTTCTCAGGCGAAATGAGCCCCAAGGTTCGCTCGGGCGACAGCGACTACGCCGATGGCATCGAGGCTTTCGACGCCAAGGAGTGGGCAAAGGCGATCACTGCCTTCGCCAAGGTCGTCGAGCGGCGGCCGCACCACGACAATGCCTGGTCGCTGCTGGGTTTTTCCCTGCGCAAGGTTGGCAATCACGAGCGTGCGCTCGACGCCTATGGCCGGGCCCTGTCCATCAACCCGCACCACCGCGGGGCGATGGCCTATCTGGGCGAGGCCTATCTTGAACTAGGCCGGTTGCGAGATGCCAAGATCCTGCTGATCCGGCTCAGAGACGAATGCCGGCGCGTGGCGCTCACCTTCTCCGACGGTGATTTCGAGGATGGCTGCAGCGAGTATCACGAACTGAACACCGCCATCACGGCTTACGAAAAGAACCCCACCGAGCCTGTGAAGCCTGTTGCCAGCCAGTGGTAATTCGCCCGCGGCGCTTAGGTGCCGTCAGCCAAGTGCGACCTACTGAACCGAAGCGTAGGCCAGACGGGCGGTGCGGCAGGGAGCCGAATCGGCCTGCCGGCGAAAGACGACCGTGTCGTCGTCCACCTGCGAGATCGGAGCGCTGGAGAGTCGCCTTTGCAGAAGGATGAGCGCGTAGTCGTAGCCCTCGGCGGTGCGGTCCGGCGCGCGCAGGCAGATCCCGAAACCGTCCACGGCATCGCCCGGCAGAAAAGTCGTGGCGTGTTCCGAGGGGCGACGCCGGAAGACCGCTGCGGCCGTCGATTCGGCATAGGCGATTTCGACTGGCGACAATGGCTCGTTCGGGCCGGGGAGGGCGATCTCGTCCTTTGGCGCTACTCCGGCCGGATTGTCGAAGCCTGAGCCGAGAGAGGAGGCGCCACCGCCGACGCAGGCCGAAAGGACGCTCAACAGAGACATCGCCGCGACGACGGCCGTGGGTCGCAGGAAGCGCGCTGGAACCATGAACGTCAGGCTGTGCAACGGTCGTCGCCGCCTGACCAACGACGGATGTCGGCGCCGAGGCGGCCACCGACCGGTTCGTTCAGGAGGGGACCGTAGGTGTCGACCTGGCCCGAGCCGCTGCGGCCCTCCACCACCAGAAGCGGTCGTGCTTCGAGCTTTCCCTTGGGCACGACGAGGAAGCGCGGCTTGCCGGAGAAGGAGGAGAGTTCCGGCGCCAGCGAATAGTCCGCAAAGGCCGGGTCGCCACTCTTGAACCAGCAGCGATTGGCGTTCAGCGTCAGCCGCTCCATCCGGTCAAGCCCGGTGTCGCTGCCCGGACCCTGCGTCGAGGGACCCGACGCGCAGGCCGACAGCCCGACGACGAGCAGGGCCGGAACGAGACCTCTAAAGAGGGGCGCGAGGCGCATCGTGCGTCAGGCGGCGAGGCTGGAGGAGATGTTGAGCGCGCTTTCGAAGATGCCGCGCCCGTCCGTGCCGCCATGCTCCGGCTCGATGAGGTTTTCCGGATGCGGCATCATGCCGAGCACGTTGCCGGCCGCGTTGACGATCCCTGCGATGTCGTGGATCGCGCCGTTCGGGTTCGTGCCCTCCGCGTAGCGAAAGACGATCTGGCCGCCATCGTTCATGCGCTTCAGGGTCTCTTCGTCGGCGAAATAATTGCCGTCGTGATGAGCCACCGGGCAGCGGATCACCTGACCCTGCGAATAGGCCTTGGTGAAGCGCGTCCCGGCATTGACGACTTCGAGCTTCACCTCGCGGCAGACGAAGCGCAGCGCCGCGTTGCGCATCAGCGCACCCGGCAGGAGCCCCGCCTCGCAGAGAATCTGGAAGCCGTTGCAGACGCCGAGCACGGGCACGCCCTTGCCCGCCGCCTTGGCGACGGCACGCATCACCGGCGAGCGGGCGGCGATGGCGCCGGCCCTCAGATAATCGCCGAAGGAGAAGCCGCCCGGCACGACCACGAGATCGACGTCGGGCAAGGAGGTCTCGGTCTGCCAGACCGTTGCCGGAGCCTGGCCGGTAATCGTGGTGAGCGCCGCAATCATGTCGCGGTCGCGATTGAGGCCGGGAAGAAGGACGACGGCGGTTTTCATCGATCGTGCTCGAATGGAGAGTGGGGCTCGGCCATTTCACGAAGCTCCAGCCGCCGCTCAATGCGGTCGAGGCGCTCGTCGTGACGACCGAGAATTCCGTAGATGTTGTGAATGTCATGCTGCATCGAGAGCATGTGGCCGCGGATGGAGATCAGTTCCTGCTTGATTTCGCGCTGCCCGGACTCGAGCGAACCCATCCTGTGCTGAAGCTGCTTCAGGACCTCATAGATCAGCTCGTTCGTCACCTCGGGCATCAATCGGCTCCCTGCTACCCGTGGTCGATCTCCACAGCATAGTTCTCGATCACCGTGTTGGCGAGAAGCTGCTCGCACATGGCGTCGAGCTGGGTCTTGGCATGGGCCGCGTCGTCGGTCTTCAGTTCGACGTCGAAGACCTTGCCCTGGCGGACCGAACCCACGCCCTCGATGCCGAGATTGCCGAGGGCGGATTCGATCGCCTTGCCTTGGGGGTCGAGCACGCCGGTCTTCAGCGTCACGACGATGCGGGCCTTAATCATGAAACCTCGTCACGAGATCGCCTGTCCTTGGAGTAGACCAGCTTGAGCGCCGGCACCGGCTGCTTGGCGGGTCGCTTCCGCCTCACTTGACCAGTACCGGCCCGGAAGGGCGGGGCGGCTCGTTTTCGTTCATGATGCCGAGCCGGCGGGCGACTTCCTGATAGGCCTCGACCAGCCCGCCCATGTCGCGGCGGAAACGGTCCTTGTCGAGCTTGTCGCTGGTGGTCACGTCCCAGAGCCGGCAGGAATCGGGGGAGATCTCGTCGGCGACGACGATACGCATCATCTCGCCTTCGAACAGTCGGCCCGTCTCGATCTTGAAGTCGATGAGTTGGATGCCGACACCGAGAAAGAGGCCGGAGAGGAAATCGTTGACGCGGATGGCGAGCGCCATGATGTCGTCGATTTCCTGCGGGCTTGCCCAGCCGAAGGCCGTGATGTGCTCTTCCGACACCAGCGGATCGTCCAGCGCATCGGCCTTGTAGTAGAACTCGATGATCGAGCGCGGCAGGACCGTGCCTTCCTCGATGCCGAGGCGCTTGGCGAGCGAGCCGGCCGCAACGTTGCGAACCACGACCTCGAGCGGAATGATCTCGACTTCCTTGATCAGCTGCTCACGCATGTTGAGCCGGCGGATGAAGTGCGTCGGAATCCCCATCTTGTTCAGATGGGAAAAGATGTACTCGGAAATCCGGTTGTTCAGGACGCCTTTGCCGTCGACGACTTCATGCTTCTTCTTGTTGAAGGCGGTGGCGTCGTCCTTGAAGAACTGAACCAGCGTGCCGGGCTCGGGGCCCTCGTAAAGAATTTTGCCTTTGCCTTCGTAGATGCGGCGACGACGTGTCATTATGAATACTCGATCATGGTGCTTGCGGCGACCTTCGGGAATCGTTGCGGTCGACAGCCTTTTGACGGCGTGAATAGACCAAATGGCCCCTCATCACAATCGGTCGCACCGGAAGAGGGACCAAACATGACAGAACATTTGGGTGCGAAGCCGACCGATTGCCAGCCGCCCATCGATCCATCGGCCGGGTCGACCGGCAAACTCGCCGAAAGGCGGGTAGCCGATGAAGTTGAAATCTGCTTCAAGAGGCCAGCGCGTTTGCCCGTGTCGCAAGCGCATGGCCAGTTGGCGGATCAGCGAGGAGAGACGGTATGTCCTTTACCGATCGGGAGAGGGATTTCGAGGCGCGTTACATTCACGACCAGGAACTCCGGTTCCGGATCGAAGCGCGGCGCAACAAGCTGCTCGGGCTTTGGGCGGCCGAGAAGCTCGGGCTTTCCGGCGACGAGGCCCAGCGTTACGCGCAGGAGGTGATTGCCGTAGCGTTTCAGACGCCGGCCGATGACGGGATCTTTCAGAAGATCCGCGCCGATTTCGATGCCGCGAATGTCGACCAGTCGGATCACCAGATCAATCGTGTCATGACCGAGCTTCTGGCCGACGCCGAAAAGCAGGTCCACGACGAATAGGGCGCCGCCCGCTCGATGAGAGTGCCGGATGGGAGCGGTGCCGTGTGCACGGTCCCCATCCGAAGGACTCCGTCACCCGGTCGTCGCGGGCAGGCGGCTCATGAACTTTCCGAATGTCAGAAGCCCTTCCGGCCAGGGACCATGCCCGCTTTCGGCATTGATGTGGCCGGCTTGCCCTGCGTCGATGAAAAGCGAGCCCCAGGCGCCGGCGATGTCCTCGGCCGCGTCGAAGGATGAGAACATGTCGTCGCGGCTCGCCACGACGAGGGTCGGGAAGGGCAGCGGATCACGCGGATAGGGGCCGAAGGTCCGCAGATGCTTCGGACGGATGGCATCGCTGGCGACGTCCGGTGGCGCGACAAAGAAGGCGCCATTCACCTTGCGCTGAAATTTTGGGATGGCCTGTACCGCGGCGGCGACACCCAGGGAGTGGGCGACCAGCACCACCGGCCGCCTTGAGCCGTTCACGGCTTCCGCGACCGCATCGGTCCAATCGTCGCGCACGGGCTTCGACCACTCGGCCTGCGCGACGCGCTGCGCCGTCGAGAGCTTGCGCTCCCAACGGCTTTGCCAATGGTTCTCGGGCGAACCCTTGTAGCCCGGGATGATCAAGATGTCTGCTTCGGCAACTCGCATGGCTCGCAGATGCGAGGTGAGGCCCGCGAAGTCAACCATTGGCCGGCGGCCATTCGTGGCGGCCGCCGCCCCTGTCCGTGTCTTGCTTCGCCGCGAGGCTGAGCGCTGCTCTCAACTCGCCGGCACGAAGGCGAGATCGAAGGTCACCGGGGCCGAGGGCGTGATGGCGATGTCGCCCGCCGCCTCGCTGAGCTTCTTCAGGCCGTCCTCCATGCCGAAATCGGAACCGCTCACCGTCACCGGCGAGGCCGAGACCACGGAGACCATGTCGTCCTTCAGGCGGGAAATGATCACCGGCACGGTGAACTCCTGGCTGAGCCCGCGGATCGAAACCGTGATCGGCAGATCATATTTCATCGTCGCGTCGTCCCAGATCCGGTCGATCGCGGCCGGGTCGATCTTCGCCGTCACTTCCGCTTCGGGGAATTCATCGACATTGAACAGGAGGAAGCGCATCCGCACGTCACGGATGTCGATTCCGGTGTTGACGGATTCGAGCTTGATCTTGAGTTCGGCCGTCCCGTCCGCGCTCACCGATCCTTCGAGATCGCCGAAGCTGTGGGTCTCGATCACCGTGCCCTTCTTGATGGTGATGAAATTGATCTGGGAACGGGTCTTGTCGAGGGTCCAGTCGCGGGCGAAAAAGGCTTCCTTGCCGCCGGATTGCTCGGGCTGTGCCTGCCGCGCATTTTCGACGGCGGCGACCTGGGCGGGGGGCGTTTGCGTGTCGGCGACCGCACCCTCGCGCACCCAGCCATCGACATTGTACTTGATGTCATCGGCCGTGTAGAAGGCCAGCCGGTACCATGTCTGCCCTGAACCGTCGGTCTTCTCCTCCATGACGCAGGCCTGCGAGGCCTCCGGCAGGATGGCGACGGCAAGGCCGGCGCCGCTGTCGGGCATGTCGAAGAGTTCGGACCGGGTGTCGATCGCCTTGTAGAACTCGCAAGCCCCGGCTGCTGTCCCGACGGACATCGCCACCGAAAAAGCGCCGGCGGCAAGCGCGATGCGTTTCCTCAGCATGGAATGCGCTCCTTCTTTTCATCTTGGCGGTGCCGTCCCCCACGGGACGGCGCGGCGGCCCGTCTATTGGCAGCCGCTCTCGGACCAGGTGGCGAGCGCCTTCTTGTAGGGGCCGCCATAGGGATGCTTGATCCGGATGATGTTGACCGGATTGCCCGCATAGGACTTGCCCTGATCGCAGAGCCGGTCCTTGTTCCACTGGTGGCAAGTCACGCATTTCTGCTTCCAGCGGTCTTCGGGCAGGCCGTCGATCGGCGAGAACAGCGGAAGGCTGTTGGCCAGTTGTTCCAGACTGCGCCCGCGCACCGGGAACGGGCCGAAGGGAACCGGATCGGTGAAGTTCAGATCCACGGGTTCGGATACCGGCGTCGGCCCGGAGGAACCTCCATCGGCCGTGCTCGGCGGGGTCGGCGCGCTGGGCGTTTCGACTCGGCTCAGATAGCGCAGGCTGGTCCATCCCTCGACGGTCTGGGTTCCCGTGCCGTCGGGCCGACTCTTGGAGACGACGTAGCCCCAGTCCTGTCCGGTGGTGTTCTGGCTGCGCGAGATGCAGACGAGTTCGTTCTGGCGCAAGACGTCGAGAATCGTCCCGAAGACGTTGGGCTCGGCCCGCATGTTCAACAGACGCGCATCGACACGATAATTGTCGCATGACTGCGCCAGCGCGGGTGCCGACAAGGTCAACGCGCCGATCAGCATTGCGAAGAAGAGTTGGATTCTTGGCATTCGTTATACCTCGCGTGACTCTCGAACGGATAGGGGCGAAGGGGGCTGCAGGGCTGCCGTCATTGCCGGCCTGCGGAGATCTGGCCCGGGTCGGACGGGATCTGGAGGAGGCCGGCCCCGCAGCCCCGGGGACACTGCTGGTCGTTTCGCGGAAGCGCCGAAGCGATCAGCGCCGAGCGGACGCCGCTCGGCGACAGATCGGGACGATCGGACAGAAGCAGCGCGGCAGCGGCAGCGACGAGGGGCGCTGCCATCGACGTGCCCTCCTTGAATTCGTAGCCGCCCGAGACGAGGGACAGGATGCCGTCCGGCCGGCCATTGCGGTCGTCGTCCCGGCGAACGTCGCCGCCTGGCGCCATGATGTCGATCCGCGGCCCGTAATTGGAAAAGGGCGAGATGACGCCGCGAGCATCGGAGGCTGCGACCGTGATCACGCCGGTGCAGCTTGCCGGCGAGGCCATCTGCGCGTCTTCGGCGCTGTTGCCGGCGGCGACGATGATCGTCGCTCCGGCGGCCAGGACGGCATCCACCGCTTCCTGAAAGGCGGTCGAGCAGGTTCCCGGTCCGCCGAGAGACATGTTCACGACCTTGGCCGGATTGGGATTTGCCGGCACGCCCTCGACGGGCAGGCCTGCGGCCCAGCGCATGGCGTCGATAATGTCGGAATCGAAGCCGCCGCAGCGACCGAGGACTCGCACCGGCATGATGCGGACAGGCGCACCCGGCAGGGTGATGC
>Ga0310345_10003447_pt1 | contig 15021 bp, 8 predicted proteins | sample HC15DNA20500_MG_FD_204667 | JGI IMG/M metagenome (GOLD analysis project Ga0310345, IMG submission 204667) | Marine microbial communities from station ALOHA, North Pacific Subtropical Gyre - HC15-DNA-20-500_MG | ecosystem: Environmental > Aquatic > Marine > Oceanic | place: Pacific Ocean: North... | reverse complement strand
TCATGATCATCGACTGCGCTGGCAAGATGATATAGGCAGCTGCCATCCGATCGCTGTACAACCTGGTCTTGTTCAAGCGCCCACTCGAACTCCATGTGCCCACGGATCTGATCCTCGAATTCACACACTCCATCGCGCGGCATCTTGAGACGTACCACCGACTGTCTTCCCTGCGCTTCGAACTCAGCGATCTCGGTCTCAGTTTTTCCCATCCAGCGCCGACTGTAAATAAACCGTTGTTTTTTCCGTTGCGCTGCCTCACGTTCCGTTTGGATTTCCTCGCTGGTGGCATAGTCCCGGTAGGCGAATCCGTTGGCGAGTAATTGGGCAACGGCCTCCTGGTACCGTTCTTGCCTGGCTGACTGAAAGTATGGTGCATATGGTCCTTCGATTTCTGGGCCTTCGTCCCAGGTCAGACCAAGCCAGCGAAATCCATCAAGGATGGGCTGTAGTGCTTCGTCTACGTTGCGCGTTTGGTCCGTGTCATCGATCCGCAAGATGAATTGCCCGCCGTGACTGCGTGCGAATAACCAGTTAAACAAGGCTGTCCTGACACCACCAATGTGCAAATATCCGGTGGGGCTTGGCGCAAACCGCGTGCGGACGGTCTGGTCATGAACTATCATCATGCAATATGAAGCTTATCGTGGCTGTGTTGGTGGCGTCGACCATTGGGTTGGCGCAGTCGAGTCCGACACCTCGTATGCAAGGCCGCGTCATAGACGTGCCGGGTCACGGGCAAATGGGATACACAATTTCTGTTCCGCGTGATCTTGGGGACAATGATCCTCGTCCACTCGTTCTGGCGTTGCACCCAGGTGGCGGGAGTCGCGGTGGGCCGTTCTTGTCTCAAGTTGTTGAACCGGCACTCCGGGAATGGGGAGCTATTATTGTCGCGCCGGATTCCCCGAACCGAAGGTGGTCGGAGCCATCAGCTGAGGAGTCCGTACTTTTTCTGCTAGACGATGTGTTGGAGCGCTACGCGATTGACCGGAATCGCATGTTGGTCACCGGATTTAGTATGGGCGGTGCGGGTACGTGGTTTATGTCGACTCATCACCCCGAACGATTTTCGGGAGCGATTCCGATCGCAGGCAGGCCCCGAGATAATCCACTGGATGCTCTTGGCCCGATACCCGTGCACATTATTCATAGTCGGGACGACGAGCTCGTGCCAATCGGTCCAGCCCGAGACGCTGCGAATGCTTTATCTGAGCAGAACCACACGGTGCAGTTCACCGAGCTGTCCGGCATTGGACACTACGCAATGGGTGGCTATGTCGACGCGCTCAGACAGGCTGGGTCCTGGATGTGGCATCAGTGGGACACTCGAGAATAGCCAAGAAAGCAGGAGGCAGCACAAAAAGGAAAGATGTCGGCGTTGGTGATAATGCTCGAAAAGATCCCAGGCTTGTATTAGTTTCCCGTGTACCCCTCAGTCTTTACCCAGCCGTGCGACCTTAGTACTGATATGGATTCTTGGCGTTCGGCGGTGTGCAATGCCACCGCCGCTACATCACCGGGCCTAAATTTGTGTCCCTGATGCATAGGGAAGATGCGCGCGCCGCTTTTGACGCTCAGAATTACATAAAGCTCTCGTGATTGGTTTTCTTTTTCCTCAACTACCCTCGGCGGGAGTCCATCGTGCGTTGAGTTTTCCTCAGCCTGATAGGTAAATTGTTCAACTGTTACTTGGCCGTGACGACACCGAACGTCCCAACGCTCATGGTCATGAGGGCCGTCAAACAAGACATCAGTGCTCTCGTTGGATAACAAACTTGGCGGTTCTTCGCCGAAGAGCGATTCTGTCGCGATAAGTCCTCGAGGCACGGAAAATCCATCGACAGCCTGACGTGCAAACAGAGTGTTCAGGTGTTCGTTAAAGGTGAGTCCGACGGCTATGCCCACGAGCTCTGGGCGTGCGCGGAGCATCGTGCGTTCCTCGAGAGGATCACCGAATACCACCGTATGTCCGGCTTCCTCGGCGGCACGAGAACGTTTCGGATCAGACTCAAGAAAAGTAACGGGAATCTCGGCCTCTCGGAGTTGGGCGGCCAGTGCAAGTGCTAGTCCGGGTGCTCCAAGGATAGCGACGTGGTCGCGGCGGGGCAGTCGGACCGATAGCATTGCGGATACTGGGCGCGCGGCCACGCCGGACACAATCACAGTGCTGGCAATTACAAGGAAAACCAGTGCTTTGAGCTCCTGACCTCCTTCTATCCCTTGACTTTCAAGCGTCGCAGCGGTGATAGAAGCTACCGCGGCAGCTACGATTCCGCGAGGTGCGATCGCACCCATGAACATTTGTTCGCTAGAGGTCAAGTGGAGACCGCGTGTTGAAAACCAGACACTCATGGGGCGGGCCACCGTGATCAAGATAGCTACGACGATCAGTCCTTCCCATCCGAGACTACGCACGTCGTCCAGTGGAACATCCGCTGCTAGTAAGACAAAGAGCAGTCCGATGAGCATCACGGTTAGCCGATCCTTGAATTCCCGCAGCTCATCGCCAACCCGTATCTCAAGATTGCCTACGACGACTCCAGCGACCGTGACAGCCATGAGACCACTTTCCGCCACGAGCTGACCGCACGATTCAAACAGCAAGACCACGGCAGACAATGTGAAAATGTGCTCGTACCCACTTGCGACCAAGACTCGATGCCGAAGCACAACTGTTAGAAGCAGTCCAGCCACAACACCGGCGGCGACGCCAAACCCAAGGCTGAGTGCGGCAATTTGGATCTCCGCGACGAGTGTGTCGACCATCGGCGCTGCAACAATTTGCAGGACAATGGCAGCCAGCAATGCACCAATTGGATCGATGAATACTCCCTCCGCTTCGAGTATCGTTCTGAGGCGGGGGTGCAAACGCATGTCGCGTAGCAGAGGTCCGACAACGGTAGGACCGGTAACGACGACGAGACTGCCAAAGAGAAATGCGAGGTTCCAGTTCCAGTCGAGCACAAAGCGGGCAAGTCCTATTGCCACCAGTAAAGTCACAACCGCTCCTCGCGTGATCAGCCGGCGAATCGCGGTTTCTTGGCGTTTGAGACGTGACCATTCCAGATTGAGTCCTCCTTCAAAGAGGATGATTGCGATGCCAAAATCGACTATTCCGAAAAGTCCATCACCTAATGCTCGCGGTTCAATCCATGCAACACCGTCTGGACCGAGTAACGCCCCAGTTCCGAGCAGCAAGACAATGCCCGGTAGTCGCAATTGACGAGAAACGGATTGAGCGATGACTCCTGCCGCGAGAGCGATCGCGAGGGTCAGTCCTGCGTTGTGCATCGGCTATCTACCTTTTCACGATCTAGCGAACGGACACCTGGTTGGGGCATGATGCTTAGCCCACGTTCTGGTATTCATTGGAAATGAATGCGTAGTCCTTAACTGAGTCACACCTGCATGGCAATAGTAGGCGTCGTTTCCTTAAAGGTTTTGACAGCATAAGTTTTAGGATCGATACTGACTCTGTGCTTGTGTTCTTGTCGCAAGAATTGGTCGAAAGTGATCCGTTACCGTAACTTGGCAGTCCAGAACCAGATTGTCGGCGTGTCTCCAGTTCGCTTGGTTACGGATTCCCACCGCCGTGACCGTGTCATCTTGCCTGCTTTCCTATTAGCAAGAAGGCCACAGGAGGCTGGCAACGTGGATTCTAGCCGATTGAATTATTCTGGTCGCAAACCTGACCGGCGATTGTGATGACGATATTGATTGTTAGCTTTGTCTTGGGTCTGGTGCTTTCCCTTGTACTTAACCCGATGTATCGAATGCTAGCTCTTCGAATGGGCTTCGTTGAGCACCCTAGAGACGACCGCTGGCACGAAAGGTCTACACCTGCGGTTGGCGGGCTCGCAATTTTTACGATTCTTTTAGTAGGGGCCGTGCTGCTGAAGCCGCTTCGAGAGATTTGGTTGCTTCTGCTGAGTGTTGGCGGAATTTTTGGCATCGGCTTAATAGATGATCTCCGAAATCTCAAAGCTTCAACCAAGTTGATCGGTCAAATTGTAATAGCGTCGCTATTGCTCTCTGTCGGCTATCGACTCGGCTGGACTGAGTCTCTAATCCTCGACACGCTGCTCACCCTTTTCTGGATTGTCGGAATTACTAATGCGTTCAATCTGCTGGATAACATGGACGGCCTCTGTGCGGGTGTCGCTCTCATTGCCGGCGCTGCTCTACTGGCTGGGATAGTCACCACTGTTGGACTTGTCCCGGAATCTTTCTATTTAGCTGTCTTGCTAGGAGCAATTGCGGGGTTCTTGGTCTTCAACTACCACCCCGCCAGGGTGTTCCTTGGTGACAGCGGCAGCCTGTTGGTCGGTCTTAGCCTTAGTGTGTTGCCGCTTCATTTTGGAACCGGTCCTGAACCTCGGACCGACGTGCTTTCGATTATCGCCGCGCCAGTTATGGTTTTGTTGATTCCTATTGGCGATACGTTGCTGGTAACGGTCTCTCGGTTGTTGTCTGGCCGATCGCCCGCACATGGGGGTACGGACCATTCGTCACATCGCTTGGTGGCAATCGGCCTGTCGCCACGAACAGCCGTCGCTGTGTTATGGACGCTTGCCGCTGTCGGGGGTGTGTTAGGTTTCGCGATCGACAGGTTTGCCGAGGAAGTAATGGCTGTGACTGGACTCTTGTTCTTCATGGCGATGGTGATCTTTGGCGTCTATCTTTCTCAAGTGCGGGTCTATGAGGACGAAGATGATATTCAGAGTGATCGCCGAAAATTGTTAACGCCACTCGTTATCGATTTTCCGTACAAGCGGCGAGTGGCAGAGATCCTGTTGGATGTTGGTTTGGTGCTGGTCGCCTACTACGCGGCTTTTCGCTTGAGATTCGGGCAGCCTGTGTTTGTAGGCGATGAGTTTTCGACTCTGTTTCCCAGTTTTCTTGCATCGCTGCCGTTGGTGTTAGGTCTTCAGGTGCTCAGCCTTTTTGTCATGGGGACGTACCGAGGTGTTTGGAGGCACTTCGGGCTAATGGATGTCGTTGTGTTGGTAAAGGGCGTCGCGTTAGGTGCGGTGACCATCGTTTTTTCGGTGACGTTCCTATATCGATTCGAGCTCTTCTCTCGTGGAGTCTTTGTTATTTACGCTGCGTTGTTATTGTTAATGCTCTTCGCTTCTCGGGCGTCATTTCGATTGATCGCGGAGTTTATTCAGCGACAACGACATGGGGGCGACAGACTCATCATCTACGGCGCGGGCCAAGGAGGTGCCGCGGCTGTCCGCGAATTGGTCGGCCAAGCTGGTGAGGTTTATAGGCTCCAGGGTTTTATTGACGATGATCCTGAGAAATCTGGCATACGGTTTCTTGGTTACCAAGTGCTCGGCTCATACGCCGAGCTGAGACGGCTCATCCAGCGTGGCGAGGTCGACTGTGTCGTAATCAGCACACGGATGATCGATGCTTCTCGCGTGCAGGAGCTTGAGCGGCTCTGTCACGCATATGGAGTTAGACTGTCCGCTTTGCGCGTCGAACTTCAACACCTTGTGGTAGGTGTCTGAAGACCTTTCGTAGAATTCAACGTTGATGAAACGAGGTGTGCTGTCGCTGTGCGTGGTGTTCGCCGGCGTGGCGGCGACACGGCGGCGAGTGTGACCACAAAGCACATTAACGGCCGCGAGCTATCGAGCGGCATTATGGTGCTCGAGAACCGCATACAGTTTGGTGGAGTGCGCGGCAAACCTTGGCTTTGTGGTCAGGCTCATCGGTCGTAACCGGTTCTACCTCGCCTCGAAATTACGGAATCGTGTATGGTGGCAGGGTTTTAGAGCGACTGTCGGAATTACCGATTTGTTCTAGTATTTGATTTTTATGCCATCGCCTGCGAGCTATCTAATCACTGGTGGTGCCGGGTTCATAGGGTCTCATCTCAGTGAGGCTCTGCTTCAAGCAGGGCATAAGGTGACTGTGATCGACGACCTGTCGACCGGACGGATTAACAACATCGCATCATTACAGGCACATCCAAACTTCAATTTTGCCCGCGCGACGATCTCTGACCGCGTCGTGCTCGACCGGCTCGCTGCTGAGGTTCACGTCATTGTCCATCTAGCTGCGGCTGTGGGCGTTAAGTTGGTGGTCGAGCAACCCGTACAGACAATCGAAACCAATGTGGGAGGCACGGAAGACGTGCTCCAAGCAGCGCTTCGTTACGGCTGCCGGGTTCTCATCGCTAGTACCTCTGAGGTCTACGGAAAGGGTAGCAAGATTCCTTTCGCTGAGGACGATGATATTGTGCTCGGCCCCACAAGTCGGAGCCGCTGGGCTTATGCGGCTAGCAAGATGGTAGATGAGTTTCTTGGTCTTGCTTATGGCCGCGAATACGGATTACCTGTTGTCATATTGAGGCTTTTCAACACGGTTGGGCCGCGCCAGCGCGGGCGTTACGGCATGGTTATCCCCCGCTTCGTCGACCAAGCACTTCGTGGTGTACCACTTACAGTCTACGGAGATGGCACCCAGAGTCGCTGTTTCTGCGACGTAGCCGATGTCGTTCGCGCGATCATCGGGTTAGCAGAACATCCTAAAGCGTCTGGCCAAGTCTTTAACGTTGGGGGAACCGAGAGTATCAGCATTCAGGCACTCGCCGAGCGCATCCGAGACCTCGCAGGTGGAAAGTCAGAGATCGTTCACGTTCCTTACGAAGAAGCGTACGGTGCTGGTTTTGAGGACATGGCTCGGCGGAAACCCGATGTCGAGCGTATTCACGACTTACTTAAGTGGAAGCCACGTGTCCCGCTGGAAGACATTCTTCAACGAGTATTAGATTATGCTCGAGAACTTGACTCTTAGACTCCAAGAAGAAATGTAACACCGTGTGCCAAGGGGAAGGCTAGGATGGCCCAGATCGCCAGTCCGGGTCGGTCATCTTGGGCTGGTTCGAACTTTGGGGCGGCCACGGCCAACAGCATAAAAGCGACCGCGCTAATAGTTACGTCGTACAACCATTCGGCCGTCCAGAGTGATAGTAAGACCGCTGCCACGACTCCCGCGACGCACCCCATAGCTGTCAGGTCAATCTTAGTTTCACGATTTTCTGATCTGAGATGAATCAGAACCTTCCGTATGGGAGGGAACAGAAACGCAACGAGTAGCCAGAGATTGGTTGTTAGGCCAAGGACTCCCAGATCGGTCAGCATATGGAGTGGGTGGTTCAATAGGCTGTGGTCAAACTCAGGTTGAGATTTTACGCAGTGCAAAAAAAACTGCACGCAGGGCGGACCGTATCGTTCGTGATAGGAAGGTCGAGCCGCTTCAAAGCCCCCAATACCATATCCACCCAGAGGGCGATCGCTAGCCATCAAGAGCCCTAGACGGTTCACTTGTTGCCGCACTCCTATGCCCAGCCATAACATAGAGAACGGTCTGTTTCTGAGAGCTGTCCAGGTTTGTTGCCATTGAGTGTCCCCCGGTCCCCGGTTTCGGTTAATCGCTGCGAAACCAGCCGCCAACACTAGGCTGAGCAGGATCGTCGTGGCCACCGTCGCTGTCACGATCCGCCGGAAGTGTTTCCTGTTTCTTTGCACAAGCACGAACGCTAACGGTACGAGGAAGCAAGTGATCCCCGCTAGAACACCTAGGTGTGCTGATCGTTGCTGAAGCGGTACGAACATCAGTGTGACAAATACTACGGTGACCATTGCGAGCGGCCGGAGCCAGGTAATTCGAGTCGGGCGAAGGCTCACTGCAAGTGCCACGGGGGCGACTAGAGTCATGAGCAGGGCGAGCCCGACTGGGTTGTGGAAGAGGCCGGCCACTGGTTCATAGAGGGTCGGGATTGGAAAGTCCGGCAAGAAAAACTGGCCGCATGCGACACTGAGATTCAAGACACTAGTCAGAAAAAACGCAGCTAGGACACCCTCTCTGGTGACACTCTCAGGTTGCCGATTGGCTGCACGATTCAGGAGTGACAGGAGTGCTAGACCACAGACTGGTCCGAGGAGGAATCCTCCACTCCGCAGTATAGGCAGCGTGCTCTGTGGGGTTAGGTCGACCCACTCTTTAGCAAAATAACCACTAGCCCAACCCGCTCCTGCCAAGTTCATAACGAATTGGCTCCGCTGAAACAGGACAAGAACAACCGATGCAGCAAGGAGTGCCGCGAAAGCGAGTAATGGCGTGGCGATGTGTCGACGGCGGTCCCTTAGTAGCCGAGACCAATGTGTTTTGGGGCTCAGTGTGACACCCACGAGCACCGCTGCAGCTATCACGAACGGTAATTCCTTGCCCAGCCAGGTGTCGTACCGGACGTACGGTGCGACTGGCAACAGAAATACGAGCGCGACAAGTGCACGGTTAGGTAATAGTGATCCGATCAAGCCCGCCGACACTGCCGTGGCCGTCCACCACAAGGCACTCAGCACGTTGCCGTCCGTTCCACTGCGAAGCAGAACAGCCGTAGATGCTGAAAAGATGACCACCGCAATGGGCAGCCAGGGCGCCATGTGTTTCAGCCGGCGGGTTGAGGCAGTTTCAGTTGCCACTTCGAAAAGTCCACCATGCGGTAAGTTCTTGATACACGGGTTTGGCTGACTTGAACCGAACCAACTTCAGGGGAACGGCAACCATTCGTTTAGCGGCTGTTTCTCAAGTCGATGTTTATTCTTAAAATCTTCGGATAGTAAGCGATAGGTGAACGATATCCCAAACCGATGCGTTGTCGCTCAGCGTTCGTAAACCCACATACGAAGATGACCGCGAAAAGGGTATCCGTTCTACCATGGGTTTGTGATCGATAGGAATGGCAGCTGAGACGTAGATGATGCGTCTCATGGGATGGATTAAGCAACCCAATCGGCAAGCGAAGATTGTGAAGTGCTATGCCATTCGATTGAAAAGGCAGACTATGCAAGCTATCGTTTGGTGGATCCATGGGAGGTCGAGAGTTGAGACCATACATTGTTCTGTTACTTACGTTTTTGATGGTGTCGTGGCCCGCTCACGTCGGAGCTCAGCTCGGTTCGGCGAATGGCGAGTGGCATAGTTACGGCGGTGACCTTGGAAGTACGAAATACTCGCCGCTGGACCAAATAGACGAGACGAATTTTGGGGACCTCGAGATTGCTTGGAGGTGGCAATCAGCCGATGGGGGACTGGACGTTGAGGCCCTACGCGAGCTCCAACCCGCCATTAGTATCCGAAATTTTAAAGCGACACCACTTATGGTCGGTGGCGTGATCTACATCTCTACGGCACTGCACCAAGTTGCTGCCATCGATGCTGACACCGGCCGGACACGATGGGTGTATGACCCGCAAAGTTATCTGGGAAACTCGTCGCCCCATGCAAACGTCGGTCTCGGATTCAACTCGCGTGGGTTGGCTTACTGGACGGATGGCCAGCAGGATGAGCGCATCTTGTGGGGTACCAACGAAGGTTATCTGCTGGCTGTCAATGCTAAGACGGGAGAGCCTGTTGTCGACTTCGGCGACGACGGGCGGGTCGACCTCATGGAAAATATCCCTCGAGCCGTGCGTGGCACGACCGATTTTCGTGGCCATAGCTGGCTCGGTGTTGCTTCCCCGCCGATTATCGTTCGTGATGTGGTTGTGACGCCGACCGTCATCTCTGATTTTCCGGTCGCAAAAGAAGCTCCGCCCGGTTGGGTGAAAGGCATTGACGTGCGCACTGGGCATACGTTGTGGACGTTCCGTACCGTGCCTCAGGCTGATGACTTCGGTGCTGATTCATGGCTTAACGAATCGTGGCGATACTCGGGAAACACTAACGTCTGGTCGATCATAAGTGCTGACGAGGAGCTCGGATATATCTACTTGCCGACCGGAACGGCGACCAATGACTATTATGGTGGTCACCGTCTCGGCGACAATCTCTTTGCCGAGAGTTTGGTAGCCCTCGACATCGAAACCGGCGCGCGTATTTGGCACTTTCAGATGGTCCACCACGGTCTCTGGGATTATGACAATGCATCGGCACCGAACCTTGTCAATGTGACTGTCGACGGCCAGTTCATCAAGGCAGTCGTTCAAGTAACTAAGCAGGGATTCGCCTACGCGTTCGACCGTGTCACAGGTGAACCAGTGTGGCCGATCGAAGAATTACCGGTGCCCTCGGCGACAATGCCCGGAGATGTAGCATCTCCTACTCAACCGTTTCCCACGAAGCCTCCCCCGTTCGAGTACCAGGGCGTGACTGTAGATGATTTAGTCGATTTCACGCCGGAACTTCGAGCGATGGCTCTGGAGGCGGTCAAACCTTTCAAGCTCGGTCCGCTCTATACACCGCCGTCGTTGCCAGTCGATGGTGGCACCCAGGGTACGATCCAGCGCCCACCGATCGGGGGTGGCGCAAACTGGACGGGCGCTGGCTTTGATCCAGAGACAGGTCTACTATACGTTCCGTCTGAGAGTGGATTCTCAGTGATGTCGTATGTGACTCCGGACCCAGAGCAAGGTGGAAATTTTCAGTACGCCGTCACCAGACTTGGCGACTCTTTCCGCGCGCAACCACAGATGCCGATGGGACTGCCCTTATTTAAACCACCGTACTCACGGATGACCGCGATTGATCTGAACACCGGTGAGCATGCGTGGATGGTGCCAAACGGAAACGGGGACCGGCTCCGGAACCATCCGAAACTGCGAGACCTTGACCTGCCACCGCTTGGTGGTGAGGGTCGTGGAGGGCCAGTCGTTACGAAGACCTTGCTTGTTAGTGCGCTAACAGCCGGAGGTGCGACTGGTGGGCCGAGACTTGTGGCTCGGAACAAGGCTACAGGGGAAGAAGTAGGTTCGCTCGATCTACCCGCCGGGGCTATAGGGACACCGATGACCTACATGCATGGTGGGAAACAATACATAGCGCTTACTATCGGCGGAGACGTCCCTGAACTGATCGCGTTGGCCTTGCCGTTTCAATCGTAAGGATAAGGTTTCGAAAGGAGGATCAAGTGAACACGAAGTGCCTAGTTGCCATCAGTTTGATTGCCAGCGCGCCAGCTTTTACCGTGGCTCAAACTGCAGATTCGACTCGCACACCTTGGGGAGAGCCCGATCTGCAAGGGATCTGGGGCGCTGGTTATATCTTGACGCCTCTAGAACGTCCAGATGAGTACGACGGTCGTGAATTTCTGACTGACGAAGAGGTTGCCATTCTAGAGGGAACAGCAGCCGGCCCTGGTCGCGACCAACGTTCGGCCCCGGGTACAAAAGCAGATGTAGAAGGTGCCTATAATGACGCGTACAGCGGACGTGGCCGGAGCGTCATTCGCACCAGACGGACTTCTCTCATCATCGATCCTCCAGACGGGAAGATCCCGTTTAGCGTTGAAGGGCGGGCGCGAATGGAAGCTGAAGTAGCATTCGCCAATGAAATTAGAGACCGTGCCCACCACCCTGAAGACCAGAAAGATGACCGGTGTGAAGGGATTACCCTGCCGGTTGAGTACGGCGGCGCTCGCGTGTCTGGGGGGCACAGCCGTATCGTGCAGGATCCTGGTCAGGTTTCGTTCTATTACGAGTCAGGCCATCAAGGTGGGCAGTATCGGGATATTCCATTGGATGGCCGCGGACATCCGCCCGATCATATCCGCCAGTGGTTCGGTCATTCTGTCGGTCGGTGGGAGGGCGACACCCTTGTAGTTGACGTTTCGAACTTCAGTGATAAAACGAGCTTTCATGGATCTCACGAAAATCTGCATCTGGTCGAGCACTTTACCCGTCCTGAATCGGATTTACTCATCTACCGCGTCACGATTGATGACCCGACGACATTTACACAGCCGTGGACGATCGAAGTGCCACTGGTGCTTCTCGATAACAAGACGAATCAGATTTATGAATCTGCCTGCCAGGAGGGAAATTACTCACTGACCAGTATTCTTGCTGGCGAACGCGCTTTGGAGCGCGCCGGTAGGAGGTGAGCATGAAGGGTGGTCGACGACTCTCGATCATCACAGTTGTGTGCTTGGTGATCGTTATTGTCTGGCGGGTAACGGCGGCACTGGCAGAAGGTGCGTCACAATCGACCGATTGGGCTCTACATAACCTAGATGAGTTCAATAGTCGCTATTCGCCACTGTCTGATATCAATCGCACCAACGTTGGCACACTGGCCTTACGGTGGTCTTTTGAGACAGACCCTGCCATTCGCATCGCCGAGATGACACCTCTTGTGATCAACGGGGTAATGTACTTTCACTCTGGTTCAAGGCTTTTTGCGGTGGATGCCATGTCTGGCGATACCGTTTGGGTGTTTGATGCCCCGGAAGAGTTCAGCGGCGGTGGTAGAGGCCCCGCTTATGGCGATGGCCGGATCTACGCTTACGGACCTTCGATCATGTATGCGGTAGATGCCGAGACCGGTGCGTTGGTTGAGTCGTTTGGTCGAAACGGAATGTTGAGGATTGTCAATGAAGCGTTGACGTTTAAGTATCCAGACACGTATCCGCCAACGATCGATCCCACAAGTCTTGGGTACCGTATGACAAATCCACCGACATATCAGGATGGCACGTTATATGTCGGACTGCCCTTCTCTGACAGTTTGCTTCCAGGGGGTTTACTGGTCGCCGTTAATGGCGCCACGGGTTTGATCAAGTGGGTCTTTAATACAATTCCACAGGGGCCCCGCGATGCCGGATGGGAAATTTCGAAGGATACTTGGAGTCGCCAAGAGCGGTATGGTGGAGGTATTTGGACCCAGCCAGCGGTTGATGCCGACGCTGGCATGATCTACTTCAACGCAGCAAACCCGTCACCCAACTATGACGGTTCTTCACGAAAAGGCACCAACCTTTTTACGAATGCCATCATAGCGCTGGATATTGAGACCGGCGAGCTTGAGTGGTACTTTCAGACTCTGCATCACGATATTTGGGATTGGGATCTGGTGTCTGGGCCAATCCTCTTCGATGTAGTGGTTGACGGCCGAACGGTTAAAGGTATCGCGTCACTCGGAAAGACCTGCTACGCCTACATGCTGAACCGGGAAACTGGTGAGCCGATTAATCCTATTGTTGAGACTGCCGTGCCGACGACAACTGATGTTCCGGGAGAGGAAGTGTGGCCGACGCAGCCCATTCCGTACACCTCCAGTGGGATTCCGCAGCAACCATTTTGCGCAACGTATCCGCGGGTGACCGATCCAGCTTTGGTTCCACGGGCCAGACAAAGCTTTCATCCACACCAAGTAAATGAGTTTGTCATTGTCGCTCCAGGTGTGGGGGGAGGTGCCAATTACGGGTCGCCGTCGTTTAGTCCGCGGACGGGTCTCTTATATGCGACTGGTAAGAATGATGCATGGTCGATCAATGTAAAACCGGTTGGAGATACGTTAGAACCTGGTCCTGGAAATCTAGGCCACTTTGCCGGCTTCTCAAAGCAAGGTGAAAAGGGTTTCGTGCCGACCGCGACACTCGCCGCTTACGACCCGATTACGGGCGAGCGAGTGTGGTACACCGAGGTTCCCGGGACGACTAACGCAGGAAACCTTGTGACGGCAGGTGACTTGGTCTTTCAAGGAATCGGCACAGGTGATTTTTATGCATTTGATGCCGAAACGGGACAGCGATTGTTTCACTACCCTGCCGACAGAGGGATTAGGGGTAGTCCGTCGACATACGAGATCAACGGAACACAATATGTTGCCGTCGTGGCAGCCAATACCGTACTAGCATTCGCACTGCCATAGGAAAGGGAGAACGCCGATGAGTTTTCGAGGGTTCGTTCACCACTTGTTCGGGGCGTTGTTACTGGTGACAGTATGTGGTTCTCTCGCTGACGCCCGTGTCGTGCGATTTGTGATTGAGCAGCGTCGAGTTTTCGCCGAAGGCATGGAATTTGGTTCGATCGGCCCGTACGAACGGCTTGATGGCACCGCGTACATGGAAGTCGATCCAGATGATCCGCTAAATGCTGTGATCGTTAATATTGATAAGGCACCGCGTAACGGCCGAGGTTTCGTCGAATTCAGTACTACGTTCTATATGCTGAAACCGATGGACGTCAATCGGGGCAATGGCAAAATTTTTTACGGTATCAACAACCGTGGCAATAAACTCGAAAGCGGATTGCGATGGCATCATGTTCCGGCTAGTAACAACCCGATCACGGTAGCGCATGCCGGTGACGGGTTTCTTATGCGCTTGGGATACACCGTCGTCGACGCTGGCTGGCAGGGAGACGTCGCCGAAGGGAACGACAGACTCTTCCCTAATTTACCGATTGCAACCGAGTCCGACGGTCGCCCGATTGTGGCGCCGATACGCGTCGAATTTTCGGACCGGAGCATTCCTAAAGACGGGACGTTTACTCTCAATCTTAAGGGGAGTCAGCGATTTCGGCCTTACCCGACTGCCGATCTCAATCCGACAGAATCCTCTTTAACTGTTAGAACTGAAGTCGAGGGGACCAAGACGCTAATTCCTTCGGCGAACTGGGCTTTTGGGCGTTGCCCACTCGGACGATCAAGTCTGGAGTCCTCAGAAACGGACGTGTGTCTGTTCGGTGGATTCAGATCAGATCGTCTCTATGAACTTATTTATCCAGCGAAAAATCCAATCGTTATGGGATTGGGGTATGCCATCACACGTGACCTGGCGTCGTTCCTCCGGTACAGCACCGAAGATGACGAGGGGAACCCGAACCCGCTGGTGCGCAATGCAACTGAGGTTGGCATCCGGCGGGCGTACGGATCGGGTTCGTCCTCAACTGGAATGTATCTTCGCGATTTCCTCTATTTGGGGTTTAACGAGGATGAAGAACACCGGCGAGTTTTCGATGCAATTAATATTCACATTCCTGGATCGCATCGGCTCTTCGCGAATGTTGCATTTGCCGATCCGAACACGTATTCGCGGCAAGATGACCGACATCACTTTCTCTCAACGTCCTATCCACCGATGCAATTTGCGGTCGTCACCGATCCGTTGACAGGAATCCGCGACGGGATTCTGAAACGGCCAGCAACTGATCCCCTAGTGTTTCAGGTTGACACCGAAAATGAGTTTTACACGATGAAAGCGTCACTGAACGTCCACGATGG
>Ga0310345_10003446_pt1 | contig 15021 bp, 15 predicted proteins | sample HC15DNA20500_MG_FD_204667 | JGI IMG/M metagenome (GOLD analysis project Ga0310345, IMG submission 204667) | Marine microbial communities from station ALOHA, North Pacific Subtropical Gyre - HC15-DNA-20-500_MG | ecosystem: Environmental > Aquatic > Marine > Oceanic | place: Pacific Ocean: North... | reverse complement strand
GTTTGGGCAGTCCAAATCTTTCAAGCGATATTTCTTCACCTTTACTCCTTATCTTTGGGGATACTATGTCCGTTTGGGCTGTAGTTGTTGACCCTTTGTTGAACGGAAAGCACAACCTTCATTAGGCCCTTGCCAAAGCCAGCGGCTGCAGCTTTGAATTCCGACGAAGATGAGGCAAGCGGTTTAACACGATATCTGAGACCTCATCTGTCCATTTTCCATATCCACCATTCCTGCCGAATAGGGCAATAAATCCAACCGATGAATAGTGAAGAGACTAAAAGTGTTTAGCTGATAGTCTTGAGGAGTTGCCGACGCTTTATGTCGAAAGACTAAGAGAAATGTAATGGATTCTTTTCTCTATAGCCTAAGGACAGTAGTCTGGAGGTGTAAGCGGTTGTTGAGGCGCCATTGAGGACTCGACCGTGTATTACCGGTTAGACGTGGGACGAAAATAGTTGGAGGAACCCATGAAGCTATGACTATATCCGTTTCAATTGCCGCCGGCTCTTGGGAAGAGCAGATATAGTGTTGATTAGGATTGGTAGTCAGAATTAGAATATCGAAGCAACGGCTACAGCGGCCATCTGTCTCAGGCTGATGGAGGGTTTCGTATAGTGATAAAATGGGAAGGGTAGTACACTTTCCATCATGTGTTGTCTCGAGCTCAATACGGCCGTCTAAGCTGATGCAAACAACATAATCATACAGGGAAATCGGGGCCGTCAGAGAATAGATCAGCACCCAAATGAGCGGAGGGCGAAATGCCATAGAAAGGCCACTAGTTTTGGGAGACATCGTGGATTTCGCTTTTAAAACCAAATTTCTCAATTAAATAAAGTATCAGCTTCGCGTCGCTGTGTCAAGTCCAATAATTGTAAACGGATGCTTGCCATCGCAGATGAATCCAACAGCCTGACGTGCGGTGGTTTTCCAATGGTCCTTGTTCCCGGTGACAAGAATCTTGGTTAGCAAATCGGCCATCCATACTCCACTGGGTCAAATTGTCAACTTAAATTACCAGTTGGAAACGGCCTTTAACCTGTAAAGATCCCGGTAAGACTTTAACCCTTAAGAACACCCCATAACTGATGGACTTGATCTTTCAGATCGGAGAGTGTGCCATCATTATGAACGACATAATCGGCATAGGCAATCTTTTCTCTGACTGGCATTTGTGCCTCGATCCGAGCTTTAGCCTGTAACGGGTTCAGGGGACGACGTTGGGATTTACTTCGCTGAATTAAGCGGTCAACTTGCTGACTTTGGTTGGATGCGACAACCACAATACAATCCACCGAGCGGTATCCACCTGATTCGATTAGGAGCGGAGAGTCAATTACTACCACAGAATCTGGATCGGTTCTCGCCAGGTTACGTGCTGATTGGCGAGAGATTTGATGGATTCTAGGGTGCATAATCGCGTCGAGTTGCTGACGATCAGTCGGGTTGGCAAAGACAATTTCACCCAGTTTAGTACGATTAACATCGCCGCTTTCCTCTAAGATATCTGCCCCAAAAGTCTCAATTAACCGGCTGATCACAGGACTATCGGCTCTCAGTAGTCGATGCCCAATTTGATCTAGATCTATGATGTGTGCCCCTCTTGTTTTTAGCATCTGAGCAACAGTCGATTTTCCACTAGCGATTCCACCAGTTAATCCCACCACTAACCCGCTAACTAGAGGTTGGCGATCTACAGACCGAATTCGTTCTGGCAACTTTTTATCAGCCACAATCTGCTTCCGTCAGCGGTGCCTATTTTTCATAGGCTAGCTCGTTTCGAGCGTTGGTAAACAACCCATTCAGTTAGCAATAAAATCAGTGCTGCGAGGGCTGGATAGTACCAGATCTCAATCCATTCTAAGGCTTGAGTTAACGAGGCAAGTTGACCCAGAACAGTATTGGTATCAGTTCCTGTTGCCAGTGGTAGTTGAGATAGATCCGATTCTGAGGCACTGAACAGATTGGCTGAAAAGTGCCCCGCCTCCTGTCCATCAACCAGAATTGTATAGATGCCAATCGTTGTGGTATCGGTGAAAATGTTAATATTGGGCGGGATGTCAATTGTAGCAGAGTCTGGTTTGCGAATTGCCACCGTCCTATCGGTAACCCGACGACTCAGACGAACAGGATTCCCCGCCTGAATGCTGGTTGATTCAATAAGTTGGGGCGATGGCGTCAGCCATTCCATCAATTGAGAAACTAGCATTGGCATGGCTGGAATTAAGTGGGCAAAACGAGATTGACGCAGATTAAAGGCATCAAACCCAAAAAGACAGACCTTTTGTCCACCAGGTTGTTCCCCGGCCCAAATTAACGGTGTTGCTAACATTCTCGCGTCAGTTGTATCGGAAGCATTGGCGTTTCCTTCTACCAAAGACGTGGCCCAAGTTGGTAGTTGGTAGGTGGTTGACTGGCGAATCTGTAAATCCAGCAAAGGTACTTTTTGCATAATCGGATGAGATCGGTGCTGGTCTACAATGTTAGTGAATTGATTTCGTTGTAACGCTTTGGAAAAGGGCAAATCCCTTTGTGGGTCTAAAAACATCAGACTTTGTTCCGATTGTTTTTTGCGACTTGTCCAGTCTGGAACGATTTGGTCGAAAATGACAATATCACCAAAACCGCTATTATGTGTGCGAAAGGTAGCAGAGGTGAAATGGATGTTTGGGTTAGTGGCTAACAGGCGAGTCAGAGGCAAAAGCTGACGGTCGCTGACCAAAACCACGTCAGGTTTGGTCTCTGATTGAAAAATGAGATAGGCAGAGTTGTCTGCCGATAACCCATCCTGAATGTCTAACTTGGCAGTAATGCGTTGGAACTGTGGTTGTAACTCAGACAGATCGAAGATGACAGTTTCGCTTTTGTCCGGTTGCAGGGAAATAATTCGGTTATCAAACCAGATATTGTTAATCAACAACTGTAGTTCGATACTCTGCGGACTGGAACCGAAGTGTTGTACCTGAACATAGATATTCGGCCGGTAACTGAGGTCACGGGTCAGACGTAAATCTGTAATCCCGGTATTATCAATATTGTCGCCAACATAAAGAGTACGGATCTCGGAGCCTAAGTCGCCATTAAGTGGTGGTGGACTATCGGTAATTAAAATCGTTTCGTACATGTTCTGAAAGCTATTCAGATGAGCTAAATCTACTTCTGCCGTGCGAAGGGGCAGCTGGTCAATCTCCCGGTGTAGCTGTTTTCGGTCTGAAGTAGAGGCCAACTCGGATTGCCGCATATTGTTGGATAGCAAAAAAGCATCCAAGATCATCATTTGCCCATTGGCACTTAACCGGTCAACCAACTGGTGAGCGGCAGCTTTAGCTAAATCGAAACGGGTTTTCAGGTTAGCTGTTTTTGAGGTGGCCGGTGCCGACATGCTGGCAGAATTATCGATGACCAAGCAAACCTGTGTCGAAATCAATTGTCGCTGCTGAAGGGTAGGTCTGGCTAGGCTAACGATAAGAAATAATAAAAAAAAGGCCTGAAGTAAAAGCAAGAGTGAGGATTTTAGGCGTTGAAAGGCGGCACTGGTGTTGGTGTTTTCGCTAATGTCTATCCATAAATGGAGATTGGAAACGACTTGTCGACGGCGTTTAGATCGCAGGGAGTGCAGGAGAACCAGCAACGGTATCAGGATCAACAACACCAGCGTAGTGGGAGCAAGGAAACGCATGGGTTCAACCGAGGTGGAAGGTAGGGCTACAGGTGGCTAGGCCATCACCATCTCATCTTGTAGATGATTACGGTTGAGTGGCGGTCACATCTTCTGAGGTGTTAGACTCGGTCGACCCGGGCGATTCGTTTAGTTTTTCGAGAACCTCCTCGGCATCGTACCGGCCAACCTCCCCATAACTGGTTAACTGGTCGCAGTGATGACGAACCTTGTCATAGTCGCCTAACTCGAAGTAAATGGAAGCCAAATTCTTGTGCATTTCGCGGAAGACACCGGTCCAGTTGCGCTCACCTTCTACACCGATTAGCTGTGTCGCCTCCTGAATCGCTTTTTCAACTGTCTCGTTCATGTCCGCTTTTTTGTTTTCGGAGAATCCATCTGGATTACCATTGTAACTCTGCAAAAGTCCAATCGCACTGTCGCATGTCTTATAAGCACGCTCGATATTCATCGATCCTTCAAAGAGCCGTGTTAGAAACTTAAACATCGCTTTCGTCTCTCCTGTAAGATATAGTCTAATTATATCAAAATTCCCACCTGAAGTAAACGCCGAGTCAGCCAACTTGCCAGTCGGCTATCATCGCGGCCTGTTCATCTCAAAAAGACTTTGACAATAGAGAGCAGATCTGCAATAATGCCTTAGATGACAAGAATGTTATCGCCAACTCAGACGAAACGGATTTAATAGAGACTGAAGGAGTTATTTAGTATGAGTCAAGAGATAAGTTTTGGTGTCGTGGGTTTAGGAATGGGCATGAATCGAGCTAATCAGGTTGCTTCCACCGAAGGAGCAAAGTTGGTTGCAGTAGCGGATCTAGATGAATCGAGGTGTCAGGCTGCAGTAGAAAAGTTCGGTTGTGAGAGCCACCTCGATGTCAATGAGATGTTTGAACGGGATGATATTGACGCTACCTTCATTATGTTGCCCAGCGGTTTGCACGCTAAATTCGGTATTGAAGCGGCCAATCATGATAAACACGTCATCACTACCAAACCGATGGATGTCAGTCTAGAAAACTGTGATGCCCTGGTCAATGCTTGCGCTCATAATAATGTCAAATTACTGGTCGATTTTCAGGAACGTTACGGTACTAAGAATCGTCGGATTCAACACGCCGTTCAGAGCGGCCTGATCGGGGATGTGATTCACTGTGAGTTGAGAATGAAGTGGTATCGGGCAGACAGTTACTATGTCGGTTGGCACGGCACCTGGGAATACGATGGAGGTGGGTCTATTATGAACCAAGGCGTCCACTACGTCGATTTGATGCTCTGGTTTATGGGCGATGTTGAGCGGGTGATCGGTGCCCATTATGGCATTTATACTCACGAAAATTGTGAAACGGAAGACCTGGCTACCGCTATCCTCCAATTCAAAAATGGTGCGATCGGAACCGTCTATACAACCACGACCTTTCCTAAAGAGGCGGGAAGTGTGTCGATGATTAACATTCACGGTGATAAAGGTTCTGTCGGTTTAGGGCCGGATATCTGGGCCTTTACCGATGGAGAACCAGAGTTCGACCTGCCTGACTATCCCACCAACGTGGTTGAGGATGCTATTCGGGTGATTCGGGAGGATACCATACCTGCTGTAGACGGTCATGAAGGACGCAGGTCGGTGGAACTCAACCTGGCGATTTACGAATCGGCACGCACTGGCAAGTCGGTTTCATTATAAATCCACTGCTGAACGGCTTAAACCATAATTTGAATTTGAAACTGTCGGCTACCCCCCGCTCGGAAGGACAGGTGGTTGACTAGCGTACGCACTTCGTTACTATGTTCGATTGTGGTTAGGAGTACCTCTCCAGTTCTAAGCTTTAGCGTTGGCAGTTAAACAGGGCTATACTGTTAGCGTCAAAACCCTTTCCAACATTGGTAAGGAGAGTCTAACCGGCCCAAACTGAGGGGGTGGTAACTAGCAACCCCGGAGGATTTCAGCATGCAAAAAGCATTTATGCCAGACGAAAACGAACAGTCATTGATGCTCTGTCACCTGGCTAGAGGATTGTTGCGTGCTGGTAAGCCACCGTGTTTTGCTTAAAGTCTTTTACCCTTATTCTCAGAGATAGAGGAGGCGAAGACAAGCAATTAGTTAGTGTCCGGATTCTAACAAAGTCACAAGGATGACTTTAATCGGGCATGGTAAAAATGGCCACCAGGTGGTTTTTACTTCAAACGACAACCAGTGTCATTCAAAGGATTAGCTGGGAGGACCGCCGGCTAATCTGGAGAGGGAATGGCTATATATACAATTAACAATAAAGGAGGATGGCGATTCCTCCCCGACCCGAAGGACGGGGGACCTCGCCAAAAATTGGGATGAAAACTTTAGTTCTTTCCGGTGCCAATCACGGTTTTGCTGCGAGTGCGGAGGTCATCAGTGACTTTTTAACTCAAGAAGCGGATCTATCTGTCATATTAACAGATGATAAAAACGCCCTAATGGATCTAGCCGACTACGATGTATGTGTCTTCGGTACAGGATTTACCCGCGCCACTCGCCAGGAGGATGGAACGGTGGCACAGTTACCGGAACTAGAAACCGAGCAGGAGGATGCTCTATTCCAGTTTGTTGAACAAGGTAACGGGTTGGTTGGTATTCACGGAACTGCTTGGTGTATTGGTGGGCGGGCGGTAGATCTAATCGGAGGACACGCTAATTGGCATCCACCAGGTGGCATCTTCACCGTTAATGTGATCAATCGAGATCATCGAATTACCCGAGACATTCCGGATTTTGAGGTCGAAGACGAAATCTACATGTCCGCTTATGATCCTGAAATTCAAATTCTGGCAACCGCAGAGTGGAGCGACAAGCAACATCCTCTCGCTTGGACGAAGCCTTATGGTAATGGGCGTGTTTTCTACACAGCGCTCGGTCATGGTCCAGGTACCTTTCAGAACCCAACCATGCAGCAACTGATGGCCAACGCCATCAGATGGGCAGGCCAAACCAACTAAAATGGCATGGTGATCAAACAATCGGTCATCTCACTAACCATACTACTGGCCATTGGCTGCCTGTTAATGACGCCGGGCAACCCTACTGCGGCAAAAATTAACGACCGTTACCAATTCCGTCAGCCTTCATCTGACGGAATTGGTAAGTTCTACATGGAACGTGAGATTTCTCACGTTATGGGCCATTTAGCGGCTGAGTGGCTGGAGCGTCCCGAACGTGAAGCCGAAGAGCACGTTAGCCTGTTAATTGAAGCTCTCAAATTAAGACCCGGTGACATGGTGGCTGACATCGGAGTTGGAACCGGTTATATTGCTCGACAGATAGCCGAACCTATTGGGCTTGAGGGTATCATCTATGGTGTGGATATCCAGCAAGAGATGCTGGATCTACTGGCCGCTAACATGAAGCGTCGCCAAATTACTAACATCAAAGGAGTGTTAGGTGATGTTACTGATCCTAAGTTGCCACCTGATGTCATAGATCTAGCTATTATGGTAGACGTTTACCACGAGTTTTCACACCCCTACGAGATGATTCAGGCCATTTGCCACAGCTTGAAGGTGGGGGGACGGCTAGTTTTTGTCGAGTACCGGGCGGAGGATCCGGCAGTGCCAATTAAACGGCTACATAAAATGTCTGAACTTCAAGTGCTAAAAGAGGCTACCCCCCACCCGCTGGAGTGGGTTGAAACTATTCACACACTACCTCGTCAACATATCATTATTTTCAAGAAGAAACCAAGCCCATAACTGTCTTCTTACACTCATTCATTCCTCTTACTTTGGATTAAATCGATCCTATCAACCTTAGTGAATATCGTTGGAAAACCATCTAACAAAATCTCAAGAAAGGTTTCCCTGAATAGATAAAATTAGCATGGGAACAGAAGAAAAGGAATTTCCCAGACCAACTTTCAGAACTTCGCTTTTTCACCGGTTGCTTCGTTGTTGATTCCTTCTGTCGAGTTAGTTCGCCTATGTCTTGCCCTCATATTATCTATTTATCCGACGACCATGGCTGGGAGTACAGCGGATGCTATGGCCATCCAGTTATACAAACCCCGACACTGGATGATTTAGCCGATCAAGGCATTCACGCTTTTACGGCTTCACCGACTTGCACTCCCCCTCGTTCCTGTTTGTATTCCGGATTATGCCCAGCTAGAAACGGAGCTATCGGCAACCATTCTGCCTGCCGTCCAGAGCTGAAAACGTTCCCGGCTTATCTGCGTCAATTGGGATACCGTGTAGCGATGTCGAGCGAAAAACATGTCCGGCCAGACGAAATTTTTGACTTTGAACAAGTCGATGGTGTATTACCCCCCAACCCGGATCATCCCAGAAAGTATCGAGCCGAAGGATTAGACGTTTTCCACATTGAGCCTCTGCTAGACTCACACGACCGAGACCAACCTCTGTGTTTAATCTCAGGTGATACCAATCCACATGTGACTTGGGAACCGAATAAGGTTACGATCCGGCAATGCTTCCACTGCCACCATATATTGTCGACACACCAATTGCTCGTCGCGCCTTGGCCAACTACCTGCAGGATATCACTACCATGGACTACCGGATTGGTCGGGTACTGGAAATGATGACATAACACGGTTATCAGGAGAACCCCCTGTTTCTCTATACTACCAACGATGGTTCTGAGTGGCCTCACTGCAAATGGACCGTTTACGATACCGGAACACGAGTTCCGATGATCGCACGCTGGTTCGGCACGATTCAGCCCGGTCAAGTTTCTGCAGCCATGGTCTCTAACATCAATCTATTGCCTACGCTGATCGAGATAGCAGGTGGCGAGGCTCCAACTGATCTGGATGGTCACAGTTTTAAGCAGGTCTTACTTGGTCAATCGTCTAATCATCGTCGGCAGATCTACACTGTTCATAACCGAGATGGCGAAATGAATGTGTTCCCACAACGGGGCCTGCGCGACCATCGCTATCAGTATGTACTGAATCTGAACTCCAAAGATAAATTTACCACCTACTTCACCAAAGTTGAAGGGATTCCTGAACGTCACGGGGAAGTCTGGAATAGTTGGATAGAGAAAGCGAGAACTGATGCTAACACCACAGACCTAATCGACCTGATCGAAAACCATCCCGCTGAAGAATTGTTCGATTTAGAGATCGACCCATACCAAGTTCAACAACTTAGCCGACCAACTGGATCAAGCTAAACGGCTATTAGAGATGAGAACTGACTTGCAACCGTGGATGAAACAGCAACAAGACCCAGGGCTGATCTAGTTTCTGTTTAGATGAATCAACATTTGGAAGAGAAAGGCATGATCAAATGGCGCTTTGAAACCAGACGCATTCAACAGTATCGATCCATCTTACCAGTCGGGTTGGTCTGTTTGCTGCATCTAATCCCAATCTGGTGTTTCACTTTTATTCCAACCCAAGACGGAATTAGCCACCTCTACAACGCCTATATTTTGAAGCAGTGGCATCAGCCAGAGTTCGCCAAGTTCCACCAGGTCTACAACCTTAACCTGACTTTCTTCCCCAACTGGACCAACTACGCTTTTTTTTACCTGGCGCTCCATATTTTGCCTCCACTGATGATAGAGAAGATCTATGTTACCGTCTGTGTGCTGCTATTCCCATTCAGCTTTTACTATCTCCTGTCAGCAATCGACAAACATCGACGGATTTACGCCTGGCTCGGATTCTTGTACAGTTACAACTATCTGATGCAAATGGGATTCTACAACTTTACCATTGCTGCTCCGCTCTGCCTGATCGGCATCGGTTATTGGTGGAAACATAAAGCTGACTTTGGTCTAGGTCAGGTGGCAATATTGAATCTGCTGTTGTTAGCGACCTACTTTTCCCACTTTGGTCCTTTTGTCTTGCTCTTATTTACCCTTTCTTTCTTTAGTGGTGTAGATCTACTGATTAGTTTGTTAAATTGGCGAGATGGGAAGTGGAGAAAACGCCTTAGTTTCTTTGGTTATCTGTTACCGGCCTATTTTATTTTAATCAACACCCACCTGACTAATCCTGAGACACGAAACCAAGCTAGCTGGATAGCCAAGCATAATGGGGCTCAATTTAGTCAGTATAAATCGTTGACTACGCTTTGGACCAATTTTCTGCAGGCCGAACCACTGATCTACTTCAACGATAGTTATCTGCCGATTTCGAAGATCCTGCTGGTATTAGTCGGCCTCTGCTTGATCTGGACGATTGTGGTTCGAATCCGACAAAAACAGATATTCCAACTCGACGGCCTATTTTTCGTTTTGGTTCTGTTACTGACAGCACTCTACTTTAAGTTGCCCTGGCGATACGGTTCACCTGCCTGGATTAACCCACGCATTAATCTATTTATCTTTCCTATTCTACTGGGTTGGTTCTTGGTACCCAACAGGTTGTGGGTAAAAAGGGTTATGGTCGGATTGATGTTGACGCTCACCTTCTGGCATCTGGGACTAACCATTCGTGATTACCATCGGCTGAATAAAGATATGAAAGAGTTCATGTCCGGTGTACGGTTGATCAAGCCGTATTCAGTCATTTCGATCTTGGATCAAGCCACCGATTTTCGAGAGGCTGACCATCACGGTTCGATTCGAGATCTGTCTCCCTTTTATCACGGTCTCTGTTACTATGCCCTGCAGACGGGCAGCCTCTATATTGGCAACTACGAACCCAAATATCACTATTTCCCGCTCCATTACAAAAATGGTAACTGGAAATTCAGGTACATTCATGGCCAGATTGATTACCTGGTGGCGTGGCATGAGAAGGCCAACCATCCTACCCTCAAGGAACTAGGGCAGGACTATCAACTAATTTACCAGACCAAACAACTGAAATTGTATCAGCACCGTTAACAACTCTATGATGGGTAAGGGGCTATTCAGGTCGCAATCCAGCTTCTAGGGCTAGGATAGCATAGGCTGTGACCAAAACCGTATCTCGTTCCATCCACCGGCTGTTGTCATTTCTCCAGTAGGCTAACTCGACGTTCTCCCCTTTTTTGAACAACAATTGGTCTGAGTTAGCTGGATCTGGAATATCCTTTTTCGCGGTAAGCTGATCCGCAATTTTCCGTTCAATTAACTTCTCCGCCAGGTCTTTGAACCAAAAGTGAATTTGTCCCTGAGCATCAGTTAAGCTTCCTCCCTTAGTTTTATCATAAGCTGAAAGGGCTTTAGCCATGGTATGGTAGTGGTAGTAGAGTCCCTGTTGGTCCATACCTGGATTTTCATCAACACGATAGTTATTTCGGATCCAATCGTAAGCCGCTTCGACCCGAGGATCGGTTGAATCCACCTTGGCATGAACGAAACTGAGGAGGCCCGCATAGGTCATACTACCGTAGGATTTGGTTCCACCCGCCTTGCTTTCGCCGGTCGGGGCATAAACGAAACCACCATCGTCTCCAGCCCACTCCCGGTCGTTGCTCTCGCTCCGGTTTTGGCACCGCTCCAAAAATTGGACCGCCTTACGCCAGACCTCATCATCATCGTCCCCACTGTCTTTGAGAGCTTGAATAGCGTAGGTTAGGTTAGAGAGGTCGTAAACATCGCTACGGCTACCATAACCAATCCCGCCATAGTATCGATCGTTTGGATCATCTGTCATCTGTTGTCCTTTGATGAAGTTTTGTGCCTCTTTAATAATACTATCGTAATCCGAGTTTTTGGTCGCTGCGAGCGCCATGACAGAGACGCTGGTATTGTAGTTAGGAAGAGCCGGTTGCTTTGTAAGATCGTAGATGCCACCGTCATCTTGTTTCAATTTTATCAGGGCCTCAATAGACTTTTTGATAAACTTATGGGTAGTTTCAGAATATTTGCCTTCGGGATGCTTTAGGAAGGCGGCAATTGCTAAAGCAGTAATACCTGGATGATTATGGAACAGCCCGTCTGATCCCTGCTGGATTTCCAACCAGCGAAGCCCCTGATCAATCGTCTCCAGCACACGTGGATTGAGCTCCCGGCGCATTTCATAATAATCGAAAGTGGTTGCTAGATCGGTGTTCGGAGAGAGTTGTGCAAAAAGCGAAGAGGTTATCAAAATCTCGGTTGCAAAAAATAGCACCCAGGTCCATAAAAGACATTTTGAACGATGCATGGTTAGCCTCCAGAAAAATTAAGCACGATAGGTTGAGCAACGACTGTGCCAATCGCCGACCACCAAAATGTGATCCATTCGTGTTCCAATAGTCCACACTGCTCAAAATAGTGTTCAAAAAGCAAACAATCCTGTTCAGAATACGACAAGATCGTCAATTCGCCAAATGAACCACACTACCCGTTTCGGATGATTCCATGGCTGCATCGTAGACCTCCATTACAGATAGAATCTGGGATGGTGTTATAATCAAGTCTGCCCCATGATTCAGAACGTCAGCGATGTTCTGATAGTAAGACCTCCACGAGCCACGAACGGGTTGGATCACCCGTTCCTCAGCCTCACCATTAACGACAGTCGTCACTTGAGCAAAGTTTTCCGGTGTCTGCTCAGCTGCATCAATGTCACCAGCAATCATCGCCGGTTCTTGTGGATCTATTCCAGACTTAACCAGACCGCCTAGATTGCCCTGGATGTACCATCTCGGTTTGGGCCTTTGAGCCAGGTTACCGATCTCGATTTGATAGCGGACGCCATTTTGATACTTCAGTATCAAGTTGGCGTAATTACCAATGTCGATATCCCAGTGGTCACCGTAATGAATATCACAGAACACACTTTTTACGGGTGAATCCACCAGTTGAAGTGCTTGATCAACAAAATGGGCAGGCCAGTCGAAGAGAATCCCACCGCTCTGTGCCTTAGATCCACGCCAACCACCAGGTCTGCCATGGCGCATAATGGCTACCTGGTAAAGGTAGGGATCACCCAATAGTCCATCTTCAATTACCTGCTTGACGGTCAGATAATCCCAGTCCCAGCGACGATTATGAAAGATACTTAATAGGACCTCATTGCGTTCACCGGCAACGATCATAGACTCGGCCTCCTGCGCGTTCATGCACATGATCTTATCCGTTACCACATGCTTACCGGCGTCCATAGCTTGAATAGCCAGTTCAGCGTGAACGTCGTGAGGCGTAGCTAAGACCACCAAATCAACTGCATTATCGGCAAGTACCTGATCCATGTTAGCGTAAATCTTGGCCTCTGGATAGTGTTCTTTCGCTTGCTGTTGACGCTCTGGTGCTCGTGTCGCAATGGCATGAACTGACATTCCTTTAGCTAAACCGATAAGATATGAGTGAAAACATCGACCCGCAAAACCGTATCCGATAACTGCCGCATTAACCATCTATTTCTCCTGAAATTAAGGTAGAAGGTGTCTCTTGCCCCCAAATAATTCTGAGGCCAAGCTTAAGTTGTAAGCTTTATCAACCTGGTCATTATACTTTGTCTCTAATGAGGGTGTCACGAAAAATTGGGCTGGCCTCATAGACCCAGTAGCTCTAATTGGAACAATCCCAAACCTGGCGATCAAACAACAAGAAAAGGTGCCTATGGACGCTTATTCCGGGCTAAAATGAGGATCTACATCGAACAAAAGGTTCTTCGGCAATCATCCAGAACTAAAATTTAAGTAAGCTACGCAGTTAAGTGTGGTCATAGCTGATATCGTTGAATCAATGACCTGATTTTGCCGGAAGGCCTACCTAGCCGTATGAGGTTTCGAGTCGGGAGAGTAGCGTCAGTCCCAACCAAGTGATTCCACCTTGCTGATTGATTGGGATCTCATCGGCTGGCACTTTCCCCTGGTCATCAAGTGGCTGCACAAGATCTTAATGAACGCCTTGACAGCGGCGGCGGTACGCTTCTGCCATTGCTACCCGTTGGCTCATCGATGTCAAAAGCAGCTATAATGGCCTAAAACGGACAATCATAGGTGACTAATATGATAACCTAAGTAACTGTTGACAGCGGATACCGAAGTCGATAAAAGACTGCACCTTTGCTAGCGGTGAAGACCTGCTGATACTAAGGGTAGATGTAATACTTCTACTTGCCACTATGAATGACAATGTTACCTGCTTCCACAATCCGTTTGGCTACACATTTAGGATTCTTAGTTGTAAAGTGGCATAACTGAATCTATTATATCGTGTTGTTAGTGAATCTTTCTCCTGGCCTCTTTACTCATCGGCCATAGAGCGTTGGCTGTGGAGTGGCTCTTTTTCTGCCCCACCCTTGACCAGTTATCTCAGGTTTCATATACTACTTGCACCAAACCTAGAATCAGAACCATCTGCAACCGTTACATACGACATCTCTTTTTTTCTTCCTACTTTCCCTGCCTTTTCCAGCTGAAAGTGCTGGGAAAGTTCAGGAAGCATTTATCTGGTTGGAAGGTGAAACACCAACTAAAACTAACTTTCCGGCGCAAACCAGTTTCTCAGCCACTACCTTCAGATCGAAATCTAATTTTCTATCCAATATAAGTGGTTAACGAATGAAGGAAAAAGAACTCGTGAAGAAGCATTCGCCAGATACAAGCTCAACATAACGCACGCCGGCGCATATCATCTATGGGTTAGAAAGTTTTGGAAACACGGTCCTTTTAAGTGGAAATTCGATCAGGATGTATGGCAAATTTGTGGACGCGATATTACATTGGCTGATAATGTCACCATTCGAACCCATTTGGGGGCTAACTGGGTTTACTTGGGAGAAATCCACTTAAACTAAGGGTGAAATAATTTTTGAACTTCGTTTATTAGCTGATGTCGGCCAACCACTGATGTCTTGTTTTGACGTATTTGACCTAACGCTTAATCTCTTCAAACCAAATGGGAAACTAGAACCGGGTGAAAAATACGGGAAAGCGGATCAAGGCTTTTTCCCATTGAGCCTGATATGGATGATTTTGGACCTGATGCTGTCCTAGATCTGCGTAAATTAAACGAGAGGATAGCAGGTCAAGACGGCTTCATCCAGAGGGAGGGAGATAATTTAGTGCTCGGTAACGGCGAAATAGTTCGCTTCTGGGGGGTTAACCTGCATGGCGATAATGCAGGAGGCAACCGGTCGTCAGTCGACTATCTAGCGCGCAGATTGGCCAAAATCGGTGTCAATACGGTTCGCTACCACAGCCCCATTTTTAATATCGCGGCACCCGTCCTGAGATCATTAATCCAAAGAGACTGAATGATTTATTTTACCTGGTCAAAACGCTGAAGTCTGAAGGGATCTGCACATCTCTAAGTTTCTATTTCCCTCTATGGTTTGATATCAAACCTCATTACGACCTTCCCGGTTATGACGAGATCAATAACAAAATACCGTTTCTACTGTTAATGATTGACGAGAAGATGCAAACCATTTATAATCCTGGGTGCGACAACTTTTCACCAGTGTGAACCCTTATACAGG
>Ga0310345_10003445_pt1 | contig 15026 bp, 10 predicted proteins | sample HC15DNA20500_MG_FD_204667 | JGI IMG/M metagenome (GOLD analysis project Ga0310345, IMG submission 204667) | Marine microbial communities from station ALOHA, North Pacific Subtropical Gyre - HC15-DNA-20-500_MG | ecosystem: Environmental > Aquatic > Marine > Oceanic | place: Pacific Ocean: North... | reverse complement strand
TGCCTAATTCAGTAAAAATTTTATGTGTATGGTCGTCGTTTTTGTGTTCTAAATCCTCAATTTGTTTAATTAAAGCCGCACGTTTATCATGATCTGGTTCTGCAACCACTTTTTTTAACATGTCGGCCATTTCGCATACCGTATCAGCAACTTGCTCAAAAAGTTCATAAAAAATTTTGTTTTTGGGCATAAAAATCCTGCCAATCGTGTTTAATCCCATAATCGAAAAAATTTGGACAAATGTAAAACTATGAAGTGGAAGGCCCGGACAAAAAAAAGAATTAATAATTTGTTAATACAGCCAATTAAACTTTGGCCTAAACCTTAATAATTTATTTGCAAAGCCTTTACAATTGCTTCACATTGGGCTTGTTTCTTTGCAAAAAGTTTTAGTTCATAGTTAAGAGCAACAAGAGTACAGTAGATTTTCTCATGTCCGGCCCTTATTTTCATAGGGGCTTTTTTATTTATTTAATTACGTTTAGTAGCAAGGGTAAATCCTACAGTGGTGCCTACATCTATTTTACTGCGTATATGAATGGTTTGACCATGTGCTTCAATAATGTGTTTGCATATAGCTAATCCGAGCCCGGTACCTCCTACATTTCGGCTTCGGCCTCTATCGGTTCGGTAAAAGCGTTCAAAAACACGGGGTAAATGTTCTTCTGCTATCCCAATACCATCATCACTTATTTCAACCAAGACATGCGTTCCATCGGTTTTATAAATGCTGGCTACAATGCTACCATTATTTTTACCATATTTGGTAGCATTTACAACCAAATTATTCAATACCTGACGTATTTTTTCCTTATCGGCAAATACCATAATCGGAGCCTCACATCCTTTTTTAATACTGGATTTAATTTGGCGGGCTGCAGTTTTAATTGAAAGTGTTTCGAATACTTCTTTAATTAAATCCTGAATTATAAAGTTTTCTTTATACAGCGGTTGCTCGCCACTTTCTAATTTAGAAATTTCATCTAAGTCCTCAACCAAATTAACCATTCGGTCAATATTTTTTGAAGCATTTTCTAAAAACCTTCGATTTACTTCTTTATTGTCAATGGCGCCATTCAATAAGGTATCAACATAGCCTTGTATAGCAAAAATGGGGGTTTTAAATTCATGAGCCAGATTTTGTAAGAATTCCTTTCGGTAAAATTCATTTTGTTTTAATAGTTCAATTTCTGCGCTTTTTTGTTCTGCCCATTTTTCTACATCCTCTCTCACTTCATCAATGCCTTTTTGAGGTAATATATATTTATAATAAGTTTCCTCTCGTTTGCTGGCCTTTGTTTGATAAATGAATTTATAAATGAGTTTTATTTTACGATAAATAAACGATTCTAATACAAAGCCAATAAGGTAGTAACTGCCAATAAAAGTTAAAAAAAGAGCAATAATGCCAATCCAAATATTTTCAATTAACAAAAAGGCAATACCAATAGGAACAGCTAAAAACAAAGCTGTTAAAGCCGATAATTGTTGTGGCGATAAATTTTTGGTTTCAAACATGGCGTAAAAATAAACAGAATATATAAGGCAACTGTGAATTATAGTATAAATTAGTTATAATTCAATATCCTTAAATATCAAATTTATAGCCTACACCTTTAACCGTGGTAATACAGTCTAAATTTAACTTTTGACGTATTTTTCTAATGTGCACATCAATGGTTCTATCGCCTACAATTACATCATTGCCCCAAACTTGTGAAAGAATTTCATTCCGTAAAAATACCCTGCCGGGTTTGGCAGCTAACAAGTATAGCAGTTCAAATTCTTTTTTGGCTAAAATAATTTCTTTACCATCAATCTCAACTACAAATTTCACAGGATCTATATTAATGTTGCCTACTTTAATAGGTTTTCCTTCTTCTTCATTTTTATTAATTCTTCTAAAAAGAGCATTAACGCGGCTTACTAAAATTTTGGGTGATATGGGTTTGCTAATATAATCGTCTGCACCAGTTTCCAAACCTTTAATGTGAGAAGGTTCGTCGTTTAATGCAGTTAAAAATATAATAAGTGTTTGCTGAAATTGTGGCTGCAACCTTAATATGGAACATACTTCAATGCCCGTTTTATAGGGCATCATTATATCTAATATAATTAATTGGGGTTTAAACTGCTTGGCTTTTTCAATAGCTTCATTCCCATCTTTAGCAGTTATTACCTCATATCCTTCCTTACTAAGATTGTATTGAATTATCTCTAAAATATCCGGCTCGTCATCAGCAATTAAAATTCGTTTGGCTGTTGTTTCCATGGTAACATTTAATTTACACAAATTTAACTTACAGTTTTTGCATTCACTTATAAACACCAGATTATCTAATTGTTAAGTCCATTAACGAAAAATTTGCATAAATGCCTTTATTTTTGATATTATATGCAATTGTTGAAAAGGTTACTTTTATTAGTATGTTGTATTGGTGGAATAATTTTTGTGCAAGCACAACCTGAATTAGCTATGCCAACTATTCCCCATATGCGGCAACTTATTCACGATAATATTCAAAAGGCTGAACAAAATATAATTCAATTAACCCCTAATGCTAACCATGTATTTGCACCAACTGATGATATAGATGTAAATCTGCAAATTACACAGTTATTGCATACTACGGTACATAATATGCGGGCCTCAATTGAATTAGACAGTACCATTAACAATAATGATAAATACAAATGGTTGCGCGGAATTTATAGTTTATTGGAAGGGTTTACTACCGCATATAAAGCAGGATTAATAAAAGGAATGATGCTGGGCGATTTAATGTTGGCCTATCAGCAAGCAGTTGATCTTGAAAAGAGAAACCTTTCTATTGTGCCAATCGTACAAGCGAATGATGTTGCCATTGATAATTTATTGGTTAACAATTTTGCCTTACAAAACAATATTGGCATACAAGAAGCTAAAAATATTATTGTTTTAAAAAATTGCCAGTTATATCCGGATAATATATTAAACATTGTTTCCAATAACATCAATATTCCTTTTGCCGACAGTTTAATTGCAGTAGTTGCTCATCGCAATCCTGACATGATTTACGATTACCTTGGTGCTGCTAACCAATTGGCCCAAAAAATAAAAAAAGTAAATGACCCGTTGGTGCAAACTATTTATCATATTGAGAAAATGCCGGGAGGTAGAATATATTTTGCTTTTTTAGATGAAATATATCGCAAGCAAATTACCATCGATTCAATACAAAAAATAAAAGATACAGATGATCCATTTTACAAGTTGTTGGTAAATACTGAAATAAATTATGCAGCTCGCATGCAAATGGGAGATACACCTTATGCCAAACAGGTATTAACTGAAAAGTTAAGACAAAAAGCGATTGAACATTATATTAATGAAATAAATGGATTACACGATGATCCGCGTGATGCCGTTAGATTTAAAGTTTTAGAAAACCTTGCACCGCAAGACCTTTACTATTTATGTGTATTGGGTGAAGAAGATATCTATACCAGCAGCTACTTGGGTGTGTATAACAGAATTTTTCCCAGAATGACCATTCCGCGATCTGATACTTTATTGGCATGGGTACATGACGATTATTATAAAAAATTTATTCGCATGGCAGCTGCTTATAATGTGTTAGATGATTTTTTAAAAAGAATGGATAAAAGTACTGCGCAAAATTTAATTAAACGCTTTGTGAACGGACTTGAAAAAACAACCACCTTAGAAGATGCAGTGGATGTTGCCAATTCCTATGCAAGCATAAATGATGCTGCAATTCGTAATTTAATGTTGTTGCAGGTGCAGCAACAGTTGCAATACAATAAACGTATACGCAACGAACGTGGTATTGTAATTTATAATATTTTAAATACCATTTTTTTATCAATGAATCCGGCTAATGGTATTAATGTTTCTGCACAATTGGGTATTATTCCCGTATATGAAATGCCCATTAATTTGTTGAAAGATGCGGGCGGTAAAATTATTATTCAACAGTTTTTTTATGGTGATAAAGACGGAAAGAACATTTTCAATTCTTTTATTGCCAACTACAATAATGCTAATTGGCGTATTGTGTATAAACCGGAATGGGTTGAGGTAAAATCAACTAAAGGAGTGCCCATTGAAATTTATGCTAATAAACCGTTAGATGCGGAAAAAGATTTAGATGATGCTGCACAACAGCATTTGTGTGATTATTTAGATTCAGTACATATTAATCCCACGGTTGTAATACATCGTGGCCATAGTTATTATGTAAACTCAACCATTAAACGTTTATTTCCATCTGCCAAAGTTATTATGCTAGGTAGTTGTGGTGGTTATAATAGCCTGAATGATGTTTTGAAAATTTGTCCCGAATCACATATTATTGCCTCTAAACAGGTGGGAACAGGTGTAGTAAATATAGCGTTAATTGAAGCCATTACCGAAACCTTACGTCAGGGAAAAAATTTAGATTGGACAAAAATTTGGGCTGGCCTTCAAAATAGATTTACAGGTGGCTATAAAGAAAAATTTGACGACTATGTGCCACCGCAAAATAACTTAGGTGCCATGTTTATTATGGCTTACAAAAAGGCTATGCAAAAAAACAAAAATTAGTTTAACCTATTTAAACTTAACTATAAAAATGGGTTATATTTAACTTCATGTCCAATGGTAGTTGCTGGGCCATGGCCGGAATAAACTACTGTATCATTAGGTAATGTAAGTAGTTTTTCTTTTATATTTTTAATCAAAGTATTGTGATTGCCCCCGGGCAAATCGGTTCTTCCAATACTTTCTCGGAATAAAGCATCCCCGGCAATTAATATTTTTTGTGGAGCATAATATAAACAAATACTTCCGGGTGAATGCCCCGGAATTTCTAAAATGTCAAATGCAGCCTCATCTAGCCAAACTTTATCCCCTTCTTTTAATAAATGCACTTTCCCTTTAAAATTATCAAATGGTAAGCCCCATTGTTTTCCCGATTCAGGTGCTAATTCTAATAATGGCAACTCATCTTCATGGGTCCAAAGGTCTAGTTGGTAATGCTCATTTACCCATTTATTGCCAAAAACATGGTCTAAATGGCAGTGGGTATTAACCAATAGAATTGGTTTAAGCTGTTTTTCTTCAACAAATTCCTGAAAAATGCGTTGTTCGGAAGAAAAATAAAATCCCGGGTCAACAATTATGGCATTTAAGGCATCATTATAAATTAAATAAGTGTTTTCCTGAATGGGATTAAATGTAAAAACTTTAATGTGCAACATGTGCTTATTTTTAAAATGGTAATAGGTAATTACTTAATTTTAACAAGTATTGTGGCATTAGAATTGATTTGGCTAATATCTTCACTTTGGTTTTTATGCCATTGTTTTCTAAAACCCGGTACATTTTTTTAATATTGACAGGATATGCAAATGAAATTAATTCATAAAGTTACAATCTTCTTTTCTTTTCTATTACCTGTATCAATTTTTGCACAGGTAAATATGGTTGAGTTTGGAAAAAATAGAGTTCAATACAATCAATTTAAATGGAAATTTTATCAATCGCCCAATTTTAATACTTATGTAACACAAGGGGGTACCGCATTAGGAAAATTTGTTTCACAAGTTGCCGAAGATAACTTACCCGAACTTGAAAAATTTACGGAATATAGTTTGCAACGCAGAGCCAATATTGTTGTTTACAATAGTTATGATGATTTTAAGCAAAGTAATATAGGATTGGGAATTGACTGGCAAAATGCCGGTGGACTAACCAAACTGGTAAATAATAAAATTGTGGTTTATTTTGACGGAAATCATAATCACTTACGTAATCAAATAAGAGAAGGTATTGCCAAGGTTTTAACCGATAATATTTTGTTTGGCGATGATATTGGTGAATTTGCAAGTAATCAGGCATTATTAGATTTGCCTAAATGGCTTACAGATGGGTATGTGGCATATGCAGCTGAGAATTGGAGTACCGAAAAGGATGATCAGCTAAAAAGTGCTATGTTAAGTGGCAAGTACAATAATTTTTATCAGTTTGCTTTTGATAAACCATTATTAGCAGGAAATGCATTTTGGTATTATATAGCTGAACACTACAGAAAAGAAAATGTAACCTATTTTTTATACATGGCTCGCATTTATAAAAGTTTAAATAGTGCTTCTGAAAAAATTTGTAAAAAGAAATTTAAAGAAGTATTAGATGACTTTATGCAGCAAATGCAAGACCGTTATTATAAAGATATTCGCCAAAGAAGAAATGCCCCTAAAGGTGTTTTAAGTGTATCTGAAGATGTGAGTAAAAATGATTATTTCCGTTTTCAAGCTAATCCCAATCCAAGAAGTAACAACTATGCAGTAGTTGAATTTAAGAAAGGTGTTTATAAAGTAAAATATGTTGAAAATTTTTACGATACCAAAGTATTATTAGATTATGGTGTTAGAACGAATGAAGGCGATATCAATCCCAACTACCCCATTTTGGCGTGGGATGGTAAGGGTACTCGCTTACTGGTAATTTATTGGGATAAGGGTAAAATTAAAATGTTTGTTTATGATGTATTAGCTCGATACAAACGTTATAAACAGGATATTACCGGTTTTGAACAAATAATTGATGCATCATTTATGCTAGATGCTAATACGCTTATATTAAGCGCAGTTAAAAATGGTCAAACAGATTTGTTTATTTATAAAATTGACGACCAAAAAGTTGAACAAATTACCAACGATGTTTATGATGAATTGTATCCCAGCTTTGTATCATTCCCAAATCGTTCAGGTATTATTTTCTCTTCAAACCGGCCCAGCCCCAATGCGCCAAGCAATGATACTGTATTACCCAGTCGTTATCGATTCAATATTTTCTTAATAGATATTTTGAATAAAAGTAAAACCAAGCAAATTACCCAACTTACCAATTTAAAATATGGAAATGCCAAGTATCCAATGCAATACAACACCAATCACTTTACTTATGTAAGCGATGAGAATGGTATCGCTAACCGATGGGCAGGCTTTTTTTCTACTCAACGGGAAGGACTTGATACATTGTATTATATTGGTACTGAATTATTGCGAAATCCTTCCACAAAAGAATTAGATTCTACGTTAGCTGCATGGCGTAAACCTGAAGCAGATAGCATTAGTTATTTCCAGGTTTATAAAGACTCTACCTATACTTTCCCTATTACTAATTATCAAAGTTCATTGTTAGAATCACGTGTATCTGGCAACAACGACCAAGTGAGTGAAACACGGCAGGAAGGTGACTTTAAGTATTTGTATAAATTGAAAGTAGATGCTACTGCGTTAAATAGGCGTAATGTAAATGCCCGACCTACTCAATACATGCAGGAGGTAATGCAAGCTGAAAAGATTGCTCAGGGTAAACCACTAAATTTTGCTATTAACAATAATAAGAATGCCAAAAAGCAACCGGTAGTTGTAGATACAGTGCGCCATGCGCCCAAAAACTTTTTCCAGAATGAATTTGCTAATGATACTGCTTCTGCTGTAAATAATAATGGAGTGGCAGGTAATAATGATTTAGGAAATGCTTCTGAAAGTAATCAACAACGTAATTATATTCAACAAACTAAATTATTCAATTATCGCTTAAAATTTAGTGCTGATTATTTATTGGCTGGTGTTACTAATAATATATTGGTGAATCGTTTTCAACCTTATGCCGGAGGAGCAGGCCCTATTCAACTTAACAATGGAAGTGCCATTAACTGGAGTTTCCGTGCAGGTGTTAGCGATTTAATGGAAGATATCAAATTCATTGGGGGTATTCGATTTGGAACTTCTTTAAAAGACAAGGACTTCTTTTTCTCATTTCAAAATTTAAAACATAGGGTTGATTGGGGTATTACTTATTATCGTAGCACTCAAACTAATTTCTTTAATACCACCCCTTACGATAATCAGCTATACACCAATTTGTATCAGTTTAATGTAGCCTATCCATTCGATCAGGTAAGGAGTTTAAGAGCTACTTTTGGCTTACGTAAAGACCTTGGCGTTATAAAACCAGCTGATCAGTTTTCATTAAAAGTGAGTGATACCTCTGCTCAATATTTGGTAGGACATATTGAGTACGTTTATGATAATACTATTAATCCTGCTCAAAATATTTGGAATGGGTTACGTTGGAAAGTTTATTTTGATATGACTGAACCAATAGCCGGTACTACGGGTGGCAGTGGTAATCAAACTTATAATGTAGGTTTTGATGCACGTAATTATTTTAAAATATACCGAAACTTTATTTGGGCAACTCGAGCCGCAGGCGACTTTAGTTTCGGTAATCAAAAAATCATTTATTATTTGGGTGGAACTGATGGGTGGGTGAATCCAAAATTCAATAGCGCCAATCAACCGGCACCCGATCAAACTTATGCTTTTCAATCGTTGGCATTAAATATGCGCGGTTATAACCAAAACGTTGCCAATGGTAACAATGCGGTGGTTATTAATAGTGAATTAAGGTTGCCTTTGTTCTCAACTTTATTCAATAAACCTATTAATAATGCATTCCTTCGTAATTTTCAGGTAATTCAATTCATTGATTTAGGTACCGCTTGGAATGGTAAATTTAATGGTATACAAAGGCCCACAGAAATATTCCCATCACCTAATCCCCAAGCTAACCCGATTAATGTTAGAATTGATGCAGGGGGCCTAGGACCTTTTGCAGGTGGTTATGGATTTGGGGTACGGAGCACATTGCTGGGTTACTTTATTCGTGCTGACTTAGGCTGGCCGATGAAAGGAGTTTTTCGTGGTCCGTCTGTCTTTTATTTATCGCTTGGGTTAGATTTCTAAATATGAACTATTAAAGTCAATTATTTCATCATTATAATCCACGTAAGGTTATTTGTAACTATGCGTGGATTTTTTATGTAGTAATTAAAGCATAAATTTTTGGGATAAAAATAAGACAGCCAATAATGGCACTAATGCCTGAAGCCCACAAAACAGCACCTGCTGCAATATCTTTAATGGTTTTAATGTTTGGCTGAAATTGAATGGTAATTTGGTTACATGTTTTTTCAATAGCTGTATTCAACATTTCTAACGCAATGACTAATGCTATACAAATTAAAATGAATATCCATTCTGTTTTTGAAATATGTAAAACTATACCAAGTAGGGTAGCTGCCAATGCAATACAACCTTGAATTTTGGCGTTTCTTTCATATTTAAAAAATAAATAAATTCCTGCTGCTGCTAGCTGTAATGCTTTCCAAAATATTTTCATGGATTATTAATTTTAGCTTAAAACAGTACGTTTAAAAATAAAATATTTTCACCTATTTTTTTATTGTTATGCACAATAAATCGTAAAACCCTATTATTTTACATATTATTTCAATTTTTTATTATAAGCAGCATTCAAGTCTTTTAATTTATCTTTCCACAAAATAATCATCATTTATAACATTTAAAACTAATGTTGTGATTTATGTCTCATTTTCCTTTACACTATTCTTTAATTTTGCAGTATGATTTGGCATACAGCTAAGAAAATCCTGTTGAGTGTATTGATGTTTTTATTATTCAATACCCTGGCTACGGCACAAGTAATTAAAATTAGCGGAATTATTGTTGATAAGCAAAGTGATGAGCCTATCCCTTTTTCTACTGCAGTATTTAAATTAAGTGGGCAAGGAGTATTAACAGATTCATCGGGTAAATTTTCGTTTAATTCCCGTCAGTGGAGTCATAATGATACTTTACAAATTAGCAGTGTTGGTTATAAGAATGTGCTAATTCCTGCTTCTTTGTTTAAAGATTCAGCTTATTTTGCCGTTAAAATGGAATTGCTTCCTAGTACTGATGTAGTGGTAAAAAGCAAGTATAATCGTGCTTTATGGTTTTGGCGAAAAATTATGCAGCACAAACCGGAACACGATAGAACTCACTGGAAAAACTATTATTACGAGGCTTACAATAAATTGGAACTAGATATTGCGAATATTAATACCGAAAAACTATCGAAAAATTTTTTAGTTAAACCCCTCAATTTTGTTTTCAATTATATTGATTCTACTTCAGAAGAAAAACCATTTTTGCCTGCCTATTTAACCGAAACTATTTCTGATTATTACCATCAAAATAATCCGGTTCGTTCTCGCGAAATTATTAAAGCCACAAAAACCAATGGTATTGATAATGAAAGCCTGATTAAACAATTAGGGAATATGTATCAAATTGTTGATATATATGCGAATACAATTCCCGTATTTAATCGTTCTTTCATTGGCCCCTTCAATGATAGAGCAGATAAGTTTTACAATTTTAAATTATTAGATACACAATACCTCAATCATCGTCGGTTAGTGCATTTTAAGTTTTCGCCTAAACATAAGGGTGAAGATTTATTTGAAGGCGATTGTTGGGTAAATGACACCAGTTTTGCTATTCAAAAAATTACTTTACGGCCTGCCGTTGATGTAAATTTAAATTTTGTAAGTGGGTTAACTTTAATTCAGGAATATCGCTTAATTGATGATAGTATTTGGTTTTTATCGAAAGATAAATTTGTTGTAGACATCTCTCCATTGGGTAAAAATAAGCTTGCATTCAAAGGACGAAAAACTACTACTTACAGGAAGGTATTACTCAATAGTCCATATGTTACTCAAATGCTCGACTCTGCCAAAACTCCAAGTGAGGTAGATTTACTACCCAATGTTACCAACTTACCCGATTCTTTTTGGGTTAAGCATAGGCACGAGGAATTAAATAAAAGTGAAAAAAAAGTTTATGCATTGCTTGATACATTAGAAAAAAATGTTACCTATATTCGATATAGAAATGCACTAGAGTTTTTGGCAAAAGGCTATAAAGATGTTGGTAACTTTAGAATTGGCCCTTGGTGGTATTGGTTAAGTGCCAACCCTTATGAGGGTGTTAGAACAAGGTTTGATGTAGAAACTAACAGAGGCTTTAATGAACATTGGTATGCCCATACTTATTTGGCTTACGGTTTTAAAGATCAGGGTTTAAAGGGACTCGGAGAAATTCGTTATCAGTTTAGCAGACAGCCTTGGAGTTACATCAATTTAAAATATCGTAATGATTTAGATAACGGACAAATGTATGCCGATGAAATGGGTACTGACAACATTTTTGCTACTATATTTAGGCGCCCAAATATTCCCTTTAAATATCAGCGTTCCGAAGAATGGAATTTGGAATATTTTGCTTCTACCAATTCAGGTTTTGGTTTTGGAACTTCCTTAACCTCAAAGCAATATCAAGCGGTATTAAACTTGCCGGGTAAACAATACTTTCCAACCACCAATGGCGGTACTCCTTTAAAAACATTTGAGGCCGGCTTTAGTGTGCGTTATGCTTATGATGAACGCACTTTGGTCAGCAATTTTACACAATACAGCTTAGGAAGCAATTATCCCATAGTTTTGTTTAATTATGTACATGGTTTTCCCGGCGTTTTACATAGTAGTTATACCTATGATAAAGTAAACCTATCAGTGTCAGATAATTTGAAAATTGCTCCATTTGGTTATTTGTATTACAATTTATATGGAGGCAAAATTTTTGGTACTGCTCCTTATCAGTTTCTTGAAATACATCCGGGTAACGAACAATATTATTACAACAAGTATGCTTTTAGTTTAATGAATCGTTTTGAATATGTAAGCGATGAATATGCAGGCATTAATATTGAACACATTATTGGTAATGGTTTATTCCGCTTAACCTCATTAACCCGTAAATTAAAGCTGCGTCAATTATGGACTTTTAAAGCTGTAGTGGGTAATCTTAGTCAGGCTAACCAACAATTAAATTATGTGGGTAATGCGCCATTTAAATCATTAGGCGGCAACGTTTATACAGAATTGGGAACAGGAATTGATAATATTTTTAAATTGTTTAGGGTTGATTTTATTTGGCGTTTATCACCAACACCGGCAATTAATGAAACCGTTAACAAGTTTGGAGTATTTGGTAGTTTCCGTATTACATTCTAACACTAAAAATTACTCATTTTGCAAAATGGTTTTGCAAATATTTTTGACAATACCGGGTCCTTCATAAATAAAACCGGTCCATACTTGTATTAATGATGCCCCCATTTGTATTTTTTCAATTGCATGTTCACCTGTAAAAATACCGCCACTGCCAATAATAGGTATACGGTGTTGGGTTTGTGTAGCAACATAATTAAGTATATTATTACTTTTTTGGTATAGTGGTGCGCCACTTAATCCGCCGGCACCAATAGCATCAATTTGGGCCTTAGATGCATGTGTTAATGTTTCTCTGTCAATAGTGGTGTTACTAATTACCAATCCGGAAAGTTTCGTTTCTTCTGCTAATTCAATAATATCGTCAATGGCTTGGGTACTTAAATCGGGTGCAATTTTAAGTAATATTGGTTTAGGTTTTGGTTTACCATAATTGGCGTTTTGAACAAAGCTTAAAATTTCACGTAAAGCCTCTTTTTCTTGTAAAGCCCGCAACCCGGGAGTGTTGGGTGAACTAACATTCAATACAAAATAATCTGCCGTATCATATAAACTATTAAAACATAAGCTATAATCTAAACCCGCTTTTTCATTAGGTGTATCTTTATTTTTACCTATGTTAGCACCAATAATTAAGTTGGATTGGTGTATTGCATTCCTTTTGTTTCTCCACATTGCAAGTCTTTCTTGAATGGCAAGAGCACCATCATTATTAAAACCCATGCGATTGATTAAAGCTTTGTCTTTTGGAAGCCGGAATAATCGAGGTTTTTCATTTCCCAATTGTGGCTTGGGTGTAACTGTACCAATTTCAACAAAGCCAAATCCTAAGCAATCCAATGCGTCAAGATAAATTGCATTTTTATCAAAGCCTGCCCCTAACCCTATGGGATTTTTGAAAGTTAATTCCCAAAGTTTTTTTTCTAATTTAGGATGATTGAATGTGCAATTTTGTTGAATAATTTTTTTTATGGGTGCAAATCTGCAACCCATTTGTAAACTATTCATGGCAAAATAGTGTGCCTTTTCAGGTTCCAGTTGAAACATTAAACTTCTTAAGAATGTGTACATATTGCGAAGATAATATGGCCAATTTTAACACCGGAATAATTTCTTGAACCTTCTTTTGTATTACTACACTTCAACATGAATGTTGCCATTACACACGGAAATCTTAACATAAATCAACTAAAATTTCATAAAATATTTAGTTGCATAAACAACTTTATTTGTTACATTTGAACAGTAAATCATTCGTTATGCAGGAAGCTTATATTGTAGCCGGTTTTAGAACTGCTGTTGCTAAAAGTAAAAAAGGAGGATTTCGGTTTTATCGTCCCGATGATTTAGCCGTTGAAGTAATAAAAGGGTTAATGGCATCAGTACCTCAATTAGATTACAAAAGAGTTGATGATGTAATTGTTGGGAATGCTGTGCCCGAAGCAGAACAGGGTTTGCAATTTGGGAGAATTATTGCAGCCAAAGCCCTTGGTATTGAAGTGGCGGGAATAACCATTAATCGTTATTGTGCAAGTGGCTTAGAAAGTATAGCAATGGCTACTGCTAAAATTCGCACCGGTATGGCCGAATGCATTATTGCAGGCGGAACGGAGAGTATGAGTTTAGTGCCTACAACAGGTTGGAAAACAGTGCCTTCCTACAATATTGCTAAAGATGAACCCGACTATTATTTAAGTATGGGTTTAACTGCAGAAGCTGTTTCAAAAGAATTTAATGTAACCCGTGAAGCACAGGATGAGTTTGCTTATTATTCACACCAAAAAGCGAAAGTAGCCATTGAAAATGGTTATTTTAAATCGGGTATATTGCCTATTCCTGTTCAAGAAACTTATATAAACGAAAAGGGTAAAAAAGCTGTTCGCAGTTTTGTAGTAGATACTGATGAGGGATTAAGAGCCGACACAACTATAGAAGGTCTGGCTAAATTAAAGCCTGCATTTGCTTTAAATGGTACCGTTACTGCAGGGAACTCCTCACAAACTAGTGATGGTGCTGCTTTTACAATTGTAATGAGCGAGAAAATGATGAATGAGTTAGGCCTAAAGCCTATGGGTAGATTGGTGAATTGTGCAAGTGCCGGTGTACATCCACGTATTATGGGAATAGGGCCGGTTGCTGCTGTACCTAAAGTGTTAAAGCAAGCAGGCATTAGTTTAAGTGATATTGATTTAATTGAATTGAATGAAGCTTTTGCCGCACAATCTGTTGCAGTTATTCGCGAACTGGGACTTGATCCGCAAAAAGTTAATATTAATGGGGGTGCCATTGCCTTGGGGCATCCCTTGGGTTGCACAGGTGCTAAATTAACCATACAAATTTTAAACGATTTGCAACGACTAAATAAAAAGTATGGTATGGTTACTGCTTGTGTAGGAGGTGGTCAAGGTATTGCCGGAATTATTGAACGATTATAAATAGTTTACCTAAACAAAACAGATTAAAAATAATATTATTTTTTTATAAAATGATTTAAATCATTTGCAGCGCCAATTTCATATGTTAACTTTAGTGAACAAAAGTTAACATATGAAAACTATTTTACTTCCCACCGATTTTTCTGAAACAGCTAAACATGCCGCTATTTATGCAATGGAAGTGGCAAAACAGGTGAATGCCGAAAAGGTTATTCTTTACAACACTTACCAAACCATGGTTACAGTAGGGGCAGACCCTTTAATTCCTGCTATAGATACTGTAAGCATTGAAAATTTGGAACATGGAAGCAAAACAGGTTTGGAAAATTTAAAATTTATATTGTTAGCTTATCAGTCTCCGCATATTACAATTGAAACCATTTCCGAATTTAATTTTTTAACAGATGGTATTAAAGGTATCTGCGAAAAAATGAATATTGATTTAATTATTATGGGCATTACCGGTGGTGATGCAATTGAAGAAAATTTATTTGGAAGCAATACCATAAATGTTGCAAAACATGTGCATGTGCCTGTTATTATTGTGCCCAAACATGCACCTATAAAGCAAATAGAAAAAGTTTTGTTTTTAAGTGACTTTCAACAAGTGGTTGAA
>Ga0310345_10003443_pt1 | contig 15032 bp, 15 predicted proteins | sample HC15DNA20500_MG_FD_204667 | JGI IMG/M metagenome (GOLD analysis project Ga0310345, IMG submission 204667) | Marine microbial communities from station ALOHA, North Pacific Subtropical Gyre - HC15-DNA-20-500_MG | ecosystem: Environmental > Aquatic > Marine > Oceanic | place: Pacific Ocean: North... | reverse complement strand
GATCTCGACGGCGAACGCCTCCCGGAGCGCCTCGACAGAGGCCTCGGCGTCGGCCCCGTCGACCACGACGCACACGCTCTGCTCGCTCGACGCCTGGCTGATCATCCGGACGTTGACGCCGGCGGCCGAGAGCGCCGCGAACAGCCGAGCGCTGACGCCCACGACGGCCTGGATCCCCCCGCCCTCGACCATCACGACGGCCTGGTCGCGGAGGGCCGAGAGCGCCTTGACCCGGAGGTCGAGGTCGTCGGTCTGGTCGGAGATGAGCGTGCCCGGCTCGCCCGGATCCAACGTGCTCTTGATGAGGATCGGGATGCCGGCCCGCTCGGCGGGGAGCATCGTGCGGGGGTGGAGGACCTGGGCGCCGAAGTAGGCCAGCTCGGCGGCCTCGCGGTAGCTCAGGCGCGGGAGCGGGAGCGACTCCGGCACGAGCCGGGGGTCGGCCGTGTAGACGCCGGCCACGTCGGTCCAGATGACGCACTCGGCGGCGTCGAGCGCGGCGGCCAGGATCGTCGCCGTGTAGTCGGAGCCCGACCGGCCGAGCGTGGTCGTGACGCCGGTCGCCGTCGAGCCGATAAAGCCGGTGACGACGGCGACCTCGGCCGCCGCCAGCTCACCGACGGCGGCCTGGGCGAGCCGCCGCGTCGTGTCGTGGTCGACGGTCGCGCTCCCGAACCGGCCGTCGGTCCGGATGAGGCGGGCGGCGTCGAGGGCCGTCGCGGCGTGGCCAGCGGCGCGGAACGCGGCGGCGACGATGGGCGCCGAGAGCCGCTCGCCGCTCGCGAGCACGGCGTCGCGCGTCCGGTCGGTGGCCTCGCGAAGAAGCGAGACCCCGTCCAACAGCTCGCGGAGCTCGCCGAGGCGGGCGTCGAGCGTCTCCTGGAGCGCGGCCCGGTCGCCCGGGCTGGCGAGCGCGTCGGCCGCGGCCTCGTGGCGCTGGCGGACGGCCTCGACGGCGGCCCCGTGGCCCTCGCGGGCGAGCGCGGCGTCGAGCGCGGCGAGGAGGTCGTCGGTCGTCCCGCCGAGGGCCGACACGACGACGACCTTCCGCCCCTCGGCCGGCGTGGCCGTGACGAGTTCGACGACGCGGCGGATCCGGTCGGGCGTGGCGACGGAGGTGCCCCCGAACTTGGAGACGTGGGGAGAGGGCGGCATGGGCAGGACGAAAAACGCCCGCGCTCCAAAGGGGAGGCGGGCGGACCGGGTGAGGACGAGCGCTGCGTGGCAGCTCCGATCACCGGCGACGCTCCGCCCCCCAGGGGCCGAGCGTTCGCGTCGTCGCCGTCGTCGGACGGAGGCCCGCGGTCGTGCGGGCCGGACGGCGACGGGGCGGGGACGGGATCGGCATGGCGCGGAAGCTAGCGGGGCGCCCCGCCTCGGGCAACCAGCCGAGGAGATGGCGCCCCCTCGAAGCGCTTCCAATCCTGAAAAAGGATGCCGTAGCGGCACGCCGACTCTCCATTTCGTCGCTCCGTTCGGTCGGAATCGCCCGGCCGCCTACGTTCGCGTGCCCCCCCAGCCCCTCCCTCATGGACCCCCACCGGGCTCTCAACGACCTGTCCGTCTCGCTCCGCGACGTGGCCGTGTGGGTGGCCCGGCTGGAGGCGAGCCAGTCGGAGAGCCCGTTTCCGAGCCCGTCGTTCGGGGTCGGTCTGCGCCGCGTCCACGCCGACCTCGCGCGCCTGCTCGTCCGGGTCGACGCCCTCCGGCGGACCGGCGGCGGGGGCGCGGTGCAACCGTGAGGAGGACGCACCGCGTCGGGTAGATCGACCCGGGCCGGCGACCGGGGCGCCCGTGGCTACGTGTCATTTGAGAGGGCGAGATGGGACGGCCTCCCACCATCCCCAGCCCCCAATCCCCTGGAAGCGCCGAACGTCCGCCCCGCGACCTCCAGCTGGCACGCGGTTCGCTCGACCGGACCCGCGCCCCCTCGCCCTACACTCTCATGGGACAGCAGCAGCTCCTCCTCCTCGTCCTGGCCGTCGTCTTGGTCGGGCTGGCCGTCGTGGTCGGTATCGAGGCCTTCGAGACAAACGAGCGCAAGGCCCGCCTCGACGAGATCACCAACGAGGCCGTCCGCCTCGCGGCCGAGGTGCAGGTCTGGAGCCTGAAGTCGCCGGTGTACAACGGTCCCGCCGAGGGAGAGGGCTTCGCCAGCGTCTCGTTCTCTCGCCTCGGGTACAACGCTGGCGACGTCTACACGACGCCGAAGGGCCAATACGCCTTCACGGACGCCCAGGCTGGCTGCGTCCGGCTCATCGGCGTCGACGACGCTTACGACCTGGAGGGCGGCGATCCGGACGACCTCGACCTCTACGTCCAGGTCGTCATCACGGGCCCGGGCTCGGAGGACATCGCGACGTCGGTCGACGGGACGCCCATCACCTGCTAGGTCCCCGTCCTCCGGACGGCCTCGCGCCCCACCCCGGCACCGAGGCGGAGCTACTCGAGCTCGTCGCGGCGGTCGCGGAGCGTCTTGTTGAGGAGCGCGCGGGCCCGGAAGATGTGGGCCTTGACGGTCCCCAGCGGGAGGTCGAGCTCGGTCGCGATCTCGTCGTAGGTCATCTCCTCCTGGTGCCGCATCACGATCACGCGGTGGTACTTGGGCGGCAGCCCCTCGATGGCCTCGCGGAGGATCGCGTTGCGTTGGTCACGGACGACGGCTTTGTCCGGGCGGTACGTCGAGTCGGGCAGCTCCATCTGGAGCTCGCCGTCACGGGTCTGGATCGGCTTGTCGATCGAGCGCGTCGGGAGCTTCTTCTTGCGGATGTAGTCGATCGTGTGGTTCGTCGCGATCCGGTAGAGCCACGTCGAGAACGCGTAGTCCGGGTTGTAGCTCTCGATGCTCCCGAAGGCCTTGACGAACGCCTCCTGCACGAGGTCGTCGACCTGCTGTTGGTCGCGGACCATCTTCCCGACGTGCCGCCGGAGCGGCCCCTGGTACTTGTCGACGAGCCGCTCGTAGGCCCGCTGGTCGCCGGCGAGCGCCTCGCGGACCGTCGCGCGGTCCTCCTCGGAGGAGGCGGACGGAGGGGCGGACGACGGCTGGGGCATGGCGGGGGTGGGCGACGCCCCAAGCTAGCGCCACCGGACGGGCGACGCGACGGCCCGGCGGCACCGCTCCGGACTCAGGATACGGCCCGAGTGGACGGAGCTATCATGCCCTACCGCCCACCACAAACCCATGCGCACACTCCTCCTCCTTGCCCTCTGCGTCGGGGCCGCATCGGCCCAGCCAGCCGCCGTGGACGGCGAGCTCGCCTTCGCCCTGCTCGGCATCGACGACGCCGAGGCGCTGGCCGTCGGCACCGCGCCCGACTCGCTCCGCCCCCTCCTTCCCGAGGGGGCGACGGTCCTCGGCACGCTCCGTCGAGACGTCGGCATCGGAGGACGGGGGACGGTCACCGTCCTCGGCCGCCTCGACGAGTCGCCGGAGGAGGTGGCCGCCGCCTACGCCCGCAACGCCCCCGATGGATGGACCTCCTACTCGCCGGAGCGGTTCAGCGAACCGGCCGGCGGGTTCGCCTCGAGCACGTCCGGCACGGCCGGTCGGTCCTTCCAGTACTACGCGGGGGAGGACGCCGAGCGCGTCGCCCAGGTCTCGGTCATCGGCCGCCCCGCCGGCGGCGCCTACGTCCGGGTTCATCAGCGGTGGCGCCACCCTCTAGAGACGAACCCGCACAGGGGGCGGGCCGAACGCCCGGCGTGGGTCGACGCCCTCGAGGGCAGCCTCCCCTTGCTCACAGCTCCGGAAGGGGACGTCCAGCGGCGGACCGGCGGCGGTGGCGGCCCCGACGACGACTCGTCCGAGGCCGACCTCCGGACCGATCGCCCCCTCGCCGAGGTCCTCACTCACATTGGCGGGCAAATGGCGGAGGGCGGGTGGACGCCGGGGAGCCACGTGTCGGTTGGCGAGGTCGGCACGTCGTCGTGGGTCCGCGAGTGGGAGGGCAAGTCGCTCGCGGCGATGCTCTACGTACGCCGCGAGGCCGCAGACCGCTACGCGCTCCGCATCCACGTGCTCGGCCCCGATCGGTGACCCCTACTCTGCTTCGACCCAGAAGGCGTCGGTCGGCTCGTCGTAGTTGGTTCCGGCCATCCGGCGCGGGGTGAGGTATTCGTAGCGCGGCTCGTAGTCCATGGCGCTCCGCGGGTGCGGTACGATGGTGCCGTCGCCGGCCTCGAACGCGAACGTGCGGATGAGCCCGCCGTCGCCGTGGCGACGGACCTCGAGCGTGTAGCGGCCGGGCGCGAGGTCGGAGACGTGGAACTCGGCGAGCGTCGCCCGCTCGCGTTCGTCGTACGGGACGAGGTGGTCGCTCACCATCCACCACGCGCCGCGATCCGTCTTGTCGCTCGGACGGTAGTGCTGCGACGCCGCGACCGGCGTCCCCTCACGGAGGAGCGTGAACGTCGTCCCCGGGACGTTGCGGGGGGCGGCCTCGCCGGCCTCGGCCGGCCGGATCCACGTCGTGAACCGGAGCGGCTCGTCGGGCGCGTCGATCTCCTGCTCGAACACGCCCAGCCGCTCCCAGGGGCCGCTGTACACCGTCGCTGTGCCGGGGTCGAACGGGTCACCGCTCTCCTCGACGCGGACGGAGAACGGGAGCCGGCCCACGACGTCGCCGAGGAGCACGAAGTCGAGGAGGTAGTCGCCCGGCGCCAGCGGGCCGGCCGACTCAGGGTGGCTCAGCGTCCGGAACCGGAGGAACACCTCGGACCCCGTCTCGAGGAAGCCGCCGAGGTCGTGACGCATGACCACCTGCCCGTCGGTCGTCCGCACGTAGTAAGCGCCGTCGGGCTCGCCGTCGTCGTAGCCGTGCATCTCGAGGCCGGGCGGCGGGAACAGGAGGATGTCCTGGAGCGCGTCGACGTAGACCTCGGCGTCGAACTGTTGGTTGAGGAACCGGAAGTAGTCGAGGGTCGGCGCGGGCCGGCCGTCGCGTGTGGCCGGCGACGGTGCGTCGATGGGCGGCTGTGCGTGAGCGACGGCGGCAAGGAGAACGAGGGCGGCGAGGCGGCGCATTGGCGGGGCGGTAGGCTCGCCCCTTCCTCCGCACCGTCCGCCTCGGCGGGCTCATCGAGGCAGCCGGGCCCGGTCGCGCCTGCGCTCGAACCGACGGCCGAATGACGGCGGAAACAGGAAGAGGCCGTACGGCTCCTGGCCCTCCTTCGTCAGCGACTGGTGGTGCCGGCCGTGCGCCCGTTTGATGGCCCGCGCCGCCGGGACCCCCGTCGTTGTCGGCCCCAGTCGGCCGTGCGCGTAGAGGTCGTGGAGCACGAAGTACAGGACGCCGTAGACCGCGATCCCGACGCCGAGCGGGAACGCCGTGCTCGCGAGGGGGGCGCCGCGGCCGGCCCAGATCAGCCCAACCGAGAGGGCGCCCCAGGCGACGGCGAACAGGTCGTTCCACTCGAACCCGTCGCCGTGGCCGTGGGCCGGGTCGTGGTGCGTCCGGTGCATCTTCCACAGCGGCCCGTGGAGGAGCCACCGGTGGAGGACGTACGACGCGACCTCCATGGCGGCGAAGGCGGCGAACGTGAGCAGGGCGAAGCGGAGCACGGGGACGGGGCGGGCACCCCCCGAACCTAGTACGCCGTCAGCGTGCCACGGTCAGGGGGCGCACCACGCGCGCCGCTGGCCTCGACGACGGTGAGGTACCTCCCAGCCGCCAGGCGGTCCACCTCGACGCCGGGGCGGACGCGGGCCGGGCCTTCCGAAGCGAGCGGCTTTCGGGACAGGTCGTCGCTGCCGGCGAGCACGTAGATCGCCGCTTCGGTCGGCTCGTAGGCGATCCCCACCGTTGCAGGCGGGAGCGTGTCGACGAGGCGGACAAACACCCCGTCGGGTTCGGTCGGTTGGTCGGTGAGGGGCGACGCCAGCGCGACGAGGAGAACGAGGGGGAGGATGCGGCGGGGCACCGGGCCGGAGAGGAGGAACGAGTAGCATCCGGGACCGTGCGGGCGGGGCTCGCCGTAGAAGCGCCTGCCCTCCACCGCCCGACCCGTGCCCGACGTCCTCCTCGCCGACCTCCGCACCCTCGCCGACGCGGTCCTCGCGCTCGCGCTCGGTGGCGCCGTCGGGTGGGAGCGCGAGCGGAAGGGGAAGGGGGCCGGCTTCCGCACGATGATGCTCGTGTCGTTCGCGTCGTTCCTGTTCGTCGAGGTCAGCATGGCCGCGGGAGCAACGGGGGCGGCCGTGCCCGGCAACGACGTCCAGTCGGACCCCGTCCGCGCCATCCAGGCCATCGCGACGGGGCTCGGGTTCCTCGGCGGCGGGATCGTCTTCCGCGACCGCTCCGAGAACCGGACACGCGGGCTCACGACGGCCGCCTCACTCCTCGTGGTCTCGCCCATCGGGATCGCCCTCGCGCTGGGCCACTACGCCCTCGCGATCGGGTCGGCCGTGCTCCTCGTCCTCGTCCTCGGGTCCGCCGAACGCGTCGAGCGGTTCGCCGAGCGATGACCCGCGACGACCTCCCCGACGACTTCGACCGGTCCGACATCCCGGACGACAACGACGCCCTCCTCGACGAGTGCGACGTCGAGACGCTGTCGGGCAACACGAAAGGTGGCCAGCGGGCCAACAAGGTCGAGACGGCCGTCCGCCTGACGCACCGGCCCAGCGGGACGGTCGTGAACGAGCGGAGCTCGCGGAGCCAGTTCCGCAACAAGGCCCTCGCGGTCCAGGAGCTCCGGCGGCGGCTGGAGGAGGCGACCGCGCCCCGGAAGGCCCGCGAAAAGACGAGGCCCACAAAGGCCTCGAAGCGGCGGCGCCTCGAGGCCAAGCGCCAGCGGGCCGAGAAGAAGAAGCTCCGCAAGCCGCCCAAGCTCCCACCGCGCTAGATCCGCCCCCCCGGCGCCGCCCCCGCGGTTCGGCGCCGAGGCAGGCGTCCTCGGAGCTGGCGCAGGACCGCGTGGGGCGGTCCCCGGGCTTCCCAGATCGGCGAAACACGCGGGCCGGACACGCTTACGCCTCGTCCACCCTCCCCGCCCCACCATGCCCAAAGGAAGCGACCACGGCCCCAGCATCAAGGACGACGAGACCTACGAGGAGCTCCGCGACCAGGGTTACTCGAAGGGCAAGGCGGCCGCCATCGCCAACGCCCAGGCCAACCCCGACATGCACCCCTCGGAAAAGGGCGGCCACGCCAAGCCCTACGAGGAGTGGACCAAGGACGAGCTGTACGACCGCGCCCAGGAACTCGACGTCGAAGGCCGCAGCGACATGACGAAGGACGAACTCATCGACGCGCTCCGCAACGGCTGACGCGTGCTCCCGACCTCCCCCGCCTCGACGCCGAGGCGGGCGGGGCTAGGCGGCGGTGGCGACGCGCTCGACGGCCGCGAGGGCGCCCGCGAGGTCAGCCCAGAGGTCGTCGGCGCCTTCCAGCCCGACCGACAGGCGGAGCAGGCCGGGGGCGATGCCGCCCTCGGCGCGGGCGTCGTCGCTCAGCACGCGGTGCGTGAGGCCGGCCGGGTGTTGGATGAGCGTGTCGACGGAGCCGAGGCTGACGGCCGGCGTCATCAGCGAGACGGCCTCGCAGACGGCCCGGGCCGCCTCGTACCCGCCCGCGACCTCGAAGGCCAGCATCGTCCCTGGCCCGTCCATCTGGCGGCCGACGAGCCGCGTCGGGTCGCACGCCCGGAGGCCGGGGTAGTGGACCGCACCGACGGCATCGTGGTCGAGGAGCCGGGCCGCGAGCGCCGTGGCCGTCGCCTGCGCGCGCTCGACGCGGAGCGGGAGCGTCTGGAGGCCCCGGTGGAGTAGGTAGCCCGCCAGCGGGTGCAGCAGCGCGCCCGTCGCCACGCGGACCTGCCGGAGCCGCCGCGCCCAGTCCTCCCCACACGCCACGACGCCCGCCACCACGTCGCCGTGCCCACCGAGAAACTTGGTCGCCGAGTGCATCACGAGCGCGGCGCCCCACGCCGCCGGCCGCTGGAGCACGGGCGTCGCGAACGTCGAGTCGACGAGGACCGGCACGTCGCCGGCCTGCGCCACGACGTACTCGACGTCGACGAGCGCGAGCGTCGGGTTGGCCGGCGTCTCGGTGATCACGAGCGCGGTGTCGGGGCGGAGTGCGTCGGCGACGCCGTCCGGCGTGGTCCAGGTGACCTCCATGCCGAGGAGCTCGCACGTGAGGAGGTGGTCCGTCGTCCCGTAGATCGGGCGCGTGGCGACGATGTGCCCCCCGTCCGAGCGGGCCGCGAGAACGACGGCGGTGAGCGCGGCCATGCCGGAGGCGAACGCGACGGCAGCGTCGGTCCCCTCGAGCTCGGCGAGGCCGTCCTCGAACCGTGCGACGGTCGGGTTGTGGAGCCGCGCGTAGACCGGGTTCGGCGCGCTCTTGTCGCCGGCCACGAGCGCGTCGAGGCTGGCCGTCGCCCCGTCGAGGTCGGCGAACGGGTACGTCGACGAGAGGTCGATGGGGAGGGCGTGGACGCCGAGGCCGGCGAGGTCCTGGCGGCCGGCGTGGACGGCGCGGGTGGCGAGGTCGGGGCGGAGCTCCATCGGTCGATCGTACGGTGGGGAAACCGTATCGTAGAGGAATCGCCGCCCTGCCACAAGATGGCCGAATATGATTCGGCCGGACCCCTTCATGCGCCCCCTCGACCGAACGGACCGCGCCATCGTCGCCGTCCTGCAGAAGAATGCGCGGACCTCCAACAAGGAGGTCGCCGCGGCCGTCGGCGTCGCGCCCTCGACGGCGCTCGAGCGGACCCGCCGGCTCGAGGCCGACGGCGTCCTCGTAGGCTACCACGCCGAGGTCTCGGCCGAGGCCGTCGGGGCCGGGCTCCAGGCGCTCGTGGCGGTCCGCCTCCAGCGCCACGCGCGGCCGGTCGTCGAGGCGTTCGAGGCCCACACGCTGGCGCTCCCGGAGGTCGTCCAGGTGTTCCACACGACGGGCGCGAGCGACTTCCTCGTCCACGTGGCCGTCCGCGACACCGAGCACCTCCGGACCCTCGCGCTGGCGTCGTTCACCGAACGACCCGAGGTCGCGCGGATCGAGACGTCGCTCTTGTTCGCGCACCGCCGGACGGCCGGCGTGGCGGTCGACGCCGACCCGTGACCCCGCCCGCCTCGAGCCCGAGGCGGGCCTAGTCGCCGTCGGCGAGCGCCGCGAGGGCCTCGCCGGTCAGCCGCATCTTGGTCCACTCGTCGAGCGACTCGGCGCCGAGGTCGCGGTAGAACCCGAGCGCGAGTTCGTTCCAGTCGAGCACGACCCACTCGAGCCGCTCGGCCCCGCGCGCGACGGCCTCGGCCGCGACGTGCCGGAAGAGGGCCAGCCCGACCCCCTGCCCGCGGTAGCTGGGGCGCACGAACAGGTCCTCGAGGTAGAGGCCCCAGTTGGCGCGCCACGTCGAGAAGACCGGGAAGAACAGAGCGAGGCCGGCCGCCTCCCCGTCGTCGGCGAAGGCGAGGACGCAGTCGAGGCGCGGCTCGGCCTCGGGCGCGAGCGCCGCGCGGAAGTCGGCGGACGTTGCGGAGACGTCGTCGGCCGAGGCCTTCTCGTACTCGGCGAGCTCACGGACGAGTTCGCACACGAGCGCCGCGTCGTCGGGGGTGGCGGGGCGGAGGGTCATGGGCTGGATCGGTCGGGGCCAACGTAGCGGCGGACGGTGCCGGGCCAGTCGGCGGACTGGACGTGGTCGAGGACGGCGCGGGCGACGGGCTCGCGGAGCGGCGAGCCGGGCGCGACGGCGAGCCCCCACCGCTCGAACTCGACGCCCGTGCTCTCGACCCGGAGGCCGGAGCCGGACGAGCGGGCGGCACGGAGCCGCGGGGCCGAGCCCGCAAAGGCGTCGAGAGAATCCGCGCGCACGGCGGCGAGGCCGGCGGCCACGTCCGAGAACGGACGCGCGTCGACGTTGGCCTCGCGGAGGACGGTCGCGGCCAGCGCCCCCTCGACCACGCCGACCCGGTCGCCCTGGAGGTCCTCCGGGAGGTCGAGCGAGCCCCTCCCTCCCACGCCCAGCGCCGAGACGATCGACGCGGTGAGCGAGGCCGTGACCGCCATCGACACGAGCATCCAGAGCAGCGCGAGCGAGCGCCCGGCCGTCGAGCGCGGGACCGTGTCGCCGTAGCCGATCGTCGTCATGGTGACACCGGCCCACCAGAAGCCGTCCCACAGCCCCCGAAAACCGCCGTGGATGTCGTCGGTGTCGTGCCGTCGCTCGATCCCCCACATCATCGCGCCGACGACGAGGAGGAGCACGGCCAGCCCGGCGGTGATCCAGAAGAACGTCATCGAGAACAGGCGGCCGAGCACGTCGGTCATCCGGTTGCCGGGAGGCCGCGCGACGCCGAGGCGGGCCGCGTAGAACGGCGCCGCGAAGTCGGCCGTGGCCTCACCGGCTGCCGTCATCGGCGCGAGGGCGAGGTCGGCCTCGCCGAGCCGGGCGAGCGCGCTGTCGCCGCCCGCCACGAAGCGGACGTCGCGCCCGAGCCGCTGCCCGACGGCCTCCGCCAGCCGCACGCCGAGCCCGTCCCACACGCCGTCCGGCCCCTGCTCCGCGAACGGCGGCGCCTCCGGCGCGGCGACGACGAGCGGGCCGGCGGACTCGGGCTGCGCGACGGCCGCCCCGGCGATCAGCACGAAGGAGGCCGCCCCCCGCACGAGAGCGGCGCACAGAGTTGGGGGGCGGAGGGGCATCGGGTCGGCCTTGGGGCGGGCGTGGACAGAGTCGAGGTCGGGGCGCCCCGGCGCGGCGCCGAGGCGGGCGGAGTCGTCGCGCTCAGCCGTAGCCGCGGTAATCGTCCTCGTCGTCGAAGTCGTCCTCGTCGTCGTCCGCCCCGAACGAGCCGAGGCCGGAGAGGACCGAGCCCACCATGTCGGCGTAGCGGGCCCCGTCGGCCTCGACGTCTTTGCCGAGGAGCGAGTGCTGGTGGAGCATCTCGAGCGCGAGCTCCATCATCGAGGCCTTCTCGGCCGGCGAGCTCGGCGTCGTGTGGGCGTCGACGAGCGCGCCGAGCCCGTCGACGCGGTCGAGTTGGCGGATGTAAGCGTCGAACCCGACATCGGTCTCGAGGTCGACGGTGTTGCCGCGCGAGAACCAGCCGAGCACCTCGCGGTAGGCCGCGCGCCCGCCCGACTCGCCCGAGCCCTTCTCGGCCGGGTCCGGCAGGTACGTCTTGACGATGGCGGCCACGGCCTTGCCCACGAGCGCGCGCGCCACACCTTGCGCCCCCTCCTGCTCGCCCTCGTAGACGAGTTCGACCTTCCCGGTCACGGCCGGCTCGATCGCCGCGAGGTCGCTCGCCCGGACGACCGTCTCGGCCTCGCCGTTGACGAGCGCCCGCCGCTCGGCCGCGCTCACGAGGTCCTCGAGCGCCGCCCGCGTGAGCCGCGCGCTCACGCCCGACTTCTGGTCGACGTACTCGCTCGCGCGGGCCTCGAAGGCCACCTGCTCTACGATCTCGCGGAGGACGTGCGGCACGCGGACCGCGACGTCGCCGTCGCGCTCGGACCACGCCTCCTGCCGCGTGATCTCGACGCCGATGCCCAGCTCGCGCGGGTAGTGCGTCAGGATCTGGCTGTCGATCCGGTCCTTGAGCGGCGTGATGATCGAGCCGCGGTTCGTGTAGTCCTCCGGGTTCGCTGTGAACACCATCAGGACGTCGATCGGGATCCGGACGTTGAACCCGCGGATCTGGATGTCCTGTTCCTCCATGATGTTGAGGAGGCCGACCTGGATGCGCGGCTGGAGGTCCGGGAGTTCGTTGATCGCGAAGATGCCCCGGTGCGTCCGCGGGATGATGCCGAAGTGGATGACCTCCTCGTCGGCGTAGGTCAGCTTGCGCGTGGCCGCCTTGATCGGGTCGATGTCGCCGATAAGGTCGGCGATGGACGTGTCCGGCGTCGCGAGCTTCTCGCCGTAGCGCGCGCTCCGGTGGAGCCACGCGACCGGCGTGTCGTCGCCGCGCTCGGCGACGAGGTCGCGGGCGAACTTAGAGACCGGCGCGAGCGGGTCGTCGTGGATCTCGGAGCCGGCCACCTCCGGGACCCACTCGTCGAGGAGGTCCGGGAGCATCCGGACGATCCGGCTCTTGGCCTGGCCCCGGAGCCCGAGCAGGATAAAGTCGTGCCGGCCGAGGAGCGCGTTCTGGACCTGCGGGAGGACCGTCCGGTCGAACCCGAGGATGCCGGGGAACACGTCGGCCCCGTCCTTGAGCTTCGCGACGAGGTTCTGGCGGACCTCGTCCTTGACGGACCGCGGGCGGTAGCCGCTGGCGCGGAGGTCGCCGAGCGTGGAAATCTGGGGGGCGTCGGCCATCGGGGGGACGTATAGAAGTCGGTGTCTCTGCACGCCGGCCGCCGTGTGCCGTTCCTCCCCGCGCCGCCTCCGCCCGCCGGTCGACCGACGGCCGGCGGGCTCCCCCACCCGCACACCGAAGCGGGCGGAGACCCGCAAGACGGCCGTGCCCCTCCGGGGAGCGTCCCGCGACGCGCCGGCTCTCGCCCGAGCCGGCCTCGGGATCGCCCTGGGGCCAGCGGCCGTGCCCCCTCCGCTGAGGCGCTCGGTGGTACCATACAGGTCTGCAACGCATCGACCGCACATGTCTCTGACCCATCGTCTCACGGCGCTCCTCGCCCTCGTCGTCGTCGTCCTCCCGGCCCGGGCGCAGGAGGCGATCCCGCACCACGCCGGCGTCCACGTCCTGACCATTGGGCCCGACGGCACCCTCGCCTGCGACGAGGCCACCGAGGCCCAAGTCGCGTCTCTCGACGCCCTGGCGGCCCGGACGACGGGCGAGGCCCTCCGCCTGACGGCCCTCCCGTCGCTCAACGCCGAGGGCATCTCCGACTTCCGGATCATCCTCCGGGCCACGGACCAGCTGCTCGACCGGCCCCAGGCGCTCCTCGCCTTCCGCCGCGCCGCGGCCCGCTGGGAGCGGATCATCCAGAGCCCCGTTACGACCGTGATCGACGTGGACTACGGGCCGGAGCGGTTCGGGACGCCCTACCCCTCGAACGTGCTGGGCTCGACGAACTCGGCCCTCCTCTTCGCCGGCACGTTCTCCGGCGCGTCCGACATGGTGGCCCGACTGAAGGCCCGCACCGCCGACCCCCAGCTCGAGGCGCTCTACGACGCGATTCCGACGCCGACGCCGTCGTCGAGCGAGCTCGGCAACCTCAACCGCGGGATCGGCGGGCTCATCCCGCTCCAGGTGCTGGGCTACGAGCCTGCCGTGACCAGCCCCGCCGCCTCGTTCGGGAGCGTCCCCTCGATCGGCTTCAACGATGCGTTCCCCTACGATTTCGACCCGACTGACGGGATCGACTTCGACAAGACCGACTTCGAGGGCGTCGCGCTCCACGAGATCGGCCACGCCCTCGGGTACACGTCGGCCATCGGGATCACCTCGAACAACGCGACCGACAACCCCCTCTTCACGCCGTGGGACCTGTTCCGCGTCCGGCCGGAGGCCGTGGAGCCCGGCGAGAGCCTCACGGACGGGGCCGGGTTCGAGACGGCCGAGCGCGTCGTGACGCCGGGCCCGCCGAACACCGAGGTCCTCGTGATCGAGAACGGGACGACGTACTACGAGCCGGTCCAGGTCTTCTTCGACGGGTTCGCGGAATACGAGGTCTCGACGGCCACCGGGTCCCGCCAGGGCGGCGACGGCCAGCAGGCCTCCCACTGGCGGGACGACCGGCTCCGCCCGCCGTCGCTCGGTGAGCAGCGGAAGATCGGGATCATGGACCCCAACATCGGCCGCGGCGAGTTCGACGAGATCACCGTGGCCGACATCCGCGTGCTCGACGTCATCGGGTACACGGTCGACTACGACCCGCCCGTCGCGATGGTCGCGCTCAGCGTCGCCGGCCAGGCCATCGACGACCGGTTCCTGGTCGAGGGGCCGATCGACCTCGGCGACGTCGACGCGGGCGGGGAGGGCGCCATCCCGCTCGTGATCGGCAACGAGGACGACACGACGCCGCTCGACTTCCGCGTCGAGACCGAGCTGACAGCCGTCTTCCCGGCGGCCGTCGCGCCCATCCTCTCCGCCTCGGTGGCGACCGGGACCGTGGCGCCGGGCGGGTCGACGACGCTCCAACTCCAGGTCGGCGGCCCCTCGCCGGCCATCGTGGAGGGCCTCGTCCGCGTGATCTCGAACGACGACGACCGCGCCGTCATCGAGGTGCCCGTCGCGTTCACCGTCGGCGGGGCCGTCGCGCCGTCGCTGAGCGTCGGCGACGTGCCGACGTCGCTGGGCGACCTCGGCGACGACGAGGTCCGGACGGTGACCGTCCCGATCTCGAACGCGGGCACGTTCGACCTCCAGTACCGCGTCGTGACGACGCTCGTGACGCGGGCCTTCGAGTTCCCCGACACGTCCCCGCTGGACGCCGAGACCCGGGCCGCCGCGCCCGTGTTCTCGGCCGACTTCGAGGGGGCGGACCCGCTCGCCGGCTTCGGCTTCCCCCAGAAGGCGGCCCCGGACCGCTGGCAGACGCGGACCACGAACGCCGCCGCGCTCCCGGGCCACTCGACCCCGACGGCCCTCTACTACGGCAACGTCAACGCCGGGCTCGAGGAGTACGCGGACAACACGTTCGGCCAGATCCGCACGCCGCCCATCGACCTGAGCGGCGTGAGCCCGGACAGCCGCGTGACGCTCTCGTTCGCGACCTACCTCGACGCCGAGGCCGGCTTCGACTTCGCCACGGTCCTCGTGTCGTTCGACGGCGGCTCGTCCTTCGAGGAGATCGCGAGCTCCGACGGGGGCGTCCTCCGCAACACGCCCGACGGCTGGGAGACCGTCTCGATCGAGGTCCCCGGCATCGCCGGCTTCCCGCTCCCGATCTACTTCGCGTTCCGGTTCGAGAGCGACGCCAACGTGACCGGCGACGGCTGGTACCTCGACGACATCGTCGTCGACGCCGAGCCGGGCTTGGCGCCGTTCTACGTGGCCCCGCTGGCGGGCACGCTGCCGGGCGACGGGTCGGTCTCGCTCGAGCTCACGGCCGACGCGAGCCTCCTCGACGTCGGCTTCTACCGGGGCAGCTTCGAGGTCCTCACGGACC
>Ga0310345_10003442_pt1 | contig 15033 bp, 13 predicted proteins | sample HC15DNA20500_MG_FD_204667 | JGI IMG/M metagenome (GOLD analysis project Ga0310345, IMG submission 204667) | Marine microbial communities from station ALOHA, North Pacific Subtropical Gyre - HC15-DNA-20-500_MG | ecosystem: Environmental > Aquatic > Marine > Oceanic | place: Pacific Ocean: North... | reverse complement strand
CCTCTGGCTGCGTCTTTCGTTTCAAACGCCACAGCGCGGCGTTGACCATCGCGAACACCATCAGGATCACAAGGCTGGTTCCACTCGCCAGTGTGCCCAACGGCACGAACAGCGCCAGGATCAGGACAACAGCCAGCACGGCCAACGTTGCGAAAACGGGCGTGTTGGTCGTATCGCTAACCTCGCCTGCCTTTCCCGGTACGCCGCCACGGCCATCACGCCCGAGATCCATCAGCAAGCGGCTTGCAGCAACAATCTGTGTCAGCGCGCCGTTGACGATCACCAGCAGGCTGGCGAGCGCCAGCGGCAGGGCCGGAAATTCGCCGCCTCGCGTCGCTGCGTACACAAGCGGGGCATCGGCCTGCGCGATACCGTCTATATCGCTGAGGCCCCCTAACGCTGTTGCGATCAGCAGGTAGAAGGCGAGCACGATCAGGATCGTGACGACGATCCCGCGCGGCAGATTGCGCTTGGGGCGCTTCAACTCTTCCGCCGTCTGCGCCATGTCGCCAAATCCGATGAAGCTGTAGATGGCGAGGAAGGCGCCAGCCAGTATGCCCGTGAAGCCGGTGGAGCCAGCCCCCTCCCACACGCTCCCGTCTCTCAACAGACCGGGCCAGGCGAACAGCCCGTCACGCGCCAGCCACAAGATGGCCAGCAGAGTAACAAGGCCGAGAGCGGTGGTCGCGGTCATGAACCAGGCGGCCTGCTTCATTCCCGCGACGGATACGAAACCCACCACCGCCAGCAGGCCGATCGTTGCCATCCAGCCCGGCAGGGCGACGAAGCTTGAAAGGTAACTGACGAAGCCGGTGGTGATCGTGGCGCCGGAGACGATATTCGCGGCAATCAGCAGCCAGCCGACGATGGCGGGAAGCGCGGCCCTGTCGCCAAAACCCGCTTCGACATAGTCGATCGCGCCCGCAGCCGTGGGCACGCGTGCGCCGACCTCTGCGAAGGACAGGGCCGTGAACACGGCGACCAGCCCGGCAAGCGCATAGGCCAGTGGTGCTGCGGGCCCGGCCTCCCCCATGACCTCGCCGATAACGACGAAAATCCCTGCGCCCAGGATCGTGCCGGTGCCATAAAATATGAGGCCGCCAAGGCCCATGTCGCGCTTGAGTGTCATGCCGCCCCCTTGCGCATTCGAACCGGTGCCACCCGGCTCCGTTCCGAGATTGGCCTTTATTCGAGCCCCGGGCTGTGGTCTTGTCGTGCCATGACCAGGCCAGCCGTTCTCGTCACCGGAGGCGCCCAGAGGCTTGGCGCAGCATTCTCTCGCGCCTTTGCCGCGGACGGGTGGCACGTGGTGATCCATTATCGCTCGTCAGGTGAAGAAGCGGCGGCGCTTGCGGCGGAACTGCCCTCCGCGCAAATCATGCAGGCCGATCTGGCGCAAAACGGCGCCGCCGATGCGCTCGCGCGCGATCTGGCGGCTCAGCTGGACGACTGGCGCGCGCTGATCAATTCCGCGGCGGTCTTCCAGCCCGACGATGTGGCCGCGCTCGACCCGGGAATCTTCGACCAGGCCATGCAGGTCAACGCGCGTGCGCCCGCCATGCTCGCCCAGAGCTATCTCGCGCATGCAACCGCGCGCGGGGGGCGCCGCGTGATCCAGATCACCGATCAGAAGCTCGCCAATCCCAACCCCGATTTCTTCAGCTACACGATGAGCAAGCACGCGCTCGACGCGACCATCCGCATGCTCGCAATGGGGGCGGCCCAGCCGGACGACCGGATCTACGGCCTTGCGCCGGGTGCGATCCTCCCCAGCCACGATCAGAGCGAGGAGGAAGCGGAACGATCGCATCTGCTCAACCTGCGCCGCCGCAGGACCTCCCCGCGGGACGTGGCGGAGGCGGCGGTCTTCCTCGCCAGTGGCGATCTGGCGAGCGGGGAAACGCTGTTCGTCGATAGCGGGCAGCACCTGCTCAGCCAGCCGCGTGACGTAATCTATCTGGAACGGGAAGCCGCAAGATGACTCGCGATGGAGAGCGTAATCGACATGCTGCCCCGACCCGCATCTGGCACTGGATCAACCTGATCGCGATCATCGTGCTGTTCATGAGCGGGCTGAACATCTCCAACGCCCACCCCTACCTTTACTGGGGCGAATGGGGCTTCGCCCCGGAACAGGCCTGGCTGGAGGTGCCGCGATTTCCCGGCTGGATGACCATCCCCGGGTTCTACAGCCTCGCGAAGGCGCGCGACTGGCACCTGCTGATGGCGTTTCCCTTCGCCTTCGGGTTGCTGGGCATGTGGATCGCCATGCTATGGAACGGCCACTTCGGGCGCGATCTGATGACTGGCAAGCGGGAGTGGCGCTGGCAGGCTATCCGCAGGGACATCGGCCAGCACCTGCGGCTCGATTTCACCCACTCGGACGGCAAATACAACTTCCTGCAGAAGCTGGCCTACGGCCTCGTGCTGGGCGTGCTGCTGCCCGGCATGGTCCTGACCGGAATGGCCATCAGCCCCGGCATGGATGCTGCCTTTCCCTGGCTGCTGGACATCTTCGGCGGACGCCAGAGCGCAAGGTCGATCCACTTCCTTTTCGCATGGGGGCTGTTCGGCTTCTTCGTTATCCATGTCGCGCTGGTCCTGCTGACCGGGCCGATCGGCCACCTGCGGTCCATGACGCTGGGCGGCGATCACGAGCCGGCCAATCCGCCCTTCGCAAAGACCGATACTGGAGACGCGACATGAGCATCCTGATGAAACGTCGCGCCGTGCTGCTGGGTTCGGGCGCGCTGATGCTGGGGGCGTGCTCCAAAATCCAGCAGAGCGATGCCGGGCGCGGCCTGTTCGAAAGCGTGGACGACTGGCACAAGGGGCTCCAGCGCTTCGTGCGGGCGCGCGATGCGCTTGCCCGGGAATATGCGCCCGAAGACATCTCGCCCTTCTTTCGCGGCAATGGTTCCACCGATCCGCAGAACGATGGCTATCCTCAGCACGCGGCCAACGGCTTTGCGGACTGGCGCTTTACCGTCACCGGCCTGGTAGAACGCCCGCTTTCGCTCTCGCTCGACCAGATCATGCGCCTGCCCCAGCGAACCCAGATCACGCGGCACGACTGCGTGGAAGGGTGGAGCGCGATCGGCCAGTGGACCGGGCCGCAGCTGTCCACCTTCCTCGATCTCGCCCGCGTGCGCGACAGCGCGAACTACATCGTGTTCCGCTGTGCGGACGATTACACGCAGGGCCGCTATTACGAGAGTATCGACATGATCGATGCCCTCCACCCGCAGACGATCATCGCCCACCGGCTGAACGGGGAACCGCTGCCCATCCGCAATGGCGCCCCCTTGCGTGCCCGTGTCGAACGTCAGCTGGGCTACAAGCATGCCAAGTATCTGACCGGTGTGGAAGCGGTCGCCAGCCTCGACGATATCGGCCTTGGCAAGGGGGGCTACTGGGAGGATTATGGTGGCTACCAATGGTACGCCGGCATGTGACCACCTTGTCGGTGCGGCCCCCGGACGATACGGGACCGCTGCATCAACCGGATAGGAAAGACCGGCAATGGCCGATAGCTGGAACGACGAGGAAGTGCGTGTACTGGTCGGCTGGACCGCTCAGGATTACGGGGCCAGCATGGTCCTGCGGCTGGAAACCGTCACCAACCTGCCCGAGAGCAAGGACGATGTGCTGATATCCCGGATGGTGCTGAACAGGGACCAGGCGGTCCAGCTGGGCAACATGCTGTACGAGATGTCGGGCAAGCTGCCCCCGAAGCCCGGCAAGCCGCCGCTGCTGGACCGGATTCTTTCGGGAAAGAAATCGGGCTGAGTATCAACGGGGCGCAGAACCCTGAATTCGTGCCGGAGTAAAACGCGACCAATGTCAGAAATCAGAAAGTCCGATCCACTGACCGCAGGCGACAAGGGCCGCAATCGCGGACCCTCCAGCCTGCTCCTCAGCCGCTTCTTCGCCAGCCATATTACCAGTGGCAGCCTTGAGGTCGCCTTCGCGGACGGCTCGCGCGAGCGCTTCGGCACCCCCGGTTCGAACGCGCTCGACATTGCGATCCGCTTTGCCGACGCGCGGGTTCCGCGCGAAATCCTGCTGGACCCCGCCCTCGGCGCGGCCGAAGCCTTCATGGACGGTCGCCTCGTGATCGAACGCGGCGATGTGATGGGGCTGGTCAGCCTGTTCGCGCGCAATGCTCCGTGGGAAGCGGGCGCGAGTTACAGTCGGCCGAGCACTGCCAGGCGCCTCGCCAACCGGATCGCTTTTCACGGCGAACAGCTCAACAACGCCGTGCGCAGCCGCGCGAACGTTTCGCACCATTACGATATCGGCAACGAACTTTACCGCCTGATGCTCGATACCGAGCACATGCAATACAGCTGCGGCTACTGGCCCGAGGATCGCGGCGGCACGGACATGAGCCTGGCGCAGGCGCAGGAAGCCAAGCTGGCGCATATCGCGGCCAAGCTCGCGCTGGAGCCCGGTCAAAGGGTGCTGGATATCGGCTGCGGCTGGGGCGGCATGGCAATCTTCCTCACCTCGCGCGCGGATGTGCACGTGACCGGGATCACCCTGTCGGAAGAGCAGGCGGCACTGGCACGCGAACGGGTGGCCGCCGCAGGCCTTTCGGACAAGGTCAGCATCGAAATGGTCGATTACCGCGACCATGCGGATGCGGGCGCCAAGTACGACCGGATCGTTTCGGTCGGCATGTTCGAACATGTCGGCCAGCCGCAGTTCGATGGTTTCTTTCGCTGCACCGGCAAGATGCTCAAGACCGATGGCGTGATGCTGGTGCACACGATCGGGCGCATGGGCGCTCCGGGATCGACCGACGCCTTCACCCGCAAGTATATCTTCCCCGGCGGCTACATCCCCGCGCTGAGCGAAACCGTCGCCGCGAGCGAGAAATCGCGCCTGATCGCCACCGATGTCGAGACGTGGCGGCTGCACTACGCGCACACCTTGCGCGCGTGGTACGCCAATTGCGAGGCGAACCGGGCACGCATTGTCGCCCTGTATGACGAACGGTTCTACCGCATGTGGACCTTCTACCTCGCTGGGGCTGCCGCCTCCTTCGAAAGCGGCGCGATGTGCAATTACCAGATCCAGTACGCCCGCCACCGGCACGCCCTGCCCTACACGCGCGACTATATGGGAGAAGCCGAAGCGGCGCTGCTTTCGAAGGGGTAGGGTTCGGTCCAGGTCGTGCTCTGGTCCGCGCTATTGCGTGCCCGATTTGATTCTCTCGGTGTTCGCCCCCATTTTCAGTGGGATGAACCGGAAAAAGGGATAGTATCATGGCAGGTGGATGGGCGCGTGATGGCGCCGTGCAGGATCAGATCGACGATACCGTTTCCGACGCGGTAAGCGCGGCGCGATCGCGCATGCCCAGCGGCGAGAGCGAAGAGTGGTGCATCGAATGCGGGGAAGAGATTCCCGAGAAACGCCGGGTGGCACTGCCAGGCGTGAAGCGCTGCGTCGCATGCCAGTCCGGCCAGGATGCGGCCGTGCGCAGCAGTGGCATCAACCGGCGCGGCAGCAAGGACAGTCAACTGCGCTGACGGCATCTATTCCTGATTGCCTACAGAGCGGCACTGCTGCTAGCCGCGCGGCATGAGCAGTGCATCCAAGAACAACAAGGTCGTCCTCGCCTATTCGGGCGGGCTCGACACCTCCGTCATCGCGAAGTGGCTGGAGGTCGAGCGTGGCCTCGAAGTGGTCACCTTCACCGCCGACCTGGGCCAGGGCGAGGAACTTGAGCCCGCACGCCGCAAGGCGCAGGCGATGGGCATTCCTGACAAACACATCTTCATCGAGGATCTGCGCGAGGAATTCGTGCGCGACTTCGTGTTCCCGATGATGCGCGCCAATGCCCGTTACGAAGGCGACTACCTGCTGGGCACCAGCATTGCGCGCCCTCTGATTTCCAAGCGTCTGGTCGAAATCGCGCGCGAGACCGGCGCGGGCGCGATCGCGCACGGCGCGACCGGCAAGGGCAACGACCAGGTCCGCTTCGAACTCAGCGCCTATGCGCTCGATCCCGACGTGACCGTGATCGCGCCGTGGCGCGAATGGGACCTGACCAGCCGCACCGCGCTGATCGCCTGGGCGGAAGCGCACCAGATCGATGTGCCGAAGGACAAGCGCGGCGAAAGCCCCTTCTCCACCGACGCCAACCTCCTCCACACCTCGTCCGAGGGCAAGGTGCTCGAAGACCCGTGGGAGGAAACGCCGGACTACGTCTATTCGCGCACCGACAACCCGGAGGATGCGCCGGACACGCCCGAATACATCACGCTGGCCTTCGAGAAGGGTGACGGCGTAGCGCTTAATGGCGAGGCGATGAGCCCCGCCACGCTGCTTGCCGCGCTCAACGACCTGGGTCGCAAGCACGGCATCGGGCGGCTCGATCTGGTGGAGAACCGCTTCGTCGGCATGAAGTCGCGCGGGATGTACGAGACACCCGGCGGCGAGATCTACGCCCGCGCGCATCGCGGGATCGAACAGATCACGCTGGATCGCGGCGCAGCGCACCTCAAGGACGAGCTGATGCCGAAATATGCAGAGCTGATCTATAACGGTTTCTGGTTCAGCCCCGAGCGCGAGATGCTGCAGGCGGCGATCGATCACAGCCAGGAACGTGTCACCGGCGAGGTACGGCTGAAGCTGTACAAGGGCAATGCGGGTGTCGTTGGTCGCCGCAGCCCGCACAGCCTCTATTCCGAAGCCCACGTCACCTTCGAGGACGATGCGGGCGCCTACGACCAGCGCGACGCGGCAGGGTTCATTTCGCTCAACGCGTTGCGGTTGAAATTGCTGGCAAAACGCGATCAGAGGTCGCCTCTCGACTGAAATCAGGCAATAATCGACAAGGCCCGCGAAAGGTCCGAAGTAATCCGGCCAAATGTGGCGGAAGCACGGCGAAACGCTCTGACCCATATTCCGTATTGGGAATTCGGGCTTAACTTCCCTCGCCATGGACGGGATTACCACTCGACTTCGCCGCGCGGCTCTGCCCGCGCTGACGCTTGGCATTTTCGCACTGCCGCTCGCCGGTGCCGTGGCGCAGGATGCGGATGGCCAGCAGCCTCTGGTGGCCAGAATCGCGCCAGCCGATACGGCGCCTTTGACGGACGAGATCGTGCCTGCAGAAGCGGCCGATTTCGACGCCAGCTTTGCGCGCTTCGACATTGAACCGCCCGCGCCCGACGTGGCTCCGCGCGCGGTCGACCTCGACACCTTCGATCCGCCGGTGGAGGCGCAGCCCGCCACCTGGCGCAGCGGCGTTGCCTCGTACTACGGTCGCCGCTTCCATGGCCGCAAGACCGCCAATGGCGAGCGGTTCGACATGAACGCCCTCACCGCCGCGCACAAGACGCTGCCCTTCGGCACCAGGGTGCGCGTGACCAACCCGCGCACCGGCAAGAGCGTGGTGGTGCGCATCAACGATCGCGGGCCCTATGCCCATGGCCGCGAGATCGACGTCAGCCGCGCCGCCGCGATCGAGCTGGGCCTGATCCAGCGCGGCCACGGCACCGTGGAACTCGCCCTGGTCGACTGACGACGCTTGCCTGATGGCAGGTCCCGGGCGATAGGCGCGCCGGGGGAGGGCCTGCATCGTGCATCCGCAATTCGACTACATCTTCGAACTCTTCACGCTGCTGATCAGCCTTGCGGTGGCGGAGATGCTGATGGGCTTCTCCCGCATCCTGAAGCTGCGCGCGCGGCGCAAGGCGGGGGTCGACCCCACCGCGATCAGCGTGCGCGTCGGCTGGCTGGTCCCGCTGCTCGGCCTGCTGGTGCTGATCGACCTTGCGACGTTCTGGAGCATCATCTGGACGATGCGCGGCGTGCTCGACATGCGGATCGCGACCATCTTCGCCGTCCTCGTCCTGATCGGCGGCTACTACCTGATCGCGACGCTGGTGTTCCCGGACGAGCCCGAGCTGTGGCCCGATTTCGACGCCTATTTCTGGCAGCAGAAGCGGCTGGTGGCCGGCGGCGTGCTGCTGATCAACCTCGCCTCCACGCTTGCCTCCATCATGCTCGGCGCGCAGGGGCCGGAGGAGGTCGCGGCGGCGCAGAAGGCGGCCGTCGAGAACCCGGCCTTCGCCATTTCGAGCCTGATCATGCTGTTCAACTTCCCCGCCTTCCTATGGCTGGCGTTCAGCAAGCGCCGGATCATGTGCATCGTGCTGATGGGCTTCATCATCTTCACCCAGCTGTTCCACGCCTACTCGACCTGGGGGCTGGAGGGCATCCTGTGAGCGGAAACGGGGTGCGCCTCCCCCGCCGTGTCGCCCCTGCCTGACACACCTGACACAGTGTCCAGGGGCGAAAAAACCTCGTGCACCCGGGCCGTTCCGCCTAGCGCTGTTCGCGCAGTTCGTCCCGCCCCTCGGCGCACGCCTGGTCATCGGCATCGGCATCGGCATCGCCGCACCCATCGGGCGCGGGCGCGCAGGTGACGAAGGCGATCTCCTCCTCCCCGCACAGCTCGTCCAGCCCGATCTCGAAATCCGCCGCCGCATCGCTCGCCGCGTAATCGCGCGCCAGCCGGTCGAGCCGCGCGAGATGCGCGAGCAGCAGCCGCGCGTCGTAGCGGGTGCGCGTCGCCACCGCCTCCCCGTGGTAGTAGATCGTCTCCTCCACCCCGTTCAGCGCCCGGTCGGCCAGCACAGCTTCGACCTGCGGCCGCGCGAGCAGCAGCGCCCCGTCCCACAATTGCGCAAAGCGCGCGCACGCCCGCCGCATCCGGTACGCGGTCGAGCGCGAGATCCCCGTCGCCCGCGCACTGGCGAGCACGTTCCCGCACTGCGCCAGCCGATCGAGGAAGAACGCCTGATCCTCCCGACTGAACTGCTGCGGCGCGCGCGGCAGCGCGTCGAGCGAGAGCGCCGGGAGGTTGGCGGTGTTTTCGTGGGATTCGGATGTGTAGGTCATGATCGGTCCGTGTGCATCTGCTGCGAGGGACCGATTCATCTATACGCGAAGGGGCGTGTAGGACAGCTTTTGCAAACCGCGCGCCCCTCCCTCTCTCGTCGCCCCGGACTTGATCCGGGGCAAGGCTGCCTTCTTTCAAAGCACGGACAACTTGGAAGGCGAGCCGGGTCGCAAATCCGCCAAGGGCTACCAACAGACAATGGTGGCGCGAAGAGAGAAGCCCAGGCCCGGATCAAGTCCGGGCCGACGGAGATGGGATTGGGCAAGGCACTCCTACCGCCCCCGCAATTCCTCCCACACATGCACTTTCACCGAGACCGCGCGCCCGAGCAGAACCTCCTCGTTGCGCATATGGCGCAGCAGCTGCGCAGGCGTGGTCGAAGGCCCCTTCCCGATCCGGCCCGCATCGACGTGGCGCTGCCACTCCTCATACGCGGCGCGCGCCGAGAGCGGCGGCCCACCCATAAGCTCGAGGTGCTGTGGGGAGGGTTTGGACATGGGATTGCCTCTCGGGTTCGTGGGTGGGGACTGGAGAGGCTAGAGGGGGAGACGGGTGTAGGACAGAGGCTAACTTTAGGCCAAGACCTTCAAAATCATTGCCTTAATCCTCTCGCGCAGCTTCGTCTGCGCACTCCTCATGAACGGAATTCCGAACGAATCGAGGGCAAAAATTACTGTAAGGAAACCAGTTACGCATACAGAAAACCAATATGCGAGCGGGCTTGCCTCCCGTACTATGACCTCACGGGAAATTAGCGCCAAGACGAAAGCGAGAATTATTATTCCGAAAACAACATATTCGATAACCCTCGCGATCCTTTCGCTTATTCTTTCACGCTCTAGCTCGCCCGCTCGCGCCGCCTCCTGCGAAACACTTTTATTATAATCTCTATTTGCTTCTTCTAGCGCAGCCTGAAGCCGAGCCGCCTCTTCATCGCGAGCGACTCTCACGGCGCTCTCCATTTCAAGCTTTTGCTTTTGAGCAGCATCCGCTGCACGTTCACGCTCTTCGGCCATCAACTTAGCGAGATTGATCTTTCCAACGACGGAGCCTTCATTTAGCGACTCATCTCTGGCCAACCTCCTTAGGTTTTGGAGCGTAAGGTTTTCAGCCGCAATTGAAGCAAACTCCTCTGGATTATCCGTCCGATACTGACCTAGGAGTTTTGCGAACTCTTCGGCCCAATCCTTATCAGGTTGAACAGCAGAAAAGCATGAGGCTAAGAGTTCTTTTGTTACCCTCTTACCTTCGAATTTTTTTGATGTCGCCAACCAAGCCGCAGTAGTGACTTGCCCAGTCGACAAGACAGGAGGTACAGAGCTATAATCATAAGAATCTGTTTGCTCCGCAGCGTATTCACGAGAGACACTTTGAAGCAATTTATTTCTTGAAAGAAAAAGGTAGCGAGACGCCCCCAGCGTTCTAGCCGCCCGACCTTTGCGAAGCCGCATCGTTATAGCGACAGCGATTGCATCATTTTCCGCGTTCTCAAGACTATATCCCCGATCGTTTTTTCGCGCCCCGGCCCTCAATAGTTCAGAAAACTTTTTTTCATCGATCTGAAAAACATCTTCATTGGTACGATGAGAAAAATTGTAGTCGAACTCCGAGATACCCAAGGCGGTAAGTTCAGCCATGTAGGTCAAAGCCAACTTTCTTATCCTAGGCGCTGACACCTCACCTTCGCTTATCGCGTCGGCTGTTTCACCATAGATCTCCCGACCTTTCGCGATATGGCCGATAAGCGTCTCGATTATCCCCTCAACCTCAGTCCGAGTGCGCGACAAGATGTACGTTCTGGCACCTAACTCCTGCAAACCCTTGTGCATCTCGAGTGTGGCGTCACGCAAGATGCCGCCAGAGGTACCAAGAATTCTCAGTATGATGGAAGTATCATAAAAAACCGCAAGGTTCTGATAGCTTAAATCAGATCCGACAAACTGGATATTTTGTATAAAATCTTCAATCAGAACTCCGGCATATACCCTACGCACGGCCTCGAAAATATCAGGATTAGACAACTGCATTTCTTGAACGAATCGAGCAATTGCATATCTCTCGACGTCGCCTGATTCAAATACCTTAGTATTGCCTAGCTCTATGACCTCAGACTTTCCCGTATAGTCAGATTTCAGAAATCGGATCAAGGCTGCGTTCCATGAGTCCGAAACTGTGGGATTCTTTAATCCCAAAGCTGCAGCAAATCTCTCTATTTCTGCATCTATCCTCCGAAAATCCCCATCATCGAGGGCAGGGCCGCTGTTCGCTTCTGCTTTATAGTCAGGATGAACTAAGTGGGAGCGAAGCGCTGCATCCCAAACGAGAATGCCATCTTCCTGAAGCCGTGGTATTATCTGTTCGAGGGCATAGTATGGTATTTCTAAACCGAATTCAGCTAAGCCTCCAGCAACCTGAGCGACGTTAACCGGCTTGCTTGGGTCTGCTGTTATTACACGAACTAAGAAGGGCTTGAGGCAGTCGATTACGTCATGAACGCCAGGCTGATCGAGCTGTGATGACAGATAGGCGAACGCACGAAGCGTCCGATCAGTAATATCGGAATCCTGCTCATTTACCTGGCTCACGCCCCCTCCTACACCCACTGAACACAAATACTTTTATGGGTTACGCTAGTGCCCAAGAGCATGATTGCGAATTTGTGGCCGCCCGGCAAGCCTGCAGCCTTTTCCTCTCTGGGGCTTTCACACATTTTGGGTAGACGACAGATGTCGCTAATCTAGGTTTCAGAGACGCGCCGGAGTATGATTGCGGTCACGCCTTCCGTAACAGCATCACCACTCCGCACGCCGCAATAGCGCTTCGCACCGTCTGTGACTCCCGGCCCAAGGTCGACCAGCCAGTCGGTGATCACATTCTCACTCTGCCGGAACCGCCTGCCTTTCCAGCAGCGGTTTGAGATAGTGGCCGGTGTAGCTCGCCTCGGTCGCGGCGACCTCTTCGGGCGTGCCTTCGGCGACAATCTCACCACCGCGCACACCGCCGTCCGGGCCAAGGTCCACCAGCCAGTCGGCCGTCTTGATCACGTCGAGGTTGTGCTCGATCACCACCACGGAGTTCCCCTGGTCGACCAGCCGGTGGAGCACTTCCAGCAGCTTGCGCACATCCTCGAAATGCAGCCCGGTGGTCGGCTCGTCTAGGATATAGAGCGTCTGCCCCGTGCTGCGCTTGCTCAGCTCCTTGGCCAGCTTCACCCGCTGCGCCTCGCCGCCTGACAGCGTGGTCGCCTGCTGGCCGACCTTGATATAGCCCAGCCCCACCTCGTTCAGCATCGCCATCTTGTCGCGGATCGGGGGGACCGCCTTGAAGAAGCTTTCCGCATCCTCGATCGTCATGTCGAGCACGTCGGCGATCGAGTGGCCCTTGAACTTCACCTCCAGCGTTTCGCGGTTGTAGCGTTTGCCGCCGCATTCCTCGCAGGTGACGTAGACGTCGGGCAGGAAGTGCATCTCGATCTTGATCAGGCCGTCGCCCTGGCACGCCTCGCACCGGCCACCCTTGACGTTGAAGCTGAAGCGGCCGGGCTTGTACCCACGCGCCTGGCTTTCGGGCAGGCCGGCGAACCAGTCGCGGATCTGGGTGAAGGCGCCGGTGTAGGTCGCCGGGTTGCTGCGCGGCGTGCGGCCGATGGGCGACTGGTCGATCTCGATCACCTTGTCGCAATATTGCAGGCCCGTGACCTTGTCGTGCGCGCCCGCAATCACCCGCGCGCCGTTCAGCTCGCGCGCGGCGGCGGCGTAGAGCGTGTCGATGGTGAAGCTCGACTTGCCGGAGCCGGAGACGCCGGTGATGCAGGTAAACGTGCCCAGCGGGATCGACGCGGTGACGTTGTTCAGGTTGTTCGCGCGCGCGCCGTGGACGGTCAGCTTGTGCTTGTTGCCCTTGCGCCGCTTGGCCGGGACTTCGATTGCGCGCGTCCCGTTGAGATAGGCCGCGGTGAGCGATTTCTTGCTCTTGAGCACCTGCTTGAGCGTGCCCTCCGCCACGATCTCGCCCCCGTGGACGCCCGCGCCGGGGCCCAGATCGACCACATAATCGGCGGTGCGGATCGCATCCTCGTCATGCTCGACCACGATCACCGTGTTGCCGAGATCGCGCAGGCGTTTGAGCGTCTCGAGCAGCCGGTCATTGTCGCGCTGGTGCAGGCCGATGCTCGGCTCGTCGAGCACGTAGAGCACGCCCGAGAGCCCGCTGCCGATTTGGCTGGCGAGGCGGATGCGCTGGCTCTCGCCACCGCTCAGCGTGCCCGACTTGCGGTCGAGGTTGAGGTAGTCGAGGCCCACATTGTCGAGGAAGCCCAGCCGCTCGTTGATCTCTTTGAGGATCGCGCGGGCGATCTGCTGCTGCTGGTCGGTCAAGTGTTCGGGCAGCTCCTCGAACCACACCTTCGCGTCGCCCACGCTCATTTGAGAGGGGGTCGCGATGTCGATGGCGTTGTCGGGACCGCCGATCTTCACCGCCAGCGCCTTCTCGTTCAGCCGCTTGCCGCCGCAGGTCTCGCACGGCTGCGCGGTCTGGAACTTCGCCAGCTCGTCGCGCATCCACGCGCTTTCGGTCTGCATCAGGCGGCGGTTGAGGTTGCCGATCACGCCTTCGAAGGGCTTGTTGACCGTGTATTCCTTGCGCCCGTCCTTGAAGGTCAGCGGCACGCGCTTGCCCTTGGTGCCGTAGAGGATGATGTCCTGGTTATCCTCGCCCAAGTCCTGCCACGGCGTGGTCAGGTCGAAGCCATATTCCTTCGCGAGGCTGGAGAGCACCTGCATGTAATAGGGCGACGGAGGGTTGCTCTTCGCCCACGGCATGACCGCCCCCTGCTTGAGGGTCAGGCTTTCATTGGGGACGACCAGCTGCGGGTCGAACAGCTGCTTCTCGCCAATCCCGTCGCAGGTCGCACACGCGCCCTGCGGGGCGTTGAACGAGAACAGCCGCGGCTCGATCTCCTCGATGGTGAAGCCGCTGACGGGGCACGCGAACTTTTCGCTAAACACGATCCGGTTGGCGGGGACGCCTGCGCCCTTGAGGTTGCCCTCGGCGCTGGCTTCGGCCTCGCGCCCCGGCACCACGCCATCGGCGAGGTCCACGTAAGCCAGCCCCTCGGCCAGCCGCAGCGCGGTCTCGAACGAGTCCGCCAGCCGCGTTTCCATGCCGTCGCGCACCGCGATACGATCGACCACAACCTCGATGTCATGCTTGAATTTCTTGTCGAGCGCGGGCGCCTCCTCGATCGGGTAAATCTCCCCGTCGATCCGCACGCGGGTGAAGCCCGCCTTCTGCCACTCGGCCAGTTCCTTACGGTATTCGCCCTTGCGCCCGCGCACCACGGGCGCGAGCAGGTAGGCCCGCGTCCCCTCGGGCAGGGCCATCACCCGGTCGACCATGTTGGAAACGGTCTGCGCCTCGATCGGCAGGCCCGTCGCAGGCGAATAGGGCACACCCACCCGCGCCCACAGCAGGCGCATATAGTCGTAGATCTCGGTGACGGTCGCCACGGTCGAGCGCGGGTTCTTGCTGGTCGTCTTCTGCTCGATCGAGATCGCAGGGGAGAGCCCCTCGATATGCTCGACATCGGGCTTCTGCATCATCTCGAGGAACTGGCGCGCATAGGCGCTCAAGGACTCGACATAACGCCGCTGCCCTTCGGCGTAGATCGTATCGAAGGCGAGGCTCGACTTCCCCGAGCCCGAGAGTCCAGTGATGACAATCAGCGAATCCCTCGGCAGATCGATATCGACGCCCTTGAGGTTATGCTCGCGCGCACCGCGCACGGAGATTTTGGTAAGTGCCATAGGGCGCGTGTTCCGCTTGTGTTCTTATCTGTCAAGGAGGCCGATCGGGCTATCCGCTACAAAGCGAGCGACCGGCATGGGCGGTTCCGCCCGGTTGGAGAGAATGTGGTGCGTCGCGGCGCAAATGCAAAGCCGCGATCTGTGCGATCACATCGGAATAAACCGGAAGAACATATCGACCAACTCTTGCGCTTGAACGAGGAGTTTTTCGCCAAAATGCGTAGAAGCAATGGAGGCCGAAGAACCAAGGAAGTGAAAAGCGCCCAACGCCATGCCACCAATATACAAAACGTATTGCCACCGCGATGGATG